>Ga0209148_1000364_pt1 | contig 56977 bp, 50 predicted proteins | sample AraplaCol_mMF_r2_2_FD_184288 | JGI IMG/M metagenome (GOLD analysis project Ga0209148, IMG submission 184288) | Arabidopsis root microbial communities from North Carolina, USA - plate scrape CL_Col_mMF_r2 (SPAdes) (version 2) | ecosystem: Host-associated > Plants > Roots > Endosphere | place...
TATCTGACGACGTTGTTGCTGTCGCAGCCGCTGCACTTCGGCGACTACGGCGGCGCCGCGATGAAACTCGTGTGGGCGCTGCTCGACGTGGCGACGATCGTCGTGTTGGGCAGCGGCCTGTATCTGTGGCTGCGGCGCGGCCGCGCGCCCGGACACGCGCGCGAAGGGGAGGCGCGATGACGCTGCCGCCGGGCGCGTTCCGCCGCGTCTGGGCCATGCCGATCGTGCTCGGCGTGCTGACGCTGTCCGGACTCGTCGCGGGGCTGCTGGAGGATGGCGCGTGGGACCTCGGCGCCGCCGCCGCGCTGGCGCTGCCCGTGCTCGTCGGCGCCTGGCATGCGTGCAGGCCCGCGCGCCCGCGGCGCTGAGCCGGGCGGCCGCCATGCATACCCGCGCTTTAATTCTCTGTTAAGCCTGCGTCCGGCGAAGCCGCGTATAACAGCGGCAGAACAACCACAGGCGAGGAGTCCTGCATGAAGAACTGGGTGCGCAACAACAAGGGGTTTCTGGCGTTTCTCGTCCTGTTCGGCGTGTTCCGCACTGCGGTGGCGGACTGGAATCCGATCCCGTCGGCGTCGATGCATCCGAACCTGCTCGAAGGCGACGTCGTGCTCGTGAACCGCCTCGCCTTCGACCTCAAGGTCCCGCTCACGGACGTCGTGCTGGCGCACATCGGCGAACCGCGGCGCGGCGACATCGTCACGTTCCGCTCGCCGCGCGACCGCACCCTGTTGATCAAGCGCGTCGTGGCGCTGCCGGGCGACGTCGTCGAGATGCGCAACGAGCGCCTGTTCATCAACGGCCGCGGCGCCGATTACCGCGTGGTGGAACAATCGCTCGATTCCGTCGGCGGCACGGCGATGCGCGCGCTGCAGCTGGCCGAATCGTGGGACGGCAAGGCCACGCAGACGCGCCGCCACATCCAGATCATGCCGGACGTGCTGGCGCCGCGCACCTTCGGCCCCGTCACGGTGCCGCAGGGTGAATACCTGATGCTGGGCGATAACCGCGACAACAGCGCCGACTCGCGCGTGATCGGCCTCGTGCCGCGCAAGCTGCTCGTGGGCCGCGCCGAACGCGTGCTCGTCTCCGCCGACTACCAGGGCAACTGGATGCCGCGCACCGAGCGCTTCGGCATGTCGCTGTACCGCCCCGACTGATCGCGTGCGCGCAGGCGGCACTGGCCGCGCCTGCGTGCCCTCGGTGTTCCAGCGCGCCGCCGCCAAGAGCGCGGCGGCGCGTCAAGACGGTTCTTCCGTTTCCCGCTACAATTTCGTCCCTCGGACGCTCGCATGGTGCAGTGCCGATGTTTTAATCGAGGCATGCATATGCAAAGACTCCTGACCGTCATCCTGGCCTGCCTCGGCATGGTCGGCGCCCTCGCGATCGATACCTATTTGCCGTCGATTCCCGCCATCGGCAAGGCGTTCGACGTGGGGCCGGTCGCCGTGCAGCAGACGCTCTCGGTGTTCCTGTTCATGTTCGCGTTCATGATGCTGTTCTACGGCACGCTGTCCGATTCGTTCGGCCGCCGTCCCGTGATCATGGTGGCGCTGACGGTCTATACGCTGGCGTCCGCCGGCGCCGCGCTGGCCCCCACGTTCGGCTGGCTGCTGCTGTTCCGCGCGCTGCAGGGCATGTCGGCCGGTGCCGGCTCCGTCATCGGCCAGGCCATCGTGCAGGACCGCTTCACGGGCGCGGACGCCCAGCGCATCATGTCGCACATCATGATGGTGTTCGGCCTCGCGCCCGCCATCGCGCCGGTGCTGGGCGGCTGGCTGCACGTGACGTTCGGCTGGCGCGCGACGTTCGTGTTCCTCGCGCTGTTCGGCACCGTGATGCTGCTCGCGACCTGGCGCCTGCTGCCGGAAAGCCTGCCGGCCGACAAGCGCCATGCGTTCCACGGTGTGGCCATCGCGCGCAACTATCTCAAGGTGCTGGGCCATCCGCAATTCGTGCTGCTGTCGCTGTCCGTGGGGCTCGCGTTCGGCGGCCTGTCGCTGTACATCGGCTCGGCCGCCAATTTCGTGATGGAGATCCTGCACCTGCCCGAGACGGCGTTCGCGTGGATGTTCATCCCGCTGATCAGCGGCATGGTGATCGGCTCGGCCTGGGGCGGCAAGCGCGCGACGCGGGTGCCGCCGGCCCGCATGCGCGCCATCGGCTTCGCCACGATGCTGCTCGCCTGCGTGCTGAACGTGGGCTACACGGCGCTGGCCGGCGCCGCGGTCGCCGTGCCGTGGGCTGTGCTGCCGCTGATGGTCTACACGTTCGGCCTCGCCGTGGCGATGCCCGCGATCCAGGTGAGCGCGCTGGGCCTGTTCCCGGACAACCGCGGCCTCGCGTCGTCGATGCTGGCGTTCATCCAGATGATGTCGTTCGCGCTCGTCTCCGGCCTCGTCGCGCCGCTGCTGTTCGGCAGCGCGTTCCAGCTCGCGTGCGGCGTGACGGTCGGTCTCGTCGCCAGCTTCTGCGCCTGCCAGTTGGGCAATGCGATGGCGCGGGGCCGGGTGGCTGCGGCCTGACGGGACGGCAGCACTACATTGTTACGAAATTTTAAGTTGTACGTTGGCATGCATAAAGATTAATATTTCTCTCTAATCAATTTTTAGTGAGAAAACATGCATCGAACGATCCTGGCCGGCCTGATTGCCGCGGTCCTGCTGAGCGCCTGTGGCGGCGGTGGGGCGTCGCCCGCCGCGCCGGCGAGTGCCGCGGCGACTTACCGCTTTATGCCGCCGAAGGTGGGCGAACACCTCGTCTATGCCGACCAGCAGGTCGATACGCTGAACAACACGCTGAATCGCAGCGTCGTCGACGACGTCACGGCAGTGAATGCCGACGGCACCTTCGCCATTCACGAGGAAGATCCATCGCATGATCACATCGTGTCCGGCGCGGTCGACCAGACCCTGTATCCGACGGACTTCAGCTACACCGCGGCCGGGCAACTGGCGAGCATGACGATCTTGCGCGGCACGGCCGCCGAGCACTGCGCGTTCCAGGGCAGCCAGGGGGCGCCGGCGACGCTTGCCGTCGGCACCGGCTGGAACACGCAGTACACCGAGACGTGCGATGGCGGCGCCGGCCTCGCTTATACGCAAACCGGCACGCTGGCCGGCATCGAGACGATCACGATCGCGGCGGGCACGTTCAGCGCGTACAAGTTCGTGTCGACGACAACCTGGACCATTAACGGCATCACACGAACCGAGAGCGCCACGCGCTGGCGCGACGCCTCCGGCAACGATTCGCGCACCCTCAAGATGGTGCGGTCGTTCGCCTACAGCGGCGGCACGCCCGCGGCAGGCTCGCCGGTGACGGCGTCGCGGGAATTGCAAAGTTATCGGTAGGCCTTTTATGCGCGCCTGGGGGAACGGATCAGCGGCGACGCTGTCCAATGGCTGTCGCGTCTCCACTTGACCGCCGAAAGGAGCATCAAATGCCCGTGCCTGTGCCTGCACCGTTGCTGTCGCGCCTGGCGCTCGCGTCGGGTGTCGCCGTGGCCCTGGCGGCCTGCGCCGGTCCGCCGGCCGCGCACGAAGGCGACCGTGAACAGTGCCGGCGCGCGAGCGAACAAGACATCGCGGCCCTGTTCGAGCGCTGGAACGCCTCGCTGCAGACGGGCGATCCGCACCAGGTCGTCGCCAATTATGCGGCGCGGTCGATCCTCTTGCCGACGGTGTCGAACCGGCCGCGCCTGACCCCGGCCGAGAAGGAAGACTATTTCGCGCACTTCCTGCAAAGCCGGCCGTCCGGCACCATCGACCTGCGCCTCGTGGACATCGGCTGCAACACGGCGGTGGACGCGGGCCTCTACACATTCACGTTCGGCACGACGGGCCAGGTCGTGCACGCGCGCTACACCTTCACGTATCGCTGGGAGAGCGCGCCGGGCGGCGGCAAGTGGCTCATCACGAGCCACCATTCGTCGGCCATGCCGGAGGCCGGGCCGCATTGACGGCGTGGTGGCGGTTCAGCGGCGATGCTGCTTCATCGCCTTTTCGACCTCGCGCTTGGCGTCGCGGTCTTTCTCGGTATCGCGCTTGTCGTGCTGCTTCTTGCCCTTGGCGAGACCGACTTCGCACTTCACGCGGCCGCCTTTGAAGTGCAGGTTGAGGGGAACGAGGGTATAGCCGGAACGCTCGACCTTGCCGACCAGCTTGTCGATTTCCGCCTTGTGCAGCAGCAGCTTGCGGGTGCGCAGTGCTTCCGGATGGCTCCAGGCGGAGGCGGTCGTGAGTGCGCTGATGTGGGCGCCGAACAGGTACAGCTCGCCGTTGCGCACGACGACGTACGCTTCCTTGATCTGCACGCGGCCGTCGCGGATCGCCTTCACTTCCCACCCTTCCAGTACGAGGCCGGCCTCGTAGCGGTCCTCGATGAAGTAGTCGAAAAAGGCTTTTTTATTGTCAATAATACTCATGAAATCGCTAATTTCCGCGCGTCGGTTAAACTACCGTTGTCGCGCTCTTGAAAGGATTCCGCGAGCGCAAAATGCAACGTAACCAACATCATAACAAACGGTTGACCAATGGCAGTAGTGCACAAATCAGTTTTCCTCGGGTATAGCGCCGAACAGATGTTCGATCTGGTCGCAAAAGTCGAGGACTATCCGAAATTCCTCCCCTGGTGCAGCGGCGTGAAAGTGCTCGAACGCGGCGACGACAAGCTGGTGGCCTGCCTGCAGATCAATTTTCACGGCGTTAAGCAAAGCTTCACCACGTCCAACCACAACCAGCGTCCGACCCAGATGAAGATGCACCTCGTCGACGGCCCCTTCAAGATGCTGGAAGCCACGTGGAGCTTCAAGTCGCTGCGCGCCGACGCCTGCAAGATCGACTTCGACATGCAATACGAGTTCTCGAGCATTATCCTCGAACAGCTCGTCGGCCCCGTGTTCGGCATGATCGCCAACACGATGGTCGATTCGTTCTGCAAGCGCGCCGAGGTCATTTATGGCTGAGCCGGCGGCATTGCAAGTCTATGTGACGTATGCGCTGCCGCAGCAGGAATTCACCCGCCCGCTGCGCGTGGCCCCCGGCACGACCGTCGGCCAGGCGATCGAACGGAGCGGCGTGCTCGCCAGCTTCCCGGACATTAACCTCGTGACGCAGCCGGTGGGCATCTACGGCAAGAAGAAGACATTGGAAACCGTGCTGCGCGAGCGCGACCGCGTCGAGATCTATCGCCCGCTCGTGGCCGACCCGAAGGATTCGCGGCGCAAGCGCGCGGCCAAGAAGCAGGCTGCAGCCTGACGGCGGCGGCCGCGTAGGGCGGGTGCGGCCGGCGTGGGCGCCACGTGCCCGCGCGTGACGCGCGCGTCCACACGGCGTTACGCGTGGATGGAGGGCCGCCCGCGCTACCGGGAAGGGCAATCGGCCAGCACGCGCCGGGCCTGCGCCAGGCGGCGTGCCTTTTCCTCGTCCGTCACGACGACGCGTTCGCCCTGGTCATCCAGGTCCGTCAGGCGCCGGCCCGACGCCAATGCTGCTGCGCTGTGGCGCGCCGCCGCGCATTGCGCGGCCAGGTCGGCCTTGCGCCCGGCATCCTCGGCCGCCTGGCGCTCGGCGGCGTCGCGCTGGGCCGCGCGCTTGCGGAAGTCGGCGTCGCGCTCGGCCAGCGTGGGCGGCGCGGGTTGCGCGGGCGCCGCCGCTGCGGCGGCTGCGGCTGGTGCGGCCGGGTCGGGCAGGACATATGGCGTGGCTCCGGCCGGCGCATGCGGCGCCTTGAGGATGCGCGCCAGCGGCGTGCCGGGCGGCGGCGGGCGGTCGGAGAACACGCGCGTGCCGTGGTCGTCGAGCCATGAGTACTGGGCATGCGCGGGCGCCTGCACGGCGAGCGCGGCCAGCAGCAGGGAGAAAAAGCGTTTCGAATTCATCGGTCTGTTTCCTTACGTCACGTACCTGATTTCGCCACGGCTGGCGGCTGCTGTCAATCGCTGGATACCTCGCGGTTTCAGTCGTTTTTTGGCAAGCCGGCGACGTTTTCCTGGAGTTTCTGTATAATTCGCTTTTGCGCCTATAGGAAATCAACTATGCGTCTTCTCCAGAAAGCACTCACGTTCGATGACGTGCTGCTCGTCCCGGCCTACTCCAACGTCCTCCCGGCCAATACGTCCCTGCGCACCAAGCTGACCCGGAATATCTCGCTGAACATTCCGCTGCTGTCCGCTGCCATGGACACCGTGACCGAAGCCCGCCTCGCGATCGCGATGGCGCAGGAAGGTGGTATCGGCATCATCCACAAGAATCTTCGTCCGGCCGACCAGGCGCGTGAAGTGGCGCGCGTCAAGCGTTTCGAAGCGGGCGTCCTGCGCGACCCGATCACGATTCCGCCGACGATGAAGATCCGCGAAGTCCTGGCCCTGGCCCAGCAGCACGGTATCAGCGGGTTCCCGGTGGTGGAGGGCAAGCAGGTGGTCGGCATCATCACCAACCGTGACCTGCGTTTCGAGGAAGACCTGGATGCCGAGGCGCGCGCCAAGATGACCCCGCGCGACAAGCTCGTGTACGTCAAGGAAGACGCCGGCACGGAAGAAGCGAAGCGCCTGATGAACAAGTACCGCCTGGAGCGCGTGCTGGTCGTCGACGACGAATTCGAACTGCGCGGCCTCATCACCGTCAAGGACATCCTGAAGTCGCACGAGCACCCGAACGCGTCGAAGGATGCGCAGGGCAAGCTGATCGTCGGCGCGGCCGTGGGCGTGGGCGACAAGGACAAGGAACGCGTCGACCTGCTGGTGAAAGCCGGCGTCGACGTGCTGGTGGTCGATACGGCGCACGGCCACTCGCAAGGCATCCTCGACCGGGTGAAATGGATCAAGGACACGTATCCGCACGTCGACGTCATCGGTGGCAATATCGCGACGGCGGCCGCCGCACGCGCGCTGGTGGAAGCCGGCGCGGACGCGGTGAAGGTCGGCATCGGCCCGGGCTCCATCTGCACGACGCGTATCGTGGCCGGCGTGGGCGTGCCGCAGATCACCGCGATCTCGAACGTCGTGGAAGCGCTGGCCGGCACGGGCGTGCCCTGCATCGCCGACGGCGGCATCCGCTACTCGGGCGACATCTCGAAGGCGCTGGCCGCGGGTGCGCATACCGTCATGATGGGCTCCATGTTCGCCGGCACCGAAGAAGCGCCGGGCGAAGTGATCCTGTACCAGGGCCGCAGCTACAAGGACTACCGCGGCATGGGGTCGCTGGGCGCGATGGCCGAAGGCTCGGCCGACCGCTACTTCCAGGAAGCCTCGAGCAAGGCCGACAAGTTCGTCCCGGAAGGCATCGAAGGCCGCGTCGCCTACAAGGGCAGCGTGCTGGCAATCATCTACCAGCTGGTCGGCGGCGTGCGCCAGTCGATGGGCTACTGCGGTTGCGCGACCATCGACGACCTGCGCGAGAAGGCGGAGTTCGTCGAGATCACGTCGGCCGGCATGCGTGAATCGCACGTGCACGACGTGCAGATCACGAAAGAAGCGCCGAACTACCGCACCGAGTAAGCTCGCTGCGGCAGGGTGGGCACGGCGTGCCCACCTACAACTCCCGATCGCCGTAGGGTGGGCACCACGTGCCCACCGAATACACCACCATACGTACATGCACTCCAAAATCCTCATCCTCGACTTCGGTTCCCAGGTCACCCAACTGATCGCCCGCCGCGTGCGCGACGCCGGCGTATTCTCCGAGGTCTTCCCCTACGACATCGGCGACGACTTCGTGCGCAACTACGGCGCGTCCGGCGTGATCCTGTCCGGCAGCCACAACTCCACGCTGGAAGGCGATTCGCCGCGCGCCCCGCAAGCCGTGTTCGAACTGGGCGTGCCCGTACTGGGCATCTGCTACGGCATGCAGACGATGGCCGCGCAGCTGGGCGGCAAGGTCGAAAACGGTAAAGTCCGCGAATTCGGCTACGCCGAGGTGCGCGCCCGCGGCCACACGAAACTGCTGAACGGCATCAACGATTTCGTCACCGATGAAGGCCACGGCATGCTGAAAGTCTGGATGAGCCACGGCGACAAGGTCCTGGAAATGCCGGCCGGCTTCAAGCTGATGGGCAGCACCGATTCCTGCCCGGTGGCCGCGATGGCCGACGAAGAGCGCCGTTTCTACGCGCTGCAATTCCACCCGGAAGTGACGCACACGACGCAGGGCGAGGCCATCATCGGCCGCTTCGTGCACGAGATCTGCGGCTGCAAGAGCGACTGGAACATGCCGGACTACATCGCCGAGGCCGTCGAAAAAATCCGCGCCCAGGTCGGCAACGATGAAGTGATCCTTGGCCTGTCCGGCGGCGTCGACAGCAGTGTCGCCGCGGCGCTGATCCACCGCGCCATCGGCGACCAGCTGACCTGCGTCTTCGTCGACCACGGCCTGCTGCGCAAGGACGAGGGCAAGATGGTCATGGACATGTTCGCCAAGAACCTCGGCGTGAAGGTACTGCGCATCGACGCATCCGACCAGTTCATGGGCCACCTGGCCGGCGTCAACGATCCTGAGCAGAAGCGCAAGATCATCGGCCGCGAATTCGTCGAAGTGTTCCAGGAGCAGGCCAGGCAGCTGACGGCCGCGCGCTGGCTGGCGCAGGGCACGATCTACCCGGACGTGATCGAATCGGCCGGCAAGGGCAAGAAGGGCCAGACGATCAAGAGCCACCACAACGTGGGCGGCCTGCCGGAAACGCTGAACCTGAAATTGCTGGAACCGCTGCGCGAACTGTTCAAGGACGAAGTGCGCAAGCTGGGCGTCGCCCTGGGCCTGCCGCACGACATGGTGTACCGCCACCCGTTCCCGGGCCCGGGCCTGGGCGTGCGCATCCTGGGCGAAGTGAAGCGCGAATTCGCCGACCTGCTGCGCGAGGCGGACGCCATCTTCATCGACGAACTGCGCAAGACACCGTTCGAATCGCCGCGCGTGCCGGGCATCGACGCCGGCAAGGCGCCCGTGAACTGGTACGAAGCGACTTCGCAGGCATTTGCCGTCTTCCTGCCCGTGAAATCGGTGGGCGTGATGGGCGACGGCCGCACCTACGAATACGTCGTGGCGCTGCGCGCCGTGCAGACGCTGGACTTCATGACGGCCCAGTGGGCGCATCTGCCGCACGAGCTGCTGGGCAAGGTGTCCAATCGCATCATCAATGAGGTGCGCGGGATCAATCGTGTCGTGTACGACATTTCTGGGAAGCCGCCGGCGACGATCGAGTGGGAATGATTTTGACTCTGGCATTAGCTGGCAAGCCCGAGCATTTGATGTAACCCAAGCCCCTGATTCCAGGGGCTTTTTTATTTTCTAGTGCGGCAGAGTCTGGCAACGACTGGCACCATCCAGCACGGCCTTTTGATGGTATCGGCCATGGTGCGACTTCAGGAGGGTACCATCGTTCACATGAAATACCATGTTGCGTGCTCGCACTCAAACATGGTACGAGATTCTCTTAAGTGGCTGAATTTATTCGAAAAATCAGTCTCAAAAGAGGTGTCTACAAACATGGTATCGGGAGCCGCTGATGTTAACAGACGTTGCGCTGCGCAGTCTCAGGGCGAAGGAGAAGGCATACAAGGTCGCCGACAGGGATGGCCTATACGTGTACGTTCTTGCCTCGGGGACGATCTCGTTTCGATACAACTATGCAATTAATGGCAGACAAGAAACCCTTGTACTTGGACGTTACGGACCCGGCGGGCTGAAACTGGCAGAAGCCCGGGAACTGCTGATTGAGGCGAAGAAGGCGCTGGCTGCCGGCCGGTCCCCGGCTCGACAGAAAGCTACGGTCAAAGAACGCAAGCGTGAAGAAAATACATTTGGAGAGTGGGCGAAAGAATGGCTTGCAAAGTATGTGATGGCGGAGTCGACCCGGGACATGCGCCGATCTGTTTATGAGCGTGACCTGGAACGGCCATTCGGCAAGCTGAAGCTGGAAGAAGTCACACCGGAGGAGTTAAGGCGCCTGTGCGATCGCATCGTCGAGCGAGGCGCACCGGCGACCGCGGTACACGCGCGCGATATCGTCATGCTCGTCTTCAGGTATGCGCGCGACCGTGGTCAAAAGCTCGCGAATCCGGCGGACGATGTACGTCCGAGTTCCATAGCCCGATTTCAGCCTCGTGACCGGGCGCTCAGCGGAGAGGAGGTCTGTCTCCTTTACCGTTATCTCGAGCGGATCGCGTCGAGCCCGGTGTTACGGCTTGGCGTCAAACTGTTGCTCCTAACGATGTTGCGCAAGTCGGAGATGAGCGAGGGCACTTGGGAGGAAGTAAGCTTCAGTGACCGGGTCTGGACGATTCCGGCATCGCGCATGAAGCGCCGCAATCCACATAATGTCTACTTGTCGGAACAGGCTCTCGATATTCTCATTACCCTTAAGACCTGCGCAGGCGCTTCGAAGTTTATTTTCCCTGGCAGGTACGATGGCGACCAGCCGATGAGCAAGGCCACGCTGAACAGGATCACCATGGCCGTGCTGAAAGAAGCCCGTGATGATGGCGTGCCCCTTGCTCCGTTCACTCCGCACGACTTTCGACGTACGGCATCGACGGCACTTCATGAAGCAGGATTCCAGTCGGACTGGATCGAGAAATGCTTGGCGCACGAGCAGCGTGGGGTTCGCGCGGTTTATAACAAGGCCGAATATGCGGATCAGCGCCGGCACATGATGCAGGCGTGGGCAAACATGATCGACAACTGGAACTCTAACGCTTAGAGCCTGGAGCCGGCTGCTGGAGTCCTGCGGCCTTTTGACACGCGATCCATTCGTCGACTTCGGACAGGTCCCAAACGACGAGGCGTGCAGTAACGGAGAACCGTTTTGGGAATTTGCCGTGCTTCTCAAGGTCCAGGATGGTGCGCTCACAGAGCGGAACTTTACTTTTCAACTGCTTACGGTTGATCACCACGCGACCAAGTACTCCTTGCTGGAGCCCGGTGGATTCGGCTGTTGACATTGTACTTCCCTCTCTAAGAAAAGCAGGCGTCCATGGCAATGAAATCAATGCCAATCGCGCGCGACAATACTGAAATAACTACTTAAATCGCTTATTTAATAATATTCTGTCCGGGTAGGAGATCGCTGTTTACCGTCAAGCGTGACGATACGCTTGATTGGGATCTACATCGTCGATGCGGAGAAGATCGGACAGCCACTTGCTACACGTCGGGTACGTACTGTGATGGACTGGACCGAGGAAGTGGGGTTTACAGAGTGAGCGGGGGCGGGGCTGTAGCAATTTTGTAGCACTGGGTTTTTTCCGGCGCCGCTGTGGTCTCGGGTGTGGCTGGCGAGCCTGACTTAGACGTCCAGATGTGGCACCGCCAGAAGCGGCGTCAGGCTGTGACTCGATCGACGGCCAGCAAACGCTGGATGGCGCTTATGCTGCTACGGTCGGAGTGCGCAGCTTGTCCAGGTATGCGGCTACATCGCGAATATCGGCGTGCAGGGGATCGCCCGACATCGGGATCGGAAACGCGTTCGCAGACCGCTGGTTGTAGGGGGTGTCATCGACATACCGATGGCTTCGCAAACCTCCTTGAGGTTCAGCCGTGGCTTGTTGTAGATCGCCAGAAGCATGAATTCGGTTTGCATGATGAGTCGCCGCTTCCAGTCGTCGTAATAGCCGCCGGGCCGAGATTGTCGGGATGCGCTGGAGGATCTGCACGGCAGTTTATGCCTTCAGATCTGTTCGTCATGAGGTACGCATCTTGTATAAAGTTAGCGTACTGTCCACTACGTCAAGTGCGGCTGGTCAATGGCCGAGGGCTATGCTGCTGACATAGCTCGTAGCTGTATCATCTGGCGGCGGTGAAGCATCTACAAAGCGTATTCGGCGTTCAGTCGTGCGTCAGCGGATTGTCGTGTTGTTTGTTGCCCACTCCTTTTCGCGTTGTGTTGCCGGCTGCATTCCGCTCGGCCTGCGTTGCAGAGATCACCGCCAGGTCACGTTCGGCGGCTGCTCGCGCGTCTCTTTCCCGGTCGAGTAGCGTCGACATCGCCTCGAGCTTTTTGGCAAGTTGCTGCCTGGCGTGCTGCGCATCTTCAGCTTTCCTGTCGAGGTATTGAACATGGTTTTCGAGCGCGAGCCGTTGCGCTTCCAGAACGGCTGCGGCTTGTTCGAAGCGCGCGCTTGCCCGGCGCTGTGCTTCGCACTCGGCCCGCGCATCGCGCAGCTCGCTATCCAAGGGCGCTAGCGCCTCAGTGCGCATCTGTAACTTGATCAGTTCAACACGAGTTGCCTCGGCGGCGAGCCGCTCTGCTGCGACTTCGTTGCGCGATCCGGTTAGTTGCTCCGCGAGCTGTCTCACCTGTCCTTCGATATTTGCCTTCTCTGACATGGCGAGAATGAGCTGTTCTCGCAAATCGTCGATCATGGTCGTCAATCGTTCGTTGGCTTCTGCGAGATCATCCATCTCCCGCTTGCACTGCATGAGCTCGTCGGCAATTTGCTGGCGGACGTCGTTGGCCTGATGATCCGCGAAATCCAGGATTGCAGATTGCAGATCAGGAGGCAATTGGCGCAGGCTGCTGGGCGTTTCGGCTTTATCGCATGCACATTTTTGGAGTAACTTGTTAATCGTTCCCATGCTGCCGACGTTGCCCAGCTTCTCCCGCACAGATCTGGAAGATACATTCCTGCCCTCGGCTTGCAGCGCTGCTACCGCGGCTTTGACGTGATCGAGCGTTACCAATGCTTGGCGTCCCATGTGCCCTCCGTTATAACGTTATGAATGACGTTATCGATACGTTACGTTAGCTTGGGCGGCACTGTCTGATTTGCGTCGGCTCAAGGAGCTGCTGTCCTCGAAGATGTCCAGTGCACGAATCATCACGGCGCTGCAGAGGCATCTGAACGCAATTCCTTTCGTAGGTCGAAATGACCTGACTTTGATCAAAGGAAAATAGGTTGAGTAGACCTAAGTAGTCTCGCAATTTTTGCAGTCAAAGTCGAATAGGCAATGCTGCAGAGGTTGAGATGAAACGTTTGGAACTGTCGGAAGATGAACGGAGGACGCTGCGGGAGATGGGCATTTTCCACGCACACCCGAGGACACGAATGCGGGCTCAGGGCATTTTACGGTTGAGCCAAGGGCTGACATTGCAGCAAACCGCTGACGAGTTCATGGTGCATCTGAACAGCGTGGAGCAATGGCGACAGCGATGGAACAAGCTTGGATTGGCCGGGCTGTATGAAGGCCGCCATACCGGGCGTCCGAGAAAGTGGACGGCTCAGCAGAAAAATGCGCTGGCCGAGTTGGCGCAGGCCGAGGGCGGGACAGTGGTTGCACTACTGCGCCATATCGAGCAGCGTCAGGAACATGCATCGATCAGTGAGAGCACTGCCGTGCGCTATCTCAAGGAAATGAATTTCACGTTCAAGCGCTACCGCTATAGTTTAAAAAAAACGGAACCAAGAGGCGTTCGACCGCGCCCGCAAGGTGATTGGGAAGCTGGGCCAACTCGATCGTGAGCGGCGGTGTGAGCTGCTATATTTTGACGAATCAGGTTTCAGTCCAAACCCGCCAGTGCAATACGGCTGGACCCAGATCGGCCAGACCCGTTCAGTCGAGCCCTTGGCACACCGTCAGCGCGTCAACGTGCTGGGCGCACTACGCCATGACGGTCAGCTGATCTGGACTACTCAGCAGCGGCCGACCAAGCGTCAGGATGTGGTCGCTTTTTTTGATCAGATAGCGAACCAACCACACTCGGTGCCGCGCATCGTCCTGCTCGACAACGCCGCGATCCACAAAGGCGAAGAAATGGAAAAACTCCGGCGTCGCTGGGCCAGGCAAGGGCTGCATTTGTATTACTTGCCGCCATACAGCCCGGAGCTCAATCGCATCGAAATTCTGTGGAAGCACGCCAAGTACTTCTGGCGTCGCTTCGTTGGCGTGAACGGGGCAGATCTGCTTGACGAAATTCAGTCCCTGATGAAAGGTTTCGGAAGCGAATTCACAATAAATTTTGCGTGACTACTTAGTTCTGTGGCGGTGGCCGGTCAGGTCGGTGGCTCGCCGACGCCGAAAGGTCAAGAAGCTCGCGCAAAGTCTCCGTCAACGCTCGCTTCGTCCAAGGCGTCAGGATCAGTTGCGGCAAAATCTACTTCGTCGGCTGTTGAGCCTAGCGTGTCCACGGTGCCAAGGACTCCTAAAATTCCAATAACGCCATCATCAACACAAACATCAGTTAAGGCGCCTACGGTGGTTGGGGCAGGCGAAAATCCGGCATCACGTCCGTAACCGACCGATTAATGGCACGCCCCGTCCGCAGCAAACATTTGGCACTGTTGATCGAGTTCACGCCCTTACATGCCGAGGCACTACTATGCTTGGACGACCTTGACTCTGCCTATCCCTTGGTGGCCGAGTACGCTTCGAGCGAAGTCACCGAACGAGGAAAGACCGCATGATGCCTGCTGCGGCAGGCTGGCAGGCCAACAAGCGACTAAGTAGTCACCCAAATTTATCGTGAACTTGCTGCCGAACGCCTCACGCACTGTCGGTGTGCGAGCGGTTCGACGGCATGAGTCTGGCTGATTTCCCCCCATCCGTACTGTATCGGTAGATACGGATTGAATGACTTTGACAGCAAAAAATGAGCGAGTACTTAGCGCAGCTTACACATCGGCCAGTCCCGTTCGCCCCCCCCCTGGCCGGGAATTAACGCATGAAGTCGTCAATAGCGGCGTTCTTCCGGTCCTGAACATCTTTCATCCGATCTTCTTCATCCATCTCTTTCAACGCATGCAACAACCTGCGCAGCACATTGACGAGCGGACTGTCGTCAGGTGACGCTTGCATGAGTTTAGGCTTCAGCGCTTCGCGCTTATAGCTGACCTCGATAAAGTGATCGGAAAGCGAACGGATCAAGTCGGACTCGGCCTGGATCTCCTTGATGAATTCCCTTTTCTCTAGGGATTCCTTCAACGCAGCAAAGTATTCCATTGCATGCTCCGCGATATGTCTGGCTTTGTCCTTGTCAAGCAAACGAAAAATGTCCCTGAATCGCAAGATCGTTAATTCGAGATTATTTCGTACCCGATCCAGACTTGGCGCTTCGACCGGCTGCGCCGAGCGTTCGACAGATTCAGCGCTTGCTTTGCCGTTACATGCCGAAATCCACCGGGAAAGTACCGAAAATACCGCGCTCACGTCGGAAGCAGCCGGCATCTGGAAGCTGAAGGTCCTAGTGCCGTTGATCGCGATTTTGGAGCCGTTCACGCTTAAGGACTTGACCGATGCGTAGTCGATGAATTTCGGTTCGGAGAAACTTTCGCGCACGATGAGTTTGTCTTCACAGAGCAGGCAACCGTCCTTTCCGCTCCCCAGCATCGTGTCGTCGATCAGCACGACAATATCATGGACGCCCGGTTTCAGCCCATAAGCTTGCAGGGCGTTGCCTAGCTGCTTTTGCGGAATATGGGGGGCGATATATATCCGGCCGCGGGAAACCAATCCTGACTTTTCGATTGCCAAAAACAAACTGTTCGCCTCATCCTGTGACGCGCTGCGGTTATCGTCGTACATTCTCTCGTTCCTTGATGTAAATATCAGACTTCCAGTCCAGTTTCGATACCGCAGTTTGATCCAGACTCGATTGGCTCAAGTGTACGACAGTATTTCCTGATAGACAACATAGCGCCGGCGTATCCATTTGCCGCCTTGGCGCTTGAAATGGCACTTTCCTGGGCGTTAACGGTTAAACCACCGTTGGACATCGGTGAGTCTACCGTGCGAGAACGCTCTGATTCTCTGATTCTCTGATTCACTGATTCACTGATTCACTGATTCACTGATGCAACCCCATTGCAGCGGCCTTGAAGAATCGCTGCCCTCGCTGCCTCTGGCGGTCTGTAAAAAAACCGGCCGAGGCATCCGTAGGCCGTACCCATGGGGGTGGCGCGCCTACACTCAGCAGCGCCGGTGCATTTGCAGCGCCGCCGCGCACCGCTGCCGTTGCTGGCGTGCTGGCCAATCTTGTTGTGCGGTTGAATGAAGCGACGACCGCTGCTGATGATCCCCCTTTGAGAACCAATTAATGGCTCATGGAATCGTTTTGAGGTGCCGCCATGGGCTTTTTGATGCCCATGTGATATGGGCGCTCATCTGGCTATAAAAAACGCGCCAGAGGCCGTTTCCGTGGGTTTTTGATATGAGGCTCGGGTAATGGGCGGCTCAAGACAGTGCCGTATCGTGTTTGGGCGATCCAAACCGAGCAGGGCACGCCCTTCATGATTGCTAGCTTCCCTGATCTGCCAGCAGTGTACGCAATGTGTCCATTGATCGACGGAGAGCTTCGGCCGACGCATGGGGATCGTCGTACACTGCCACCACAAGTTCGGCCGCCTGTGCAACCGTGTTAGGGCCGCTCCGCTGCATCCAAGCGGGGTCAAATTCGTAGGTGTTACATTGTGCAGCGCGACGAATAACGCCAGCATCCAACAAAGTGTCAAATCCGGGTGGGCGCTTGACCCCCCTTATTTGGTCTGTAAACGGCTCAACGGCCTCTGCAAATAACAACCAGTAAACTAATTTGGCGTCGGCGCCGAGGTTGTGCACCATGGAGTAGAGGTCTTCGTGGACCATGTAAGGGCGGCGTGTATCGGTTGCCATCTGGTTTCCTAAATTGGGGAAGCGGGCGCAAGTTGGACGTCAGAGCGCCGTCGGCCGAACAGGCATGATTGAAACTTAAAGGTGCTGCCCTGAGGTGCATGAAGCCCTGCCAGCACACTAGACAGGAGTACGCTGCTGGCTGTGGCTATCCTTTGCCAGCGGCGAACGAAGCCGAAATACTAGAAATCCAAACTGCTCGATGCGGTACATGTACCGTGGCTGGACACTGATTATATCGCGATCATTGCTGGGTGCCAAACCCATCCAGAAATCGTCAAGATCCCCAACTGGTCTCACTCGGAGGCGCCATCAGACGCGCTCGTCTGGAAAAAGGGTTGTCCCAAGAACACTTGGCCCTTCATGCAGAAGTAGACCGAAGCTACTTGGGTCGCATCGAACGCGGAGATAACAATGTGGCGATCCTAACCCTCATCCGGATTGCAAAAGCGGTTGGACACTCAGCTAGCTCCTTGATTGCGGACGCCGGTCTATAATCGCGCAGGTCGTTTTTCGAACCTTCCACACCCCCCTTGACGGCAGCACGGTCGCCCAAGGAACCTCGCGCAGTCTCGATGAAGATAGGTCCGTAATTCTCGACATACGCGAACTGAAACTATCAGTAGTCCCATACCTCATGCCCCAATGTCGTTGCATTGAGTTCCTCCCGGCATCTGCGCCAAGTCGGCAAATAGGTGTCCATCAGGGTGCTAAAATGGTCGTTGTGGTGCCGTTCCAGCAAGTGCACCAATTCGTGGACGACGATGTACTCTAGGCATTGCGAGGATCTCTTCGCCAGTTCCAGATTCAGCCAAATGCGACGCGCATTGATGTTGCAACTGCCCCACTTGGTTTTCATCTTCTTGATGCCCCAGCTTGTAACTTGGACCCCGATCACCGGCTGCCACTTGTCGAGCAGTTGTGGGATCAGGATTTTCAGTTGTTCGCGGTGCCAGCGCAGCAGGACCGCTTCGCGCTGCTCCGTACTGGCGCCGGGGCGGATATGCAGATCGATCATCGACGTGTTGCGCAATTCCACCTTGGCTGCGCCGTGATGTTCGAGGAGGCGAAGGCGGTAACGTCGTCCAAGGAAATAATGACTCTCGCCGGCAACCATCTCGCGTTGCGACTGGCGCGGTTGGGCCTCGAACTTTGCCCGCTGCCGCTTGATCCAGCCCAGCTTACCGATCACTGCCAGCCGCACAGCGTCGTCGCTCACGGCCAGCGGGGCGGCTACGCGCACGCGGCCATGGGGAGGGTAGACCCCCAGGTGCAGGTTCTTGATCGCCTTACGCACCACCTCCACCTTCAAACCGTTGATCGTGATCCAGTGCTTCTCGCTTGCCTTAGTAGTCATGCTGATGTTTCACTAGTTCCAGAATCGTGTCGGTGAGCTGCTCATCCCCCGACAGCGCCGCTTTAATCGCAAACTTGACCTTCTTGATCTTGCCTGAATTATTTCGCCAATCGTCCTGCCGGTTCTGTCGCACTGCATGATCGACAGCTAACGCCAGCGCCGTGATTTTGCCCAGGTTGTCATACAGTGCCTGCTTAGCTGCGGTATCTATTGTTGCGGGGTAATGTGATTTTGGTTCTTTCACTTGCTGGGCCAACGCCACAATCTCGGCCAGATATTGTTCATAATCGAGTGCGTTCTGCTTGCGCTTCTCGATCAGCGCATCCAGCAGTTCCGACATTTTCTCGTAGTACATCGGGTTGATCGGTTGCTCGTCGATGATCAGCTTGCGGACATTGTTCTCGATGGTTTCTGCCACCGCTTCCTTGCTCTCGCGGATGCCCTTAGGTAGCGCATCAACTGCATCGGCACCGCGCTCCACGATTAACTGGATCAGCGACATGTCGTCGAAGGCCGAGATCGTCTCGCTTTCCTCGGCACGGATGTAGGTGTCGATCAGGTGGCGCATGGCCGGTTCGTACATTTTCAGATCAATGTAGTCGCCGCTGGCCAACTTCACCTCAGTGCGGGCCTTCTCAAAATGGTCTGTCTCCGCCTTAATGGCATCGATCTCCGCTGGGGTGTAGCCTGCCTGTTCCATTTCATTGGCCAGGTTGGTGTAGGCGCGGATGAACCCGGCTGTGAACTTGTACAAGGCCAGCCGCTTCGGCTCATTCTCCTTGAGCTGTGCCGCGTTGCCTGACTCAATAGCGCAGAAGTAGCGCAGATAAGCCGCAGTATCCTGCGGAGCATCGACCGGCTCGCACAGCGCCTTGATCGCTTCCCGTGCTTCTTCCAGCTCTTCGCGCGCCTTGCTCAGCCGGTCTTGCAGCAGACCGGCAACGTCGCCCTCGTCGTAGCCATCGAGAGCGCCACCAGTGTAGTCGTGGATCGACGTCGCTAGGCTCTTGAACAAATCTTTGTAATCGATGATATAGCCGTATTCTTTGTCGTCGCCGTCCAGCCGGTTGACCCGGCAGATGGCCTGGAATAGACCATGGTCGCGCATCTGCTTGTCGATGTAGAGGTAGGTAGCTGAGGGCGCGTCGAATCCGGTCAGCAGCTTGTCCACCACGATCAGCAGTTTCATCTGGCCCGGCTCTTCGATGAACTTCTTCTTGACCGCCTTCTCAAACGCTTCCGGCTCCGTGCCATTCAGCATCTTGTTGTAGATGCCGTACTGGCGAAGTTTCTCGGTCAGTCCCTCGCCGGATTCCTCGCCCTTGATGTCTGCCGGTGACGGCCGGTAGCTGGTTACGATTGCGCACTTTCCGCCGAGATCGGTCTTCTCGAACAGCTCGAAGAACTTGCATGCCTGATAAATGCTGCCGGACACAAGCATCGCGTTGCCGTAACCGCTCTTGAGCCTGTTGCGCGTTTCCATGTCCATCAGGATATCGGCGACAATCTTTTCCAACCGCGACTGTGACGATAACACCCGCTGCATAGTGCCCCATTTCTGCTTGAGCTGGGCGCGGGCCAAATCGGTCAAGCCCTTTGTCTTGGCGTCGAACCACTGGTCGATCTTCTTCTGTGACGTAATGTTCTGGTCGATGTCGCGCGCCTCATAGCGCAAATCCAGCACCACGCCATCGCGCACGGCCTCGTCGAACTTGTAGGTGTGGATGTAGCTACCAAATATCTCGATGCTTTTCCGCTTGTCGGCCTTGAGCAGCGGCGTGCCGGTGAAACCGATGAACAGCGCATTGGGCAGGATTGCCGTCATCGCCCTGTGCAACTCGCCGGACTGGGTACGATGGCACTCATCCACAAATACGGTCAGGTCGCCCTTGGCCAGGAAGCCGATCGGCAGCGCCTTTTTCATCTCGGCGATGTACTTGGCGATATCGTCGGCGCTGCCAACCGAATCTTCGTCTTCTTTGCCGCCGAATTTATGGATCAGCGAACACATCAGCCAGGGCTTACTGGCATTCAGCGTGACGATCAGGTCGGCGCCGCTGTTAGCGCGGTAAATGTCTTCGTTGACACCCTTAAACACTTTTTCGATCTGTTCATCGAGTTCGGTGCGGTCGGTGATAATCAGCACCCTTGCGTCCGGTCGATTCTCGCGAATCCACTTGGCCAGCCACACCATCGTCAGGCTCTTGCCCGAACCTTGCGTGTGCCAAATGATGCCGCCCTCGCGCCGCTTCACATGCTCCTGTGCGGCGCGCACGCCGAAATACTGGTTCTGGCGACACAATTTCTTGGTGCCGGCGTCGAACACAACGAAATCGTGGATCAGCTCAAGCAGGCGTGCCTTGCTGCACACCTGCGTCAGATGGCGGTCGAGCAGGTTGTCGATTGGGCTGTCTTCCTTCCATGCCAGGTAATATTTCTCCGGAGTCTGGATGCTCCCATAGCGCATCCCCTCGGTATCATTGCCCGCCATCACCAACTGCATGGTGGAGAAGAAGTGCTGGATGAAAATCGGTTTCTGGTTGTCCAGATTCTGACGTATGCCTTCGGCAACCGACACGGTCGAGCGTTTCAGTTCCAGCACGGCCAGCGCGATGCCATTCACGTACAGCACCACGTCCGGGCGCTTGTCGTATCCTTTGACATTGGCCGAGGCGTCCGCCCCCTTGATGGAGACTTCTTCCGCAATACCGAAGTGGTTGTTGAGCGGATGCTTCCAGTCGATCAGCCAGACGGTCTGGGTGTTCTCGCCGACCTCGGGCTTGACCTTCACGCCATAGCGCAGCAACTCGTAAACCGCCTTGTTGCGGTCGTAGATGGACTTGCTGGTGTCGCCGGCAGCCTTGTCGAGAAGATGCTTTGCCCGGCTGATCAGCGCGGCATCAACGCCCTGCTTAACCAGGAAGGCGGTCAGCAAATCCGCGTCGATGTTGCGGTTCCCGACCCGATCAATCCAGTTGCCCAGATAGTCGTAGCCTAGCGTGTCGTGGAACAGCTTGATCACACGCTCCTGAGTTTTCTTCTCGACTTGGCCGACGCTGCTCATATCAGGCGAATCCTTCCGGTCAGCAGTTCTTGCACCATGCCTTGCTTTAGGTGGCGGGTTTTGTCGCGGCGTCGTTCTAGAGCAGCGATCTCGGCGTCCATGTCGGAGAGGACCGATGCAATAGCGGCTTGCTCGGCAAGCCTCGGCAATGGCAGCAAGATTTCTGAAAGGATTTTTCCATTTGTCAGCGCGCGAGTGGTATAGGACGCCTTGGATACTATCTGGTCTCGCACAAAGGTCGAACGGAAACAATATGCTTTAAATCCATCGTTCAATCGCCCATCAATTGGACGAGCACGAAGCAAAAATCCGCTGAACACGGTGTCTGTCGGCGTGTCGAGCATAACAGAAGCAATTCCAATCTCTGCCGTGGTCTCAGACGTTCGCGTGAAAAAGACGTCACCTTTTTTGACGTCGAAGTTCTTCAATTCAGGCTTGGTTAGCGAAACTCGACCTTCAAGGGCTGAAGCCATGATCGCTGCGTTTCCGTACACATCCATATAGTTCACAATAGGAATGCCATATCCAAAGAAACTTTTCGCCTTATTCAATCCGTTTTTGAAATTGAATAAATCACCAAGACGTACTTTCTCCCACTCACCATGAAAGCCAGGGAGTCGGGTTCTGCCAGTGAGCAGTTGCTGCATGGTCGCCTGTTTAATGTCGCGCTTCTTGGCGATAAGCTGATCCAATCCGCTGATCAGCGCGTCAACATCCGACAGCGCGGTTGCTATGGCTCGTTGTTCCTCGAATGGTGGAATCGAGAGTAGAAAAGGTCTCAGTTTTTCAAGGCTGATATTGAGTTGGGCGTTCTGTGTTGCCAATCCTTCGAACACCTTCTTTTTTCTCTTCAATTCATGATATAGCCATCGCTTATCTACCTGACGATTTGGCGATATTCCTATCAAACTGTCAGGGCAGGCAGTATCGAATGATGTAAATCCTACGTCTCCAATATTGGCGGCAATAGTAAAAAAAAGTGTGCCGCTCGGAAATAGTTTGCTGACCTTTAATCCGGCTGAATTTAAGGTCTGAGAAAACTTGGTAATATCACCATTTGCGTTCGCGACGTCACCAGTTTGAATGAATGGAATGTCGCCACCGAAAAATTTTGGATCATTGCGCGGGCGTGCCGAGAACTTTCCACGTTCGAGTATCGCGACCTCCTCAAATGCCCGAATATTCCAGTCCTCCGGAATTACCCCCGCCTCGGTTTGCTTATAGCCGGGCCTTAGTTCCATTTAAACCCCATCATTTTCATGCGCTCACCCACGCGAGCAGCTAGGGCTTCCACTGTGTGGGTCATTTGCGGCAGCGGCGTGGCATATCGGTCCGCCAACTGCTTAACCCGTCCGGTCAGCGCCTGCGAGACGCGGTTCAGTTCCGTTTGCACGTCGAGGGCAAGCGTGGAAAGCCATTTGTCGTCCACCACCAGTGCCTTGATGTCGGACTCGGTCAGCTTGGGGTACTGGGTGGCGACCTTGGCCGCTAGTGCTTTCTGCGCGTCTTTCACCATCTTGCTTGCGGCGGCTTCCTTCTCGATCAGGTTGACATAGGTGTTGAGCAGCTTGCGTTCATCCGCCGCTTTGGTATCGTGGCCGATCTCGGCCAGTCGGTCCTTGGCGCTCAGCTTGGTGAGCTTGCCCTTGTCGTTTTTGGCGTCCGCCAATAGACCCTCCTCGCCGCCGTGCTCCTCATCTAGTTCTTCGATCTGGCGGCTGATGGCGTCGCGCTCGGCTTCGTACTGTTCAATGGCATTGGCCTCGGGTTGAAAGTAGCGTGCCACGATCAGCGGCTGTGGGATCAGATCGAAGTTGGGTTTCCCGTCTACGACTGCCTTCCAGCCGTCTCGCGCCAGCATGTAGACGTCGTCCTGCATGGTCGCCATCCAGTAACTCATGATGTGTTGGTATACATCGTAGGCGTCCAAGAGCTTTGCTTGCTTGAAGGTTTCGAGTAGGCTCTCGGACAGCGTCTCTATCAGCGCCTTGGGGTGGCTGCCGATGGTGATGCCCATCAGTTGTGGCGTATTGGCAGCCTTCCACTGCGTAAACAGCGCGCCGATCGACTGGTCGAAGCTGGTGAATTCGGCATGACCGAAGATGGTCGCCCTGATTTTGCCGGCCTCGACCTTGCATTGGCTGTATCCAGGGCGATCAGCCGGTGCAAACAGTGTGGCGCGCACACCTGGGAACACCTCCCAGTAACGGGACAGGTCGTCGATGTCGCGGTTCGGGATACCACCTTGCAGGTGCGCTGCGATATCTTGCAGGTCTTCCGCTTCGGTACTATCGATGTAACGTGGCAGGTTCAGGTTGAACGCGTTGGCTGCGATCTCGGCGACCGGCACCAGGCGCGCATATTTGAGCGTTTCTATCTGCTTGTTGAAGGTATCGACGATCTTGTGGATGTCCTGCGCCCGCAGCCGGTTCTTGTTTCCATCCTTGATGAAGCCCTTGCTGGCGTCGATCATGAAGATGCCCTTGCGGACGGCGGCGGTTTCCTTATCTAGTACGATGATGCAGGCGGGGATGCTTGTACCGTAGAACAAATTAGCCGGCAGGCCGATGATGCCCTTAATGAACCCGCGTTCGATGATCGTCTTACGGATGGCGCCTTCGGCGCCGCCTCGGAAGAGCACGCCGTGCGGCAGAATTACCGCGCCCTTGCCGGTGGTTTTCAGCGAGGCCAGAATGTGCAGCAAAAACGCGTAGTCGCCGTTCTTCTCGGGCGGAATGCCATATTCAAAACGGTGAAACTCGTCTTCTGACGGGTTGAAGCCGTTGCTCCAAGCTTTGGTCGAAAACGGCGGATTGGCGACCACAAAATCAAACGTCTTGAGGTAACCGCCGGCCTGCTTAAAGTGCGGACTGGACAGCGTGTTGTCTTTCCAGATTTCCGCCGTCGGGCAATCGTGCAGGATCATGTTCATCTTGGCGAGCGCGGCGGTCGCGTTGTCCATTTCCTGACCATAAATCGTGATGTCCAGCCCTGAGGTGCTGCGCGCTTCGTCGTGCGCCTTGAGCAGCAGTGAGGCCGAGCCGCAGGTCGGGTCATACAGGGTCTGGCTGGCACTGGTGACGCTACCAATTCCGACCACCTTAGCCATGATGCGCGAGACTTCCGCCGGAGTGTAGAACTGGCCCTTGCTCTTGCCCGATTCGGTGGCGAAGTGAAGCATCAGGTATTCATAGGCATCGCCCAAGATGTCGTCACCTTCGGCGCGGTTGCCCTTGAAATCGAGTCCAGGCGTATCGAAGATGGAAACCAGATTAGACAGGCGATCAACCATCTCCTTGCCTTTACCAAGCTTCTCGACGTCGTTGAAGTCTGCGACATCGATTACGCCCTTGAGGTCGTTGGCTTCGGCTAGCCTGCCGATGATCTTGTTGATCTTGTCGCCGATCTCCTTGTCGCCCTTGAGTGCCACCATGTCGTCAAAGCCGCCGCCGGCTGGCACTTCGATTAGCGCATCCTTTTGCCCGGCGTATTTGTCGGAAACGTATTTGACGAACAACAGGACGAGCACGTAATCCTTGTATTGCGAGGCATCCATACCACCGCGCAGCTCGTCGCAGCTTTTCCACAGGGAGCTGTAAAGTTGGGATTTCTTGATTGCCATGAGTCTTGTTTCGTGAAGAGAGTGCGCTGCACTGGAAGGCAGTTACTTTACCGCATGGATGGCGTTAGACCAAAGGGAGTGATCGATTTGTCAATTTAACAGCGCCTCACCAGCCCCATGGCGGGCGAACTAGTCGTTGCCCGACTAGCCAGGGCGCTTTCGGTAGAGGGATGTAGAAATCATGGGTGGTGGCAAAGGGCGGGGCATAGCGGCTGGGCCAGCGAGATCACAGCACCATTTCGCGCACGACGTTGACCAATTTGTCTCGGCCCGGCGGCGTCACCCGATGAAATACCACTAGCAGCCACGCCGCCTCATTATTCTTCGGCGCTGTTGCGGTCTTGCCGATGCCAACCTGCGCCGCTGCGGCATTGGGTAGCTGGCGCAGGTTGGCCACTTAAAAATGGCGCCGTGTCTTAGTCGGGTAATCCAAGCCGAGCAGGGCCGCGCGCCGCTCCATGATGGCTATGACTGCCGAAATCGCGCCTAGGTCGCCACCCAAGGCGCGCGGCAGTATCGCGCGCGTCAGGTCGTTGAGTCGCTCTATATCCAGCGTAAGCGCAACTTGGTTTGGTGTGCGCGCAACGCACTTCATGGCGCCCTGGACGGCCAAGAAGGCACCAGAGCGGTCGCGGTAGCCAAGCGCCTCGCCGATCTGCTGGTAGGTCAACCCGCGCGACCGCAAGGCTAATGCGTCCAGTTGACGCTCGAAGGCGCGGAGGCGACGCAGGCTGGTCGTACTTTCGCCGCGTGGCATGACTATGCGTCCTCGTCGGCGAACATGTCGAGCTGGTGCGCATCCACGCTCGGGGGCGCCAAGTCGGCTTCCCGCACGGCGCGCAAAGGCGAGGCCTGCCGGATGGCCATGGCGTTGTCCGTGTGGTTGTCCTCGAAAGCCGCCACGCCCGACTTCGTGGTGTCGATGTCCGCTCCGATTCCGAGTGCGTTATTCATTAGTAGTTCCTTCGCTGTTGTGCTGGTTCATTTAGAACCGGCAGGACGTTGTTAATGCTGAGTGTCATGGCCATCCGTCTTCCGCCTGGGCGTGCCGACAATCGCGCGCTTTGTCCTGCGACCAGGGATTGAGGTCGGCGGCGGGCACATGGGTAATACATCCTTTCCGTCAGGCGGAATAGTGAAAGCACCAAAAGGAGCGGGATTCGTTCCGTCAGACGGTGCAGCGCAGTAAGAGGCTGTTCCATGAGACAGAACAGTGCTGTTCCGTGGCACGGAACGCGTTCCGCGTTTTTTCGTGAGCGGTTCGCTGTCCAGTCGCGTCCACAGGCCCTGGTGGAATTGGTCGCGCCGGAGGTCCAGGCCAGTGAAATCCGAAATTGCCAGCCAGGTCAGCGCGTAGAGACTGGCTCCGATGTTGCGCCCTCCCTGCTTGGCGAGGACAATCAGGCCGCGCTCGACGAGCTCGTTCCGAGCCTTGAAGATCACATCCACACTAGCCCAGCCGCGCTGTTTCAGCCATGCGTTCGTTGCCTGAATATGACCGTTATTGCGGCCGTTGTGCTGGCGCACCAGGTCGAACAGCAGCGACCGCGCAATGTGGCTGGCACCCATGAAGGCATGGCTGTCGAGCACGCGATGCGGAATCGCCGTGTAGGTCCCCGAAACAGCTTCGGGCGGCTTTTTCTTAGCCATGCTCGGCCTCGTACCTTTTGACGCGAACGGCGCGGCTAAAGCGCGTGGGAACTTCTTTCCACGCGTCCAAGATCACAATGCCTTTGGCGCGTAACGCGGCAATAGTGGAGTTCAGGCAGTGATCGCCCAGGCGTTGGGCCTCGAAGCGATTGAGGCCGTGAAATTCGTTCAGTGCTTGACGGATGCGAGCCACTTTCGTGTTGGCCTTGATTTCGGCGTTCATGGTTAACGCTGCGATTTGGTGGCGTAGGGTTGCAGATCCAGAAACAGCAAGCATTCGGCGCGGATCGGCCGGAAGCCGTCTTTCAGCATGTCTCGCAGCGGTTGCAGCGGGTTCATGGCTAGCCTTCAATCGTGCGGGCTTGCAGGAACGCATCGCAGGCGCTCTTGCGGTAGCGCACCAGGCGGCCAACCTTGATGTAGGCGAGGTTGTAACGCTTGGTGCAACGCCAGATGGAAAGCGTTGCGCCGGTGACGCCGATGTAGCTGGCTGCCTGTTCAGGAGTAAACAGAGGATCGTCTGTGGCGATGGTGGGTGCGGCGGGATGCTGCGCGAATGCGGTTTGCAGTTTGCTCATAAGTCGCTCCGGGTTATTGCCAGCTACCGAAAAGGTTTCAGCGAAACTGGTGATTACTCAGAGTGACTGTAGCTATTTGCGTTTTCCAATACTAGCAGTCTGCCCGGCAGACTGACTTTTTCGGTCGAGCCGATTAATCCTTCAAGTCTGAGGTTTGAGGCGCGGACTGGGGAAAAGGCTGGGAAACGCGTGTTTCAGTTTTGCCCGCGCGGCCCTGTTGCTCTTGGCGGTCTCTTCTTCCTTTTCCCATTTCCGCATATACGTTTTGGCAGTGGAGAGCTGGATCGGAACGATTTTAATGAGGATCTGAGCTGCCTTTTCGCGTGTAATTTTTCGGCGCATCGGTTTAATATGGCGTTTCCAATATGCACGCGCTTCTGCCTCTTCGCTAGCATCGTCAGCATGTTTTGCGTGCGCTCCCGCTGATGATTTTGCGCGCATCGATTCGATGATTCCGTTTGCTTCACCTGCCTCAAAAATGCATTGCCTGTATGCCGTGAAGGCGCCACTGCAATCGCCCTTTTCGATTGAAAGGGTGGCGAGTTCCGCGGACTGCGCCGCACAGGCAATGCGCTGGGTAGCCATGTCGGAGCACAGCAGAACGAGGATGGCCCAGTTGTCTGCCGACAGTATCAAGCGGTCCGTGACTATGAGATGAAGCGCTCGCGCCGCCAGGCTTTTGGTTTTAGAAAATGATGCGATGCAATCAAGCAGATGCGCGCGAATTTTTTCAAGGTCGCCCAACATGAGCAGTTGCCATTCTTGTGGCGGGGCTGCGGGCAGGGAGGGACGGGCGGCGAAATCAGACGGCATTTGCAGTGATCCTTGGAGTGGTTGCATCTATACGCTGGAACAGCTATTTCTTCTCGAACAAAGCATGCCCTCCGGCATCGAGCATGGCCGCAGTGGCGCGCGCGACAGAATCCCGAACCGGGTCGGCGCTGAGACGGGCGTAGACCTGCGTCGCGGCGACCGATTTGTGACCCAGCGACTTCCCGATGATCGCCAGCGACGAGCCGGTAATCGCCTGCCAACTGCCGAGCGTGCGTCGAAGGTCGTGAATGCGCAAATTGTCGATCCCAGCGCTTTCAAGGATGGCGGTCACGCCGCGCTTCGGCGACTGCATGTGACCGCTTTTACCTCGTCCCGGAAATACCCACGTCGAAAGATCCTTGCGCCGCTCGCCCAGGATCTGGACGGCCTCCGCCGGTAGCTGGACGATCAGCGGCTCGCCGTTCTTGGTGTCAGGAATGCGCCATTCGGCGCGGTCGAAATCGACCGCGTCGAACCGCATTGCCAACACGTTCGCCTTGCGCGCGCCGGTCAGAATCGACAGCAGAATATAGTCGCGGATTGCTATGTTTCCGGTTTCGGCCAGCGCGGCGAACAGGCGCGGCAGTTCGTCCTTTTGCAGGAACCGCTCGCGCGCCTTGATGGTCAAGATTTTCACGGTGGCAGCCGGGTTCGGGCCGGCGAAGTATTCCCACTCGATCAGCTTATTGAAAATGACGCGCACTAGCTTGACGGCATGGTTTGCGGCGGCGTCGCCACTTCCATTCGCCAAGGCCGTGCGCAAGTGAATTACGTCGCGCTTCTGGATTGCCGAGAGCTTCTTGTTCTGCCAGTTGACCGAACCGGCCGACTTGACCCGCACCTTGCCGTGCTTCTTTGCCGGTTCGCTCGGAATTTGCCCGAGATACCGTTCAAAGTCGCCACGCATGTTGTCAATCGTTTTCAAGCCTTCGGGGATTGCGTGGTGTTCGATGTAACGCTCGAATGCTTGCCCGAAGGTCAGCTCGTTGCGTTTTTCGCGCAGGCGGGTTGCCGGACTTGCGCCTTGGGCCATTGCGTTCTTGATTTCAATTGCCTTGGCGCGGGCCTGTTCGATGGTCACGTCGGGAAACGCACCCAAAGTGATGCGCTCGGGACCGCCATTTCTAGTGCGCTTGAAGACGGAGAACTGTTTTTTGCCGCTGGCACTAACCCGTACCTGTAATCCAGCCTCCTTGGTGTCATGGTAGGTCGTCCGCATGCCGGGCGCGGGCAGGGGCAGTGCATCGAGATTCTTCTTCGTGAAGTTAATCCTGTTGGAATCCATTTTTGCGCCCCTGGGTTACGCCCTGGGTTACATTCTAGCGCAATTTTTGGTAATTTTGATAAAAGTTCGCCGATTTTCCCGTTTTATTAAGTAGCTGATTTATATGAACATATAGCTCTTCGATAACGTTGATAAATTATCGGAAAGCCGCAGACACTCCGACTTCTAAGCTGAGGGTCGCAGGTTCGATTCCTGCTGGGCAGGCCAATCATACCGAACGCGCCGCAGCGGCTCAGTCATTCAGCAGGCCGCGCTCCCGTCCGATCTCTTCCAGCACTTGCGCCACCGGTCGCACACTCATCCGCAAATTCAGCGCCACGTGCGCGATGCCCGCCTCGTACAGCCGTTCCAGATAGCGCTTCAGTTCACCGATGCCGGCGCGTATGCCCATCGGAAAGTAAGACAACGGTGCGTTGCGGTCGGCTTCGAGCACCACGCGCAGCGCCATCATCAGCGGCTTGCCGGCGCAGCCGCATGCCTGCTGGGCCGCTTCCCAGTCCCGGCTCAGCGCGCTCAGCTGGTCGATCGAGCCGGCGTAGCTGAACCAGCCGTCGGCATGCGCGGCAATCCATTCGAACGATTGCTGGGCGCGTCCCACCACCACCTGCGGCAGGCGCCGTTGCGCCGGCGGCGGGGCGATTTCGAATGGCGTGCCGCCGAAACTCCGGTGTGCCGCCGCGTCGCCGGTCCACAGGCCGGGCAGGCGCTCGACGGTGGTGCGGAAGCGCACGCCGCGGCTCGCATAGTCGGCGTCGAACAGGCCATATTCGAGCGGACGGTCGCCGGTCGCCACGCCCAGCACGAAGCGTCCGTTCGACAGCACGTCGACGCTGGCGGCGCGCTTGGCCAGGTGCAGGTCGTGGTCGAGCGGGGTGACCACTGCCGCCGTGCCGAGGGTGATGCGGCGCGTCACGGCGGCCAGGTAGCCGAGATAGGTCCACGGATCGAACACCTGGCCCGGATCGCCATTGGTCGGATCGAAGGTCGGTACGTCGCGCAGCCAGGCGCCGCGAAAGCCGATTTCGTCGGCCAGGCGCACGTGCTGGGTGGTCTGTGCCAGGTCCGGCATCGACACGCCGCGGCCGCTCCAGCGCGCCCAGTCGTTGTCGGCAGGGAGCAGCAGGCCGAGGCTGGCGCGGTCCGGCAGGCGCAGGGCGTCGAGTGCGGGTTGTTCGCTGCGGTGCGGTACGTTAGCCATGGGCGAGCTCCCCCGCCGGGCCGGCCGCCACGATGACGACGGCGCAAAACATAGGTGCCATAACTAATCCGATACGGTTGTCTTGTCGATAAATTAAAACGCCGGTCGCTGGATGCGTCCGCCGTCGAGGGGTATGCCACGTCACTTCATGGCATCGCCCTGCATGGTCAGCTTCAGCCCGATCTCGTCGCTGACGTTGGGGATGTTGAAACCCAGGCCAAACTCCGACCGTTTCAGGGTGCCGGTGGCATCGAAGCCGATTGCCTGCCGCTTCGTCATCGGGTTCTCGCCAGCCTTGTTCAGTTGTGCGTGCAGGACGACCGGTCGGGTGACGCCATGGGCCGTCAGGTTTCCCGTGATCGTGTACCTGTCGTTACCGAGCGCTTTCACGCGCGTACTCTGAAAGGTGATGTTCGGGAACCTGGCGACGTCAAAGAACATCGGGCTCCTGAATTCATTGTCGAGCTGCGGGACAAAGGTATTGATCCTGGCAACGGGCAGGATGACGCGCACGGAGGATTTCGACGGATCGTCACGATCGAATACCAGGGTTCCCTCGTCGATATTGGCGACCATGACCGGGTTGGAAAACCCGAAGTTGCTGCGACTTAGCAGGACGAACGTGTGCGTGGAATCCATCTGGTAAGTCACTGGCGCAGCCTGAACCGGGAATATGGGCGCGCAAATCAGCGCGGCGGTGAGGGTGCGGGTAAGCACTGCCACGGCAACTCCTATCAAGACAATAAGCGTCCAATATTACCGTATGTGGGCGGCCGGCTATGCCCATGCCTTGAATAAATGTTATTCACTCCTAATGCCTTCCGCGCCGGCCTGTCCCTCTTAATACTATCGGAGTGCCACGATTCAAAGGGCTCATCGAACCGGCATTCCGCGCTTCTCCGGACTGAATCCAGTCTTGCTTCATTTTAAGTGCTATTTCCATTATTCAACATAAACTTATAACGAGCAATAATAGGGAGAAAAAAGAATATGGCCGTGCAAGCAAATGCCAAGCTTTCATTTGAGGGAACGCTCTCGAAAGCATTGGTCCACAAGGTATCCATCGATCAGGTGTTGTTGACGGATTATCAGGCGCAATCTGATAAAGGAACCTTGTTGTACGCGCAGCTTCCGAGGTCGCATGGTTTTTATTGCGAGCACATTGTCGATGCCAGGCGCTTCGACCTTGTGGCGCTGATCGAAATCTGCCGGCAGGCCTGCTTTGTGGTGGCGCACACGCAATTCGGCGTGCCGCTGGAAGGAAACGGCTACCAATTCCTGTTCCAGGAGCTTGACGCCAGCCTGTTAATGGAACGCTCGGCGATGTTCAACCAGAACCGCGGCGGGCAGCCCGTCCAGCTTGTCGTGAAAAGCACGATCGAAAGGGAATGGAAAAAGCGGAGTGACGTTACTTACGGGCTGTTGTGGTTCTATGCGCTGGAGACGACGGACGGCGTGGAAATTGCGCATATCCGGATCCGCCAGACCTGGCTGGAACGCAGCAAGTGGCGCGAGATCCGCCAGATCATGAAGCGGGAACGCGATATTGCGCCGGACATGGCCATCCCCGCCGCGCCCCGCACCGAGTTGAAGCCCGCCGAAGTGGCGAGGATCAGTCCCCATAATATCGTTCTGCACAGCCTGCGGCTCGTCGACGTTGGATGCTACGAAGCCATGGCCCGGATCGATACGCGGCACCCCGTGCTGTTCGATCGCGCGACGGAACACATCTACGCCATGATCCAGATCGAGGTGAGCAGGCAGATGGCTTTGTATGCCATGGCCCGCGTCTTCGACGTCGATGCCGTTGAACTGGATGTATGGAAATGCAAGTCGACGTTCGCGACCGTCGGCGAGTTGCAGCTTCCGACCCGGGCGACGGCCAACGTCCGGGTGGACGACAGGGATCGGTTGAGCGCTACCGTATTCGTCACGATTACTCAGCAGGACAGGACGATTTCCAGCTTCGAGGTCGGCGTACGGTGCATGACCTGACCGGCTGCGCAGGACATCGAATCTTCCGCCAGCCAATCGCATTCACTCTATTCAACCAATTCACAACCCACTGAAGGAAATGCAAATGGACAGCTTCAGCATTAAAAGCCTGATCGAACTCATCAACGAAGTCGGTGAGCAGGATGATTCCGCGGAGATCCGTATCAGCATGGAAAACGTGGATACCAGGTTCGACGATCTGGGCGTGGATTCCCTCACTTTCCTTTCCGTCGTGGCGCAACTCGAATCGCGCTACGGAATCCGCATCGGGCTCGGCGACGCGATGTCCGCAAAAAGCCCCGCCGAGCTGTTCGAGCTGGTACAGAAGGGCCTGGTGCCGGCATAAAGCCTGAAACGGCCGGGGGCAGCGTCGCGTTTTCCGGCCGGTCTCCGTGGGCACGTCGGCGTCGAAACGAGCAATTTACATTGGGGAAGTAAATATATGTGCGGAATTACCGGTTGGGTGGACTTCGAATTGAACATGAGCACGAAGGTCGATGTGCTCAAGCAGATGACTGAATCGCTGGCGAACCGCGGACCGGATGCCGACGGCATTTGGCACGACGCGCATGCGGCCATTGGCCACCGGCGCTTGGCGATTATCGATTTGTCCGGAGGGCGGCAACCGATGGAAGCCGGGACGATGGGAACGGCGCAGGCCGTGTTGACGTTTTGCGGCGAGATCTACAATTATCGCGAGCTGCGGAAAGAGTTGCAGTCGGCCTGTCATGTGTTTGAAACGGAAAGCGATACCGAGGTCTTGCTGAAGTCGTATCTGCAGTGGGGCGAGGACATGACGAGCCGCCTGAACGGCATGTATGCGCTGGGCATCTGGAATCGCCGCACGGAAGAACTGGTGCTGATCCGCGACCGGATCGGCGTGAAGCCGCTGTATTACTATCCGACCCCCACGGGTATCCTGTTCGGCTCGGAACCGAAGGCCATCCTGGCCAATCCCGTTGCGCGCCGGCGCCTGTCCATGAACGGGCTGCGCGAGATCTTCGACATGATCAAGACGCCCGAGCAGACGGTGTATGACGGCATGTTCGAAGTCCGCCCCGGACATATCGTGCGATTCAGCAGGAAGGGCTTGTCCAAGCGCGCCTATTGGTCGCTCCAGGCCGCGCCGCACACCGACGACCACGATACGACGGTGCGCACGGTGAAGGACATCCTGTCCGATGCCGTCAGCCGCCAGATGGTTGCGGATGTGCCGATCTGCACCTTGCTGTCCGGCGGCCTGGATTCGTCCGCCATCACGGGGTTGGCCGCCCAAAGCCAGGGGGCGCGGAAAGTCCGCTCGTTTTCCGTCGACTTCAACAACAACATGGAGAATTTCGAGGTGGATGCCGTCCGCGGCGCACCGGATGCGCCCTTTGCGCGGGCACTCGCGGCGCACGTCGGCGCGGAGCACACCGAAGTCTTGCTGGACAGTAGCGAGCTGCTGGACAAGACGGTGCGCAACAATGTCCTGCGTGCCCTGGACATGCCCTCGGTGTATTGGGGCGACATGTGGCCGTCGCTCTATCTCTTGTTCCGCTCGATCAAGAACCATTCGACCGTCGCCCTGTCCGGCGAAGCGGCAGATGAAATCTTCGGCGGCTATAGATGGTTCCATAATCCGGCGGCGATCCAGGCCGACACCTTCCCCTGGTTGACGCCGGGTTCGTCCCGCTACTTCGGCGGCCTGGGGCTGCTGGCGCCGGACCTGCGCGGCCGGCTCGATATCGAGGTGTATCGCAAGGAACGCTATCTGGATGCGTTGAAAGAAGTTCCCGTGTTGCCGGGCGAGTCGGCCGTCGATCGGCGCATGCGGGAAATCACCTACCTGAACCTGACCCGTTTCCTGCAGACCCTGCTCGATCGCAACGACCGGATGAGCATGGCGGTCGGCCTGGAGGTGCGTGTCCCGTTCTGCGATCACCGCCTCGTCGACTACGTCTTCAACGTGCCATGGCATATGAAGAATGCCGACGGACGCGAGAAGAGCCTGCTGCGCGCCGCCGCCAAGGATGTGTTGCCGGAAGTAATCTACAACCGCGTCAAGACGCCATACCCGGCCACGCAGGATCCCCGCTACGAAAACGGCCTGCGCGACGAATTGGCGGAACTGCTGGCCGACAACAACGCGCCCGCCCGTCCGCTGCTGGACTTGAAGAAGGCCAGCACGTGGACGAAACGGACCGATGCGGCCGTGAGCCATCCGTACAACCGCGGCAGCCTGGAAGCCACCTTGTCGCTCAATCGCTGGATGAAGGAGTACGACCTGGAGCTTGCGGTCTAGGACAGCCGTGAGGCGCTCGCCCGGTGCTCTGCCGGTGCCGGGCGTCGCGCACCATGAACGAGAAACAAGGAGAATAGATGCGCGCGCCAGATGCGATTCCGGACGACTACCTGCAGCAGATCAGGCAATGGCAGGCGCAACGCCTCGCCCAGCTGCTGGCGCCTTCCGGCTGGCTGAGCCTGACGGGCTTCGGCTGGCTCGGCACCGGCGACAACCGGATCGGCAGCGCCGCCGACAACGATATCGTGCTCAGCAACGGTCCCGCCCACCTGGGTGTCGTGACGCTGACGGCGAGCGGCGAGGCATGGCTGCGGCTCGCGGCGGACAGCGATGCGAAGATCGACGGAAAATCGCTGCGCCAGGCCAGGTTGTTTGACGATGCCGGCATCGGGACGACGCCATCGATCGTCAGCTTCGGCACGGCGAGCCTGTACGTGATCCATCGCGATGGACGGAAGGCGGTGCGCGTCAAGGACGACGCGGCGGCTGGCCACGTGCGGTTTTCCGGACTCGACTATTTCGCCGTCGATCCGGCATGGCGCGTAATTGCCGACTGGACACCATTTGCCACCCCTGACCAACTCACCCTGAGCCGGCGGCTGGGGAGCGTGAGTACGGTCGACGTGCCCGGCAAGGCCCGGTTCCAGTTGCACGGCCGCACACACACGTTGCTGCCTTACCAGGAGAAACCCGGCGGGGACCTGTTCTTCGTGCTGGCCGATCAGACGTCGGGTGAAGACACCTACGACAAAGCACGTTTCCTTTACGCGTCGCCGCCCGTGGACGGCAAGCTGGTGCTCGATTTCAACAAGGCGCATAACCCGCCCAGCGCCTTCACGCCTTATGCAAATTGCCCTATCGCACCGCCGGAAAACGCGCTGGCGCTGCGTGTGGCCGCCGGCGAGAAACGCTATCGCGGGCACGGGATGGCGTGACGACGAGGCGGCGGTTCCCGCTACGTCAACGACAAATGATCCGCCAGGTAGGCATAGACAGTCGACACCCGCGGTATTTGCCGCGACTCCACGTGGGTCAGCAACCACAGCTGGGTTTCGCATTCGTCGATCGGATCCGACAGTTGTATCAGGTCGTCGCGATGCTGTGCCAGGAACAGTGGGATGAGCCCGACCCCGAGGCCGGAAGCGATGGCGGTCGTGACGGACAGGATACTGTTGACCTTGTGACGCGGCATGACCGACGGGTACTGTCGTTTGCGCCACAACACGGAAGAATGGTCGGGCAGGGCGTCGTCCGGCGCCACCCAGTTGCATAGCGCCAGGTTGGACATGTCGAAACCGGGCGTCTTGTCCGATCTCGGGCCGAACAAGGCGAAGCGAATCTGACCGATATGCTTGCCGATGAGGTAATGCGGCGGCTGCCGCGTGACCCGCAAGGCGATGTCGGCGTCGCGCTTGGCCAGGCTGGTGAGATCGTTGCCGGTGGTGAGTTCGAACTGCAGCAGGGGCTGCGCCGTGGCCAGGTCCGCCAGCATGGGAAACACGAGGCCGTGCAATACGGTGTCGGTGGTGGTCAGCCGTACCAGCCCCGACACCAGTCCATCCTGGCTTTGCTGGACAGCCGTGCGCGCGCCTTCCAGCTCCACCTCGATACGCTCCGCATGCTGTGCCAGCTTGAGCGCCAGCTCGGTGGGGTGCGAGCCGTTGCGCGAGCGCGCAAACAACTGCTGTCCCAATCCCTTTTCCAGCCGCTGGATGGCCCTGAATACCGTGGAGCCGTCGATCCCCAGACGCTTGCCCGCATCGCTCATGGTCCTTGCCCTGACCGTCGCAAGAATGATCTGCAGGTCGTTGGAGCTGACTTGAAAATGCGTTTCTGCAAGCATAGGTTGTGTTTCCGGCTATTTTCTTCGTCTCCGCTGCAATATACCTTGTGCCGGCTGGCATTAGCAAGGCGATATCAACCACGACGGATGACATTATGAAAAACGAAAATAGCAAGGTTAACAAGGCGGGATTGCCGCTCAGCGGCCTCCTGGCATTGGCAACATCGATCTTCATCACGATCCTCACCGAAACCCTGCCGTCGGCATTGCTGCCGCAAATGGGCGCAAGCCTGGGCGTGTCGGAGCCGCTGGTCGGGCAGCTGGTGAGCATCTTCGCGATCGGCTCGATCCTCGCGGCGATTCCGTTGACGGTGGCAACCCAGACATGGGGGAGAAAATCGCTGCTGCTGATTGCCGTGGGCGGCTTTGCCGTGGTCAACACCGTGACGGCGCTGTCGACCAATTACGACGTGACCCTGGTCGCGCGATTCTTTGCCGGCGTCTTCGCCGGCCTGCTCTGGTCGCTGGTGGTCGGCTACGCCGCGCGCATGGTGCCGCAGAACCTGCAAGGGCGCGCCATTGCCATCGCGATGGTGGGTACGCCGCTGGCGCTGACCATCGGCAGCCCGACCGGCGCCTTCCTGGGCAAGGTCCTCGGCTGGCAATACACGTTCGGCATGATGAGCGTGCTGACCTTGCTGCTGGTGCTCTGGATGGCCTTCACGCTTCCGCGCTTCCCGGGCCAGGCCGCTGGACGACGGGTACCGCTCATGCAAGTCATGGCCGTGCCGGGCGTCAAACCCGTGATGTTCGTTACGCTGTCCTACATCCTTGCGCATAACATCCTGTACACGTATATCGTGCCTTTCCTGTCCCCGCTCGGCATGGCGGACAAGATCGACATGGTGCTGTTCGTGTTCGGCATCGCGGCGCTCGTCGGCATCTGGATCATCGGGGCATTGATCGACCGCTGGCTGCGCGAGCTGGTCATCGCCAGCACGGTGCTGTTCGGCGCGGCATCGTTGATGCTCGGCATGTGGGCCGCGAATCCCATGGTCGTGTACGGTTGTATCGCACTGTGGGGGCTGGCTTATGGCGGCACCGCGACGCTGTTCCAGACCGCGTCGGCCAAGGCCGCCGGCAGCGTGGCCGACATTGCCCAATCCATCGTCGTGACCGTGTGGAACATCGCGATCGCAGGCGGCGGCATTATCGGCGGCATCGTGCTGAACAGCTACAACGTGATGGTTTTCCCGTGGATGCTGCTGGTTCTGCTCACCCTGGCGTTGCTGGTCGTCCTGAATGCCCGGAGCGCAGGCTTTCCATCGGCAAACGACACGCACGGCCTCGACAGTGCAGAAGCGGAAGCGAACGCGTCATGACCGATCGTATCGAGAAGGGGGCGCGTTCATGAAAGCATTGGAAATGCCGTACAAGCTGGTGCTGGCGTCGACGGCGCTGTGCCTGCTGGCCGGCTGCGGGCAGAACAAGGCTGCCGGCGGCGCCGCGCCGGCGGCGGCGGTCAGCGTGGCCAAGGTCTTGTCCAGGCCGATCCAGCAGTGGGACGAATTCAACGGCCGCATCAGCGCGGTCGATGCGGTCGAGATCAGGCCCCGGGTCAGCGGCTACGTGGAGCGCATCGCCTTCACCGAAGGCGGGGAGGTGCGCAAGGGGGACCTGCTGTTCGTCATCGATCCACGCCCCTACCGTGCCGCACTCGACATCGCGGCGGCGCGCCTGGAGCGGGCGCAGGCCGGCGCGGTGCTGGCGGAGAAGCAGGCGCAGCGCAGTAATGCCCTGCTTAAAAAGAATGCGACCTCGCAAGAAGAAGCCGAACGCACCAAGGCCGAATACGAGCAGAGCAGGGCTGACGTCGTCGCCGCCAAAGCCGCCGTCGAGGCCGCCAGACTCGATCTGCAATTCTCCGAGGTGCGGGCACCTGTCGCGGGGCGCGTCAGTCATGCCATGCTGACGGTCGGCAATCTTGCGATGGCCAATCAGACGGTGCTCACCACCGTGGTATCGCAGGATCCGGTCTATGTGGACTTCTATCCCGATGAAACGAACTATCTGCGCTATCTCGCCCAGGCGCGCCGAGGCGGAAAGGATCCGTTGTCCGTGCGTGTCGGGCTGGTCAACGAGCAGGGATTCCCGCACCAGGGCCGTCTGAAATTCCTCGACAACCGCGTCGACCCGTCCACCGGCACGAACCACATGCGGGCGGTGCTGCAAAACCCCGACCACCAGCTGACCCCCGGCCTGTACGCTCACGTGCAGTTCGCCGGCCTGGCCCCGTCCGAAGCATCCCTGATCGACGACAAGGCGGTATTGACCGACCAGGACCGCAAGTATGTCTATGTGCTCGGCACCGGCGACAAGGCCGAGCGCAGGGAGGTGAAGCTGGGCGCCGTCAACCAGGGGCTGAGGGTGGTCGAGTCGGGCTTGAGCACCAAGGATTACGTCATCGTCGACGGCCTGCAGAGGGTCTTCTATCCCGGCGCGCCGGTCAAGCCGACCGTCGTCGCCATGGGCGCGCCGGCGCAGCTGGGGCAGCCGGCGCGGGTGGCGGCCGCTTCCATGGCGTCGGATACCGTGGCGGACGAAAAATGAAGGGCAGCTCAATGGATTTTTCGAAGTTCTTCATCGACCGGCCGATCTTCGCTATCGTGCTGTCGATCATTATCTTCGCCGCCGGCGCGATCGCGATACCGTTGTTGCCGGTCGCCGAGTACCCCGAAGTGGTTCCGCCCAGCGTGGTCGTGCGGGCCGCCTATCCGGGCGCCAATCCACAGGAGATCGCCGAGTCGGTGGCGACGCCGCTGGAGGAGGCGATCAACGGCGTCGAAGGCATCATGTACATGAAGTCGGTTGCCAGTTCCGATGGCGGGCTGCGGGTCGTGGTGACCTTTCAACCGGGCATCGACCCCGACACGGCGGCCGTGCGCGTGCAGAATCGGGTGAGCCAGGCCTTGACCCGCCTGCCCGACGAGGTGCGCCAGTACGGCGTCACCACGCAAAAGCAGTCGCCCACGCCGCTGATGTACGTCAGCCTGTACTCACCCGACAACCGCTACGACCCGCTGTATCTGCGCAATTACCTGACCCTGCATGTCAAGGACGACATCACCCGCCTGCCCGGCGTCGGTGATGCGGGCCTGCAAGGTTCGGGCGACTACGCCATGCGCATCTGGCTCAATCCGGACAAGCTTGCCGCGCACGGCCTGACCACCTCCGATGTGGTCAAGGCGGTACGCGAACAGAACGTGCAGGTGTCGGCTGGCCAGTTGGGCGCGGAACCTGCGCCGAAGGGTAGCGATTTCCTGATTCCTATCAACGTGCGCGGACGGCTGCGCAGCGAAACGGAGTTCGGCAATATCGTGCTGACGAGCGGCGCGGACGGGCAGATCGTGCATCTGTCGGACGTGGCACGCGTGTCGCTCGGCGCGGGCGACTACACGATGCGGGTCTTCCAGAACACCGAGAACGGCTCGACGATCGGCATTTTCCTGTCTCCGGGCGCCAATGCCTTGTCCGTCGCCGACGCGGTGTACGCCAAGCTGCGCGACTTGTCGGCCAACTTTCCGCCCAGTATCTCCTATCACGTGATCTGGGACCCGACCGTATTCGTGCGCGAATCGATACGCGCCGTCCAGCACACCCTGATCGAGGCGGTGTTGCTGGTGGTCCTCGTGGTGATCCTGTTCCTGCAGACGTGGCGGGCGTCGATCATTCCGCTCGTTGCCGTGCCCGTGTCGGTGGTGGGCACGTTCGGCGTGCTGTATTTGCTCGGCTATTCGATCAACACGCTGACCTTGTTCGGCCTGGTCCTGGCGATTGGCATCGTGGTGGACGATGCGATCGTGGTGGTGGAAAACGTCGAACGCAACATCGCGGAAGGCCTGAGCCCGCGCGCCGCGGCGCACCAGGCGATGCGCGAGGTATCGGGGCCGATCATCGCGATCGCGCTGGTGCTCTGCGCCGTGTTCGTGCCGATGGCGTTTCTGGGCGGCGTCACCGGGCAGTTCTACAAGCAGTTCGCCGTCACCATCGCCATTTCGACCGTGATTTCCGCGATCAACTCCCTGAGCTTGTCGCCGGCGCTCGCGGCCAAGCTGCTCAAGGCGCACGGCGCGCCGAGCGACGCCCTCGCGCGCTTGATCGACCGCAGTTGTGGATGGGTGTTTCGCCCGTTCAATCGGATGTTCCGGCGCGACGCCGCTCGCTACCAACGGGGCGTGGCGCGTGCCCTGGGGCATCGCGGCAAGGTGTTCCTGATCTACGCGGGCTTGCTGGTCGCCACCGGATTCCTGTTCCGTGCCATCCCCGGCGGCTTCATCCCGACCCAGGACAAGCTCTATCTGTTCGCCGGTGCCAAGCTGCCCGAAGGCGCTTCGCTCGCGCGCACCGAAGACGTGACGCGCAAGATGATCGAGACCGCGCGCAAGGTGGACGGTGTCGACATGGTGTCGGGCTACGCCGGGCTCAACGCCCTGCAGACGGTGAATACGCCTAACCTCACGGCCTCGTACGTCATCCTGAAGCCGTTCGACCAGCGCAGTCGCGGCGCGGCCGAGATCAATGCGGAACTCAATGAAAAGTTTTCCGCTATCAAGGGCGGTTTCGCCTACGCCTTGCTGCCGCCTCCGATCCAGGGACTGGGCAACGGCTCCGGCTACTCGCTGTACCTGGAGGATCGCGCGGGGCTGGGCTATGGCGCCTTGCAGAAGGCGTTGACCGACTTCCAGGCGGCGGTGGCGCAAACACCCGGCATGACGTTTCCGGTCAGCTCCTATCAGGCCAACATTCCTCAATTCGAGGTCAAGGTCGATCGGGACAAAGCCAAGGCACAAGGCGTTGCACTGACCGACTTGTTCGGGACGATGCAGACCTATCTTGGTTCGACCTATATCAACGATTTCAATATGTTCGGTCGGGTCTACCGCGTTATCGCCCAGGCCGACGCGTCGCATCGCGTGCAGGCGACGGATATCACCAACCTGCGCACCCGCAATGCGCGAGGCGAGATGGTGCCGATCGGTTCCATGGCGACGGTCGTGCCGACCTATGGCCCCGACCCAGTGATGCGCTACAACGGCTATCCCGCGGCGGACCTGATCGGCGATGCCGATCCGAAGGTGTTTTCATCGGTGCAGGCCACCGCCAAACTGACCGAGATCGCCCAGAAAGTGCTGCCGCCCGGCATCACCTTGGAATGGACCGACATCAGCTACCAGCAAATGAACCAAAGCAATGCAGCGATCGTCGTGTTTTCGCTGTCGGTGATCCTGGCCTTCCTGGTGCTGGCATCGCTCTATGAAAGCTGGACGTTGCCGCTGTCGGTGATCTTGATGGTTCCCGTGTGCATGTGTTCCGCGCTGCTCGGCGTCCGTTTGGCCGGGGGCGACAACAATGTCTTCGTGCAGGTCGGCCTGGTCGTACTGATGGGGTTGGCGTGCAAGAACGCCATCCTGATCGTGGAGTTCGCGCGCGAGCTGGAGATGCAGGGCAAGGGTATTGTCGAGGCCGCACTGGAGGCTTGCCGGTTGCGCTTGCGCCCGATCATCATGACGTCGGCCGCCTTCATCGCCGGGTCGGTGCCCTTGCTGATCGGCCACGGCGCCGGCAGCGAGGTGCGCCAGGCCACCGGGGTGACGGTCTTTGCGGGCATGTTGGGCGTGACCCTGTTCGGCCTGTTCCTGACGCCGGTGTTTTACGTCGCGCTGCGCACGCTCGGCGCCAAGATGGTCGGCGCGGCTCCGATCATGCCGGTGGGAAGCGTCTTGAAGGAATTAGAACATGAATAAGCTGAGACAAAGCATGCTGATGTTGCCGGCCGTGTTTCTCGCCGCTTGCGCGGCCGGTCCGGATTATCGCCAGCCGGCCGTGCCGGGGATCGCCCACTTCGCCCGTGCCGACGCCGGCAGCACCCAGGTTGCGCCTGTCGTCAATGCCGAGTTCTGGCAGGCTTTCCGCGATACGCAACTGACCAACCTGGTCGAGCAGGCGCTGTCCGCAAACAATGATCTCCGCATTGCCCTGGCCAGGTATGACAGTGAAACGGCGCTGTTGCGGGAAGCGAAGTCAGGGTATTACCCCACCGTGACCATGAGCGCCAATACCGGTCATCAAAAACTGAGCGTGGATCAGGCGTATGGTTTTCAGCGCAGCAACGACGTCCATGGCGCAAGCGTCAATGCGGGCTGGGAGCTGGATATGTTCGGCAGAGTGCGGCGCGACGTCGAGGCGCATCGCGCCGAAGCCGCCGCCCTCGTCGAGGACCTGAAAGCCTTGCAGGTGGTCATCGTGGGCCAGGTCGCCAGCGCCTATATGGATTTGCGCGGTACGCAGGAGCGCCTGCGGGTGGCGCGCGAGAGCATCGATACGCAACGTGAAACCCTGCGTATCATCAACGCGCGCCTGGAAGCCGGCCGCAGCTCCGATTTCGATGTTGCGCGCGTGCGTGCGCAGCTCGAGTCGGCCACCTCGCGCGTGTTCGTGCTGGAGGCGCGCATTGCCATCGACGAGCACCGGCTCGCGGTATTGACTGGCCGGCCCCCCGAGGCCTTGATTGCCGAACTTGACGTACCGGCCCCGCTGCCTGCCCTGGCCGCCGCGGTCGACCCGGAGACACCGGGCATCGTGCTGCGCCGGCGCCCGGATATCGCAGCGGCGGAGCAGCGCCTGCACGCGGCCACCGCGCGGATAGGCGTCGCCAGCGCGGATTTGTTTCCTCACGTGAGACTCTCGGGCATGCTCGGCACGTTCGCCTTCCGTTCCGGCGACCTGTTCACGAATCAGCGCGAAACGAGTCTGCTGGGGTTGAACGTCGATTGGTCGTTTCTCGATGCCGGCCGTGTGCGGGCACGTATCGCGGCAAGCGATGCCGCCGCTGCCGGCCTGCTGTCGAGCTACCAGCAAACCGTGCTGCTGGCGCTGGAAGATACCGAAAACGCCCTGATCCGCTACGCGCGCACGCGCAGCGAGGATGAGCACCTCGAGCGGGCCGCCGTGGAAAGCAGCTACGCCGTCCAGATCGCGCGTGAGCAACTGCAAGCAGGCACCATCGGGGTCTACGAAGTCCTCGATGCCGAGCGCGAGCAGTTGCGGGCGCAAGATGCGTTTGCCGAGGGACGGACCCGGAGCGCGGTCGCGGCAGTGGCCTTGTTCAAGGAACTCGCGGGTGGGTGGCCGCAATATCCGTCTGCGTCCGCGTCGCTATCGACTGGAATCCGCTGACACCGGAACGGCGCGTCACAACGCGGAGCGGTATGCGCCATGTACGACAGATGGCGCATACCGCTGGAACTACGGGCGGGTGCTAAGCGGCGGGTCGATGCAACGGCTGATTTGCCGCGCCGGCCAGGCGAGGCGTGAAAGCCACTGGCTCCACGGGACAGAAAAACTGTGGCGACAGGGATTTGATCAGGTCGACGAATTTGCGGAACTTGAGCGGATAGTGCTGCGATTTGGGATAGGTCAGATAGATAGAAACCGGCAAGCCGGACCAATCGGGAAGCACATGCGTCAGTGTGCCTGCCGCGATGTCCTCGGTGACCGCGCAGCTTGAGATAAGCGCCGCGCCTATCTTCTGCAGTGCGGCCTGCCGGGTAACCGGTACGCTGTCAGCCATGAAATTCGGCGCAATATCCAGCTTGCGCGAATTGCCCCATCGATCACGAAGCTGAACCGAGCCGCAGTGATGGTTGGGCAATGTCACCCACGGCAATTTGGACAAATCCTCCGGCTTACAGATATTGCCGAAACGCGAGAGTAGTGCGGGCGCGGCGACGATGATCTTGTTCACCTCGCCTAATTTGCGGGCAACGACCAATTCGTCTTTTATCGTATCGACCTGGATGGCGCAGTCGACCGCATCATCGACGAATCGGGCCGGTGCGTCGCTGATCTTCCATTCCAGACGAATGGCCGGATTTGCCTTCAAATACTGGGCAGCGACCTCGATCAGGCGGGATTGCCCAAAACCGCTTGGAACGACAACACGCAGCAAGCCGCAGGGAAGGTCGGTTTCGCCCCGCAATTCACTTTCGAATCGGTCCAGGTCTTCGGACATGATGCGGGAATATTCATAATAGCGTCGGCCGGCTTCCGAAAGGCTGATGCCGCGCGTGTTGCGGTTGAGTAACTTAATGCCCAGATGTGCTTCCAGCATGCGGAGTTGGCGGCTGACCGTTGGCTGGCTGGTATTGAGCTGTTGCGCGGCTCGGGAAAAACTGCCCGCGGAAACGATCTGGACGAAGGTGTTTATCAAGGCGAGCTGATTGGCTGATGTTTTGGTCATGTAATCTCACTCCCTGTCCAAGGGTTGGTCATGTTTCGAAAACGGCCGCAGCAATCTTATGCGACATTCTCAGAATCGTAGTGCGCCAACGTTGCCACGTTAGATAATGCGTTCTCAAGGAGGAAGCCTGTGCGGCGAATGGCTGTCATATCGTCGTCACATATTTCCAGAGGGTGTCGATACTCGTCCAATTAATACTCCAGGTTCCTTATTCCTCATATGTTTTGCCGTCGATTCGGCATCTATATTATGTCTGATATGGTCTAGAAAAAACTCTCCAAGTTCCACAGTTCGCGAAATATTTACTGGAGGAGGAGATCTAGTTTCCTGCTAGGCATTAGTGTTTCTCACTTTGTAATTCTTTTACTGTCGAAGGAAATGTTCGCGCGCAATCTGCGCATTTAGATGTTAGGGCTATAAATATCGGGCGCTGAACTTGCAAAGACAAGGCGTGAGTAATACGTGGTTATTGCGATGCCGCTTGTTTCGATAGCGCCTCGCAGGTGGCAATTTGATAAATGTCAATGTTTGAGGAACAGAGTTGAGGTAGTCCGAATGCGCGGGTGATTCGTGCGTCCGCGAATCGCGTTAGCGTATATCGGTTGCAAATACCCATAAAGCGATGCTGCCTATACCGCTGGGTTATTAGCGAGAATAGCGGATTTGCGCATGCGCCGTTGTCATTGCCTGGCGTTCAGCTGCGGGCTCGGGGCGGTCGAAGGCTGCGTGCCTACTCGCGGACCGATCTGCAGCCAGCTTTGTCGCTTCGATTGGCGGAAGTTGGAATTGCTAGGAACACAAAAAGTAAGTGCCCGACATTATTACGTCCCAAGAGCAGAGATTGCAACGTGTCATTGCAGGCAACGTCCTGGTGTATGAATGCGTCGCGAAGGCCCGAGGCATTCGAGGCGCTTTTTCGTGAATCCGGTCAAGGAAATGGTTTGATTTAATCGGGGCGCGTGGCGTAATGAACGGGTTGGCATTCAGCGCGGACTGCAGCTCACGTACGATTGTCGATCCATCGATAAGACGTGCGCCGGCGCGCATATTGGTAGCCGCAGCGCACAGGTGCGGTGGCGGGATCGCGACGGGCCTTTCCATGGATAATCCGAATATTTTTCCGTAAACGGCCGGAAGAGTTTAGATGTGGCGCTTTCGGTTATCGCTGCGTTGACCATAAAACATGGATTGACCGTCTCTTCTTTCTTGCGCCGAATAATTTACCAGTGGCCCGCCGGAGTGGGAGGCATAGGGCCGCTATCGAACCAATGCCGGACGTTTGCCAACCCGATGCTTATTCGCGCTCTTCGGTGTGCGGCGCCATGGTCGCGTCCTCGTCGAATGGCCAGCCGCTGGGGGGCGGCACGTGGCGTTGGAATTCGTGCGGCATCACGATCGGCACTTGCAGGCAGACGCTCTGTGTCGGCAGCACTTCCATCCAGGCGCGCACGAGTTCCTTGTAGGCGATGCCGACGGGCCGGATTTTGCGATCGAGGTCGAACAATCCCAGCGAGTTGACGTTGCCGTTGTTCTCGCGCAAAGCGGTATCCCAGTCGACCTGGTCCGTCAGCGAATACCAGGTGAACCCGACGAGCGGCACGCCATTATTACGCACGCGCAGGACGTTGGCCCATTCCTTGCGCAGCCAGTGCACGGCCTCGTCGCCGCGCGGTCCTTCGCACAGATTCGTTTCCGTATGCATCACAGGCAGGCGGTAACGGTTGTAGTACTGGTGCGTGATGACGGCATAGCCGAAGATTTCGCCCGCCGCGCGCGTCAATCCGTCCGCGGATACATAATGCTCATTGGTCTGGTAATAATCGTTGCCCATGATGCAGTGGTGCTTAAGATTATTATTCAGGAAAAAATGATATTCCTCGCGCGTCATCCCGTTGTCCATCATGTATTCGTACATTTCCGAATCCACGCGGCGGCCGTAATTCAAGTCCAGCGACAGGAAGCGCCGCGAGTTATACAGCTCGGCAGGGCCGATCGCGGACGGGCTTTCGGCATGGAAGTACTCCGTCGATTCGCTCTGGATGAATAACGCGTCCGGCCGCACCTGCAGGATCGCATGCATGGCCAGGATATTCGCCTTGACGAGATTTTTTGTGGCGGTGACGTAGGCGCGATCCGTCGTCATCTGCTCGTTCCACCAGCCGTACAAGGCGGAAAAGAGGGCGCAGATCGACATTTCGTTGATCGGCGTGTACAACTGCAGCCACGGATAGCGCCGCACGAACGTGCCGGCATAATCGGCGAACAACTCGGGGAAATCGGTATTCTGGAAATTGCCGAGCCAGTCCGGCAGGCCAAAGTGGCACAGGTCGACGATGGACGCAATGTTACGCTGGCGGAGGTCGTTGAGGACCAGGTCCGCGAATTCCCAGTCGTAGCGCTTGGGGCCGAGCCAGGTTTTGTGTAGCGGAGGTCCATAGCGCAGGACTTTCAGTCCGAGTTCCTGCACCAGATCGAAGTCCGTGCGCCACTGCTTGTAATGGCCGCACTTCTCCATCTCGTCCATCCGCACCCGACCGTTATCGATTGTCGGAATGCTGTTTTCGATACCCGTAGCGAAAATAAATCCTGGCGACATGCGAACCCCTGGCTGCTGACCGGTCGAATTCATTGTAGCCGGGATTACAAACAGCGTTCCGAACCGTGCGCGCCCCAGTTGTGCGCGCCCCCTTTACTGTCGCGTGTAAGCTATGCTATCAATCAGGCAACATTTCATCTTTATTCCTGACCCTCACGACCAGCATGCCCAACGCCACCGCGGCACGATTTGCTTCATCCCTGGACGCAACCGAGCGTCGGCTGGCGGTGGGTGTGCTGGTTTCCCTGCTGCTGCACGGCCTCGTGCTGTCCTTGCAGTTCGGCATTCCGGGACTGCGGCCGGGGCCCGGCGGACCCATCGCGATCCGCTTGACGCCCGCGCCCGTCCCCCCATTGCCAACGCAGGCACCGCCCGTATTGCCGCCGGCGCCGGTTGCGGCCTTGCCTGCACCGCAAGTGGCGCCGCTGCCATTGCCGCCGCCTTCGCCTCAGGCGCAGCCGGATGCGACGCATCGCGGCTTCAGACTCGTCGATCCCGTCCTGCCGCCGCCACCTTCCCCGGCGCCCACGCGCGCGCCCCCGCCGCGGCGGATCGCGGTCCGCCGCCGCAAACCGCACACGACGCGCCTTGCGGACGGCTTGCACACGCGCGTGATCGCGCAGGAAACGCATCGGGACAACGCATTCGACGTGCCGTTGCCGGCCGTTGAACCCGATCCCGCGCCGGACCCGCTTGCCCGTACCGAGTCGCCGATGGCGGTCGACAAGCCCGCGGTGGACGTTGTGCAGGCCGACGCCGCCGCACGGGCCGAGCGCGCCCGCCTGGCCGACGAGCGCGCGCGCGAACGGGAGCGGCGGCGCGAAGTGGACGAGGCCCGTCTGCGCACCGAAGCCGAGGACGCGCTGCGTGGCGACGCCGAGCGGCAGCGGCAGCGACTTGCCGACCAGTCTGCGCAATTCGAAGCGGCGCTGGCCGACCAGCGCGCCGCCGAGGAAGCGCAGGCTCGCGCTCGGCAGGACGAGGAGCGGCGCCTGGCCGAACAGCAGCGCGCCCGGCAGGCGGGACTGGAGCGTGCGCAGCAACTGGCCGAGCAACGGCGCATCGACCAGGCCGAGCAGGAGCGCGCGCAGCAGTTCGCCGAACAGCAATACAATCAGCAGGTCGAGCAGGAGCGTGCGCAGCAGCTCGCTGAACAGCGACGCAATCAGCAGGTCGAGCAGGAGCGTGCGCAGCAATTGGCCGAGCAACGCCGCATCGAGCAAGCCGAGCAGGAGCGTGCGCAGCAGTTGGCCGAGCAACGCCGCATCGAGCAGGCCGAGCAGGAGAGGGCGCAGCAGTTGGCCGATCAGCAGCGCGTGCAGGAGGCCGCCCGTCAGCAACTTGCGGAACAGGAGCGCGCCCGCCAGCGCGCGGACGAACGATGGCACCAGGAGCGTGCGCAGCAAGCCGAACAGGCCGCGCGCCGGCAGGCCGAAGAGAACGCCAGGCTCGCGCAGGCGCAGGCGCAGGCGCAGGCGCAGGAGCAGGCGCGCCGCGACCGCGCACAGGACCTGCCCGGTGCCGCCGGCGCGGCCGTGACGCCTGCGCCGGGGCCGGCACGCGCCGGGGCCGACGGCAGCGTCGGCGACGGCGTGGCGCGGGACAACGGCCCGTTGCCGCGCGCCGCACTGGGCGGCGACCTGGCCTCGCGTGCGCGCGAGATGATGCGCGGCATCGATATATTGAAACCCGTGCCGCAGGCCGTGCGCCCGGCCGAGGACGCGGCACGCGGCGCGCGGCGCGCACACGCGGAGGCCGCGCGCCACGACATTCCGCTGCGCATGTACATCGACAGCGTGCGTCAGAAGATCGAGCGCAACGCGGTCCTGAGCGAAGCCCAGCTGTCCGCCGACGTCGTGCGCACCGACCCCATCGTCAGCGTGGCGATCCGCAGCGACGGCAGCGTCGAGGACGTGATCATCCTGCGCTCCAGCGGCCGCGCGGACATCGACGAATTCGTGCGCCGCAGCGTACGCCTGAACGCGCGCTACTCGGCGTTTCCGCCGAACGTGGCGGCGAACTACGACGTGATCGAACTGCGGCGCGTGTGGCGCTTCGCCGGCATCCTGCGGCTGCTGGAAGAGATGCGCTGACGGCCATCCGCGCCCGCGGTTGACCTATGCCTAGTGCTTGACGTGCGCCAAAGTCCTGCCGGTTGAGCGGCTTACCCTGACTCTGATTGCCAAAGGTTGGCAGCTCATTTCGACAGGCAACACATGCATGCTTCCATTACGCAATTTCTAAGACTGGCCGCGGCCTTGCTCTCCGCCGTGGCCCTGCCATGGCTGTACGCCGGCCTGCTCGCCGGCTGCGCGTCGACCATCCATTTCCGCTCGCAGGACCATGCCGGTGCGGACGAACCCGCGCCGCCCACGGAGCTGATCACCGAACGGCTGGTCGTGGCGGAACGCCAGCAGCACCAGGTCCGGGCCAACGAAGACCTCGAACAGCTACTGGAGCCGAACCCGCCGCCGTATGCGATCGGCAGCGGCGATATCCTGGCCATCGTCGTATGGGATCATCCCGAGCTGACCGGCGGCCTCGTCACGGCGGCCAACGCCGACCCCGCCGTGACCGCCGCCGCGGCCGCGAACGCGAACGTGGCGCCGCAGGGCTTCGTCGTCGATCACCTGGGGCGCATCCAGTTCCCGCTGGCCGGCCTGCTGACCGTCGAAGGCCTCACCGAGGAAAAGGCGCGCGCGCTGCTGACGACGCGCCTCGCCAAATACCTCGCCAATCCAAACGTGACGTTGCGCGTGCAGGCCTACCGCAGCAAGCGCGTGTACATCGACGGCGAGGTCAAGTCGCCCGGCCTGCAGGCCATCAACGACATCCCGATGACGCTCGTCGAAGCCATCAACCGCGCGGGCGGCCTGCTGCCCACGGCCGACCAGAGCCGCATCGAGCTGGAACGCGGCAAGACACATTACGCCATCAATCTGCGCGACCTCGTCCAGAAGAACATCAATCCCGGCCTGGTCATGCTCGCGCCGGGCGACGTGGTGCGCGTCCACTCGCGCGACGAAAGCAAGGTGTTCGTCTCGGGCGAAGTGGTAACGCCCAAGGCCCTGACGATGCACGACGGCCGGCTGACTCTCAACGAAGCGCTGGGGGAAAGCGGCGGCATCAGCCCCCTGAGCGGCGACGCGCGCCAGGTCTACGTGGTGCGCAAGACACCGCAGCGCACGCGCGTGTTCCAGCTCGACGCGCGCGTGGCCGGATCGCTGGCGATGGCCGAAGCCTTCGAGCTGCAGCCCAAGGACATCGTGTACGTGGCCGCGACGCCGCTGGCCAACTGGAACCGCAACCTGAGCCTCCTGTTCCCGGGCGCGCTGACCTCGGCGGTGAGCGCCGCCAACCGGCCCTGATTCCGCATGCGCCCGCATATGCCGATCCACGGAGCAATCCCATGAGTACCACTGGTGAGCCGCACGCCCTGTCGCCCCTCGTTCCCCGTCCGCCGATCATCAGCGTGCCGTTCGATCCGCGTGCCGTCGACACGCCGCGCGAGGACCCTGCGTTCGATCTCAAGGGTTACCTGAACACGCTGTACGACAGCCGCTGGTTGATTGGAGGCATCACGGCCTTCATCACCCTGGTGGCCGTGCTGTACGCGCTCGTCGCCAAGCCCGTGTTCGAGGCCAACCTGATGATCCACGTCGAGGAAGAGAGCCCGAATGCGTCGAAGAACATCCTCTCCGAAGCGTCCTCGCTGTTCGAAACGAAGAAGGCGGCGATCGCCGAGATGGAGTTGCTGCGTTCGCGCATGGTCGTGTCGCGCGCGGTCGACAACCTGCAGTTGTACATCGACGTGCAGCCCAGGTACTTCCCCATCGCCGGTTTCTGGTTCGCCAACCAGAACGGAAACGCATTGTCGAAGCCCGGCCTGTTCGGCTACGGCGGCTATGTCTGGGGCAGCGAAAGGGCCGAAGTATCGCTGTTCGAAGTGCCGGAACCGTGGCTGGGACGCGAGTTCACGCTGACGGCGCTCGGCCAGGACCGTTACCGGTTTTCCGGCGGCGGCCAGCGCATCGTGTTCGAAGGTGAAGTCGGACTGCGCTACCGTGTACCGACGCCGGACGGGCTGATCGAGTTGAAGGTCGACCGGCTGTCCGCGAACCCCGGCAGCCGGTTCCGCCTGCGCCGCATGTCGCGTTTCGCGATGATCGAGGCGATCCAGAACGCGCTCGTGATCACGGAGCAGGGCAAGCAGTCGGGCATCATCGAGGTCAAGCTGCAGGGCGAAAACGCGCGCCGCACGTATGCCGTTCTGAGCGAGATCGGGCGCGAATACATGCGGCAGAATCTCGCGCGCAAGACCGAGGAAGCGGAAAAATCGCTGGCCTTCCTCAATCAGCAACTGCCCATCCTCAAGCGCCAGCTGGAACAGGCGGAAGACCGCTACAACCAGTTCCGCAACGCCCACAACACGGTCGACCTGCAGGAGGAAGCGCGCATGAGCCTGACGCAGGCCGCGGCGGCGAGAGGGCGGCGCATGGACCTCATCCAGAAGAAGACGGAGCTGCTGGCACGCTTCACGGAAGATCACCCGATCGTCGCCGCGATCAACCGCCAGCTCAAGGAAGTCGACACGGAGATCGACCAGGTCAACGCCCGCATCAAGGACTTGCCCGTGCTCGAACAGGACGAAGCACGCCTGACGCGCGACATCAAGGTCAATACCGACCTGTATACGGCCCTGTCGAACACGGCGCAGCAGCTGCGCCTGATCTCCGTGGGCCGGGTGAGCAACGTGCGCATGGTCGACGCGCCGATCGCACCCGAAAAGCCGATCAAGCCGAACCGTCCGCTGATCGTGGCGCTGGCCGTCGTCACTGGCCTGTTCCTCGGCACCTTGATCGCATTTACGCGCAAGGCCATGATGGGCGGGATCGACGATCCGCAAGCCATCGAGCGACTGCTGCGCGCACGCGTCGTCTATGCGACGATCCCGCACAGCAACAACCAGGACAAGCTGATGCGCAAGGCGAGGAGCGACGGCGGCGTGCTGCCGCTGCTGGCCCAGATCATTCCCGAGGATGCCGCCATCGAAAGCCTGCGCAGCTTCCGCGCCGCGCTACTGTTTTCCATGCCTCATTTCCGAAGCAACATCGTGATGTTCGCGGGGCCCACGCGGGGCCTCGGCAAGTCGTTCGTGTCCGCGAACTTCGCGGCCGTGATGGCGGCAAGCGGCAAGCGCGTGCTGCTGATCGACTCCGACCTGCGCAATGGCCAGCTCCACCGTTATTTCGGCATGAGCCGCGAGCGGGGCCTCTCGCGCGCGATCCTGGGCCAGTCGTCGATCGACGAAGTGATCCACCACGACGTCGTCGAAAACCTCGACTTCATCCCGACAGGGGAACTGCCGCCGAATCGTTCCGAGTTCCTGCTGCATCTGAATTTCGGCGGGCTGCTGCAACAGGTCGCGGCCCATTACGATCTGGTGCTGCTCGATCCGCCACCGCTGCTCGACGTGGCGGACGCCCTGATCATCGGCGGACACGCCGGTGCCGTCTTCATCGTGGCCCGCTCGGGACGTACGAACGAGTCCGAAATCAATGAGTCGATCAAGCGCCTGAACCATGCGGGGATCTCGCCCCAGGGTGTCCTGTTCAACGATATGGCGCCGCGCCTGGGGGCCTACGGCGCCTATGCCAAATTCACCGCAACGGGGCAGATCGGCTTCTCCGCGGGATAAATCGACGTGCCGCGTCTGCCTCGGCGTCTTCATATGACGCTCGACGCGTGCCCAGGCCGGACGACGCGGCGAAGAAACCATTCGGCGAACGCCCCGGTATCGCGCACCCCGGTATCGCGTACCCCGGCATCGCGCATGCTGACGTTGCCATTACCGGCGGCGTGCACACTGACATCGCCGCTACCCGGCGCCGATGCATCGACAGCGAGTCCGATGAAGCTTCTCCTGTTACCCCACCCTGGGAGCCCGAGCCCGTCCTATTGAAGCGGTGGGGCGCCGGCAGTCGATGCCACGAATGGTGGAATGGTAGCGAGTGTGCGGCGCCGCACGCCTTGCACGGCTTCCTTGTCACGAAGCCGCTTGGTGGTGCCCACCGGGTCGACGTGGTGAATGTGTCGATCCGGGACACGGCACGGTCGGGACACATGCGAGCCCCGCCGGCGCGTTCACGGCGGAGCAAGAAACAACCTGTCACTTCATCGACGAGGATGCCATCGACGTGCGCTGCGGCCGCCGTTGCAAGGCATTCTTGACCGCACGGCGCACGCGGAATGTATGGGATTCGAACAGGCGATACGACAACCATGCGGCAGCCAACAGGGTCAAGAGCATTCCCGCATAGACGGCGTACTCTACCGGCGCGTGGGGGGCGAGGTGATCGCGTCCGAACGTTTGCAGGCCGGCATACCGCAGCAATTTGATGACGGGGATGTGCGTCACGTACAGCGTGAACGAAAACTCGGACAAGGTGTGCGCAATTCGTGCGACGAACCGCATCGGGGACGACGTCGTGGCGAGCGGCGCATGCAGCGTGGACAGGAAGGCCAGCAAGGGCAGGCTGAACACGAGATCTTGCAGGAACGATTCGAGGTTGAGATCGTCATTCCTGCCGCGCAGGCGGAAATAAATCGAACCGGCCACGACAATGGCGGCCAGGACCACGCGGCCGCCGGTACCGCAATCGATACGGATACGCGAAAACGCGGCGCCGAGCAGCCAAAGCGCGAAATACAGGGTGATGGACGAGGGCAGGGATGCCCCCAGTAGCAGCAGCACTGCCGCAGCACAGCCCTGGCGCACCCGGCTGCGGCTCGTAAACATGATCAGCAGCAGGGGAAACTGGATGTAGTACCACGTCTCGTTCGCCAGGCTCCACAGCGCGTAATTGCCGCCGAATTTGTCGACGGCCACCGTCTGCAGGCCGACCAGGTTGCCGGCAAAGGTCGCGGCCGAGTATTCATTCACGGTGGAAAAATCGGCACGTGCGGGATCGACGACATCCGTCAGCACGCCGACGAGCAGCATGAGGCACAGCGCAGGGACGAGTACCGTCCACAAGCGGGTCAGGCGATCGATTGCATAGGCCCGCCACGGCGAAGCATCGTCCGCGTTGGCGTCGGCCGATACGTGTGCGCGCCCCAGCTTGTTGAGCAGGCTGCCGCCGACCAGCCAGCCGCTGACCAGGAAGAAGACGACGACAGCCTGGTGCGCGAAGCCGGTGCCGAAGGCCAGCAGCTGGTAGTAGACGGGTGGACTGGCGATGTCGCGCAATCCCGGAAACACTTCGGCGCGCAGGTGCGCAGCCGCGACCTGCAGCGCCGCCAAGCCTCGCATCAGGGAAATCAACAGGGAGCAGCCGGTTGTGCTGTCGAGCTGGCTCTGCCGCTGCCAATGGATAGTTGGAATATGCGTGCCGGACATGGTACCTCCATATAAAAGGTCTAGGGACGCTAGCCGCAGCTGCCCCAAGGGTAGGGATAGAGATTGCCGGACAGGGCCAGCGCGAGCCGGATCATCCAGTAACCTACGGGAATCGAGTGAAGCGCCCAGGCCGTCGTGCCGAACGCAACGACGGCGCAGGCGATCGCCCGGCCCGGTGGGGGCGTGGGCGCGTCGCCCGCCAGGTGCACGGTGCAGAGGAAGGCGGCCATGCCGACGATCCACCCGGCGATGGCTTCGACCGGCGTATGTTCGCCGGCACGGACGAGGGCGGCGGCGACCGCTACGCCGAGTCCGAGCGCCAGCAGCGCGGCGCCACGGCGCACCGGCGGTGCGCAGCGTCGCGACAGCAGCCAGCATAACGTCGGGAAGGCGGCCGTGAAGCCGGCGGCATGGCCGCTGACGGCCTTGTAGCCCAGCGCCGGCAAGCCTGTTTCCCAGCCCATGAAGGCGACCTTGGTCGCCGCGACGAGGGCCAGCGTCAGTCCGAACACGAGACTCCAGCCGAGGGCGGCACGCCAGGCCCGCGCCGCAAGGAGCCAGGCGGCGATCGCACTGCCGGCCGGGAGCGTGAGGGACAAGTCGCCCAGGTGGAACAGCTTGGACCAGAGCATGGCGGTATCCGGCTGGCTATCTCAGGATCGCGGCCAGCGTCCGGAAGATGATGCGTAGGTCGAGCCAGAACGACCGCTCGCGCACATAGCGCTGGTAGTACTCGAGCTTGACGGGCAGGATCGTCTCGACGTAGGTCCGTTCGGGGTCCTGGGCGCGTCCGAGGATGTCGTTTTCGTCCTTGTACAGGATGGCCGCGAGGTCCGTGATGCCAGGCGCCACCGAGAGCACGGTCTGGCGTGCCGCGGGCGGATAGCGGTCGACGTAGCGCGGCACTTCCGGCCGCGGTCCGACGAGACTCATCGTGCCCGCCAGTACGTTCAACAGTTGGGGCAGTTCATCCAGCTTCGTGCGCCGCAGGAAGCGGCCGGCGCGGGTGATGCGCGGATCGTGGCCGACCGTCAGCTGGCGTCCCTCGTCGGGACGATCGGCCATGGTGCGGAATTTGACGATGTGGAAGTGGCGGCCGTGCCGTCCGACACGGCGTTGGCGGAACAGCGCCGGCCCGGGAGAATCGAGCCGGATCCACAGCGCGAGCGCGAGCAGCGCGGGCGCCAGCAGGATCAGGCCGCAACCGGCCGCCACCACGTCGAACAGGCGCTTGCTCATGCCAGCAGCTCTGTCAGATGCCGGATGACGCGGTCCTGGTCGGCGTCGCTCATCTTCGTGTACAGCGGCAGCGTGAGCATGCCGTGGTAGCACGCTTCGGCCACAGGGAAGCGGGCTGGCGACAGGTCGTAGGCGTCGCGCCAGAAGGGCTGCCGGTGCAGCGGTATGAAGTGCACGCTGGTGCCGATGCCGCGCCGGGCGAGCTCGGCTATCAACTCGTCGCGCCCGAGCAGCGCCTCGGGGCTCAGCCGGACCACGTACAAATGCCAAGCGTGGGTGCTGTCGCCGTCCGGCCTGGCGGGCAGCCGCAGCGGCAGTCCCGCCAGGCCCTCGTGGTAGCGCTGTGCCAGGCAGGCCCGGCGCGCGGCGAAGCGGTCGATCTTGCGCAACTGCTGGATGCCGATGGCAGAGGCGATGTCCGTCAGGTTGTACTTGAAGCCGGCGGCAACGACTTCGTAATACCAGGCCGGCTTGTGCGACACGTAGCGGTCGAAGGCGTCCTGGCTGATGCCGTGCAGGCGCATCACGCGCACGCGCTGCGCGAGGTCGGGGTCGCGCGTGACGATCATGCCGCCTTCGCCCGTCGTCATCGTCTTGTTCGCGTAAAAGCTGAAGACGGTGATGTCGCTGTCCAGCGTGCCGACCAGCCGGCCCTTGTAGCGGGTCGGGAAGGCATGCGCGGCGTCTTCGACGACGCGCAGCCCGCGCCGCCGCGCCAGCGCCAGCAGGGCGTCCATGTCGCAGGCCAGGCCGGCATAGTGGACGGGGACGATGGCGCGCGTATGCGGCGTGAGCGTCGCTTCGACGGCGTCCACGGACAGTGTCATCCGGTCCGGTTCGACGTCGACGAACACGGGACGTGCGCCGAGGTAGCGCACGACTTCGGCCGTGGCGGTGAACGTGAGCGTGGGCACGATGACGTCGTCGCCGGGGCCGATGCCCAGGCTTTCCAGCGCCAGGTGCAGGCCCGCGGTGGCCGAGTTCACGGCGATCGCCTGCAGGCCACCGCCCAGGTAGGCGTTGAAATCCTGTTCGAATTGCCGGGTGGCCGGGCCCGTGGTCACCCAGCCGGAACGCAGGCAGGCAACGACGGCGTCGATTTCCGCCTCGTCGATGTCGGGCAGGGCGAACGGCAGGAAAGGTGCGGCGGTAGCTTGGGTCAGGTCTTCAGGCATGGCGGCTGTCTCCGGCGAGTGCGGTTAAAAAGCGTTGTGCGAGGA
>Ga0209148_1000365_pt1 | contig 56504 bp, 44 predicted proteins | sample AraplaCol_mMF_r2_2_FD_184288 | JGI IMG/M metagenome (GOLD analysis project Ga0209148, IMG submission 184288) | Arabidopsis root microbial communities from North Carolina, USA - plate scrape CL_Col_mMF_r2 (SPAdes) (version 2) | ecosystem: Host-associated > Plants > Roots > Endosphere | place...
TAGAGTACTTGGCTACGAACCAAGGGGTCGTGGGTTCGATTCCTGCCAGCCGCACCAACCTTCATGATGAATGGCTCATAAAACGCTGTCGCGGTTTATGGGCCATTTTTCATTGGCAGTGTTCCCCACACCATTGACGATGAGCCTGCCTCATCGTTATCCCGCCCGTTTCGTTTGTCCTCCTGCAAGGTCGTGCCCCATCCAGGGCCGGCTTTTTTCTTGCCGATCGCACAATGCTTGTTTGCAAACAGAAAAACCTCAGCCGCGGATTTTCTCGCGTCTTCGCGTAGGAAGCGCCCTACAAATACCGTGCAATATCGGTCAATTTTGTCATTTGCACATACCAAACCGACCATGTTCTCTATGAAGAGCGGGTGAAAAGTGCATCCTGCCGGAAATTCTTTATTTTCGACATATTTCCACCAAGAAGCGCACACTTCGGTGATTTTCCGTGCGTTTTATCGTCGATTTGATACGATGAAGTTCCCCGATTCTTGAAAACCAAGCTGCAGGACGCGGCTGTTTCTTTGCGAGGTAAGAAATGAAAAAATCACTGATTGCTGCTGTAGTGTTGGCCTCTGCGTCGTTCGCTTCCACCGCTGCCATGGCGGCTACCGTCGGCAACACCCCGCAGGTCCTCGACCTGACCGACGGCAGCGGCTTCTTTGGCGACACGTTCGCGATGAACAACAACGGCAACACCTTTGCCGACCGCTTCACCTTCTCCGTCGGCGGCACCAGCGCCGGCTCGAACCTGGACGCCATCATCTCGTCCGTGAGCCACTCCGCTGACACCGGTCTCGACATCACCGGCGTCTCCCTGTACAACGCCGCCGGCGACGCGCTGGTCTCGTCCGGCAAATCGCTGCAGTCCGGTAATATCGACGTATGGACGATCTCCAGCAACAGCCTTGTGGCCGGCAACTACTACCTGCAAGTGAGCGGTAACCTGGTCTCCGACCAGGCCGCCAGCTTCGGCGGCGCCGTCGCCATGGCAGCTCCGGTGCCGGAACCGGAAACCTACGGCATGATGCTGGCCGGCCTGGGCGTACTGGGCTTCCTGGCTCGCCGCCGCAAGTCAGCCAATCAGGCTTGACGCGTCGTTAGCTTGAGTCGGGCGGAAGCGTTCGCGCTTCCGCTTTTTTTTGCCCGCGCCGTTCAGGTGCGCAGCTTCTTGATGATGCTGCGGTTCCCCAGGATTTCCTCGATCTGTTCGAAGCGCACCGGTTTGACCATGTGGTGGTCGAAACCGGCCTCGAACGCCAGCTGCCTGTCCTTTTCCTGCCCCCAGCCCGTGACGGCGACCATGACGGTCATCGTGCAGCACGAGAGGTCGCGGATGCCCCGCGCGAGGTCGTAGCCGGACATCTGCGGCAGGCCGATGTCGAGGAAGGCGTAATCCGGACAGAAACGCTTGGCGGCCGCCAACGCGTCCACGCCATTGTGCGTGATCACGACGCTGTGCCCCATCGCCGTCAGCAGCGCGCCGATGCTGTTGACGAAGTCGACGTTGTCGTCGGCCAGCAGGATGCGGTAGGTTTCCGAGCTGATGAAGGACATGGGCGTCGGCTTGGCGGGCAGCTCCGGCTCGACGACGATCGGCAGGCGCACGACGAACTGGCTGCCGTGGCCGACGCCGGCACTGCGCGCTTCGATGGTGCCGCCGTGCAGTTCGACCAGCTTGCGCGCCAGCGACAGCCCGACGCCGAGGCCCGCATTCGAGCGCTCCAGCGTGGAATCCACCTGCACGAACATCTCGAACACGGAATCCAGCATGTCGGGTGCGATCCCGATGCCGGTGTCGGACACGGTCACCGTGAGCGTACGGTCGTCCACGGTCGCACTGAGGCCGACGCGGCCGCCGCGATTGGTATATTTGGCCGCGTTATTCAGCAGGTTGGACAGGATTTGCGCGAGACGCGTCGCATCGCCGTTCAGGAACACGGGGCGGTCCGGCAGGTCGATCGTCAACTCGTGGCCGTGTAATTCGATGTACGGACGGACGACTTCGAGCGCGTCGTTGACGACGGCCTTCAATTCCACGCGGCCGCTCTTGATCGTGAATTTGCCCGTGTTGATGCGCGAGACGTCCAGCAGGTCGTCGACGAGGCGCACCATCTGGCGCAGCTGGCGTTCCATGATGTCCGTGGCACGCTGGGTGGCCTGGGCGTCGCCGCTGCGCAGGCGCAGGATGTCCAGGCCGGTGCGGATGGGCGCCAGCGGATTGCGCAGCTCGTGCGCCAGGGTGGCGAGGAATTCGTCCTTGCGGCGGTCGGCCAGGCGCAACGCTTCTTCCGCGCGCTCGCGCACCTGCATCTCGTGCTCGAGCGTCGCATTCGACTCCTGCAGCGCATGCGAACGACGGCCGATCTCGGCCAGCATGTCGTTGAAGGCGGCAACCAGCACGCCGATCTCGCCGCTGTCGTTGCCCGGCACGCGCAGCGTGAAATCGCGCCGCTGCATCACCTGGCGCGCGACGTTGGTCACGGCCGCCAGCGGCCGTGTGATGGCGGCCTGCAGGCGCGATGCGACGAGGCCCGCGATCACGAGCGCGCCCAGCATCACCGCACCGAGGATCGTGCCATAGCTGAACAGGCGGTCGACGAGGCCGTAGCGCGAGCGCAGGTAGACCGTACCCACCATCTCGCCGTTTTCCACGATGTTGCGGAATACCGCGACCTCGCCGCCCTCGATGCGGTAGCCGGACGCCGCCGGTCGCGCCGGAATGCTCTGGTTCGGGGACACCGCATACGTGGCGAAGCGTGCGCCGTCGCTCGTATAGATGGCGGCGGCGAGGATCTGCGGACGCACGCGCAGCACGGCGAGGTTCTGGCGCGCCGTCTCCTCGTCGTTGAACGTCAGCGCCGGCGCGGTCACGCGCGCCATGATGTCGGCCTGGGTCATCAGGTCGTCGGTCCAATAGCGCTGGAACGCGCGCAGGTCGAACAGGAGCATGGCGACGGAAGCCGCCAGCAGCGCGACGAACGTCGTGGATACCGCCATCAGAATCAGTTTGCCGCGGACCGTGCCGCCGTCGCGCACCACCATCACTGCGCTCCTTTCTGCACCCGGTTCGCCACCGTCAGCAGGCGCGAACTGAGTTTGATGCCATTGCGTTCCGCCGCGTCGAGCGCGACGTCGAAGCGGACGCGCTCGTCGACGATGCGGAAGTTGATCACACTGCCCAGTTGGAGGCCGTTGTCGCACTCGGTCACGACGAGCATCGCGCCGGTCGCCTGGCGCACGATGCGCGCCACCCGCTGCGGATCGTTCCCGCCCACGAACAACAGGTGCATGCGGGCCCCGGCGTCGGCTTCGCGCAGCTCGCGCACTTCGATGGGGCGATTGTTGACGGTACGCCCCGCGACGACGCGCGCCAGCTCGACGGCGAGGTCGTCGGCGCCGATCACGCCGATCGTCAGCGGCGCCGTCGCGTCGGCAAAGGCGCTCGCGGGAAAGTCGGTATAGCCGAGAAATTTATACAGGAAGGCCGCTTTCACGCGCCGCTCCAGCGGCACGCCCGGCGCCGCGGTCTGCGCGCGCGCCAGCGGCGCCAGCCCGACGTCGGCGCACAGCGCTGCCAAAGACGCCAGCGCCCAGGCGGCGAGCGAGCGGCGCAGGCCGCGGTGCGTGGATCGGTTCAAGTGACGATGCATCGGCCGGTTGGCAAACCCAGGACTGTAAACGGTGGCAGGGAGCGCCCGAACCTGCGGCGCCCTACGAAACGGCCGGATAAGACGCGCCAGGCACGCAAAACGCGCGCCGGACACATTCCCGTCAATACAGGCGGCGCCGCGCTTGGCCGGCAGCCGCCAAGGGCATGATAGCCGGGTAAGGTCGACAATGGCAACGCGCGGCGTGCGGCTGGATCAACTCGGAAGAACGTGAACGACAGCAAAGCGTTTTTAAACATTTTGCTATCGTAGAACATTTTCTTTTGTGCACCAAGAGCGGCACGATTGGCGCGTGGACTGCCGAGTCATTTATAAAACCAATGAGCGACATTGGAAAACTAAATTGGATTTCTTTTTTGCGATGCAGCATTATGAACCTGTCTCCTCTATTCTCCTCCAAGGATAGATTCAGCCCGCTCCCGCAGCGGGCTTTTTTTTGCCCGGCAGGTCCCCTTGCGCCGGGTTACGTCCGCATCCGCTGGTCTATGTTGTGGTGCAATATCGCCGGCGCACGATGTTGTACTTTTACGACCGCCGCCCTCCTCCCGTCCCGCGTTTTTTCCGGTATGGCACAGAGCGCAGTCGTGCCGCCCCTGCTTCCGATTTGGTGTACGATGCATCCTCTTTTCGTTTAGATAACAATCGTCTCTGCGCTATGCTTCTTTCCGGCAGGTCCGCACATTCCTCCAGTTCGTTCGACTGGTCCGCTTCCCGGCTCGGCGATCCGCAGCAGTGGCCGCAAGCGCTGAGGCTGGCCGCCGACCTGATGTTCAACACCCCGCTGCCGCTGCTGCTGGTGTGGGGCCGCGACATGACGGTCCTGTTCAACAACGCCTACGGCGCGCTGGCCGGTCCCGCGTACGGCCGGGTGCCGGGCGGCAGCATACCGGCCGTGATGCCGCCGCCGCTGGCCGCCGGCGGCGCTGAACTGGAGTGCGCCTGGAACGGCGAAGCGACGTACGTCCCCGGCCGCGCGCTCGTATTCGCGGGCAGCGACGGCGGCGGCCACTACGACTTGTATTTCACGCCCGTGCGCGCCGACAACGACACCGTGGCCGGGGTGCTGTGCGCCCTGGCACCGGCCGCGTCGGTGCCGGAAGCGGCGCCCGCCGACGCGGCCGGCCCGCTCCATATCCTGGTCGTCGAGGACAACGTCGATTCGCAGTACCTGGTGTGCGAGATGCTGCGCGCCTTCGGCCACGAGGCGGACGGCGTCGGCCATCCGGACGATGCGCTGGCGCGGCTGGCGGCCGACCGCTACGACGTGTTGTTCACGGACGTCAGCCTGCCCGGCATGTCGGGCGTCGAGCTGGCGCGGCATGCCGTGGCCGACGCGCCCGCCATGCGCGTGATCTTTGCCTCGGGCTATGGCGACACCCTGCTGCGCCATGTGGACTTTCCCTATCTGTCGCTGCAGAAGCCGTACGAGCTCGACCAGCTGCAGCAGGCCCTCGACAAGGCGGCACACCCGCTGCCGGCGCGCACCTGAACGATGGGTCAAAGGTGTGCAACAAAGCGCCCGGGCTGGGCTAGAATCGATGTACGGCTCGATACGCGCCGTGGACCGACGTGTCCGCGCATTCCGCGCGGCACCGTAGTCGCGCGCGCAGAGTCCAGAACGATGACCGATTTCGAGCCCACCGGCAAAGCACACCGTCCCTCCGAGCCGATCGATATGCCCGGTCCGGTGCCCGCTACGGTGATCTCGTGGGGAGACCGACGGTGAACGACAAGCGCGACCAGCTGCGGCAGCCTCCCGCGCAGCCCGCTGCTGCCGCGCCCGCTGCCGTCCCCCCGTTCGCCGCGGCCGATCCCGCCGCGGCCGCACGCGAGCTGCACGAAGCCCGCGAAGCCCTGCGCATGGCCAATGCGCGCATGGAAAACATGCTCGAGAGCCTGACCGACGGCTTCTGCGCCGTCGATCACGACTGGCGCATCATGTACATCAACGGGCGCGCGCTGGACATGCTCTCGCCGCTGCAAAAGACCCATCCCAGCCTGGTCGGCCAAGACTTGTGGGCCTCGTTCCCGGAGCTGCGTGGCAGCCTGCTGGAAACCGTGTACCGGCGCGCCATGTTCAGCCGCGAGACGGCGATCCAGGAATTCTTCTGGCCGGCGCTGAAACGCTGGTTCGAGGTGCGCGCCCACCCGTCGCCGGACGGGCTCACGCTGTATTTCCAGGACATCAACCGGCGCAAGGCCGACCAGCAGGCCCTCCAGCAAGGCAACAGCCGCCTGCAGGTGGCGCTGGCCGCCGGGCGCCTGGGCGACTGGCGCTGGGATGCCGCCAGCGACCGCGTGATGCTGGGCGAGCGGGCCGCCGCCGTCTTCGGCCTGCCGGCGGAACAACCGCTGGCGTGGAGCGAACTGCGCGCCCGCCTCGACCCGGGCGACCGCGAGAGCGTGCGGCGCGCCGTGCTGCAGGCCTTCGCCGGCCACAGCGACCTCGAACTGGAATGCCGCCTGCCGGGCCCCGGCGGCGAGCCGCGCTGGGTGGCGCTCGTGGGCCGCGCCGACTATGCCGACCAGGTCCGGCGCGAGGGCGTGCTGGGCATGACGGGCGTCGTGCAGGACATCACGGCCCGGCGCAGCGCCGCCGACGCCCTGCGCCAGAGCGAGGAAGTGCTGCGCGCACTGGCCAACACGATCCCGCAGCTGGCCTGGATGGCCCAGGCCGACGGCGCCATCGTCTGGTTCAACGAACGCTGGTTCGAATACACGGGCACGACGCCCGACCAGGTCGTCGGCTGGGGCTGGCAAACCACCGTCGAGCCCACCGTGCTGCCGGCCGTGCAGGAGCGCTGGAACGCCAGCATCCGCAGCGGCACCCCGTTCGAAATGGAATACCCGATCCACGGCGTGGACGATACCTACCGCTGGTTCCTCACGCGCGTGAACCCCGTGCGCGACCGCCACGGCAAGGTCCTGCGCTGGTTCGGCACGAACACGGACGTCGACGAGGTCAAGCGCGCCGAACAGGCGTTGCGCGACGAATCGCACGTCCTCGAACTGCTCAACAGCACCGGCAGCGCACTGGCCTCCACACGCGACCTGCGCTCGCTGCTGCAGGCCGCGACCGACGCCGCCACCGGCATCGCCGGCGCGCGCCAGGGCGCCTTCCTCTACCACGGCCGCCATGACGGCCTCGACGGCAGCGACGGCACCATGTTCACGCTGTACACGGTCTCCGGCGGCAGCCCGGCCGGGTTCGAGGCGTTCGATGCCGCCGGCGCCAACGGCCCGTTCGACCCGGGACTCGCGAACCGCGCGGCCGGCCTCGTCCGCTCGGACGACGTCACGCACGATCCGCGCTTCGGCGAGACGACGCCGTTCGGCCTGCCCGCCGGCCAGCCCGCCGTGCGCAGCTACCTGGCCGTGCCCGTCGTCGCCCACTCCGGAGAATTACTCGGCACCATGTTCTTCGGGCACCCGGAACCGGGCGTGTTCAGCGAACGCACGGAGCGCATCGTGCGCGGCATCGCGGCCCAGGCCGCCGTCGCGATCGACAACGCGCGCCTGTACGAAGCCGCCCAGCGGGCCGCCGAGGAGCGCAAGGTCTTGCTGGAAAGCGAACGCCAGGCGCGCGCCGAGGCCGAACGCACGAGCCAGATGAAGGACGAATTCCTGGCCACCCTGTCGCACGAGCTGCGCACGCCGCTGTCGGCGATCCTCGGCTGGGCCCAGGTGCTGCGCCGCGGCAGCCGCGACCAGAACGACTTGCAGAAAGGCCTGCAGACGATCGAGCGCAACGCCCGCGCCCAGGCCCAGCTGATCGAAGACCTGCTCGACATGAGCCGCATCACGTCCGGCAAGGTATTGCTCGACATGCAATCGGTGGCGCCGGCCAGCTTCGTCGATGCCGCGGTCGAGACCGTGCGCCCGGCCGCCGACGCCAAGAACATCCGCATCGAGAAGCACTACGCGGCCGACCCGGGCCTCGTCGCGGGCGACCCGGCCCGGCTCCAGCAGATCGTGTGGAACCTGTTGTCGAACGCCATCAAGTTCACGCCCCGCGACGGCCTCGTCGGCATCGAGCTGGCGCGCAACGAGGCCAGCGTCGCGATCACGGTGCGCGACAACGGCGTCGGCATCCGCCCGGAATTCATCACCCACGTGTTCGAACGCTTCCGCCAGGGCGATGCGTCGATGACGCGGCGCCACGGCGGCCTCGGCCTCGGGCTCGCGATCGTCAAGCACCTGGTCGAGCAGCACGGGGGCACGGTCCGCGTGGACAGCGCCGGCGAGGGCAAAGGGGCCAGCTTCACGATCGAACTGCCGCTCGCCAAGCAGCAGCCGGCCGCCGCCGCGCGCGCGCGCGCCGCCATGATCCTGCCGACGCCGGCGACGCCGGAAATGACGGTGCTCGACCTGTCCGGCGTCAACGTGCTCGTCGTCGACGACGACCGCGACGCGAGGGAGCTGATCAAGCGCATCCTCAGCGATTGCGGCGCGGGCGTCCGCATCGCCGCCAGCGCCCGGGAAGCGTTCGCGCAGTTCAAGGAACAGGTGCCGAACCTCTTGATCAGCGACCTGGGCATGCCGGAAGTGGACGGTTTCGAACTGCTCGACTGGGTGCGCCACCTGACCCGCGAGGAAGGCGGCCATGTCCCCGCCATCGCCCTGACGGCGTTCGCCCGCTCGGAAGACCGGCTGAGTGCACTGGAGGCGGGTTTCTCGGCGCATATTTCGAAACCGGTCGAACCGAGTGAACTCATTGCAACAGTTGCCTCCGTCGTCGGCCCCTCCGCCCCCATGGTGAATCGTGGCGCGGCATCCGCTGCGAGCCGAAATGGCGTACGCTAGCATCATGAATACTGTTCCTACCCACGCACGCGGCGCTGTCCTACAAGAAATTCTCGGCCATTTGCTAGACTACGGAATGTTGCTCTTGAGTCGGAATTCGTTAAGGAATTAACCACGCCGGCCTTGATTTGATGAGATTACGCATGCCCAGCCGACAAGACATCCTGAACGCGAAGATCCTGGTCGTAGACGATTCCCCCGACAATATCGAATTGATGGAAGAGATATTGCGCGAGGAAGGCTACACCAACGTCAGTTCGACGATGCTGCCGGAACAGGTATGCCCGCTGCATCGCGAGCACAACTACGACCTGATCCTGCTCGACCTGCAAATGCCGGGCCTGAACGGTTTCCAGGTCATGAAAGGCCTCAAGGAAATCGAACAGGGCGGCTACCTGCCCGTGCTCGCCCTGACGGCGCAACCCAGCTTCAAGATCGCCGCGCTGGAAGCGGGCGCGCGCGATTTCATCAGCAAGCCGTTCGACCTGCTCGAAGTGCACAAGCGCATCCACAACATGCTGGAAGTGCGCCTGCTGTACAAGGAACTGGCCCAGTACAGCCGCGCCCAGCAGGAACTCGCGCTGCACGACGCCCTCACGGGCCTGCCGAACCGGCGCCTGCTGGAAGACCGCATCGAAACCGCCCTGCAGCACGCCAACCGCAACCACCACAAGGCGGCGGTGATGTACCTCGACCTGGACGGTTTCAAGGCGATCAACGACACGTACGGCCACGCCTACGGCGACGAGATCCTGAAAATGGTGTCGCAGCGCCTGCTGTCGAATTCGCGCAAGGAAGACACGGTGGCACGCCTGGGCGGCGACGAATTCATCGTCCTGCTGGCCGACGTGCACAGCCTGGCCGACGCCCAGGGTCCGGCCGCCAAGCTCGTCGAGGCGCTGTCCGAGCCCTTCTTCATCAACGACCTCACCCTGCAGCTGTCGACCAGCATCGGCATCAGTCTCTATCCGGATGACGCCGAGAACGTGGTCGACCTGATCAGCATCGCCGACTACGCGCTGTACGAAGCGAAGCGCGCCGGCAAGAACCGCTACTGCGCCAACGGCAGCGCCGCCCGCCAGGCCGCGCTTGCCGTCAAGCCGACCATGCCCCCGCCGGCCGCCTCCCCGGCCGTCGTGCCGTCGCCGGAGCTCGTACAACATCGCTGAAGGTATTGCCGTGAGCACCGAACAGGGCTGCCGATGCAGCCCTTTTTTTTCGCCCGATCACTTGCCTGTTGGATATTAGCAACAAGGTAGTTGTGGTTGAAAACACACGTCATGACGTGTCATGACGCGCGCCCGCCGGTCGCGATTGTGACATCTTTTGCCCCCTCACTCTGACGGGCGACAAGCAGGCTGCACACACCGAACCGAGCACTATGCCGCACCCGATCATGAAATGGCAAATACCATTTAAATGAGCAATTTATCTGTTTTTCAAATAAATACACAGTAATCTTTTCCCAATCCTTTTGCTGCTAGGATGACTATTCTTTGCCAAACGACAAAGAAACAAGAACGAGAGAGTATCGATTACCCAAGATCGACTTATATCAATAGCTCCAAGAAAAGGACGAGATGGTTAACTTGTACGTACGCCCCACCGGGATATTTGCCCGCACGCTGCTCGCCGCCGCCGTGGCCGGCACCTTCCCTCTGGTTGCCCTGGCCGACGAACCCGACCAGGCACCCGACCAGGCCGCCGATCAGGCCGCGCCGGCGAAGTCCGGCCCGCGCCTGGAAACCGTGATCGTGACCGCCCAGCGGCGCGCCGAGAACCTCAAGGACGTGCCGATGTCCGTCACCGCGATCAAGGGCGACAAGCTCGACGTGCTGACGTCCGGCGGCGCCGACATCCGGTTCCTGGCGGGCCGCTCGCCGTCGCTGAACGTCGAGTCCGACTACGGCCGTTCATTCCCCCGCTTTTACATCCGCGGCCAGGGCAATACCGATTTCGACCTGAACGCATCCCAGCCGGTCGGCCTCGTCGTCGACGACATCGTGCAGGAAAGCCCCATGCTCAAGGGCTTCCCCGTGTTCGACGTCGACCAGGTCGAGGTGCTGCGCGGCCCGCAAGGCACGCTGTTCGGCCGTAACTCGCCGGCCGGCGTGATCAAGTTCGACTCCGCCAAGCCCGTGTTCAAGACGGAAGGCTATGCGGTGCTCGGCGCCGGCAACTACGGCACCATCAACGCCGAGGGCGCGTACAACATGCCGCTGTCGGACACGGCCGCGCTGCGCGTCTCGCTGCAGTCCCAGCACCGCAACAACCGCGTGCACAATCCGGAGCCGAACGCGTACACCCGCGACTTCGAGGGCTATGACGACAATGCCGCGCGCGTGCAGTTGCTGGTCAAGCCGACCCGCGACTTCTCGGCGCTGTTCAACGTCCACGCCCGCGACATGCGCGGCAACGCGACACTGTTCCGCGCCAACATCATCAAGAAGGGCACGAACGACCTCGTCGACGGCTTCAACTACGACAATTACCCGACCGACGGCGGCAACAACCAGACGCTGCGCACCAGCGGCGCCAACCTGCGCCTGCGCTGGGACCTGGACGGCATGACCCTGCACTCGATCACGGGTTACGAGCACGCCTATTTCTACAGCCGCGGCGACGTCGACGGCGGCGTCGGCGCCGTCTATGCGCCGCCGATGGGGCCGAATTATCCGGGCCAGGCCGCGTACATCCCGTTCACGGTCGAGACGGCGGACCTGCTGCCCGAACACAACCAGACGACGCAGGAAATCCGCCTGGAGTCGAACACCAAGGACCCGCTGCAGTGGATGGCCGGCGTGTTCTACTTCGATGAACACATCCGCATCGATTCGATCAGCTTCAACACGCTCGCGCCGGGCAATCCGCAGAACGACGCGTACGCGACCCAGACCCAGGACGCCCGCTCCTGGGCCGTCTTCGGCACGCTGAACTACAAGGTGACGGACAAGCTGAAGGTGCGCGGCGGCCTGCGCTACACGAGCGACAACAAGGATTTCGTGGCCCAGCGCTTCGAGCCACCCAAGTCCAGCGGCCCGCTGCCGCTGCACAGCGATTCGCACAACATCAGCTGGGACGGCTCGGCCAGCTACGCGCTGGATGGCGACACCAATCTGTTCGCGCGCGTGGCCACCGGCTACCGCGCCCCGTCGATGCAGGGCCGCCTGAACGGCCTGTCCGACAAACCGTCGATGGCCGGCGCGGAAAAGGCGCTGTCGTATGAAGCGGGCATCAAGGCGGACATGCTGGACCGCCGCGCCCGCCTGTCCGCGACGGTCTTCCAGTACCGTGTGAAGGACAAGCAGCTGACGGCCGGCAGCGGCACGATCAACATGAACCAGCTGATCAACGCCGACAAGGTCACGGGCCAGGGCGTGGAAATGGACTTCCAGGCGATCCTGTCGGACGACTGGCGCGCCAGCCTCGGCGCCAGCTACAACGACACGGAGATCAAGGACGCGAACCTGTTCGTGCAAACCTGCGGCAACCAGCCCAACACGAACGGCGTGAACGGCTGCACCCCGACCGGCGTGCCCGGCCCGTTCCCGTACACGCAAAAGCTGAACGGCCTGCCGCTGCCCCGCTCGCCGAAATGGCAGACCAACTTCACGCTGCGCTATTCGCATCCGCTGGCCGACGGCGAACTGTATGCGCTCACGGACTGGTCGTACCGGACCGGGTACAACATGTTCCTGTACGAAGCCAAGGAGTACAAGGCGAAGACGCTGCTGGAAGGCGGCCTGCGCGTCGGCTACAAGTGGGACAGCGGGAAGTATGAAGTCGCCGCGTTCGCCCGCAACATCACCAACCGCATCCAGGTGGTGGCCGCGATCGACTTCGACAACCTGACGGGCATCGTCAACGAACCGCGCAACTTCGGCGCGCAGTTCCGCGTGAACTTCTAAGCGCGCCGCCGTTGCGACGCGGGCGGGAGCGCCGGGTCAAGCCGCCGCTCCCGCCCGTCATTCTTCCACTGGCGCGATCAGGCCGCGCCGGCCGTCTTCTCACCCCCCGGGCCCAGCGCCCGGCAGCCGACGACCTGCTCGTTGTGCGCCTCGATGGCGGCGGCGTTCTGGTGGTCGGAGCTGGCATCCACTTTTTCCGGCGGCACCTCGATGCGGGTGATGCTGGAGGCGACGGAGACCGGATCGCTGGCCGGGAACGTCATTTCGACGGCATCGTCGAGCAGGGTTTCCTTGGCCACGGCTTCGCGCGGCTCGGCCTCGGCGCTGGCCATCGTGCGGATCGCGCGCGCCCACTTGACCAGCTTGAGGTCGGCCAGTTCGGCGATGGTATTGATGCCGAACGCATCGCGCAATGCGTCCGCCTGCTGCTGGCTGACGTTGCGCAGCGCCGTCACCGGCTCGTGGACCAGTTCGCGGAAGCATTTATCGTGATGCGTGTCATTTACGATGATCTGGATATTCATGTCTGTCCTTTCATGTGGCCCCCTGACATGCCCCCACTATCGCATACGGTCTTGACACGGTATGTGCGGCACCGAACGATGCCCCGCCTTTGCCGCGCACGATTGAAATTCCGGCCGTGCCGGGCCGTGCTATCATGATGAATTGCAACACTTTTTATCATTTTATTTTGCAAAGCGGCATGCTCTGCTATCCTGCATAGCTTGTGAATACGTGTACCAAGCCCTTGTTCAAACGCCGTGTCCCTCACCGAAAAACCTAAGATTCTCGTCGTCAACGACGATGCCGCCAGCCTGCTTGCATTGACTAGCCTGCTGGAGCAATGGGCCGACGACAGCAATTACGAGGTCTTGTCGGCGCGTTCCGGCCAGGATGCGCTGCGCCAGGTGCTCCGTCACGACTTCGCCGTGATCCTGCTGGACGTCAACATGCCCGGCATGGACGGCTTCGAGACGGCCGAGGCCATCCACCAGCGCCCCCGCTCCGCCGACATCCCGATCATCTTCGTCACCGCGTTCCTCGCCGACGAGATCGACCGGCTGAAGGCGTACCAGCGCGGCGCCGCCGATTTCCTGTTCACGCCCGTGATCCCGCAGGTCCTGCGCGCCAAGGTGCAGGTCTTCGTGGCGCTCGCGACGAAGAACGAACAACTCAAGCGCCAGGCCGAGAAACTGTCCCAGCGCACCACCGAGCTGACCGCGACCAATAAACGCCTCGTGCGCGAAATGGAAGAACGCCGCGCGGCCGAGCGCAAGAGCAGCGCCAAGGACGAATTCCTCGCGATGCTGGGACACGAGCTGCGCAACCCGCTGTCGGCCATCAGCAGCGCGTCGTCGCTGCTGGGCATGCCAGGCGTCGGCCCCGATTCCATCGCACGCGCCCGCCTGATCATCCAGCGCCAGAGCCAGCATTTATCGCGTATCGTCGACGATTTGCTGGATTTGTCGCGCGCCATGTCGGGCAAGATCCTGCTTTCTCGCAAGCGGCTCGATATCGCCACGCTCGTGTCGAACTGCCTGGACACGTTCCGCGCCACCGGCCGCACGACCGGCTACGACATCGATGCGCAGCTGGCGCCGGGCTGGGTCGACGGCGACGCCACGCGGCTCGAACAGATCGCGACGAACCTGATCGACAATGCGCTGAAATACACGCCGGCCGGCGGCCGCATCGACATCGCCGTCGTGGCGCACGACGCGGACATCGTGCTGCGCGTGACGGATTCCGGCGTCGGCATCGCCCCCGACCTGCTGCCGCACGTGTTCGACGTATTCGTGCAGGGCGCGATCTCGATCGACCGCTCGCAGGGCGGCCTCGGCATCGGCCTGTCGCTCGTACGGCGTCTCGTCGAACTGCACGGCGGCACCGTCAGCGCCAGCAGCCCGGGCACCAGCAGCGGCAGCACGTTCGAGATCCGCCTGCCGCGCGCCGAGGCCGGCACGGCGACGGACGCACCCGTGCACGCGCGCGCGGGCGAGGCCAGCAAACCCACCGTGCTGCTGATCGAAGACAATGACGACGGCCGCGAGATGATGGCCACGATGCTGGCGTCGTTCGGGTATGCCGTGCTGCAGGCGGGCGACGGCCTGGAAGGCGTGCGCGTGGCGTGCACCGAGAAGCCGGACGTCGCCCTCGTCGACATCGGCCTGCCCGGCATCGACGGCTATGAAGTGGCGCGCCGCCTGCGCCAGGAAGCGGCCACGCACGGCATCCGCCTGATCGCGCTCACGGGCTACGGTCTGGCGGAAGACCAGCGCCGCGTGCTGGAAGCGGGCTTCGACCTGCACCTCGTCAAGCCCGTCGAAATGCATGCGCTGCTCGACCAGCTGGGCGACGCGGGGCGCCGTCCGGCCGGCGAAGGGTTGCCGCAGGCCCAGCCGGCGGCCGCCGGCTGAGGGGCGGCCTTACAGCGTCGACATCAACTCCTGCTTGCGCATGGCCATTTCCTGGCCCAGCGCGAGCAGGTCCAGCCCGCTTTTCCTCACTTTCGGGAACATTTCCTTTTCTTCTTCCTGGACGTGGTGCTCGATCTGCTCGCCGAGCACTTTCACCTTCGCCTCGTACAGCTCGTCGTCCGGCTGCATTTCCTGCAACTGCTTGATGAGGTCCTTCGCCGCCGCGTGCTCGACGACGGCCTCGTCGACCATGTCCTCGCCGTCCTCGATTGTTTCCCGCACGGCCGGATAAAAAATTTCCTCTTCGATCGTCGTGTGGGCGATCAGTGCCTTGCAAATCTTGTCCTTGAGCTTTTCCTTGCTGGTCGTGGCGCGGTCGCCCAACTGGTCGAACTGCTCGAACATGTCCGCGACTTCGCGGTGGTCCGCGGTCAAGAGTGCGATGGCGTCCTGGCCGGCGGCCATGGCGTTGCTCTGGGTGCCGGCCCGTGCGCCGGTATGGGATCTCGTGCTCATCTGTGGCTCCTTGCGTGGGGTTGTCAGCCTCCAGCTTGGCCCGAAATGCAACAATGGACTGTACGGGAACTCACAAAGACGATTCCTGCGCCGTCCCGGCCCAAGCTGTTGTATCATCCCGAGAAACATAAATTGGTTGCCTCCATGAAAGTTTCGGAACCTCATCCGCCGGATTCCGGAGAAGACAGCCAGCATGCGGCGCGTGCCGCCGAGCTGGCCGAACTCCTGGCCCACCTGACGACCTGCTGGGACGAAGAGCGGCGCCTGCTGGCACGCCGGCTGCACGACAGTCTCGGTTCGTCCATGACGGCACTGACGATGCATCTCGGCCTGCTGTCGCAACACCTGCAGGAACAGCCGCAGCGCGACCGCGCCGCGCAGATGAAGCAACTGCTGAACAACATCATCGAGACCAACCGCAAGATGCAGTTGGCGCTCTGGAACGACAAGCTGGAATTCCTCGGACCCAAGGCGGCCATCGCGGAGCTGGTCCAGGAATGGGGCCGCGAGCACGGCATCAAGGCCAGGGCCAGCATGCCGGACGACGACCCCGACTACACGCGCGCCCAGGGCGTCGCGCTGCTGCGCTGCGCCGAGGAAGGCCTGCACAACATCGCGAAGCACGCGCAGGCGACGGCGGTCGACGTCATCCTCGACGACGATGGCGACCAGGCCATGCTGACCGTGCGCGACAACGGCGTCGGCCCCGGCACGGGCGTCGCCGCCGCCCCCAGCTGCCACGGCCTGCGCATGCTGCGCGAACGCGCGCGCGTGTTGAAAGGCACCCTCACCCTCGGCCCCGGACCGGACGGCAAAGGCACGGCGCTGACGCTGGTCTTTCCGAAGTAAGACCCCATCCATCCGCTGCACGGCCGCCCCTTCCGGGCGTGGCCGCCGCACGTCCTCCCTGCGCGTAAAAGCAATAATTGCTGACAATTTTGTCAGTTAATCATGCTAGTTTGGTAGGAATTTGCCGATAGCTTTGTCCGGCAAGTTCTTACCCTGCGCGGATCTCGTCTCGTCGTTGCGCAACACATGGGCGGGAACCCGGCAGGCCGGTCGTGGTCAGCCTTATCGACGCCCGCGCGTCAAACGCGATGGAGGTATGCATGGACACGCAATCGCAGCAGCCGCCGGCGACAGCGGACGAGCGCTACGCCGGGCGCATGCGGGACGAGCTCGCGCGAATTCGCCGGCGCCGGTCCGTGCCCGGGCAGCAGGCGACGTCCGCCTGGGGCCTGGGCCTGTCCGGCGGCGGCATCCGCAGCGCCACCTTTTGCCTCGGCGTGCTGGAGGCGCTCAGCCGCGCGCCGCTGCCGCCGGGTGCCGTGCCGCTCCCGCTCCCGGGCAGTCCGGCGGCATCCGAGACGAGCCTGCTGGGCCAGTTCGACTACCTGTCGACGGTCAGCGGCGGCGGCTACATCGGGACGTTTTTCGCCAGCCTGTTCGTGCCGGGGCGGGCCGTTCCCGAGACGAGTGAGGCTGTCAGCGCGGCCAATGCCTACGACACCTTGCGGCAGGAACCGCCGCGCTTGCGCACCGCCGTCGTCCGGGACCTGCACACCGGCAGCGGCTACAAAGCCATGGCCTGGCTGCGCGAGAACGGCCGCTACCTCGCGCCGTCCAGTGCCGGCGACCTGCTGTACGGCGTCGCCACCGTCGTGCGCGCATGGTTCGGCCTGCACCTGGTGCTCGGCCTGATGCTGGTCGTCCTGCTCGCCCTGCTGAACGTGGCCAAGAACGGCTTCCTGTACGCCGCCGACCAATCGCGCTGGACCCAATTCATCGTCCAGTTGTCCAAGCCGGGCACGTGGCTGTCGGACGTCTGGCTCAGCGGGCTGTGGATGTTCCCCGTGGCCGTGCTGGCGCTGCTGACGGTGCCATGCGGCTGCGCCTACTGGATGACCTATCCGCCCCCCGGGAACAGCGTCGACAATCCAGCCAGGCATTCCTTGTGGTACTGGATCGCTTATACGGCTTGCGCGGCTTTTGTCGCCGTCCCCGTCGCCTGGGCGGCGGGCATGATCGAGCGGCGCGCGCTGGTGCTCCCGACGCAATGGGACCAGGCGGGCACACCGTTCGCCGCCGTACTGATCTCGATGCTGCTCGGCTGGGCGTGGTACGGCGTGACCAGCGCGGGCACGACGTTCGCGGCACTGCGCCTGCACCTGACGCGCCAGCTGACCTGGACACTGAAGCTGGCCGGCGTGCTCGCCTTCCTGGCGCTCGTCGACACGGTCGCCCAGAGCTTTTACGCGCTCGACTGGACCCTGGGACCGCCGCTGACGGCCACCGCCATTCTGACGTGGCTGACGCGCCGCCTGGCCCCGCACCTCGCCAGGCTGTCCGGCATGCCGCGCACGCGGATCCCGGTCGACGTCCTGCTCGGGCTGGCCGCCGCGGCGCTCGCCGTGCTGCTCGTGTCCGTCTGGGACTACGGCGTGATCTGGATCCAATGGCAAGCCGTGGATCTGCCATGCCGCTACACGTTCGCCGCACCCGCCCTGCTGGCGTCGCAATGCGGCTGGCTGGGCCTGTTGCTGCTCGCCGCCGGCGCGCTCACGGTCATGATCGGCCGCTTCCCGCAATTCCTCAACCTGTCCTCGCTGCAGGGCCTGTACAGCGCACGCCTGACGCGCGCCTACCAGGGCGCGAGCAACGCCGACCGTTTCGCGGACGGCGACAAGACACTGAGCTCGGCCGAGCCGCTCGATTCCGACCACCTCACGCATGCCGTCTACAACACGAACCGCTACGCACCGCTGCATCTCATCAACGTGTGCCTGAACCAGAACGTCGACCCGGCCGAGCAATTGATCCAGCGCGATCGCAAGGGGCGGCCGATGGTGGTGCTCCCCGCCGTGCCCGCGGATACGCCGGCCGGCAACCCGCCGCCGCTGCCGTTCGCGATCGACGGCAAGTGCTACCCGAGCGGCGATTGCGACGCCAGCGACCCGTTGACGATCGGCGAATGGATCGGCGTCTCCGGCGCGGCCGCCGCCACCGGCAGCGGGCGGCGCACGTCGGCGGCCATGGCGCTGCTGCTCGGCCTGGCGAACGTGCGGCTGGGCCGCTGGTGGCGTTCCGGCCTGAAGCGCAACACCGAGCGCGGCCTGGCGCGCCTGTTCCGCGCCGCGCTGCCGACCCAGGCCTACCTGGTCGACGAACTGGGCGCGCACTTCTACGGCACCCGCCGCCCGCTGCACTACCTCAGCGACGGCGGGCATTTCGACAACACCGGCATCTATGAGCTGCTGCGGCCCGAGCGCGACGTCAGGTTCGTCGTCGCCTGCGATTGCGGCGCCGACCCGGGTTACCGGTTCGACGATCTCGCCAACCTGATCCGCCTGGCGCGCATCGACTTCGGCATCGACATCGACGTGTGCGAAAGCGTCACCAATTCGCTGTGCCCGTTGCGCCACGTGTTCGGCACCGCCGGGGAACTGGCGCTGCCCCAGCCCGGCAGCAACAAATGCGCGCTGCTGCTGAACGTGTTCCGCAGTAGCGCGTCGCGCCGGAACAATATGCCCGACATGCGTATCGTCCTGATCAAGCCCGTGCTGATCGCGGACGCGCCGCTGGACGTGCACAACTATGGCGCCATGAACAAGGAGTTTCCACAGCAAACGACGGGCGACCAGTTCTTCGACGAGGCGCAGTGGGAAAGCTATCGCAAGCTGGGACTCGAGATCGGCCGGCGCATCTTCGATCCCGCCGACAAGGATCAGCGCGACGCGTTAAACGACCTCCTGGCGGTGCGCTGAGCGGCGCGACGTTTCCTTGATCGGGCCGAACACGCCGTCGCGGGCCCGTGCGAGCATCGACGGGTTGCAACCATCGTGGAGCTTCGCATGGACCCGACGCCGCCGTTCTCCGGCCGCCCGACGCGCTCAGCCCGACCCTCGAACAGCTCGAACCGGTCCAGCGGCCGGCGCCGATGCCGGCCTGCGGGCATTGCCGCCTCGCGCTGTGGTTCCTCGTCGATTCCAGCCTCGCGTGCCACTGCAACGCGATGCAACGCGTCGTGTGGGACGGCGTCAAGCCCGGCGTGCGCTGCTGCGACGTCCCGCTGCTCGACGCCGCGTACCGGCAGCCGCGCAGCGGCCTCAATGCAGCTTGACGATCGGCGTCGTCCTGCGGATCAGGAAGCGTCCCACCGCCATCAGGCCCGTGCGCAGCGACCCCAGCACCGCCCGGTGGTGCATCAGGTGCAGGCTCATGTACATGATGCGGGCCATGAAGCCTTCCACGAACAGGCTGGCGCCGCGCAATGAACCCATCAGGCTGCCCACCGTCGTCTCGCGGCCGATCGACACGAGCGAGCCGTAGTCGCGGTACACGTACGGGTCGGTCTGCGGCGGCTGGCCGGCCGCCTGGTTGACGAAGGTCTTGAGGAGATAGTCGGCCTGCTGGTGCGCGGCCTGGGCGCGCGGCGGCACGGGCTTGCCGTTGCCGTCCGTGCAGGCGGCGCAATCGCCGAATGCGTACACGTCGGCCACGTCCTTCACGCGCAGGTGCGCGTCGACGTCGACCTGGCCGCCCTTGGCGACGGGCAGGCCGAGCGCGCCCAGGAACTCGGGCGCGCGGATGCCCGCTGCCCACACGCACAGGTCGGCCGGATAGACGTTGCCCTTGTTGTCGCCGACGTGGTGCTTTTCGATCCGGCTTACGCGGCAATCCGTCACGACCCGGATGGCCCGCTGGTCCAGCAGGCGCGCGGCCGCGCTTGACACCCGTTCCGGCAGCGGCGCCAGGATGCGCGGCGCGCCTTCGAGCAGCGTGATGCGCACGTCGCGCTTGACCTGGAGCCGGCGAAAGCCATAGGCGGCGTAGGCGCCGGACGCTTCGCGCAATTCCGCCGCCAGCTCGACGCCCGTGGCGCCGCCGCCGATGATGACGATGTCGATGCCGCTTTCCGCGGCGCCGTCCTCCTTCTGCTGCTCGGCCTGGGCGAGCAGGCGCAACAGGCGCAGGCGGAAACGCTCCGCGTCCTCGGTGGCGTTCAGGGAAATCGTGTTTTCGCGCGCACCGGGAACGCCGAAATAATTCGACGTGCTGCCGACGGCGATCACGAGCGAGCGGTAGCCCAGGGTGCGCTCGGGCAGCACTTCCTCGCCGTCGGCCGCCGTGGTGACGGGCGCGATCGTGATGCGCCGCGCGGCCGCGTCGAGCGCCGTCATGGCGCCGTACACGAAGGAAAAGCCGCGGTCGTGCGCCAGCATCTGGTACGACAGGCCTTCCTGGTGGATGTCCAGCGTGCCGGCCGCCACTTCGTGCAGCGACGGCTTCCACACGTGGTAGAGCCGGCTGTCGACCAGCGTCACTTTTCCGGGGCCGAGTTTGCGGCCCAGTTTGCAGGCCAGTTCCAGGCCGCCCGCCCCTCCGCCCACGATCACGATATCGCCCTGCAAGGCTGCCTCCGTCGGTCACGCCCGCTGCCGGGCTCACGCAGACAGTCTACTACGGGGCGGCGCAACCGCCCGTCACGGATCAGTCGCGGTCGTGGCCGTGGCCGTGACCGTGGCCCTCGCCGTGACCCTCGCCGTGGCCTTCGCCATGGCCGCGGCCGTGCTCCCTGCCCTCGCCATGGCCACGGCCCGGGCCGTCGCGGTATTCCACGCGCTCGACCACGCGCACGTCGCGCGGTCCGCCGTGGTATTCGCCGCGATAGCCGCCGAAATGCTCGCGGTAGCGCGGCACGTACGTATTCGTGTACCACTCGTCGCGCACGAACAGGACCGGACGGCCGCAGGCGCCGTAGCGGCCGCAGTAGCGCGCCCAGTGCTTGCGGTGGCCCGGCGGCACGCGCAGGTAGATCGGTTCCGCCACGTATTGCGGCGCCGGCGCGATGATCACCGGCTGCGGCGCGTACAGGACGGGACGCGGCACGAAGTCGCCGATGTCGACCCGGCCGTAAAAGCCGGGCTGGCCGACGCTGATGGACACATTGGTCTGGGCCAGGGCCGGAAGAGCGGCGGCGCAGAGCGCCACGCCGAAGATCAGGGATTTCATAGGATGACCTCTTTGTAATGTTTGTGCCGAGTTTATCAAACGAAATGTTACGTACAATTCCTTGCAACACATACTTACATTCTGCCGGGCGGGATTACAACAGACCGGGCTGCAATACTCCTCTTGGCGCAAGTGCCCGGCTACAATCGCCGGCTCCAATCCACTGAAAGGTCATCGATGTTCGCGAAACACACCGTGCTGGCCGCGGCCGCCCTGCTGGCGGCGGGCGCCGCCAACGCGCAGGTCGGCGCAACGGCCGACCTCGGCACCACCGGCGTGGGCTTCCACGTCGTCTTGCCGATGGAAACGTATTTGAACGGCCGCTTCGGCGTCAATTACCTCCGCCACAACTTCACCAAGACGTCGAACCTCGTCGACTACGACATCAAGGGCAAGCTGCAGACGTTCGACATCCTGTTCGACTGGTACCTGACCGAAGGCAGCAGCTTCCACCTGACGGGCGGCGTGCTCTACAACGGCAACAAGTTCAACGCCAAGGCCAGGCCGAACGGCGCCGGCGCCTTCACGCTGAACGGCCATACCTACACGACGGCCGACGTCGGCCTCCTGACCGGCACCATCGATTACCGCAAGGCCGCGCCCTACGTCGGCGTCGGCTGGGGCAACGCGCTGGCGCCCGCCTCCCGCTGGACCACCAACGTCGACCTCGGCGTGTTCTACCAGGGCAATCCGAACGTTCATCTGGCCAACAGCAGCTGCCCGGCGTCGCTGACGGATTGCGTGGCGCTCATCAACGACATCGCCGCCGAGCGCCTGCACCTGCGCGACGACGTGGAGTCGTTCAAGGTCTATCCGGTCGTGCGCGCGAGCATCGGCTACCGCTTCTGAGCCGTCGCCACCGGCGCGCCGCCGCCATCGGGGTTCGGCTACGATGAGGCCAAAGGAGAGAGCGTCATGAAACATCATCGTGCCTGCTACCGCCTGCTGCTCCTGGCCTGCCTTACGCTGGTGGCCTGCCAGGACCGGCGCGAACCGGTGAAACCCACCGTCGCGCCGGCCGCGGCCACCCTGCCCATCCCGGCCTGACGCGCGCCCGCCGCGCGGCATGCCGCCTTGCCCGGCCGCGTCCACGCGCGCCGGCGCCGCGTCACAACCTCCGTCCACACTTTACCGCCGCGCCGCGGACCGGTTAGAATTCGCCTCTGCCATGAGGCAACGCTAGGGGTCCTGCAGCCGCAACCGCGGCCCGCGGGTGAGAAACACCCTCCGAACCTGATCTGGGTAATGCCAGCGAAGGGAAGCATGCGGATACCGGTCCCGCACCGGCTCCCGCTCTCCTTTGCCGCGCCGCCCGTCACCACGACGCCAACGAGGAGCGGCATGCACCATCCTGTTTTCAGAACCTGTCCACGCCGTATCGCAGCGGTGCGCCGATGAACGTGATCGTCCTCGGCGCCGGCGTCGTCGGCACCGCGACCGCCTGGTATTTGCGCGAGGCCGGCCACGACGTGACCGTGATCGAGCGCCAGCCCGGCCCCGCGCGCGAGACGAGTTTCGCGAACGGCTGCCAGATCTCCGTGTCGCATGCGGAACCCTGGGCCACGCCCGCGGGCCTGCTCAAGGTCGTGCAGGCACTGGGCCGCGCCGACGCGCCGCTGCTGTTCCGCCTGCGCGCCGACCCGCTGCAATGGCGCTGGTGCCTGCAATTCGTGCGCGAGTGCGCACCCGCGCGCGTCGCCGCCAACCTGGGCCGGATCGTCGCCATGGCCGAGTACAGCCGGCGCAGCCTGCAGGCGCTGCGCGCGCGCACCGGCATCGACTACGACAGCCTCACGCGCGGCATCCTCCATTTCTACACGGACGAGAAGGAATTCGAGCGGGCCCGCCGCGCGGCCGCCGCGATGCGCGACCTGGGCTGCCCGCGCATGACGGTCGACGCCGACGAAGTCGTGCGGATCGAACCGGCGCTGGCACCCGTCCGCCGCAAGCTCGTGGGCGGCGACTTCACGGCCAGCGACGAATCGGGCGACGTGTACCGCTTCACGTCGCAACTGGCCGCCCGCGGCGAGGCGGCCGGCATCCGCTTCCTGTACAACACGACGGCGACGCGCCTGCTGGCCGATGGCGGCCGGATCGGCGGCGTGGAAATCATCGACGCCGAAGCCCGGCACCGCGCGCTGCATGCGGACGCGGTCGTCGTCGCGCTGGGCAGTTTTTCCGCGGGCCTGCTCGCACCGCTGGGCATCCGGCTGCTGATCTATCCCGGCAAGGGATACTCGGCGACCTATCCCATCCTCGACGCCGGCGCGGCGCCGACGGTGTCGCTGACGGACGACGGCCACAAGCTCGTCTTCTCGCGCCTGGGCACGCGCCTGCGTGTGGCCGGCACGTGCGAGCTGAACGGTTATATGCGCGACCTGGACCCGGTGCGCTGCGCCGCGATCACGCGGCGCGTGCGCGCGCTGTTCCCCGGCGCCTGCGACTACGACGCCGCCACCTACTGGGCGGGCCTGCGGCCGCTGACGCCGTCGAACGTGCCCTACATCGGCCGCACGCGCTACGCGAACCTGTACCTGAACACGGGCCACGGCACGCTCGGCTGGACCATGGGCTGCGGCTCGGGGCGGGCCATCGCCGACATCGTCTCGGGGCGCAGGCCGGACGTCGCCTTCGCCTTTACCGGCGAAGGCACGTGACAATCGGCGTGTTTTCAGGGGTCTCCGGGCTGCTACACTCGTGCCGGCGCAACGCCTTCACCGTGGAACGACATCGGCATGAGAAAAAACATCGAAAAAACGTGGTGGATCGACCTGCCGTGCTACGCCGGCGCGATCCTGATCGTCCGGGCATTGCTGCACGCCGCCGGCGTCGCGCACTTCACCCTTGGCGCCGGGTTCTCGCCTGCCGGGTTTGCCGTCTGGGCCTGCTGTTTCTACGTCGTCGAACGTATCATCCGGTTCGCGTTGTGGGCGGCGGTGCTGGCGGTTGCGCCTGACCGGGCCGCCGAAATGCGTTAGGGCCGCGAGCCCACCCGGGTGAAGAATCCGTCGTTCGTCATCCGCATCCTGTACGCCGTCTGCCTGGCGGGCGCGGCCTGGAATCATGCGCGCATCCTGCTCGAACACGGCCTCTTGTGGCTTTCTGGACGTCGCTGACCTTCCTCGATGCCTGCGCCGTGATCCTGCTGCTGGCACGACCACGGGCGGGTCTCGCGCTGACGACACTCATCATCGTCGGCGACGTCCTGATCAACGCCTGCGTCGGGCTCACCTATGGCATCGACCCGGCTTCGTTTGGCGCCCAGTTCATCTTCATGGTCTTCGTGCTGGCGACGGTACGGCGTGCGTGGCGTGGCCCAAATTCGCCAAGGCGCAGTGTACGAGCGGGTTGCACTCACGACAAATGACAGCCATCCATGGCCCGGGGTTTGGCGACAGGTTACACTGTCGCCTTTTCCGCAACCGCTCCCGCCACCATGTCGTTCGCTTCGCTCGGCCTGATCGACCAGATCACGCGCACCCTCGCCTCGCTGTCCTACCACACGCCCACCGCCGTCCAGGCGCAGGCGATTCCCGCCGTGCTGGCCGGACGCGACGTCATGGCCGCCGCCCAGACGGGCACCGGCAAGACGGCCGGCTTCGCCCTGCCCCTGCTGCAGCGCCTCGTGCTGGATGGCGTGCAGGTCGCCGGCAATTCGGCGCGCGCGCTGATCCTCGTGCCGACGCGCGAGCTGGCCGAGCAGGTGCACGAGAGCGTGCGCGCCTACGGAGCCGGCCTGCCGCTGCGCACGATGGTCGCGTACGGCGGCGTCAGCATCAATCCGCAGATGATGCGGCTGCGAAAAGGCGTCGACGTCCTCGTCGCCACGCCCGGCCGCCTGCTCGACCTGCAGCGCCAGAACGCCGTGCGCTTCAACCAGGTGCAGACGCTCGTGCTGGACGAGGCGGACCGCATGCTCGACCTCGGATTCTCGCGCGACATCGACGCCGTGCTCGCGCTGCTGCCCAAGCGCCGCCAGACCTTGCTGTTCTCCGCCACGTTCTCCGACCCGATTCGCCAGCTGGCCACGAAGCTGCTGATCGACCCGGTGAGCCTCGATGCGTCGCCGCGCAACACGACGGTGAAGGCGATCCGCCAGTGGATCGTCCCGGTCGACAAGAAGCGCAAGCCGGACCTGTTCCTGCACCTGCTGAAGCGCCACGGCTGGTCCCAGGTGCTGGCGTTCGTGAAGACGCGCAAGGGCGTCGACCAGCTCGTCGAGCTGCTGGAAGCGAAGGGCTTCGCTGCCGACTCGATCCACGGCGACAAGCCGCAGCCCGCGCGCCTGCGTGCGCTCGAGCGCTTCAAGGCGGGCGAGGTCCGGGTGCTGGTCGCCACCGACGTCGCGGCGCGCGGCCTCGACATCGACGACCTGCCCGTGGTCGTCAACGTCGACCTGCCGATCGTGGCGGAAGACTATGTGCACCGCACGGGACGCACGGGCCGCGCGGGCGCGTCCGGCGAAGCGGTGTCGCTCGTGTGCGCGGACGAAGTGCAGCAGCTGGCCGCCATCGAGGCGCTGACGAAACAGCCGCTGCAGCGCACGGAGGAAGCGGGCTTCGAGCCCGAGCACCGCGTGCCGCAGACGAATGCCAGCGGCGAAATCGTCAAGAAGCCCAAGAAACCGAAGAAGCCGAAGGGCGCCGGCAAGGACGCGCCGGTCGTGCAGGAAGACGTGCGCTTCCGGCGCTGATGCCCCGCTAGCGCAGCGGCAAGTGGAACTTCCTCACGCCCTCGTCCTCGTCCTCGTCCACCGGCCCGACGGTAAACCCGAGCTTCTTGACGAGGCCGATGACGGGCGCGTTCTGCGGCAGCGCCTCGCCCACGATCTCGCGGGTGCCGCGCGCGCGGCAGTAGGCGATCAGCTTATTCATCAGCATCATGCCCAAACCCTTGCCCTTCAGGTCGGAGCGCACCGTCACCGCGAATTCCGCGCTCATATTGTCCGGGTCCGCGACGACGCGGCCCACGGCCAGCGTCTCCGGATGGCTGTCGGCGCCCGCGCGCGTGGCGATGAAGGCCATTTCGCGGTCGTAGTCGATCTGCGTGAAGCGCGCCAGCTGCGCCGGCTGCAGCTCGCGCACGCGCACGAACATGCGGTAGCGGACGTCGTCCGGCGTCAGCGCGTTGAAGAACGCCACGTGCGCGGCGCCGTCCTCGGGGCGGATCGGGCGCAGCAGGATCGTCGCGCCCTGCCACGCCACGAACTCTTCCAGCTCGGCCGGATAGGGGCGGATCGCCAGCCGGTCCAGCGCGTTGCCGGCGCGGTCGGCCATCGCGATGCGCATGCGCGCGTCCAGCACGACGGCGCCCTTGCCGTCGGCCAGCAGCGGATTGATGTCCAGTTCGACGATCTCCGGGACGTCGGCCACGAGCCGCGACACTTGCACGAGCACGGCGGCGACGGCGTCCAGGTCGGCGGCCGGATGGTTGCGGTAGCCGGCCAGCTGGCGCGCCACGCGCGTGCGTGAGATCAGGTCGCGCGCCAGCACCGTGTTCAGCGGCGGCAGGCCGACGGCGTGGTCGTTCACGGCTTCCACGGCCAGGCCGCCCTGGCCGAACAGGATCACGGGGCCGAACACGGGGTCGGTGGCGGCGCCCGCGATCAGTTCGTGCGCCGCCGGATTGCGCGCCATCGCCTGCACGATGAAGCCGTCCAGGCGCGCGTCCGGCTTGAGTTCGGCCAGGCGTTTCCGCATGCGTTCCGTCGCGGCGCGCACGGCTTCCGGCGTGTCGAGGTCGAGCGACACGCCGCCGACGTCCGACTTCTGCGCCACGTCCGGCGACAGGATCTTCACCGCCACCGGATAGCCGATCTCGCCGGCCATCGCGACGGCGTCGTCCGGCGTCGCGGCCGCGCGCGTGGGCACGGTGGGGATGCCGTAGGCGTCCAGGATCGCCTTCGTGTCCGGGTCGTCCAGCAGGTAGCGTCCCGTCCTGCGCCCGCGCGCCAGCAGCTCGCGGACGAGGGCGCGCGCGCGTCCGCGGTCCGGCTCGGCGTCGCCGACGGAGGCCGGGACTTCCATCAGGAGCTGCTGGTTGCGGCGGAAGTGGACGATCTGCAGGAAGCCGTTCACGGCCGCTTCCGGCGTGCGGTAGGCCGGCATGCCCGCCTCGTACGCGATCGTGCGCGCCTCGCCCACCGACTGCAGGCCGAGCCAGCACGCGAGCACGTTGCGCGACGACGCCCTGGCCAGCGGCGCCACGGCGCGCGCCACGTCGGCCGGGTCGACGACGGCGTTCGGCGCGTGGATCATCACGACGCCGTTCGCCTGCGGATCCTGCAGCAGCACCTCGACGACGTCGCGGTAGCGCTCCGGCGGCGCGTCGCCGCGCAGGTTCAATTCGCCGCTGCCGCTCCACTCGGGCACGAGGTCACGCAGCTTCGCCACCGTCTGCGCCGATAATTCGGCCTGCTGGCCGCCGCCGTATTGCAGGGCGTCGGCGGCCAGCACGACGGGGCCGGCGCCGTTGCCGAGCAGGGCCAGCCGCTCGCCGAACAAAGGCTTGGCGCGCGCCAGCGTTTCCACGGCCGCGAACAGCTGGTCGGTCGTGTACACGCGCAGCATGCCCGCGCGGCGGATCGCGGCGTCGACCACGTCGTCGGGCCGCGCCAGCACGCCGGACAGGCAGGCGCCGGCCGTCGCCGCCTCCAGCGAGCGCCCGGCCTTGAGCATCAGGGTCGGCTTGCTGCGCGCCGCGGCGCGTGCGGCCGACATGAATTTGCGGGCGTAGCGCACGCTCTCCGCATGCAGCAGGATCGCGGACGTGCCGGGATCGCTGGCCAGGTAATCGAGCACGTCGCCGAAGTCGACGTCGGCCGAGTCGCCCAGGGCGACGAACGTGGAAAAGCCGACGTTGCGCGTGCGCGCCCAATCGAGCACGCCCGCCATCAGCGCGCCCGATTCGGACACGAACGCGATCCGCCCGGCCGCCGCCCCGCCCACGGCGATGCTCGCGTTCAGGCCGAGGCCGGGCGCCAGCAGGCCGGCACTGTTCGGCCCCAGGATGCGCAGCAGGTAGGGATTGGCGGCGTCCAGCATCGCCTGTTTGATGCTGCGCCCGCGCGGGTCGCGCGCCGTCGACACGCCCGCGCTCATCACGATGGCGGCGCGCGTCCCCAGTGCGCCGAGCGCGCGCACGATGCCGGGGATGGTGGCCGGCGGCGTGCAGATGATGGCCAGGTCGGGCGCCTGCGGCAGGCGCGCCACGTCCGGCCACACGGGCAGGCCGTCCAGCGTGCCGTACTTGGGATTCACGGGGAACAGCCGGCCCGTGAAGCCGCCTTCGCGCAGGTTGCGCAGCATGGTCGCGCCGACGCTGCCGGCACGCCCGGACGCGCCGACGAGGGCCACCGACGTCGGGGCAAACAGTTGTTTGAGATTACGTACGCTCATCCACACGCTCCCAGCCGTGCAAGCCGCCCGCGGCGGATTGGCTACACTTGGTTCGACATCTCATCGACGCCACCGGCGACCACCATACACCATGACGGACAAAGACAAGGAAGAAGGCGGCTCGCGCAAGGTGATCTACGCGGCCATCCTCGCGAACCTGGGCATCGCGATCGCCAAGTTCATCGTCGCCGCCATCACCGGCAGCGCCGCCATGCTGGCCGAAGGCATCCACTCGGCCGTCGACACCGGGAACGAATTCCTGCTGCTGATCGGTGAACGGAACAGCGCGAAGCCGGCCGACAAGAGCCACCCGTTCGGCTACGGCAAGGCGCTGTATTTCTGGGCGCTGCTCGTCGCGTTGTCGGTGTTTTCGCTGGGCGGCGGCCTGTCGATCTACCACGGCATCAGCGCGCTGCGCCGTCCGGCACCGCTGGAAAACCCGCTGTGGAACTACGTCGTGCTGGCCGTCTCCGCCTGCTTCGAGGGCTATAGCTGGAACGTGTCGCGGCGTGAACTCAACAAGCGGCGCAAGCCGGGCGCCTCGATGTGGCAGACCGTCCATACGAGCAAGGACGCGTCCGTGTTCACCGTCTTCATCGAGGACACGGCCGCCCTGCTGGGCCTCGCCATCGCGGCCGTCGGCATCACGCTGGGCCAGGTGTTCGACAGCCCGTATTTCGATCCGGCCGCGTCGGTCATGATCGGCCTGCTGCTGGTGGGCGCCGCATTCGCCCTCGCGCGCGAGACCGGCGCGCTGCTCGTCGGCGAAGGCATCGGCACGGACGCCACGCGGCGCGTGTGCCAGATCCTGCGCGACGACCCCGCCATCCAGGATGTCGGCCAGCTGCTCAGCATGCAACTGGGGCCGGACGACGTGCTGCTGACGGCGGCCGTGCAGTTCAACCGCGGCATGCGCATCGACGAAGTGGAGGCCGCGATCGAACGCCTGGAGAAGGCCGTGGCGGCCGCGTATCCGGCGATCCGCCACATCTATTTCGAGTCCGGCGCGCTGCGTTCCGCGCTGCGCTGACATCGGCGCGGCCTTATGCGGCCAACACCGCCGGCAGCGCGCGAAAGCGCGGGCAGCGGGCCTCGAATTCGCGCAGCAGCCCCGCGACCACGGCGTCGGTGTGCGCCCGCAGCGACTGCGGGTCGGCATCGCGGCGGGCCGTCGCCGTGAGCGCGGCGCATTCGGCCAGCTGCGCCAGCGCCACCGCGATGCCGTCGCGGCCCGGCACGGCCGGGGCGCTGGAAAAGCGCGGGCGGCAGTGGCGATCGAGCCTGAACGTGCCCTGCACGAGACGGTCGACACCCATGTCGAAGATCACCCGGTCGATGACCTGCGCGGCCCGTTCGCCCACCTGGCGCCGGCTGTGCATGCGCCGTGTTGCCACCATCCGCGTCAAGATGCGCATGTCCGCCCGTAGTCTCCTTGTCATATCAATATGCTACCACGCGTGTCCATTCTTGCATCACCCCGACCGTGCCGCACGCATGGAAATGCAACGGTGCCACGCCGGATTGGCCACGTGAATACCGGTCCGCGCGCACTCCGTCACGCCCAGCAGGCCGCCGGTCACACAACCGGCCCCGTACGGTCGGTCGTCCCCGACAATCCGTGCATTCGGATGAAAGGACATGACGTGACCAGGTTGACACTTTTTGCGATCCTGTCGGGACTTGCCGCGTTGCCGACGATGGCGCGCGCCGGCGACGACGATCCTGCCGGCCCGACGGTGACCGTCACCGCGAAGAAGGCGGCGGTCGCCAGGAAGCTCGACAAGACGGTCTATCAGGTGGCCGACACGCCGCGGGCGGCCAACGGGTCGGCGCAGGACATCCTGCAATCGACGCCCGAGGTCTCGGTGACGGCCGACGGGCAGATCGCGGTCAAGGGCATCACCCAGGTGACGGTCCTCGTCGACGGCAAGCCGACGGCGATGCTGTCCGGGTCCGGCGAAGAACGCGCGCTGGCGCTGCAGACGATGAGCGGCGCCGACGTCGCCAGCGTCGAAGTCATCACGAATCCATCCGCCGCGTATCACGCCAACGGCAGCGCGATCCTGAATATCGTCTTGAAGCGCAACCGCAAACCCGGCGCGCACGCGCAGGTCCAGGGCAGCGCCACGAACCAGGGCCTGTGGAACGCCGGCACGTCGGGCGACGCGACCCGGGGCCCATTGAGCGTGCACGGCAACCTGGCGTACCGCGACGACGGCACGCTCAAGATCCGCCGCTCGAACATGGCCTGGAACAATCCGGCCGACGGCCAGTCCGGACAGGCGCTGCAAACCTCGCGGGTCTTCATCCGCCGCATCGTCGACAGCGCGGCGCTGGGCGTCGATTATGCGCTGAGCGACGCCGACAGCGTCAGCCTGTCGGCGCGCCATAACGAGCGGCGCTCGCGCCCCTCGTTCGACGTCCTCAACGACACCCGCACGGGGACTGCCGGGACGGTCTATCACCGCATCTCCAACGGTCCCAACGAACAGTCGGACGACAGCGCCAGCCTGAACGTCAGCCACCAGGGCAACGGCACGGCGCTCAAGGCGGCGGTCCAGCACAGCGCCACGGCCGCCCTGGTCGACAAGTCGTATCGCGACGTGTTCATCGAACCGGCGCGCGCCACCGATGACAGCCACGGCGCCACCCGGTCGGCGCGCCGCCTCGACCAGGCCACGGTCGACTGGACCGGCACGGCGGAACACGGCCAGTGGGGCGCGGGCCTGGATATCCGGGACCAGGACGACGGCATCGGCAACTACCAGGCGCGCATCGATCCCGCGACGGGCGCCGAGACGCCCGATCCGCGAACGACCAACGGCTATACCGTGGCGACGACCGTGCACGCCGCCTATGTGACCGACCGGGTCCGGCACGGCAGATGGGAAGCGCTGCTGGGCGGACGGGCCGAGCGCACCGCGTTGCGGGTGAATCCGGCGCAGGGCAGCGCGCGGGCCGAGCACTGGCAGGCGTTCAATCCCAGCCTGCACCTGAAGTACGCCTTCAGCGACGCCGCCGATGCGACGCTCAGCTATCGCCGCAGCCTGCAGATGCCCGATCCGCGCGACCTCGATCCGTTCACGACCTATGTCGACGCGCAGAACCTGAGCCGCGGCAATCCCGGCCTCAGGCCGCAGCGGCTGACCTCATGGGAAGTCGGCGCCCATGCCGCGACGGCGCATCTGGACGGCAGCGCCGGTGCCTTCTACCGTACCAGCCGCGACACCGTGACGGACGCACGCAGTGTCGCCGACGACGTGCTGGTCACGTCGAAGCAGAATGGTGGACAGGCCCGCTCGGCCGGCATCACGGGCGCGCTCGATTGGACGCCGGCCGCGCCGCTGCGCCTCGGCGTCGACGGCGGCGTGTATCGCGTGGTGCTCGATACGCCCGATCTCGCCGGCCCCGTGCGCCAGGACGGTGTCTCCGGCTACCTGAATGTCCGGGCTGCGTACAGCTTCGGCCACGACGACGTGGCGCTCGATGCGCATGGCCAGTCGGCCGGCCTCACGCCGCTGGGGCGGTTCGGCGCGACCAGCAGCGTGAACCTGACGTGGAAGCACGCATTGAGCAAGACGCTCAGCCTGACGGTCAACGCCAACGACATCTGCGATGGCAGCCTGCGCGCTTATCGGACCGATACGGGCACGTTCCGCCAGGTCGGGTTCGACCATTTCGTCATCCGGCGGATCTACGTCGGCTTCGTCAGGAAGATCGAGTGATCAGGCGCTCCTGGCCGTCACCGGATAGCCCGCGGCATCGATCGCCTGCGCGATGGCGTCCAGGTCGGCCGTGCTGTCGATCTTCACCTTCTTCGTCGCAAGGTCGACCTCGACCTTCGCCTCCTTGTCGACTGCCTGCACCGACTTGGTGACGCGGCCCACGCAGTGGCCGCAGCTCATGTCTTCGACGGTCAATTCATACATCGTGTGTGCTCCTTGTAGTTGGGGCGCTTCCACCCCGTTGGTTGAAATCTTGTCGTCCACGGGGGGACGCGGCGCCGGCCGCCAGCGCCGCAGCAGCAGCGCGTTGGTGACGACGCTGACGGAACTCAGTGCCATCGCCGCCCCGGCCAAAACGGGATTCAAGAGGCCCAGCGCCGCGACGGGAATGCCGACGACGTTGTAGACGAAGGCCCACATCAGGTTCTGGCGGATCTTGCGCCACGTGCGGTCCGAGATGTCGATGGCGTCCGCCACGAGCAGCGGATCGCCCCGCATCAGCGTGATCGCGGCCGTGTGCAGCGCGACGTCCGTGCCGCCGGCCATGGCGATGCCGACGTCGGCCGCGGCCAGCGCCGGGGCGTCGTTGATGCCGTCGCCGACCATGCCCACCTTACGCCCTTCGCGCATCAGGCCGCGCACGACGTCGGCCTTGTCCTGCGGATGCACGTGCGCGACCCAGCGCGCGAGGCCGAGCGCCTGCGCGACGGCGCGCGCGCTGCCTTCATTGTCGCCGCTGAGCATCATGCTCTCCACGCCGAGCGCGCGCAGGCGGGCGATGGCCGCCTGGCTCGTCGGCTTGACGCGGTCGCCGAATGCGAGCACGCCTTCCACGGTCATGGTGCCGCCATGGTCGCGGGCCAGCCACGACACGGTGCGGCCGTCGGCCTCGTGGCGCGCGGCCGCCGCGACCAGCGCGGGCGGCAGACCGGCGCCGGCGCCGATCTCGTCCAGCATGCGGCGGTTGCCGAGATAAATCGTGGCGCCGTCCACGCGGGCACGCACGCCGCGGCCCGGCAGCGCGGCGGACTCCGTCGCGGCGGGCGCAGCCACCTCGCGGGCCGCGGCCAGGTCCGCCACGGCGCGCGCCAGCGGGTGCGCGCTGCCCTGCTGGACCGCCGCGGCCAGCGCCAGCAGCCGGCGCGTGTCGCCGCCTTCCAGCGCGACGACGCGCGGGCGGCCTTCCGTCAACGTGCCCGTCTTGTCGAACACGACCATCTTGAGCGCGTGCGCCGTCTCCAGCGCTTCCGCGTCCTTGATCAGGATGCCGTGGCGCGCGGCCGCCCCCGTGCCGACCATGATCCCGGTCGGCGTGGCGAGACCCAGCGCGCACGGGCAGGCGATCACCTGCACGGCCACCGCATTCAGCAACGCCTGCTGCCAGTCGCCGGTGGCCAGGCCCCAGGCCAGCAGGGTGACGAGGGAGATCAGCAGCACGACCGGCACGAACACGGCGCTGACCTTGTCCACGAGGCGCTGGATCGGAGCCTTGGCGGCCTGCGCGTCCTCGACCATGCGGATGATCCGGGCCAGCATGCTGTCCGCGCCGACGGCCGTCGCTTCGGCGAGCAGCAGGCCCTCGCCGTTGACGGCGCCGCCCGTGACGCGGTCGCCCACGCCCTTCGCCACCGGCAGGCTCTCGCCCGTCAGCATCGATTCGTCGAGGTGGCTGGCGCCTTCCACGACACGCCCGTCGGCCGGCACGCGTTCGCCCGGCCGCACGACCATCAGGTCGCCGGCGCGCAGGTCGTCGAGCGCGATCGTCACGTCGCGGCCGGCGCGGCGGACGATGGCTTCGGAAGGCCGCAACGCTTCCAGCGCGCGGATCGCCGCGACCGTCTGGTGCCGCGCGCGGCCTTCCAGCCATTTGCCGAGCAGGACGAGCGTGATGACGACGGCGGCGGATTCGAAATACAGGTGCCCGCCGCCCGCGTGCAGCAACTGGACCAGCGACAGGAAGTACGCGGCCGACGTGCCGATCGCGACGAGCAGGTCCATATTGCCCGCGCCCGCCCGCACCGCCTTCCAGCCGGCCCGGTAAAAGCGCGCGCCGAGCCAGAACTGGACGGGCGTCGCCAGCAGCAGTTGCAGCCAGCCGGGCAGCATCCAGTCGACGCCGAACGGAGACAAGAGCATCGGGGCGATGAGCGGAAGGCTGAGCAGCGCGGCCACGGCGACGGGCCACCACGCCGGCCAGCCCGCAGGCGCGGGCGCTGCGGCCCTGCCCGCGCCCGTCGGCCGCGCTTCGTAGCCGGCCCGCTCGACGGCGGCCACGATGGCCGGCAGGTCGAGATCGTCGCCCTGCACGGCCACGCGTTCCGTGGCCAGGTTGACGCTGGCGTCGCGCACGCCCGGCACGGCCTTGATCGCCTTTTCCACGCGCGCCACGCACGAGGCGCACGTCATGCCTTCGATGCCGATGTCGATTCCCATAGCGATTCTCCCGTGATGACGAACACAGGATATTCCTTCCCACGATGGGAAGGTCAAGGGGATTTTGTGGCGGGTAGCGGCGGCAACGGGTCCAGCGGACGGAGTTCGTAGCGGAGGTCGGCCCGGTCGGCCGTGGCGGGGGCGCTGAGCAGGTAGCTGTCCAGGCCGAGGCGGCGGCCGCAAGGGTCCAGTTGCACCGGTCCCAGGTCGGCCCGGCGCAGCACGAGCACGACGTCGTAGGCGAGCGTCGGCACGGCGAACAGGGCCAGCAGCGTGCGCAGCGCGCGCGCGCCGGCGGCGCCCGGCAGGAAGTGGTCGTAGCGGGCCCGGTCGAGGGGGCCGATGCGCACCTGCACGCGCAGGTCCGGGCGCCAGCTGCGCGCGCCCAGCAGCGCGCGGCGGCCGAGCAGCGCGCCGTTGTCAAAGTTGGTGCCCAGGACGCTCTGCTCGAACGACGCGAGGCGATCCCAGTGGCCGACGCCCTCCTGCACGCGCACGGTCACGCCGAAGTGGCTGGACAGCACCCGCCCCAGCACGGCCGCCGACACGGGCCGCCGGCGCAGCAGGCCCGCGAACGCGGCCAGCGCCGTGTCCGCGACGCGGTCGTGCGCGAACGCCCCGCCCGCCGGCACCCCGGCCAGCGCCAGCAGCAGCGGGAGGAAGCCGTCGCGCGGGCCGGCCACGAGGTGCTCGACCCGGTATTTGCGCCACGCGCCGTACCACAGCGCGAGCATGCGCGTGTTGAACATGTCGAGGAAGGCGCGCGCGGCCTGCGCGTCCGGCCCGCCGGCCGGCAGCGCGAGGATGCGCTCGGTCACGTGCAGCGGCAGCGCCCCGTGCGCGCCCAGCAGGCCCATGAAGCTGGGCGTCAGGCGATAGCCGTCCGGCTCGCGTGCCGCGGCCTCCAGCTGGCTGGGCGGAAACGACAACGCGAGGCTGTTGGCGAAGCGCAGGTGGCGCGCGAGCGCGCGGTGCGCGGGGATGCCCTGCTCGTCCAGCGCCAGCAACAGCAGGCGCACGGCCTGCACGAAGTCGAAGCGCTGGGGCTCGGCCAGCAGGCGGGCGATCAGGTCCATCCGGCGCTCGTGCGCGGGGCGCAAGCGAGGATTTCGCGGCCGGTCTGGTGCGACACGACCTGCAGCCGGGTGAAGCAATTGAGCTGGCCGTTCAGCGCAAAATAATGGTCGAGCACCTGCACGAACGGGTACAGGCCCGTGCCGGCGAAGGCGTCCTCGTCGACGGTGAGGCGGATGCCGATGCCGGGCATCAGGCTGGCGACGGGCGCCGCGCCGACCCACGCCCGCACCGTGCCGTGCTCCAGCCCGACGATGCCGGCGATCTGGCGTTGCGCCACGGGCGCGCGCGGCAGGTCGTACAGCGCGAGCATCTTGCGGAAATCGTCCAGGCCCGCCATCGTCAGGCCCGCGTGGTTCAGCGCCAGGTGGGCGATCAGGCGCCAGTGCGCGCCGCGCGTGCCGGCGAAGCGCCAGCCGGGCGTCGGTTTGCGCAGCATGCGGACGGGGGCCAGGGCCGACAACTCGTCGCTGCGCAGGTCGCCCTGCGGCTGGCCGTACGGCAGCCGGGACGGCAGGTCGCGGTTGCTGCACGTCAGCTCGGTGGAGAGCGTCGCGCCGGCCGCGTCCAGCGGGTTGAAATCGCCGTCGACGAGGGCGATGCGCATCTCGTGGCCGGGGCTGACGGCGGCCGTCGCGTGGTCGCGCCGCGCGATCCAGTAGTGCGCCGCGTCCGCCCTGCCCGCATCGCCCGGCGAGGCGTCGCCCGGCGCGTACAGCGGTGCGAACGGGGTCACGGTGCCGGTTCCTTCGCGCACGAGGCGCACCGCGTCCACGCTGTGGATTTCGAAAGCGGCCGCGTGGGCGCCGTCGGCCAGCAGCGGGTAATCGGCGCTCGTGTAGGCGAGCTGCAGCGGCGCGCCGGCCTTGGCGAACAGATTGACGACGGGCGTGCAGCCGGGCAGCAGGTTGCGCGCGTCCAACCCGGCCAGCAGGCGGGCGCCGTCGGAATCGGGCGCGATGCCGGACAGCGCGACGTGCAGCGTAAACCGGCGGCAGCGCGGCGGCAGTAGCTCGCCCAGGGCCGCCAGGTCGACGTCGATGAAGTTGAATTTTTCCGGATAACAGAAATACTCGGTCAGCAGGCGCGGGGCCGGGTGCGAGCGGGCGGGATACGGCAGCATCGCATCCTCGTCCGCGAGGCCGGCCAGCCGCAGCGGCACGCGCGCGAGCGGCAGCCAGCCCTTGTCGCCCTCCGGCTGCAGCCAGGCGGAGGCGGCGCGCAGGAACAGCGCGTCGACGAGCGCGGCGCGGGTCGATGCTTCGCCGTCGGCGAACAGGCGCAGGGCCGGCGGCAGGCGGTCCGGGAAGCCGCCGCGCGTCGCCTCGAGCGTGAGGCTGATGCCGCAGGCTGCCCCGCGTGGCGGCCGCAGCGCACGCGGGACGTCGAGCAGCGGCACGAACGCGAGCCGCGCCACCCCGAGCGGCGCGAGCAGCACGTCGTAGACGGTGCGGAACAGGCATGGCGCATCCTGCCCGGCGCTGGTGCGCAGCATCGTGCCGCGCGCGAGCACGAACGGGTTTTCCGGCACTTCGGCCGGCGCGCGATAGCCCACCTGGACGACGGAATACGATGGCAGCGGCCGCAGGAAATGGGGATACAGGCTGTCAAGCAGGGCTTCCGTGAACTTGGGATAATCGTCGTCGAGGCGCTTGTTGATGCGCGCGGACAGCAACGCCACCGACTGGATCAGGCGCGCGACGCCGGGATCGTCCGCGGTCTCGCCGGTCACGTGCAGGTCGCCGGCCGGCTTCGGGTAGCGGGCGCGGAATTCGCGCGCGAACTGGCCGAACAACCCCAGTTCTTCCTCGTAGTAGCGCAGCAGCTCGTCCATGGCTCCCCACCGTTGCCCAAGGCCAAGATGTATGCTCCCACCCTGCGCAAAAACGTACCTTGAGTACAATCAACGCAATCCAACCGACAGGAGAATCGTCCGTGACCGACCTGAACCAGTTCCTCATCACGCAGAGATGGCCCGCGCAGCACCCCGACCGCCTGCAGCTGTACTCGCTGCCGACGCCGAACGGCGTCAAGGTGTCGATCATGCTGGAAGAGATCCAGCTGCCGTACGAGGTCCACCGCATCGCGTTCGACAAGAACGAGCAGACGACGCCGGAATTCATGGCGCTGAACCCGAACAACAAGATCCCCGCGATCATCGACCCGAACGGCCCGGGCGGCAAGCCGCTGCCGCTGTTCGAGTCGGGCGCGATCCTGCTGTACCTCGCGGAAAAGACCGGCCAGCTGCTGCCGGCCGACCCGGCCCGGCGCTACGAGACCATCCAGTGGCTGATGTTCCAGATGGGCGGCATCGGCCCGATGTTCGGCCAGCTGGGGTTCTTCCACAAGTTCGCCGGCCGCGAGTACGAGGACAAGCGCCCGCGCGACCGCTACGTGCACGAGGCCAAGCGCCTGCTGGGCGTGCTCGATGGGCATCTGCGCGGCCGCGACTGGATCATGGGCGACGAGTACACGATCGCCGACGTCGCCACGTTCCCGTGGGTGAACAACCTCGTCGGCTTCTACGACGCGGGCGAGATCGTCGGCTTCGACCGCTTCCCGGAAGTGGGCCGCGTGCTGGAAGCGTTTCGCGCCCGGCCGGCCGTCGCCGCAGGCCTGCAGATCCCGCGCGCGCCGGCGCCGTAAGCGCGCTCAGGACAGCGTGCGCAGGTCGGCGATCACCTCGGCCCCGAAACCGGCGCCGAGCAGGTAGTCGATCAGGTGCTCGGCGCATTCGTCCGGATCGAGGAGCGTGCCCGTCTCCTTGAGGTCGATGAAGCGCTGGCGCATGGGGAAGCGTTCTTCCGGCACGGCGCGGATCTCGGCCTGCATGCCGGTGTCGATGACGCCGGGCGCCAGGCTGCAGATGCGCACGCCCCGTTCGCGGTCCAGCGCGACGGCGCGCGCGTGGTGGTCGAGGGCGGCCTTGGTGGCGCAGTAGACGCTCCAGCCCGCGTACGGACTGCGGCCCGCGCCGCTGGAGATGTGCAGGATGCGCCGCTGCGCCCCGTCGCTGGCGCGCACGACGGCCGCCGCCAGCGCCATCGGCGCCGCCACGTTCAGCTGCACGGCGCGCAGCACGGCCTGCGGGTCCTGGGCGTCGAGCGGGCCGACGGGGCTGACCATGCCCGCATTATTCAGCAGCAGGACGGCGCCCGTGCCGTCCAGGTAATCGCCGAGGGCGCCGCCCGCCAGCCAGCCGGACAGCGCGACGCTGTCGGCCAGGTCGAGCTCGACCTCCTCGAACAGGTCGGGATACGCGGCGGCCAGGTCGGGCGAGCGGCTGCGCGCCAGGCCGAGCACGGGTACGCCGCGCGCCAGCAGGTTGCCGGCGAGCGCGGCGCCGAGGCCCCTGGTATGGCCGGTGATGATCGCTTTCATGGTGGTCTCCCCTGGTGCCCGCCGCGGGCCGGCGCTACCCCAAGACTGTAACCCAAGGACCGGGCGCCGGCCAATCGTGCGCGCCTCCGGCGTCCGCGCCCGCGGCCCCGGCCACGTCCAACCGGCGCGCCGCTCCCTCCGCTTTGATCGACCCAGATTGTTGTTGACAATCGAATTCTGAAACCAGATCCCCGACAATTATCTTTATCCGGAAATCAATCATCATGGCCCCACCGTCAACCAGCCAGGAGGTCAACATGAATACACAAGCCAACACCACCCGCGTCGCCCTCGTCACCGGCGCCTCGCGCGGCATCGGCGCCGCGGTCGCGCGACGCCTCGCCGCCGACGGTTTCGCCGTCGCCGTCAACTACGCCGGCAACGAGGCGGCCGCCAACGCCACCGTGGCCGCCATCGAGGCCGCGGGCGGCCGCGCCCTCGCCGTGCGGGCCGACGTCGCCGCCGCCGCGGACGTGAAGGCCATGTTCGCGACGGTCGAGGCGACGCTCGGCCGCGTCGACGTCCTCGTCAACAACGCCGCCATCCTGCCCTACGTGACCATCGCCGAGACGACCGACGAGCAGTTCGCCCGCACGATGGCCATCAACGTCACGGGCACGTTCAACACGATGCGCGAGGCGGCCACGCGCTTGAACGACGGCGGGCGCATCGTGAACTTCTCGACGAGCGTGCTGCACATGGCGCCGCCGACCTATGGCGCGTACGTCGCCTCCAAGGGCGCCGTCGAAGCGCTGACCCGCGTGTTCTCGAAGGAGCTGCGCGGCCGCGGCATCACCTGCAACGCCGTCGCGCCGGGCCCGGTCGCGACCGAACTGTTCCTGGACGGGAAGTCCGACGAACAGATCCGCCAGGCGGCCATGATGGCGCCGCTGGGACGCCTGGGCGAGCCGGAGGACATCGCCGGCGTCGTGGCGTTCCTGGCCGGTCCGGACGGCGGCTGGGTCAACGGCCAGGTGCTGCGCGCCAACGGCGGCATCGCGTAAGGCGGCCGGCCTGCTCGTGCGCGCCGTATAATCGGGCGTTCAACGTCAGGAGATGGCCCGCATGGCGACGCAGATGGACCGGTTTCAGGAGATGCAGATTTTCGTGCGCATCGTGGAGCGCCGCAGCTTCACGCAGGCCGCCGAGGACCTCCTGATCCCGCGCGCCACCGCCACCAACGCGATCAAGCGGCTGGAAAACCGCCTCGGCACGCGGCTCCTGGAACGCACGACGCGCGCCGTCGCGCCCACCCAGGACGGCGCCGCATACTACGAACGGTGCGTGCGCCTGCTGGCCGACCTGGATGAAGCGGAGGACGCGTTCCGCGGCAGCGAGCCCGCCGGCCTCCTGCGCGTCAACCTGCAACCGACGCTGGCGCGCTATTTCGTCATTCCGGCGCTGCCCGCGTTCCTCGCCCGCTACCCGCGCATCCAGCTGCACGTGGGCGAGGACGACCGCCTCGTCGACCTCGTGCGCGAAGGCGTCGACTGCGTGCTGCGCGCGGGCCAGCTGCACGATTCGGCCATGGTGGCGCGGCGCGCGGCCGACCTGGAACAGGTGACGGTGGCGAGTCCCGCCTACCTGGAACGCCTGGGCACGCCGGCCACGCTGGCGGACCTCGTGCGCCACCAGGCCGTCCACTACATGTCGACGGCGACGGGCCGGCCGTATCCGCTGGAATTCATGACGGGCACCGGACTGAAACTGGCGACGCCGCCGGGCGTCGTCTCCGTCACCGGCACGGAAGCCTATACCGCGGCCGCCCTCGCCGGCCTCGGGCTCGTGCAGGTGCCGCGCTACCGCATCGCCGAGCAGTTGGCCGGCGGGCAGCTGGTCGAGGTACTCGCGGACGTGCCGCCGCCGACGATCCCCATCTCCGTGCTGTACCCGCAGGCGCGCCAGCTGTCGGCCCGCGTGCGCGTGTTCGCGGACTGGCTCGTGCAGCGCTTCCGCTAGCCCCGGCGTCCGCTGGTCCGTTTCACGGCTGCGCCGACGATCCCGTCGTCCCGGCCTTCGGCCTGCGCATGAGCAGATAGGCGGCCGGCACGACGAACATCGACAGCAGCGGCGCCGTGATCATGCCGCCGACCATCGGCGCGGCAATCCGCTGCATCACTTCGGAGCCCGTGCCCGCGCCGACCATGATCGGCACCAGGCCGGCGATGACGACCGCCACCGTCATCGCCTTCGGGCGCACCCGCATGACGGCGCCTGCGCGGATCGCGTCGAGCAGGTCGGCGGTCGTGGTGCGGCCGGCCTCCGCGCACGGCTCCCAGGCCCGCTTCAGGTACAGCAGCATGATCACGCCGAATTCGGCCGCGACGCCCGCGAGCGCGATGAAGCCGATGCCGGTGGCGACCGACAGGTGGTAGCCGAGCGCCCACAGCAGCCAGATCCCGCCGGCCAGCGCGAACGGCAGCGTCGCCATGACCAGCGCGGCCTCGTCGAGGCGGCCGAAGGTCAGGTACAGCAGCACGAAAATGATGAGCAGCGTGGCCGGCACGACGATCTTCAAGCGGGCGGCCGCGCGCTCCATGTACTCGAACTGGCCCGACCACGCGATCGAGTAACCCGGGGGCAGCTTCACCTGCTGCGCCACCGCCTGCTGCATGGCGCGCACGGCGGAACCGAGGTCGCGCCCGCGGATGTCGACGTAGACCCAGCCGGACAGGCGCGCGTTCTCGGACCTGAGCATCGGCGGGCCGTCGGCAATGGCGATCGTCGCCACGTCGCCGAGCCGGATCTGGCCGCCGCGGTCGGTCAGCATCGGCAGCTGGCGCAGGTTGTCGAGCGAATCGCGGATCTCGCGCGGATAGCGCAGGTTGATCGGAAAGCGCTGCAAGCCCTCGACCGTCTCGCCGATGTTGGCGCCGCCGATCGCCGCCGCGACCACGCTTTGCACGTCGGCGATGTTCATCCCGTAGCGCGCCGCCCGCGCCCGGTCGATCCGGACGTCGACGTAGCGCCCGCCGGTCAGCCGTTCGGCCAGCACGGACGACACGCCGGGCACCTGCTTGACCGCGCGCTCGATCGCCCCGGTGATGCGGTCGATCTCGTCCAGGTTGGCGCCGGCCACCTTGACGCCGACCGGACTCTTGATGCCGGTGGCGAGCATGTCGATGCGGTTGCGGATCGGCTGCACCCAGACGTTCGACAGTCCCGGCACCCTGACCACGCGGTCCAGCTCCGCCACCAGCTTCTCGGGCGTCATGCCGGCCCGCCACTGGTCGCGCGGCTTGAACTGGATCGTGGTCTCGAACATCTCCAGCGGCGCGGGGTCGGTCGCGGTGTCGGCGCGGCCGGCCTTGCCGAACACGGTCTGCACTTCGGGCACCGTCTTGATCAGGCGGTCGGTCTGCTGCAGCAGTTGCGCGGCCTTGCCGACGGACAGGCCCGGCAGCGCCGACGGCATGTACAGCAAGTCCCCTTCGTTCATCGGCGGCATGAATTCGCCGCCCAGCCGGGACAGCGGCCAGGCGGACAGGCCGGCCACCAGCACGGCCGCCAGCAAGGTCGCCTTCGGATGCCGCAGCACGTGTTCGAGCAGCGGGCGATAGAGCGCGACCAGCCCACGGTTGATCGGGTTGCTGCGCTCGTCCGGGATGCGGCCGCGGATCAGGTAGCCCATCAGCACGGGCACCAGCGTGACGGCGAGCACCGCGGCGGCGGCCATCGCGTACGACTTGGTGAAGGCCAGCGGCGCGAACAGCCGCCCTTCCTGGGCTTCGAGCGTGAACACGGGCACGAACGACAGCACGATGATCAACAGCGACAGGAACAGCGCCGGGCCGACTTCGGCCGCCGCGTCGCCCACCACCTGCCAGTGCGCGCCGCCGGCCAGTTGCCGGCCGGGGTGCGCGTGGTGCCAGGCCTCGATGTGCTTGTGCGCGTTTTCGATCATGACCACCGCACCGTCGACCATGGCCCCGACCGCGATCGCGATGCCGCCCAGCGACATGATGTTCGCATTCACGCCCTGGTAGACCATGACGATGTACGCGGCCAGCACGCCCAGCGGCAGCGACACGATCGCCACCAGCGCCGAGCGCGCATGGAACAGGAACAGCGCGCAGACCACCGCGACGACGATGAACTCCTCGACCAGCTTGTGCCTGAGGTTGGCGACGGCGTCCCGGATCAGCGCCGAGCGGTCGTAGGTGGGCACGATCTCGACGCCGGCCGGCAGGCTCGCCTTCAGCTGGGCCAGCCTGGCCTTCACCGCATCGATCGTCGCCAGCGCGTTTTTACCGGAGCGCATGACGATCACGCCGCCCGCCACCTCGCCCTCGCCGTTCAGCTCGGCGATCCCGCGGCGCATCTCGGGCCCCACCTGGACGCGGGCCACGTCGCCCAGCAGGACGGGCACGCCGGCCGCCGTCGCCGCCAGGGGAATGTTGCGGAAGTCGTCCAGCGACGCCAGGTAGCCGGCGGCGCGCACCATGTACTCGGCCTCGCCCAGTTCGAGCACGGAACCGCCGGCTTCCTGGTTGGCGTTTTGCACGGCCGCGATGACCTTGCCCTGCGTGATGCCGTACGCGCGCAGCTTGTCGGGGTCGAGCACGATCTGGTACTGCTTGACCATGCCGCCGATGCTCGCCACTTCCGCGACGTTCGGGACCGTCTTCAGTTCGTACTTCAGGAACCAGTCCTGCAAGGCGCGCAGTTGCGCCAGGTCGTGCGTGCCGCTGCGGTCCACCAGCGCGTATTCGTACACCCAGCCGACGCCGGTCGCATCCGGCCCGAGCGCGGTCCTGGCCTGGGCCGGCAGGCGCGCGGCGACCTGGTTCATGTATTCGAGCACGCGCGAACGCGCCCAGTACGGATCGGTGCCGTCCTCGAACAGCACGTAGACGAAGGAATCGCCGAAGAACGAGTAGCCGCGCACGGTCTTCGCGCCGGGCACCGACAGCATGGTCGTGGTGAGCGGGTACGTGACCTGGTTTTCGACGATCTGCGGCGCCTGGCCCGGATAACTGGTGCGGATGATGACCTGCACGTCGGACAAGTCGGGCAAGGCATCGACCGGCATGCGCGCCACCGCCCACAGGCCCCAGCCGGCCAGCATCAGGGTCGCCAGCAGCACCAGGACACGATTCGCGATCGACCAGCGGATCAGCCGCGCGATCATGGCGCGGCTCCGGCGGCGGGAGCGATGCGGACGATCCCGTAGCCGCCGTCGGCGGTCTTGCGGATGTCGAAGGCCACGTTGCCGCCCACGCGGATCGTGGCCGGCAGTCCCGCCGGCGGCACCTTGAAGTCCATGGTCATCGCCGGCCAGTGCAAGGACGGAATCGGCGCGTGCGAGATCGTGATCTCGTCCCTGGCGATGCGTTCGACCTTGCCGGCGCCGTGATGCGTCGCGACGGCGGCGGGCCCGGACGTCGCCGCCGGCGGCGCCCCGGCGCCGCCCATGCGTTCCGCCACGCCTTTCAGGCTGGCTTCCGAATCGATCAGGAACTGCCCGGACGCCACGACTGTCTGCCCGGCCTGCAAGCCCTTGCGCACTTCGGTCCGTCCGTTGTCTTCCGCCCCGGGTTCGACGTCGACCGGCCGGAATTGCCCGTCCGCCTGCTCGACGATCACGATGCTGCGCTTGCCGGTCTGGATCACGGCTTCGCTGGGCACCAGCAGCACCCCGCCGCGCGCGGGCGGTCGCAGGCTGACGGTGGCGAACATGCCCGGCACCAGCGCGCCGGACGGATTCGCCAGCTCGATGCGCGCCTTGATCGTGCGCGTGTCGGGACTGATCTGGGGCAGGATCGCGCCGACCTGCCCGCCGAACGTGGTGCCCGGCAGCGCCGGGGTACGCGCCTCAACCTTCGTGCCGGGCCGCACCAGGGCCGCGGCATTTTCCGGCAGTTCGGCATAGACCCACACCGTGCGCAGGCCGTTGATGCGGAACAGCGGCGCCCCGTCCATCACGGTCATGCCTTCGCGGGCACTCAATTCGGCAACGACGCCGCCGATCGGCGCCGTCACGGTCATGCGCGGATGGGTCCGGCCGGTGGCTTCGACCAGGCGGATCTGGTCGTCGCTCATGCCCGCGAGGCGCATGCGCTGGCGCGCCGCGTCGAGCAGGCCGGACGTGCCGGCGCCTTGCCCCATGCGCTTGACCGACAGGTATTCTTCCTGCGCGGCGACCCAGTCCGGCACGTACAATTGCGCCAACGGCTGCCCCTTCCTGACCGGGTCGAGCGCGGCGCGCACGTACAGTTTCTCGACGTAGCCATTGCTGCGCGCCTGCACCAGCGCGACGTCGCGCTCGTTGTAGGCGACGTTCCCGACCGCTTCCACTGTCGCGCCGACGCTGCCTTGCACGACTTCCGCCGTGCGGATGCCCAGGTTTTGCCGCATGCCGCCGCTGATGCCGATAGCGCCCTCGCCGTGGGCCTCGTCCGCATACACGGGCACCAATTGCATGTCCATGAACGGCGACTTGCCCGGCTTGTCGAAATGCTGGCCCGGCACCATCGGGTCGTGCCAGTACAGCACCTTGCGGCCGGTACGGCCCGCCGGACCCGGCGCCTGCGCCAGGGCGGGCTTCGTCATCGCCATCCCCTCGTGCAGCCCGGCGCGGTACAGGCCGTAGCCGCCCGCAGCGGCGCCGGCCGCCACGAGCGCGGCCATCATGATCGTCGCTTTCATGGGCGCTCCCCGCTGCCCGCCTGGGGCACCGACCGGGTGGACGGGAACAGGAAATCGAGCTGCTCCCAGAGTTGCGCGGCGGCCGCTTCCAGCTGCAGCGCCTGCAGGCGCAGGTCGATCTCGTCGCGGCGCGCGGCGAGCACGTCGCCGATGCCGGACTTGCCGCCCCGGTAGGCAGCCAGCACCGCGGCGCTCCGTGCGACGGCCAGCGGGATCAGCTCGTCCTCGTAGCGCCGGCGCCGCTCACGGTCGTTCTGCCATTCGTCGATCAGCGCCCGGGTGTCGGCCACATGCTGGCGCAGCATCTCCTCGCGCTCGTCCTGCGCCTGGTCCACCGCGGCCAGCTTCGCTGCCAGCGCGCGGTCCTGCCGGTTCCGTCGATTCCATTGCAACGGGACCGAGACACCGACCGACACCATGTCGGCAAAGCGCGGGCCGCGGCGCAGGTAATCGACTTCGACCGACCAGTCCGCCTTTTCGTCGGCCTTGGCCAATTCGGCGTCGGTTCGCGCGATCTCTTCCTGCTTGCCCAGCACCGCGATCTCCGGATGGTGCGCGAGATGCGCGCCCAGGCCGGCGCTGTCGAGCGCGGACAGGTCGAACCGGAGCTTGTCGATGTCCGGCTTGCCGCCCAGCGGCTGGCGGGCGGCGGCGCCGACCCAGCGTTCGAGGCGCACGGTCGCAATGCGCAGCTTGCGGTCCAGCTCGCTGCCGCGGTCGTCGATCATGCCGAGGGCGGCGCGGGCGGCCAGGATGTCCGCCTCGGGGCCGCGCCCGCCGCGATAGGCGCCTTGCGCCGCCTCGACGGCCAGCTTCGCCTGCGCGCGCTGCTCGGCGAGCACGGCGGCCATCGCTTCGGCGTAGTAGCGGTCGAGCCATGCGGCGGCGGTGCCGCGTTCGATGGCGGCCGTCAGCCGGTCTTTTTCCGCCGCGGCCTTGTCGGCTTCCCGCTCGAAGCGTTCGGCCCGCAAGCGGCGCTTGTCGGCACGCGTGAATTCCTGCATGACGCCGACCCGGCGCATCGTCATGAAATCGTCGCCCAGGCTGTAGCGCCCGGCGCCGGTGACCGGCAGGTTGTCGACGCCGATCTTCAGTACCGGATCGGGTAACTGGCGCGCCGCCACCGCCAGATCATGCGAGGCGTCGGCCGCCGCATCCTGGGCCGCGAGCTGGCGCGACCGCGCGACGGCAAGGCGCTGCGCCTCGGCCAGGGACAACGGGACGTCGGCGGCCAGCGCGTCGTGCGTCCAGGCCGCCATGGCGAGCAGCGCGGCCGCCACCAGCAAGCGCCGTGAAAAACGAGAAAACATGGAATCTCCAGAAAGCATGGAACCGTACCGTCCGCGCACGGGGCGCAACGGCGGGAAACAAGGCAATCGGGAGAGTCAGATACGGAAGCAGCAGTGGCGGATGGCCAGCGGCGGCGCGGTCGTGCGCGCCAGCGACACGCCGCCGGCGGGCGCACTCGCGGGGACGTCGAACGTGGCGACCGGGGGCAGCGGCAGGGCGAGCCCGACCGCGGTGAACGGGTGGACCGGAGGTGGTTCCGGCTTGTCGAGCGATTGTTTGCCGACGTCGCCGTGCGCATGGCACAGGGCCGGCTGCGCGGGGTCGGGCTTGTCGCAGCACGACATCGCGTGGCCATGCGCCAGCGCCACGGCCTGGCCCCGCACGCCTGCAGAGGCGACGTTCAACTGCGGGCACGCGTAGGCCGCGACGGCAAGCTGCATGAACAGCATGCTGATCAGCGCGATCACGGCGGCGTGCCAACGGCGGGAACGGGTCAGTTTCATGGTTGAGCGGCAAAGTACGTCAATCCGGACCTGTTGTCAACCTGGGCATTCCGGCCCGGGCCGGCACCGTCGGGCGGATCGCGCGCTATAATTTCCAGCCGCCCCGTTGCGGGCCACGTGAAGAGGAAGCGATGGCAAGTTGCTGCGAAAACAAGAGCTGCGAGATCGAAGGACTCCGCGCGTCCCATGGCCGGGTATTGTGGATCGTCCTGGCGATCAATGCGATCATGTTCGTCGTGGAATGTACCGCCGGTCTTGCCGCGCACTCGACCTCGCTGCTGGCCGACTCGCTCGACATGCTCGGCGATGCCCTGGTCTATGGCTTCAGCCTGTTCGTGCTCGCCCGGTCGGCCCGCTGGCAAGCGGGCGCCGCCCTCGTCAAGGGTGTCTTCATGCTTGCGTTCGGGCTCGGCGTTTTCCTGGAGGCGCTCCACCGGATGGTCGTCCCGGTCATGCCGGCGGTCGAGGCAATGGGGATCGTCGGCGCCCTGGCGCTGGCGGCGAATCTCGTCTGTTTCTTCCTCCTGTACCGCCATCGGGGCGACAACTTGAACATGAGTTCGACGTGGCTGTGTTCGCGCAACGACCTGATCGCGAACACGGGCGTGCTGCTCGCCGCCGCCGGCAGCTACGGATTGACGTCGCGCTGGCCGGACATGCTTGTCGGCCTCGTCATCGCGTGCCTGTTCGTGCGCTCGTCGGTCACCGTCCTGGCCCAGTCGGTCAAGGCGCTGCGCAAGCCGGCCGTGCGCCAGCCCCGGCCGGCCATGGTGCGGATCGAACGGATCGGCCGCAAGTAAGGCCGAGCCGTCGTACCGCGCGGCAACGCCGCGCCAAGCTCGTGCCTCCACTTCGCATACCGTGGCAGAATGTGTTGTAAAACAACCCGAACCGACATGCCATGCAGACCCCATCCATCCCGCTCGACGAAGCGCGCCGGCTGACGGCGCTGCACGCCACCCGCCTCCTCCACAGCGCGCCGGAAGAGGCTTTCGACCGCATCACGCGCATGGCCAGCCGGCTCCTCAAGATGCCGATCGCGCTCGTGTCGCTGGTCGACAAGGAAGATCAATGGTTCAAGTCGCGCTGCGGCATCGACATGGCGGGCACGGCGCGCGAGATCTCGTTCTGCGGCCATGCGATCCTCGACCACGAACCGCTGATCGTCCCCGACGCGACCAAGGACGCGCGCTTCTCCGACAACCCGATGGTCGTGAACCCGCCGCACATCCGGTTTTACGCGGGGGTGCAACTGTACTCGATCGACCGTATGCCGCTGGGCACCCTGTGCGTACTCGACCGCGTGCCGCGCACGCTGTCCGAGGAAGAACTCGACATCCTGCGCGACCTGGCGCGCATGACGGAGCAGCTGATCCACTTCCGCCAGCTGGCCACGGCCGCGCAGTCGCTGCACTCGCACGTCTACGTCGACAACGCGAATCCCGACCTGGCGGCGGCCGCCGGCCAGGTCGAGTTCCTGCTCACGCACGACATGCTGACGGGCCTCGCGAACCGCCAGGTGCTCGTGCGGACCATCGGCGACAACCTGGAAACATGGAAGAACGACGGCGGCCACACGCTCGTCGCGACGATCAACGTGGACAAATTCAAGCGCCTCAACGAGCTGCTGGGCCACCACGCGGGCGACAAGGCGCTCATCGCGATCACGTGGAGCCTGCAGAACCTGCTGCGGCCGGGCGACCTGCTGGCGCGCGCGGGCAGCGACGAATTCGTCCTGCTGCTGCCCGGCCTCGGCGACGACAGCGTGGCGCGCGACCGCCTGCGCCAGCTGCTGCAATCCGTCACCCGTGAATTCAAGACGGCCTGCGGCACCATCCCGCTCACGTGCAGCATCGGCTATGCCATCTTCCCGGAAGACGGGGCCGACGCCGACGTCCTGCTCAACAACGCGGCGATGGCCGTGCGCCGTGCCAAGACGCTGGGCGGCGCCCAGATCCAGCGCTATTCGGAAGAACTGAGCCAGGCGTTGCAGCGCAAGCTCACGCTGGAAAACCAGCTGCGCCACGCCATCGAACGCGGGGAGCTGTCGCTGAACTACCAGCCCAAGACCGACCTGCACACGGGCGCCGTCGCCGGCCTGGAAGTGCTCGTGCGCTGGAAGCATCCGGAATACGGCGCGATCTCGCCGGCGGAATTCATCCCGATCGCCGAGGAATCCGGCCTCGTCGTGCCGATCGGCGAATGGGTGCTGCGCACGGCCGTGGCCCAGCGCCGCGCCTGGAGTGGCGCCGGCGTGCCGGACGTGCCGGTGGCCGTCAACCTGTCGGGCAAACAGTTCCTCGGCACCGACGTCGTGGCGCTCGTCGGCACGGTCCTGCGCGAATCCGGCCTGCCCCCGCCCCTGCTGGAACTGGAACTCACGGAAAGCATCTCCATGGACGACCCGGGCCGCACCGCCGACCTGATGCGGCAGTTGCGCGAACTCGGCACCACGCTCAGCATCGACGATTTCGGCACCGGTTATTCGAGCCTCGGCTACCTCAAGCGCCTGCCCGCCGACAAACTCAAGATCGACCGTTCCTTCGTCCTCGACGTCCACCAGAGCGCCGAATCGCTCGCGATGGTGAAGGCGATCGTCGCGATGGCGCATACCCTGCACCTGGAAGTCATCGCCGAGGGGGTCGAGACGGACGAGCAACTGGCCGCCCTGCGCAGCGCCGGCTGCGACCAGATCCAGGGCGATTACTACAGCAAGCCGCTGGACGCTGACGCCTGCGCCGCCTACCTGCGGCGGCACGAGCCGGGGGTGGCTGCCCCCGGCGACACGGAAGCGGCGGCCACCGCGGCGGCCACGTAAGCGCAGAACGCTCTGGTTTTTATATCGTAAAATGCCGGTGCGACCCGGATGTATACCGGGACGCAACACCAATTCCGGCAAATTCATGGCCGGAATTGTGGAATCCCACGCAAACGCTTAGAATGGTGACACGGGGCGTTGCCAAATTACGCGAGCACGCCCGTCGCCGCGGGTCCGTCGCTCTCGGCCGCACGAACCGCATTCGATCACTGCATACCGACTCAACAGCATGCGTTACACGAGTAACCATAAGGCCGAGACGCGCCAGCGCATCATCGGCGAAGCCGCACGCCGCTTCCGCAAGGACGGCATCGATGGCACCGGCCTGGTGCCGCTGATGAAGGCGCTGGGCCTGACCCACGGCGGCTTCTACGCCCACTTCGAATCCAAGGACGCGCTCGTGCAGGCTTCGCTCGAAGCCGCCGCCGAGCAGACGCTGGAACGCTGGCAGGCGCCGCCCGCCGGCACCCCGTCGGCCGAGCCGTCGGCGCGCGCCGTCATCGACCATTACCTGTCCGCGGCGCACCGCGACGAACCGGGCGAAGGCTGTCCGCTGCCCACGCTGGCCGCGGAACTGGGCGTGCGCGGCCAGCCCAGCGCCACCGCCGACGCGATCGTGGCGCGCATGACGGCGCTGCTGGCCGACTGCGAGCTGGCGGTGCCCCCCGCCGACCGGAGCCTGGTGGCGCTCGCCGCGATGGTCGGCGCCCTCACCCTGGCGCGCGCCGTGTCCGACCGCGCCGTGTCGGACGGCATCCTCGCAGCCGTGCGCGCCGCGCTGCAGGCGCCACCGCCTGAAGGCTGAAGGCTGACCGTCGGCGTCAGCGGTCCACCATCGCCAGCGCCTTCTCCGTGTAGCGGGCCCCGGCCACGCCGATGTGGGCCAGCGCGCCGTCCAGGCGTTGCAGGTCGTCCGCATCGAGCCTGACGTCGGCCGCGGCCAGGTTCTGTTCGAGGTAGGTGCGGCGCTTGGTGCCGGGGATCGGCACGATGTCGTCGCCCTGCGCCAGCAGCCACGCGAGCGCCACCTGTCCAGGCAGGGCGCCGCGCGCGGCGGCGATGTCCTTCACCAGGTCGGCGATGGCCTGGTTGCGGTCGAAGTTCTCGCCCTGCAGGCGCGGATCGTTCTGCGCGCGGAAGTCGTCCGCCGGATAGTCCTCGGCGCGCTTCGCGGTGCCGGTCAGGAAGCCGCGCCCGAGGGGGCTGAACGGCACGAAGCCGATGCCCAGTTCGCGCAGCACCGGCAGCACGTCGGCCTCGATATTGCGTTCCCAGATCGAATACTCGCTCTGCAGCGCCGTCACCGGCTGCACGGCATGCGCGCGGCGGATCGTCGCGGCGCCCGCCTCGGACAGGCCGAAGTACAGCACCTTGCCTTCGCGGATCAGGTCCTTGACCGTGCCGGCCACGTCCTCGATCGGCACGGCCGGGTCGACGCGGTGCTGGTACAGCAGGTCGATGCGGTCGGTGCGCAGGCGCTTCAGCGACGCTTCCACGACCGCGCGGATGTGCTCCGGACGGCTGTCGGCGCCCGCGAAATGGCCCTTGCCGATGACGAAGCCGAACTTGGTCGCGACCTGCACCTGGTCGCGCCGGCCCGCCAGCGCGCGCCCCAGCAATTCCTCGTTCGTGTACGGGCCGTACACTTCCGCCGTGTCGAAGAAGGTGCAACCCAGGTCGATGGCGCGGTGGATCGTCGCGATCGATTCCGCGTCGTCGGGCGTGCCGTACGCATGGCTCATGCCCATGCAGCCCAGGCCGATGGCGGAAACTTGCAGTCCCTGGGTTCCGAGTCGTCGTGTCGTCAGCATGTCGTTGTCCTTTTTGGTGGATGCCGCCGGCGGCGGCCTGTCGATAATGTAGGCGCTGCGCCTTGCAAAGAAAACACCAATAATCGGATAATCATTTTCCAAAAATGGAAAACGAGAGTAAAGCGCGCATGGATTGGAACGACCTGAAATACTTTCTCGAGGTGGCGCGCGGCGGCAGCCTGACGCGCGCGGCGGACATTCTGCGCGTGAGCCAGTCGACCGTCGGCCGCCGCATCACGGAACTGGAAACACGCCTTGCCACGCGCCTGTTCGCGCGCCACCAGACGGGCTACTGCCTCACGGACGAGGGCCGCGAACTGCTCGGGCGCGCGCAAGCGGTGGAAGAAAACATGCTGGCGTTCGAACGGGGCGCGTCCGGCCTCAGTCCCGCCGTGTCGGGGCTCGTCCGCCTGGCCACGACGGAAAACCTGGCGACCGACCTCGTGATCCCGGCCCTGCCTCGCCTCGTCGCGCGCCATCCGCAGCTGCGGCTGGAAATCGTCACGACGACGGCCACCGTGGAACTGGGCCGGCGCGACGCCGACCTCGCGCTGCGCGTCGTGCGGCCGAGCCACGGCAACCTCAAGGCGCGCCGCCTCGGCGCGATGAGCCACGGCGTGTACGGGCACCGCGACTACCTCGCCCGGCACCCGGCACGGCACGGCGATCCGCTGGCCGGCCGCGCCGTCATCACGTGGGACGAGGCGCACGCGCACCTGCCCGCCGCGCAATGGCTGGCGCAGCGCGCACCCGATGCCCACGTGGTGCTGGCCGCGTCGACCCTGCGCGCGCAGATCGCGGCCGTGCGCGCGGGCCTCGGCCTGGCCGTCCTGCCCGACTTCCTCGCGACGAACGCGGATTTCGTGCGCGTGCTGGCACCGGACCAGGTGTTCAGCGACGGCGTGTGGCTCGTGATCCACGCCGACCTGGCCGCGTCGAACCGGGTGCGGGCCGTCGCCGATTTCCTCGCCGAGGCGGTGGCCGCCGCGGAGGCCGCGTTGTCCGGCCGCCAAGCCGCGTAGGGTGGAGCCCCCTGTGCCCGCCCTACCTGGACCGCCAGGCTTCGTGTTAACATTTGGCGATGGAAAAACGAAGCGACTACAAGACCGCCTTGCTGATCGAAGCCACGATCCACGAGGCCCAGGAACAGAACCGCTCGCCCGCGCGCGCGCTGGCCGCGCTGGGCGTGCCGTTCGAGATCGCGATGCGCGTGCTCACGCGGCCGGATGAGCGGCGCCACGTGGTGCCCCCGCCCCGCAGCGCCGGCGCCCAGGGCTAGGCCAGGGCCGGGGCTCGGATCAGGTCAGGGATAGCGCACGGGCCGGCCCGGCAGATCGGGCAGCGGGATGAATTCCGTCTCGCCGGGCACGTGCGGGAAGCGCTGGGCTTTCCAGTCGTCCTTCGCCTGCTCGATGCGGTCGGCCGAACTGGACACGAAATTCCACGTCAGGTAGCGCGGACCGTCCATCGGTTCCCCGCCGAGCAGCATCACGCGGGCGCCGGCGTGTTCCGTCGCGGCCAGCGTGACGGTGGCGCCGGGCTTCAGCACCAGCAGTTGGCCCTGTTCGAAGCGACCGTCGCGGCCCAGGTCGAGCGTGCCGTCGACCACGTACAGCGCCTGCTCCGGATACTCGGCCGGCAGCGTCAGGCGCGCGCCGGGCGCCAGCGCCAGGTCGACGTAGAACAGCGGCGACTGCACGGGCACGGGCGACGTCTTGCCGAAATAGCTGCCGGCGATGATGCGCGCGGTGGCGCCGTCGCCGTCGAGGATCGGCAGGTCGCCCGCGCCGGTGTGCGAAAAGGCCGGGTCGCATTCTTCCTGCGCCTGCGGCAGCGCCACCCAGCACTGCAGGCCGAACAGCTTGGAGCCGGCAGCGCGCACGTCCGGACCGGTGCGCTCGGAGTGGACGATGCCCTTCCCGGCCGTCATCCAGTTCACTTCGCCCGGCTTGATGTCCTGCACGGTGCCGAGGCTGTCGCGGTGGCGGATCTCGCCATCCAGCAGATACGTGACCGTGGCCAGGCCGATGTGCGGATGCGGGCGCACGTCGATGCCTTCGCCGGCGTGGAACACGTGCGGTCCCATCTGGTCGAGGAAGACGAACGGGCCGACCATGCGCCGGTCCTTGTGCGGCAGCGCGCGCCGCACTTCGAAGCCGCCGCCCAGGTCGTGCGTGCGGGGAATGACGATCGTTTCGAGATTCTCGTGGTCGAACGCGCTCATGTCAGTGTGCCTCCGTGGTGATCAGGATGGTGCCCGACAAGGTCTTGTGCACCGGGCATTTGTTGGCGATGTCGGTCAGCCGGGCCTTCGCGTCGTCGTCCAGCGCGCCGACGTATTCGATGGTGCGGTGCAGGCCATAGGCCGCGCCTTCCTGGCCATGCCGGATCGCGACCTTGACTTCGTCCAGCGCATACCCCTTGCGCTTCGCGTACAGGCTCACGGTAAGCGTCGTGCATGCGGCCAGCGCGGCGGCCAGGATGTCGTGCGGCTCCGGACCGGAGTCCTCGCCGCCGAATTCCGGCTTCACGTCGGTCAGGATGCGGTGTGGTCCAATCTCGATCACCTGCTGCAGCGGCCCCGTGCCGCGATGCGTCGTCACTTCCATGGCTGGTTCTCCTCGTTTCGTTCCGTGCGTGGATGTCCGCCCCCGTGGGCACAGGTCGCGGATCGATTGTACGTCAAGCGCGCCGCCGGCCGCGGCGCGTGCTCCGCTGCCAGGCCGCGCGGCCGGCCGGATGCAGCGTAGTGGTTTCCATCATCGTTTCCTTGGACGGCGTTGCGTTTGACCCGTGAATGCCGGTCGGGGTTCAGGCCGGCAGGTCGAACAGCAGCACTTCGGCGTCGCTGGCGTCCGCCAGGGCCACGACCGCTTCCCCGCTGACCTCCACCGCGTCGCCCGCAGCCAGGGCGCAGCCGTTCACCGTCACGCTGCCCCGCGCCACCTGGACGTAGGCCTGGCGGCCCGGCAGCAGCGCATGGTCGACGCGGTCGGCGCCGTCCAGGATCGTCGCGTAGATGGCGGCGTCCTGGCGCAGCGAGACCGAGCCGTCGCGGCCGTCGTTCGACGCGACCAGGCGCAGGTTGCCGCGCTTCGAATCCACGTCGAAGTGCTTCTCTTCGTAGCCCGGCGCGCCGTCCGTCTCGGCCGGGATCACCCAGATCTGCAGGAAGTGCACGGGCTCCGTCGCCGAGTGGTTGTACTCGCTGTGGGTGACGCCCGTGCCGGCGCTCATGCGCTGCACGTCGCCGTAGCGCAGCACGGACCCGTTGCCCATGCTGTCCTTGTGCTCCAGCGCGCCGTCCAGCACGTAGGAGATGATCTCCATGTTCTTGTGGCTGTGCGGGTCGAAGCCGCGGCCGGGGGCCACGCGGTCCTCGTTGATCACCCGCAGCGGACCGACGTTCATGTGCGCCGGGTCGTAGTAGTGGCCGAACGAGAAGGTGTGCTGCGAGCGCAGCCAGCCGAAACTGGCGACACCGCGGTCCGAGCTTTTACGTACTTTCAGCATGATGTTCTCCTTGTGATCGATTGAGTGTTCGAACTGTTCGAACACGTGGCGCTTCGACGCCTCTGCCATGGAGAACATTATGGGCGCTGCCGGGCGCGGTGAAAAACGAGTTGTTTCATGGTCTACGATCGATTTTTTCGATCGTCGCCGAAAAACGCCGCGCCGGCGCTACACTGTGCCGGGGTCCGCGACGACGAGACAGGAGAGAACCATGGATCAGGCCAGTTACGTGCACGGAGCGCATCCGCTCCCCCTCATCGGCGACACGATCGGCGCCCACCTCGACCGCATCGCGCAACGGCACGGCGAGCGCGACGCCCTCGTCGTGCCGCACCAGGGCGTGCGCTGGAGCTGGCGCCAGTTGCGCGAGCGGGCCGACCGCCTCGCCGCCGGCCTGCTGGGCCTCGGCCTGCATCCCGGCGACCGCATCGGCATCTGGTCGCAGAACCGCGCGGAATGGGTGCTGACGCAGTTCGCGACCGCGAAGGCCGGCCTCGTCCTGGTCAACATCAACCCGGCCTACCGGCGCGCCGAACTCGAATATGCGCTGGCCAAGGTCGGCTGCCGCGCGCTGATCCTGG
>Ga0209148_1000366_pt1 | contig 55841 bp, 57 predicted proteins | sample AraplaCol_mMF_r2_2_FD_184288 | JGI IMG/M metagenome (GOLD analysis project Ga0209148, IMG submission 184288) | Arabidopsis root microbial communities from North Carolina, USA - plate scrape CL_Col_mMF_r2 (SPAdes) (version 2) | ecosystem: Host-associated > Plants > Roots > Endosphere | place...
AGCGTTCCAGCAGCTGCGCTTCGCTTTCATCGAGCGATGACCACCAAGTCTCGGTAAGATGGCCGAAGCTGAGCTGGGGCCAGAGCGTCGCCAGTTCGCTTGCCGGTGTGCCGATGTCGCAGTGATATGCCGCATGTTCGCGGATCAGCGGCTCGATCTCGATCGGCAGATCAAGGGCCTCGGCAATGATGACGGCGGTCTGTACGGCGCGTGTATAAGGACTGGCGATGAGCCGCCCGATCTTGCGGCCATCACGGATATGGGCTGCCAGTTGCCGCGCGGCTTCTTCCGCCTGGCCACGGCCATGGGCGGTCAGGGGTGCATCACGGATGCCGGGATCACGGCGTTCCTTGTTGAAGACGACGTTGAATTCCGACTGGCCATGGCGGATCAGGATCATAAGGGTCAGTCCTCCTCGACATCGATGACGGGCCGGCGCGGCGCGGCGCCCAGATTGCCCTCGCTCTTTTCACCCTCGGACTTTCCGGCGGGCTGCCCGCTGCGCTTGGCCGTCTCGGATTCCACGCTGGCACCCGTCTCAGGCGCCGCATCCTCGGGGGCGGCGTCTTCCGTTGCCTTGTCTGTATCGGCTTCCGGTTCAGCCTCGATCTCGACATCGATGACATCCGCCCGGACAGCTGTACCGCCCGCCCGCTCCGCTTTGGCGGGGACGAAGATCTGCGGCTCGGCTTTCGGCTGCTGCGCGTCGCCCGCCCGCTCCGGTTCGCCAGTCGCTTCCGCCGCCGCCTCGGCCGCGCCTGGCTCGGCTTCGTCCGCATGCACTTCGCGGAACTCGACATCGGTGATGATGGTGCTGCTGGCCTTGCGGCCCCCTGCTGCCATGCCACCGGCCGCCATGGGGGTGCCGAAGGACTTGGCGAAGCGGCGGATCAGCCAGTTGCGGCTGACCGGCAGGATCAGGACCAGCGCCAGGAGGTCGGTGAAAAAGCCCGGCAGGATGAGGAACATGCCGGCGATGACGAAACAGGCGCCGTCGACCAGGCTATGGCCCGGTTCCTGGCCCTGGGCGAGCGCCAGGCGCAGCCGCCCGACCATCTCCAGCCCGGTATGGTGGATCAGCCAGAGCCCGGCGACGGCGGAGCCGATCAAGGCGAGCAGGGTGAGGCCGAGGCCGATATGGTCGGCGACCCAGGCGAAAATCACGATCTCGAGCAGGATCAGCAGGACAAAGCAGGTGGCGACCAGCCGCGGCCATCGCCGCAACCAGGTTATTTCTTTGAAAACCGGTGCACCTTGGCCGGGCTTCTGTCCCGCTCCGGGGCCGGGCCGGTATTGCCCGTATCGGTTCTGTCCGGGCCGATTTTGGCCGGAAGACGGCGCCATTGCTTGCTCTTTCCGGGTCGATTCCCTATTTAATCCGTCAGCTAAAGGACTTAGCCTAGAGTGTCAGCGTTTTAAGGGGAAGCGTGCCGCTTCCGCCAGGAGAAAACGCGGGGCAACCGATAGGCCGATGTCAGATTGGTAGATTGTCGGACGCAGTCGTCTGCCGCCTTGGTTTCCGCCGCCGCCCGTAAGGATGTGCTGGTACGGTTATCTCGGGACGGCAGGCGTATGGTTAAGGAGTACCTATTATGCCCCTGGATCTGATCCTGTTTGCCGCTATTGCGGTGTTTTGCGGTTGGCGCCTTTATCTGGTGCTGGGCCGGCGCACCGGCAATGAGCGCAGCTTCGATCCCCTCGCCAGCCGCCCGGCCGACAATATACGTCGCCCGGCGGAAAATGAGGCCGAGACGGCCAACGAGGCGGAGAAGCCGGGTGCTACGGTGCTGCTGCCGCGGGACCAGCGCCGTCTGGAAGCGGCTCTCGCCGCGACGCCGGAAGAGGCCCGCCGCGGCCTCGAAGCCATCACCAAGGCCGATCCCAGCTTCAACCCGGTGGACTTCCTGTCCGGCGCCAAGGTGGCCTTCGACATGATCCTTACCGCCTTCGCCAAGGGCGACAATCTGGCTTTGCGGCCGTTGCTCAATGACGAGGTCTACCGCAATTTCAACGCCGCGATCACCGACCGCCAGCGCCTGAACCAGAAGCTGAATTCGACCCTGGTCGGGATTCTCGGCCACGAGATCGTCGGCGCGGAACTGACCGGCGAGGGCAAGGCCCAGGAAGCCCGCGTCACTGTCAAGTTCACCTCGCAGCAAATCAATGTGACGACCGATGCCGGCGGCGGCGCCGTCGATGGCAGCCCGACCGAGGTCCATACCATCACCGATCTGTGGACCTTTGCCCGCCAGCTCAAATCACGCGATCCCAACTGGCAGCTGGTGGCGACGGATGCCCATTGAGGCGGCAGGTGATGCCGGCCTCGCTTCAGATCCGATCCTGATCCCGCGGTACTGACGCGATGAGCCGGTCGCGCCCGTCCGCTCCCCGTCCCTCGCCTGCCAAGGCGTTGCGCAAGAAGCCGGCAAAGAAGCCCGCTCCCCGGCGGCGTAAAGCGGCGGCTGCCGCCAAGATCAGCTTCTTCCAGCACCTGCTGCGCAGCTGCGCGACGATCCGGCTCGAGCTGCCATCCGGCCCACGCCACTGGTTCTCGCATCTCAGGGCCTGGCTGGCAGTCTGCGGGCTGGTGGGCCTGGCGGCCTGCGAGACCACCGGCACGGCGCCGAACCAGGCCGCCCTGCCGCCGCCCGGCAATCTGGTGCTGGAACCCGCTTCCTTCGATGCCCTGCCCGGCTGGGGCGATGACCGGTTGAGCGAGGCCTGGCCGGCCTTGTTGAAAAGCTGCGCCGCCATCGGCCAGCTGCCGCCCGGCCAGGCGCTGGGGCCGGATGGTCTTGCTGGCACGCCGCAGGATTGGCGCCAGCCCTGCCAGCAGGCGCGCCTGCAGCCGGCCGCCGACGAGACCGGTTTGCGCCGCTTCGTCGAGACCGCCTTCCGCCCGTTCCGCGCCCGCGACAGCAACGGCCGGCCGGGCCTCTTCACCGCCTATTACGAGCCGGAACTGGAAGGGTCGCTGACGCCCAGTGCGCTTTATCGCGTGCCGCTCTACCGCCTCCCAGCCCAGCCGGTCAGCTTTACCCGCCAGCAGATCGACGAGGGCATCCTCGCCGGCCAGCATCTCGAGCTCCTTTGGGTGACCGACCCGGTCGATGCCTTCATGCTGCAGATCCAGGGCTCCGGCCGTATCCGTCTGCCCGATGGCCGCATCCAGCGGGTCGGCTATGCCGGCAATAACGGCCAGCCCTTCGGCGGCATCGGCAAGATGATGATCGATGCCGGGCTGATCGACCGCGACCATGCCAGCATGCAATCGATCCGGGCCTGGCTGCAGGCGCATCCCCAGGAGGCGGTCGGCTGGATGCAGAAGAATCCGCGCTACATCTTCTTCCGGCCGATAGCTGGCGATGGGCCGATCGGCGCCGAAAGCCTGCCGCTGACGCCGGGGCGCAGCCTCGCCGTCGATACCGGCTTCCTGGCGCTCGGCCTGCCGCTCTGGCTCGACACGACTTGGCCAGTTGACCTCGGCTCGGCTCGGAAAGGCGATCCCCTGCGCCGGCTGATGGTGGCCCAGGATGTCGGCTCGGCGATCAAGGGTCCCGTCCGGGGCGATATCTTTTGGGGCAGTGGCGAACCTGCCCTCACCTTTGCGGGTAGCATGAAGAATTCAGGCAGCTATTATGTCTTCCTGCCGGCCGGCGTCGCCGCGCGTCGCCTGCCTGCGATCAGCGATGCGGCAGCGACGCCTTGATTGGCCGGCACCAACGAGAACGATAAGCTGTCCGTCATCCAGTACGGGTCGGGGATATGACCGCACAGAGCAACACCGTCAAGCGACCCCGGGTCGCCCTCTTCGTCACCTGCCTCGTCGATCTCTTCCGTCCCACCGTGGGCTTTGCCAGCATCAAGCTGCTGGAAGATGCGGGCTGCGATGTCGAGGTACCCTCGGTGCAGACCTGCTGCGGCCAGCCCGCCTATAACAGCGGCGACAGCATCAACGCAGCCGATATCGCCCGCCAGGTGATCGATGCCTTCGAGGGCTACGACTATGTCGTCGCCCCGTCCGGTTCCTGCGGCGGCATGATCAGCAAGCATTATCCCGATCTGCTGGCGGCCGATAAGGATTACGCCGACCGTGCCCGCAAGCTCGCCGCCAAGACCTTCGAACTGACCCAGTTCCTGGTCGATGTGCGCAAGGTGGACAAGGTCACAGCCCGGCTCGACGGCAGCGTCACCTATCACGATTCCTGTTCATCCCTGCGCGAGATGGGTGTCAAGGCGCAACCGCGCAAATTGCTGGCAAGCGTCGGCGGCCTTACCTTCAAGGAACTGCCGGATGGCGAATCCTGCTGCGGCTTCGGCGGCACTTTCTGCGTCAAATATCCGGAAATCTCCAACCGTATGGTGGAGGAGAAGACCGACAATATCGTCAAGACCGGCGCCGGGCTGCTGCTGGCCGGCGATCTCGGTTGTCTCCTCAATATGGCCGGCAAGCTGAAGCGCCAGGGCAGCGCGGTGCAGGCGCGCCATGTCGCCGAGGTGCTGGCCGGCATGACCGATGAACCGGCCATCGGTGAAGGAGAGCGCTGAAATGCAGCCGACTTCGCACCGCTTCATCGACAATGCCCATGAGGCCCTCCATAACGAAACCCTGCAGCAGGCGCTCGCCAATGTGCGGGTGAATTTCATCGAGAAGCGCCGCATCGCTGTCGAGGCACTGCCGGAATTCGACGATCTGCGCAAAGCGGGGCGCGACATCCGCGACCGCGTGCTGTCGGACCTCGACACGCATCTCCTCGCCTTCGAAGCCAAGGTACAGGCGCAAGGCGGCCAGGTGCATTGGTGCGCCGACGCCGAGGCCGCGCGCAAGACCGTGCTGAAGATCTGCCAGGAGGCCGGCGCCAAGCGCGTCACCAAGGGCAAGACCATGATCGGCGAGGAAATCGGCATCAACGATTACCTCGAGGCCAACCACATCGAGCCGGTCGAGACCGATCTTGGTGAGTACATCATCCAGCTCCGCCACGAGGCACCGAGCCATCTCATCGCACCTGCCGTGCATGTGACGCAGAAGCAGGTGGAAGAAACCTTCCGCAAGGCGCATCGCGATCTCGATCCGAAGCGCAATCTGGAGGAGCCGAGTTCATTGCTGGCCGAGGCGCGCGAAAAGCTGCGCCAGCGTTTCCTCAGCGCCGATGTCGGCATCACCGGCGCCAATTTCCTGGTGGCGGAAACCGGCACCAGCGTCATCGTCACCAATGAAGGCAATGGCGATCTCACCCAGACCTTGCCGCGGGTCCATATCGCCCTGGCCTCGATCGACAAGGTGGTGCCGACACTCGATGATCTGACCGTGCTGTTGCGGCTGTTGGCGCGCTCGGCGACCGGCCAGGAAATGTCGGTCTATACCACGCTCTCCACTGGGCCGCGCCGCGCCGACGACCATGACGGTCCCGGTGCCTATCACGTGGTGATCCTCGACAATGGCCGCAGCAAATTGCTCGGCACCGAGAAGCAGGACCTGCTGCGCTGCATCCGTTGCGGTGCCTGCCTCAATCACTGCCCGATCTATCATGCGGTGGGCGGCCATGCCTATGGCTGGGTCTATGGCGGGCCGATCGGCGCGGCGCTCACCCCTGCCCTTGTTGGTCTCGAGGAAGCGCATCATCTGCCGAATGCCTCGACTTTGTGCGGCCGCTGCGAGCAGGTCTGCCCGATGCAGATCCCGATCCCGAATATCCTGCGTCATTGGCGCGAGGAAGAATTGCGCCGCGGTCTCGCTCCCGTGGCCATGCGACGCGGCATCGGCATCTGGGCCTTCTTCGCCAAACGGCCGGTACTCTATCGCCTGGCGACGCGGATCGGTGCCCGCCTGCTGCGCAATTTCGCCGGCAAGAAGGGTCGCCTCGCCCGGGTGCCGCTGGCGCCGCCGGTTCTCACCCAGGGCTGGACCGATATGCGCGATCTGCCGGCGCCAAGCGGCAAGACCTTTCATGCGCTCTACCGCCAGCGCCGCACCGGGTCGAGCTGAGGTGCCGTGAAATGAGCGACCGCGACAACATCCTGGCCTCGATCCGCAACCACAAGCGTCCTTCCGGCGCACCCGTCGTGACGCCACCGACGCCCGCGCGCGGCCAGGTCGAAGGCGAGGAACGCCGCGACCTCTTCGTCAAGATGGCGACCGCCGCCGCCGCTACCATCGAGGTGGTGGATGATCCGGAGATGATCCCTGAACTGGTTGGCCAGTATCTGGCGCGTCATAACCTGCCCTCGCGCCTGGTGCTCGCCTCCGATGCGATGGTCGCCAACCTGCCCTGGGCCGATCATCCGATGATCGCACATCGCACCGGTCCCGCCACCGGCCAGGATCATGTCGCGCTGACATCTGCCTTTGCCGGGATTGCCGAGACCGGCACCCTGGCGCTGCTCTCCGGCCCGGAAACGCCGACCACACTCAATTTCCTTCCCGAACACAGCCTGATCCTGCTGCAGGCCAGCGCCATTCGCGGCACCTATGAGGAGCTGTGGCGGGATCTGCGTGACGCCACCAATGGCGGCGCGGATTGGCCGCGTACGGTTAATCTGATCACCGGGCCGTCGCGCAGCGCCGATATCGAGCAGAAGCTGCTGATGGGCGCCCATGGCCCCCGCAAGCTGCATATCCTGCTGCTGAACGACTGATCGCAATGGCCCGCCGCAAACCGACCGAGGCCGAGCTGGAGCTCTGGCAGCATGTCGCCAAGACGGCGCGGCCGCTGGCGCCGCGCCGGCGCAAGAAGCTCGCCGGCGATGCTGAGCCGGAAGCGGCCAAGGCTGCGGAGAAGAAGCCGGCACCACCGGGCAAGCGGGCCAAGACCAAGATCGCCCCCGCGGCCCAGCAGCCGGCCGTGCCGCATCACGCTTTGCCAAAAGTCCACGACCTCAGCCATGGAGTCACCGTCGGCATTGACAAGCGCCAGGCCGACCGCTTCCGCGGCGGCAAATTGGAGATCGACGGCAAGATCGATCTCCATGGCCGGACCCAGGCCGAGGCGCATGATGCCCTGCATGATTTCGTGCATCGGGCGCATCGCGCCGGAAAACGCTGCCTGCTGGTGATCACCGGCAAAGGCGGCGCGAAGACGCCGGATGGCGAACGGACCCGCGGCATCCTGCGTCAGGCCGTGCCGCGCTGGCTGAACGAGCCCGGCCTCCGCCGCTTCGTCCTCGCTTTCGATCATGCGCGGCCGCAGCATGGCGGCGAAGGCGCCCTCTATGTATTGCTGAAGCGGGAACGCTGATGGCGAGGGCCCTGCCATGACCCCGTTTGGCGCCCGGCTGCGCGAGCTGCGGCAACTCAAGAAGCGACAGCTCAAGGACATGGCGAAGGTGCTGAAGGTGAGCCCGGCCTATCTCTCGGCGCTGGAACACGGTCATCGTGGCAAGCCATCGCCGGGCCTGGTGCAGCAGGTCGCGGCCTATTTCAATCTCGCCTGGGATCAGGTCGATGAATTGAAACACCTGGCGGAGCTTTCCGATCCCAAGATCAGCCTCGATACCGGCGGCCTCAGTCCGGCCGCCACGGAACTCGCCAACCGCCTGGCCAGCGAGATTGCCGATCTCGACGACGTCACCATCGAACATTTCCTGTCGATCCTGCGGCAACGCTGAGCGGGATGGGCTGAGCAGGATGGAAAGCCCGATGACAAGTCGTCAGCCTTTTGACATCTTGCTGCCCGATAAACTGGATCCTGCCTTTTTCATCCCCGTCACATTCCTGCCCTGGATCGTGCTTCAGGATGGGGCGTTGAGTTGGCTCGGGGGACGGACCAACCGCTATCACTGGAGACGTTATGAATCATGACACCCTCTCGGCCCTGATTCTGGGTGCCGTTGAAGGCCTGACCGAATTCCTGCCGGTCTCTTCCACCGGCCATCTCATCCTGGTCGGCGACCTGCTGAATTTCCAAAGCGATCTCGGCAAATTGTTTGAAGTGGTGATCCAGCTGGGCGCCATTCTTGCCGTCCTCCTGGTCTCGATCCGCCGCCTGCTCGGCGTTCTCTTCAGCCTCGGCAGCAGCCCGGGCGCCCGCCGTTTCGCCGTCGCCTGCATCGTCGCCATCATTCCGGCCGGCATCCTCGGATTCCTGCTGCATGACTTCATCAAGAACGTGCTGTTCTCACCCTGGGTGGTGGTGATCAGCCTGGTGATCGGCGGCTTCGCCATCCTGGCGGTGGAGAAGATGGCGCCACAGCCGCGGATCGGCGCCATCGAGGAGATGTCCTTCATGACGGCACTCGGCATCGGCCTGTGCCAATGCCTGTCGCTGGTGCCTGGCGTGTCACGCGCCGGTGCCACCATCCTGGGCGGGGTGGCACTCGGGGTCGAGCGCAAGGTGGCGACGGAATTCTCCTTCTACCTGGCGATCCCGGTGATGCTGGGCGCGACCTTGCTCGACCTGGTCAAGAACAAGGCGGCGCTCGATGGCAACGGCATCGAGCTGATCGCCATCGGCTTCGTTGTCGCCTTCATCGTTGCCCTGATCGTGGTGCGCGGGCTGATTGGCTTCGTCGGCCGCCATGGCTTCAAGCCCTTCGCCTATTACCGAATCATCATTGGCCTGTTCTGGGCCGCCTTGCTCTATAATCGCGGGGTCTGAGAAGGATGGGGCGAGGTGCAATCCTATGCCCCATTGACCTTTGCTGACCACTCATCCGACTGAAAGGGATCATCCAATGTCGCTCTCGATGTACCAGGCCTCGGTGCCGGTCTTCCTGCGTCAACTCACCAATCTGAAAGCAGTTCTCGAGAAAGGCGCTGCCGATGCCGAGGCGCGCAAGATCGATCCGTCGGTTTTCATCAATGCACGTCTGGCGCCGGATATGCACGCCCTGCCGCGCCAGGTGCAGATCATGACCGACACCGCCAAGGGTGCAGGCGCCCGTCTCGCCGGCGTCGACGTGCCGAGCTATGAAGATACCGAGACCAGCTTTCCGGAGCTGCAGGCGCGCCTCGACAAGACGATCGATTTCCTCAAGAGCCTGAAGCCGGAACAGATCGACGGCAGCGAGGAACGCAGCATCACGCTGAAGATGCGCAGTGGCGACATCACCTTCACCGGCCAGAACTACCTGCTGCACTTCGCGCTGCCGAACTTCTTCTTCCACTACACTACCGCCTACGCGATCCTGCGCCATAACGGCGTGGCGGTCGGCAAGATGGATTATCTCGGCGGCGTGTGACCGGATCACAGAGAGACGCTGCACATGACAAAAGAGCCCCGGCCAGTCGGCCGGGGCTCTTCCATTAGGAGCAGATCCAGCCTGTCGCCTACAGGATGAACTTGCTGAGATCGGTGTTCTTGGCGAGGCTGGCGACCTTGTCGTTCACATAGGCGGCGTCGATATTGACGCTGCGGCCGGACATTTCGCTGGCGGTGAAGCTCACTTCCTCCAGCAACCGTTCCATCACCGTCTGCAGGCGGCGGGCGCCGATATTCTCCACCGAGCTGTTGATATCGGTGGCGAGATCGGCCAGTGCATCGATCGCATCATCGGCGAAGGTGATGGTGAGGTCCTCGGTGCCGAGCAGTGCCACATATTGCTTGATCAGGCTCGCTTCCGGCTCGACCAGGATGCGCTTCATGTCCTCGCGGCTGAGGGCCTTCAGCTCGACCCGGATCGGCAAGCGGCCCTGCAGTTCCGGCAGCAGGTCACTCGGCTTGGCGATATGGAACGCGCCCGAGGCGATGAAGAGCACATGGTCGGTCTTGACCGGGCCGTATTTCGTCGAGACCTGGGTTCCTTCGATCAGCGGCAGGAGATCGCGCTGCACGCCCTCCCGGCTGACATCGGCACCGGCGCGTTCCGAGCGGGCGCAGATCTTGTCGATCTCGTCGATGAAGACGATGCCGTTCTGCTCCACCACCTGGATGGCGTTGCGCACGACTTTTTCCTGATCCAGGAGCTTGTCGCTTTCCTCATCCATCAGGACGGCATGGCTTTCCTTGACCGTCATGCGGCGGGTCTTCTGCTTGCCGCCGCCGAAGGCCTGGCCCAGCACGTCATTCAGGTTGATCATGCCCATGCTGGCACCCGGCATGCCGGGGACGTCGATGGTCGGCATCGAGAGATTGCCGGTATCCTTGACCTGCAATTCGATCTCGCGGTCGTCGAGCTCGCCCTGGCGCAGCATCTTGCGGAACTTGGCGCGGGTCTCCGGGGTGGCGTTCTCGCCCACCAGCGCGTCGAGCACCCGCTCCTCTGCCAGCACTTCCGCCTTGGCCTGGACCTGCCGGCGCATGCGCTCCTTGGTCATGGAAATGGCGATCTCGATCAGATCGCGGATGATCTGCTCGACATCGCGGCCCACATAGCCGACCTCGGTGAACTTGGTGGCCTCGACCTTCAGGAAGGGCGCATCGGCGAGTTTGGCGAGGCGCCGGGCAATCTCGGTCTTGCCGACGCCGGTCGGGCCGATCATCAGGATGTTCTTCGGCGTCACCTCTTCGCGCATCTCGGGCGAGAGTTGCTGGCGGCGCCAGCGGTTGCGCAGCGCAATGGCAACGGCGCGCTTAGCATCGTGCTGGCCGATGATGAAACGGTCGAGCTCGGAGACGATTTCGCGCGGTGTCAGGCTACCAGCGGTGCTGGTGTTCTCGGCTTCATCGGTATTCTTGGGGGCGGAATAAGCGGGTTCGGTCATGAAATATCTCCGTCACCCGGTATGGCTCTCGGCAGTACCAGGTCAAACAGGCGTTGCCGGACAAGCCAGCGCCAAAGCGTCTTGCGGTCAGAGCTTCTCGAAAATGACGTTGTGGTTGGTATAGATGCAGATATCGCCGGCGATCTTCATCGCCTTGCGGCAGATCGCCTCTGCATCCATGCCCTCGACATCGACCAAGGCGCGGGCGGCGGCCAGGGCGAAGGAGCCACCGGAGCCGATGCCGATCAGCCCGTCCTCGGGCTCCAGCACATCGCCGTTGCCGGTCAGGACCAGGCTGACCTTGCGGTCGGCGACGGCCATCATGGCTTCCAGGCGGCGAAGATACCGGTCGGTGCGCCAATCCTTGGCCAGCTCGACGCAGGCCCGGGTCAACTGCCCCGGATGCTGCTCCAGCTTGGCTTCCAGCCGCTCGAACAGGGTGAAGGCGTCGGCGGTGGCCCCGGCGAAGCCGGCGATGACGCCGTTATCCTTGCCGATCCGCCGCAATTTGCGGGCATTGGACTTCATGACAGTGTTACCAACCGTGACCTGGCCGTCGCCGGCGATCACGACATTGTCGTCCTTGCGCACCAGCAGAATGGTCGTGCCGTGCCAAGGTGCCAGGCCATGGGGATTCTGGCCGGGCGAGAGAGCTGGATCGTATGACATGACGCTCAGATAGGCGATTGCGTTAACGGGTTCAAGCAGGTTGCCGTGGCGGGTAATTGGGTCGCAGCCGGGCCAGAACTGGATTAAATCCCAGATTAGACCGGGTGACGATAGGGTCAAAGCGCTGGCCTTGCCGGGCCGGTATTGTTAGAAACACGTGACTTTTCGATTGCGGACCTGCCGGGACCGATTTCCCAGACATAATCCCTGGGAGGCGCCCGCCGGCAGGCAAAGGACGCCAGATGAACGACCAGAGCAGCAAATCGATCCCGGCCGGCACCGCTTCGGTGAAAAGACAGGCCAGTGTCAGCCGGAAGACCAAGGAAACCGCGATCAGCGTCAGTGTCGATCTCGACGGCTCGGGCCAGTCGGTGATTTCGACCGGCATCGGCTTCCTCGACCATATGCTGGACCAGCTGGCGCGCCACAGCCTGATCGATCTCAAGGTCGAGGCCAAGGGCGATCTCCATATCGACTACCACCACACCACCGAGGATACCGGCATCGCCATCGGTGAGGCGGTCTCCAAGGCACTGGGCTCGCGGGTCGGCATCAACCGCTACGGCGAGGCGACCATCCCGATGGATGAGACGCTGACCCGGGTGGCGCTGGATGCCTCGAACCGGCCCTACCTCATCTGGAAGGTCAATTTCTCGCGGCCCAAGCTCGGCGAGATGGATACCGAACTCTTCAAGGAATGGTTCCAGGCCTTCGCCCAGAGTGCCGGCCTCACCTTGCATGTCGAGAATCTCTACGGCGAGAACAACCACCATATCGTCGAGAGCTGCTACAAGGCGCTTGCCAGGGCTTTGCGCCAGGCGGTGGAGATCGATCCGCGGAAATCCGATGCCGTGCCCTCGACCAAGGGCGTGCTCGGCGGCTCGCTGAGCTGATGGAGCTGGCGGAGCAGCAAACGTGACCACCATCGTCATCGATTACGGCGCTGGCAACCTGCGCTCGGCCGCCAAGGCCCTGGCGGTTGCTGCTGCCGACAGCAAGGCGGGCCCGGTCGTCGTCAGCGACGATCCCGCTGCCATCCGGGCCGCCGATCGCCTGGTGCTGCCGGGTGTCGGCGCCTTCGCCGATTGCAAGCGCGGGCTCGAAAGCCGGCCGGGCGTCGTTGCGGCGCTGACCGAGGCGGTCATCGAAAAGGGCCGGCCGTTCCTCGGTATCTGTGTCGGCATGCAGCTGATGGCGACGGTGGGGGTCGAATACGGCACCCATCCCGGGCTCGATTGGATCAAGGGCAAAGTCGTCAGGCTGACGCCCGACGATGCCAATCTGAAGATCCCGCAGATGGGCTGGAACAACCTCGAGCTCAAAGCCAAGCATCCGATCTTCACCGGCCTTGCCAGCGGCGATCACGGTTATTTCGTGCACTCTTATCACTTCATCGCCGAAGACCCGGCAACGGTGCTGGCGACGGTGGATTACGGTGGCGCGGTGACCGCAGTGATCGGCCGCGACAATCTCGTCGGCGTGCAGTTCCATCCGGAGAAGAGCCAGAAGGTCGGCCTGCAGCTGCTGGCGAATTTCCTCGCCTGGCATCCGTGAAATAGAGCGTCCGTGCGTTCCACGCCTCGGGCCTGGGCGCGCCGCGCGGTGAGACAGAACCAGAGTCAGACGATGCAGAACCTCATTCTCTATCCGGCGATCGACCTCAAGGGCGGGCAATGCGTGCGCCTGAAGCAGGGCGACATGGAACAGGCGACGGTCTTCAACACCAGTCCGGCCGATCAGGCGCGGCAATTCGCCGAGGCCGGCGCCGAATGGCTGCATCTGGTCGATCTCGACGGTGCCTTCGCCGGCCAGCCGGTCAATGCCGCGGCGGTCGAGGCGATCCTCAAGGCGGTCAAGCAGCCGTGCCAGCTGGGCGGTGGCATCCGCGACATGGCGCGGATCGCGATGTGGCTGGAGAAGGGTATCGCCCGCGTCATCCTTGGCACCGTTGCCCTGAAGAATCCCGCTCTGGTGCGCGAAGCGGCAAAGGCCTTTCCGGGCAAGATCGCTGTCGGCATCGATGCCCGCGGCGGCCGTGTCGCCGTCGAAGGCTGGGCCGAGACCGCCGATATCACCGCGCTCGATCTCGCGCGCAAATTCGAGGATGCCGGTGTCGCCACGGTGATCTACACCGATATCGATCGCGATGGCCTGCTACAGGGCGCCAATATCACGGCGACCGCGGAACTCGCTTCCGCCTTGTCGATCCCGGTGATTGCCTCTGGCGGCGTCTCTAACCTGCAGGATCTCGTTGCTTTGATGCAGGCGGTACCGGCGACCCGCGGCAAGGGCGGCGGCATCAGCGGCGTCATTTCCGGCCGCGCCATCTATGACGGCCGCCTCGACCTCCGCGCGGCCCTGGCGCTGCTGAAGGAGGCGGTGTGATGGTTGGTGGTCCTTTAGCTCAATTCAGGGGAAAGACCCCCTCCCCGACCCTCCCCCGTCGCGGGGGAGGGAATGTGATGGAATCGGTCTTCTTCCCCTCCCCCAAGATGGGGGAGGGTCAGGGAGGGGGCATCTTGCCGCGCTGTGCAGTTGGAGACTTCTCATGCTGAAGATGCGGGTCATTCCCTGCCTGGACGTGAAGGACGGGCGCGTGGTGAAGGGCGTCAATTTCGTCAATCTCGTCGATGCCGGCGATCCCGTCGAACAGGCGAAGCTCTATGATGCCGCCGGCGCCGATGAATTGACCTTCCTCGACATCACCGCCTCGAGCGACAACCGCGACACGCTCTATGACGTGGTTGCCAAGACTGCCGAGGCCTGCTTCATGCCGCTCACCGTCGGCGGTGGCGTGCGCAAGACCGAGGATATCCGCAAGCTGCTGCTGGCCGGTGCCGACAAAGTCTCGATCAATACCGCGGCCGTCAACAATCCGGATTTCGTGCGCGAGGCGGCGGAGAAATTCGGCGATCAGTGCATCGTCGTGTCGATCGATGCCAAGGAAACGGCAGCCGGCAAATTCGAGATCTTCACCCATGGCGGCCGCAATGCGACCGGCATCGATGCTGTCGGTTTTGCTAAGCAGATGGCGGCCAATGGCGCCGGTGAATTGCTGGTGACCTCGATGGACCGCGACGGCACCCGCAGCGGCTACAACCTGGCCCTCACCCGCGCCATCGCCGATGCCGTCACCGTGCCGGTGATCGCCTCGGGCGGCGTCGGCACATTGCAGCATCTGGTAGAGGGCATCCGCGACGGCCATGCGACAGCGGTGCTGGCGGCCTCGATCTTCCATTTCGGTCAGCACAGCATCGCCGAGGCAAAAGCGGCGCTGGCCGCCGCCAATCTGCCCGTGCGGCAATAGAGGAATAGGTGCGCGCATGAGCGGCGACAAGCACAGCAAGACGATCGAGAAGACGAGCGAACTGAGCGGTGCCTGCCTCGATCGCCTCTATGGTGTCATCGAGAGCCGGCGCGGTGCCGATCCGACCACCTCGCATACCGCGAACCTGTTTCACAAGGGCCGCGCCAAGATCGCCCAGAAGGTCGGCGAGGAAGCGATTGAGACGGTGATCGAGGCGATGCGCGGCGACAAGGAACTGCTGCTCGGGGAGAGTGCCGACCTCCTCTATCACCTGCTGGTATTGTGGGCCGATTGCGGCATCAAACCGGATGAGGTGTGGACGAAACTTCTGGCGCGCGACGGCGTTTCCGGCATTGCCGAAAAGGCTGCGCGCAGCAAATAATCGCGACTGACGTCGGCACCTATTCAGCTCAGCACCCCGGCAACAAGGGAGCGTCTCATGGCCTATGACAGCAACAACATCTTCGCCAAGATCCTGCGCGGTGAAATTCCCTGCTCGAAGATCTATGAGGACGATCACGTCCTCGCCTTCAACGACATCCGGCCGCAGGCCAAGGTGCATGCTTTGGTAATCCCCAAGGGCGCCTATATCTCCTCGCAGGACTTCGCCGAAAAGGCCAGCGATGCCGAGATCGGCGCCTTCATGCGCGCCGTCGCCAAGGTGGCGAAGCAGCTCGGCGTCGTCGAGAGCGGCTACCGCGTCATCTCCAACAGCGGCCCCGACAGCCACCAGGAAGTGCCGCATTACCACGTGCATATCCTCGGCGGTCAGCCGATCGGCAAGATGGTGCATCTGCCGTAACGGCTGGCGAGATCGTCGCTAAAGCGCGAGCAGCACCAGCGCGACCAGACCGAAACCGGCGCCGAGCAGTTTCGTCAGCGTCAGGCTCTCGCCATAGAAGACGGCGCCGATCACCAGCATGCCGAGCGCCACGGTGACGCCGAAGAGTACGCCGCCGGTGCCGAGGGGAACGCCCTGGCGCAGCATATGCTGCCAGCAGAGATTGCCGGCGACGACGAAGAGAATGGCGAAAAGGGAATTGCGGATTTCGCCGGTGACGGCGAATTGCTTGGCGAAGGTATCGCCGATCAGCTCCAGCGCGGCGAGGGCGATGAGCAGGAGCAGCCAGAGCGGCAGCATTGCGGTCAGCTTTTCGATTTGCATCTCCATGATGGCACCAGCCGATTGCCGGCGTGGCATTCTGAGGGGAGCCACCCCCCGCCTGTCAACCCTGCCCCAATGACAGGCCAACCACGTGACAGAATGGAGCGGGTGGCCGTTAGTTCGGCTCAAGCAAGCTGTGAGAAATCATGGATTGAGGCGCCGGCCCCAGCGGCTAGACTGCAGCCCATTCCGCGATCATCGTGGGTCGCCGATTTCGGGGGAGCCAATGTACCGGTTATTCGACAGCGCCATTTCCGGCAATGCCTATAAGGTGCGGTTGATGCTGCACAAGCTCGACCTGCCGTTCGAGCGGATCGAGATGGATGTCGATGACGGCTCGACCCGCGAGGCTGAGTTCCTCGCCCGCAATCCGGTCGGCCAGGTGCCGGTGCTGCAGCTGCTGGACGGCGCTTATCTCGCCCAATCCGATGCGATCCTGGTCTATCTCGCCGAAGGAACCCGTTTCTGGCCGCAAGAGCGCCTCGCCCGCGCTCAGGCGCTGCAATGGATGTTCTTCGAGCAGTACAATCACGAGCCGACCATCGCCGTGGTGCGCCATTGGGTCGCCCATCTCGGCAAGACGGCGGCGAGCGAGCCGGCCCTGCCGGCCAAGATCGCCGGCGGCTACCGGGCGCTCGGCATCATGGAAACGCATCTCGCCAAGCGGGATTTCTTTGTCGGCGACAGCCTGAGCGTCGCCGATATCGCCCTCTACGCCTATACCCATGTGGCGCATGAAGGCGGCTTCGATCTCGGCGACTATCCGGCTTTGCGCGCCTGGCTCGGCCGGGTGGCATCCGATCCGCGTCACATCGCCATCACCGACTGACGGCCCTTCCCCTGCGGAACGGAACCGCCAGGCAGCCGGCTTGCGGAATCACGCCGTCTGGATGCGTTTCAGGAAGTGCGAGACTTCGCGGCTGAGGGTGTTGGATTCCTGGCCGAGCTGGGTGGCGGCATGGCTGACCAGTTCGGCGACCCGGCCGGTATCCGAGGCCGCCCGCAAAACCGCGGCGATATTGCTCGTCACCTGGCGGGTGCCATCGGCGGCTTCCTGCACGCTGCGGGCGATCTCCTGGGTGGCAGCGCCCTGCTGATCGACTGCGGTGGCAATCGCCAGGGTGGTGTTGCTGACCCGCTCGATGGTGCCGGCAATGTTCTCGATCGCCGCCACGGTGCTGGTGGTCGCCTGCTGGATGGCGGCGATCTGGGTGGTGATCTCGTCGGTGGCGCGGGCGGTCTGGCCGGCCAGGTTCTTGACCTCGGAGGCGACCACGGCGAAGCCCTTGCCGGCATCGCCGGCGCGGGCCGCCTCGATGGTGGCATTGAGCGCCAGCAGATTGGTCTGGCCGGCAATCTCGTTAATCAGCTTCACGACATCGCCGATCTTCATCGCCGCGTCGGACAGGCTGCGCACGGTCTCGTCGGTGCGCTTGGCCTCGGTCACCGCTTCGGCGGTGACGGTGGTGGATTCATTGGTCTGGCGACGGATTTCGCTGATCGAGCTGGAGAGCTCCTCGGCGGCCGAGGCGACGGTCTGGACATTGACGGCAGCCCGCTCGGCGGCCGAGGCCACCTCGCTGCTGCGCTGCTTCGCTTCACTGGCCGAAGAGGTCATCTGCGTTGCCGAGCTTTGCAGGTCGACCGTGGTGCCGGCGACGGTCTCAACCACCTGATAGACCGATTTCTGGAACTGTTCGGCAAGGGCGCCCAGTTCTTGCTGGTGGCGGATCTCGTTCTCTTCGAGATAGATCGAGATCGCCATGTCCATGTCGAGCATCACCGCCTGGTTGATGGCGGCGATGAGATCGGCGATGCGGGCACCATTGGCGGCCGACATGAAGCGCTTCACGTTCTGCTCGATACAGGCGCGGAACACCCGGCTGGCGGTCAGGGCATAGCCGCCGATATACCAGCGCGGCTCCAGGCCGATACGGCTATGAGTGCGGCCGATGCGGCGCACGGAATCGACATAGCTCTGATCGAAATTGCCGAAGAACAGGGCTTCCCAATGCTGCAGCTGGGCATCGCGGGCCATCTTCATGTGGCCCTTGTTGCTGAACATCTTGGCGAGGTTCGGCCATTTGCTGACGTGCTCGTAGAACTGGTCGACGATGGCCGGCAGCGCTCCCTCGATTAGGGTTTTATTCTGCCGCAAGATTTCCTTGGTACGCTGGTCGATGGCGAGGAAGCGCAACCGCTCCTGGATTTGTGCGGATTTGTCAGCGGGAGCTGGCTGCGCGGTCATGAAGGCCTCTGTCCGGTGGGATTGATTGTTGATCGAACTACCCCGGTTTATCGCCGCCAGAGAATTAATTTAGCCTTAAAAACCCGCATGCGCGGATGGTTTTTCCATCCGCGTTTTTGCATGAGTGCCTGTGGTTTGCGACGAGCCGTTTCAGCGATAGGGATCGGCCGCATCGCGCAAGCCGTCGCCAAAGAAATTGAAGGCGAGGACGACGATCACCACGGGGACGATCGGCAGCATCAGCCAGGGATAGAGCACCACCACGTTGATGCTCTGGGCCTCGTTGAGAAGGACACCCCAGGAGGTGATGGGCGCACGGATGCCGAGGCCGAGGAAGCTCAGCGCCGTCTCGCCCAGGATCATGCCGGGAATGGCCAGAGTGGCCGAAGCGATGAGATGGCTCATGAAGCTCGGCATCAGATGGCGGAAGATGATCCGGCGGGGCGAGGCCCCCATCAGCTCGGCGGCGACGCAGAAATCCTCCTCGCGCAGGCTGAGGAGTTTCGAGCGCACCGCGCGAGCGAGGCCCGTCCAGTCGATCAGGCCGAGGATGATGGTGATGCCGAAATAGACCAGCAGCGGCGACCAGGTGACGGGAAGGATCGCGGCCAGCGCCAGCCAGAGCGGCAGATGCGGGATCGAGCGCAGCATTTCGATCACGCGCTGAACGATCTCGTCGACCCAGCCGCCGTAATAGCCGGCGAGACCGCCGAACAGCATGCCGAGCACGAAGCTGACGGAGATGCCGATCAGGCCGATGGTGAGCGAGATCCTCATGCCATAGAGGATGCGCGACAGCATATCGCGGCCCAGCCGGTCCGAGCCCAATAGGAACATCGGCGTCTCCCTGCCATCAGCATCCTTGGGAGCGCAGAAGAGATGCACGTCGCTTGGCACCAGGCCCCAGAAATAGTAGCGGTCGCCCCGGCAGAGGAAGCGGATCGGCTTCGGCGTATCGGTCTTCTCGGTATAGATCCGCTTCAGCACCTTCATGTCGAGCTGATAGTCGAGGTCGTAGACGAAAGGACCGACGAAATGCCCGTCATGGAAGAGATGCACCTGCTGCGGCGGCACATAGATATGATCGACATGGCGGCTGTTCAGGCCATAGGGGGCCAGCACCTCGACCACCAGCACGGCGGCATACATCAGCGCCAGCACCAGCCCGGCGATCACCGCCAGGCGATGATGCCTGAGGCGCAGCCAGATCATGCGCCATTGCGAGGCCATGTAGAAACGCTCGCGCTCGGCGCTGACTTTCTCGATCGAATAAGGATCGAAAGCGGCGGCGGAGACATAATGTTCCGGTGCTTGATAGGCGCTGTCGGCCGGACGGGCGGCTTCGCCGGACACGCCGTTGCGCAGCATTTGATCGGTGGTATCCATGCTTCCGCCCATTTGGGTCCCGCTCACTTGACGTTCCCTCCCCCGAGGCGAATGCGTGGATCAACCAGCGCCAGCAGGATGTCGGAAATGAAGACACCGACTACGGTCAGGAAGGCCATGAACATCAGGAACGACCCAGCGAGATACATATCCTGGCTGCGCAGAGCCTGCAGCAGGATCGGACCCGTCATCGGCAGCGACATCACTACGGAGACGATGACCGAGCCGGAAATCAGCTCCGGCAGCAGGCTGCCGATATCGGAAATGAAGGGATTGAGCGATACCCGCAGCGGGTATTTCAGCAGCATCCTGCCATAGCTGAGCCCCTTGGCCCGCGCCGTCGTCACATATTGCTTGTGCAGCTCATCAAGCAGGTTGGCGCGCAGGCGCCGGATCATGCCGGCGGTGCCGGGCAGCCCGATCACCATCACCGGCACCCACATATGCGCCAGCACCGAACTGACCTTGCCCCAGCTCCAGGCCTGGCCCATGAACATCGGGTCCATCAGGCCACCGATCGAGATGCCGAACCAGATATGGGCGCAATAAAGCAGGATCAAAGCGAGCAGGAAACTGGGCGTGGCGAGGCCGATATAGCCCAGGAAGGTGAAGAAATAGTCGCCCAGCGAATATTGTTTCACCGCCGAATAGATGGCGATCGGGAAGGACATGAGCCAGACGAACAGGGTCGAGGCGAGCGTCACCACGACGGTCATCCAGAGGGTATCGCCGACGACATCGCTGACCGGCATCTGGTGTTCGAAGGAGAAGCCGAGATCGCCGTGCACCAGGCCGCCGGCCCAAGTCAGGTATTGTACATAGAGCGGCTGGTCGAGGCCGTATTCATGGCGAAGGAACTCGATCTTGCTCTGCTCGACATTCTCGCCCTGGGATTGCAGCTCGGCGATATAGGTCTCGAGATAGCTTCCCGGCGGCAGCTGGATGATGACGAAGACGAGAATGCTGATAGCGACCAGGGTCGGCACCATCACGAAGAGACGTCTGATCAGGTAACGCAACATGATGCCGTAATCTCTCACTCAGCAGCTGGAACGGGGCTCAGCGGCCGGTCCTCGTCCAGCCAAAAGGTATCCGGCTTGTAGATGCCGAACTGGGCGCCGGGGTCCCAGGCGAATACCGCCTTTTCCGGCACATTATGCAGATGGTCGGAGACGATCACCGGCTGAGGCACATTGGCGATGATGCCGATGGTGAAGGTCTGTTCCGCCCACAGATGCAGGATCTTGAACCAGAGGTCGAGCCGGACATTGGGATCCGGGCTCATCCGCCACTCTTCCAGCCAGTCAGCCAGTTGGCGCGCCGCCGGCAGGTCGATCTTCTCACCTGACTTGCTGCCGGTCTCGATATACTGACCCCATTTCGCCCACATGTACTGATCCTGCTTCGAGGGGGCGAATTCGGCGGGTGACATGTCCGGGGTCGGGATGGCGTTGTCGACGCCGCTGGCGACCGACATTACGCTGTCGCCGGCGAAGATGCGGTTGCGGAAGACTTCCAGCTGCGACGGCTTGATGAAGAGCGAGATGCCGATCTCTTTCCAAGACTCGCCAATCAATTCCAGAATGTCGGTCTGCTCGGTTCCGCTGTCCGCGGTATCGACAATGATCTCGGCGGGCCGGCCATCGGGCAGCAGGCGGATGCCGTTCTCGTCGCGCTGGGTGAGGCCCATCTGGTCGAGCAGTGCATTGGCCTGGGCGACGTCATGGGTCGACCACATCTTCTGGATTTCCGGCGAGAACATCGGCGAGCGTTCGAGCACCGTATTGGCGACTTCATGGCCGAGGCCGAAATAGATCGCCTGGTTGATCTCGTGGCGGTCGATCGCCAGCGACAAGGCATGGCGGAAGCGGATGTCACGCATCATCTGCCGCCAGACCGGATCGGTGGTGGTGAGATTGGGAAACAGCGCCAGGGTCGAGCCGCGACCGTCATCCCACAAGCGGACATGATATTTGCCGCTGTCCTCACCATCCTTCAGGATGGTGTAGTCGTCGAAGGAGAGGCTGCGCGCCTGCAGATCGGATTCGCCCGATGCGGTCTTCGCCGGGATGAGCTTGTCATCGGCGACGGTGAAAACCACCTGATCGAGATAAGGCAGCTGGCGACCTTGCGCATCGACCCGGTAGTAATAGGGATTGCGCGTGAAGACGAAACGCTGTGCCGGCGGTTTCACCCGCAGCATCCAGGGATCAAGCGTCGGCAAGTCCGGGTTATCGTTCTTGTACTGGTTATCCTTCTTGTTGTGCAAAGAGGCCCAGTTGCGCTGGCCCGACTTCTTCACCAAGGCGTCGAGCTTGTCCTTCTTGGCGTATTTTATGTGATACTTCTTCAGATAATGCGCCGGTCGGAAGATGAAGAGTGGTGCCGCCCGCGCCAGGGCCGGCAGGAATTCCGCATTGGGCTCATCCCAGGTATAGCGGATGGTAACGGGATCGATCACCTCGACCTTGGGTGGCTTGCCATTGACCATCAGCTCGGTCGGCAATCCGCCGGGATTGAGGTCGGGATTATTGGCGACGTCTTCCCAGTAGTAGCGGAAATCATCGGTGGTGAAGGGCTCGCCATCCGACCACTTCATGCCCTTGCGGAGGTGGAAGGTGAAGACCTTGTTATCGACCGCTTCGAAGCTTTCGAGGATATCCGGGGTCAGATTGTAGTTGCGGTCATAGCCGACCAGTCGCGCATAGCTATAGGCGACCAGGATCTTGGTATCTTTCGAGGTGGCGACCAGCATGTGGATTTCACCGCCCTGCCGACCCAGTGCGTCCATGGTGGCAATGGCCGGATGCTCGGGCAGGCGCTGGGCGACGGGCGGCAGTTTACCGGCCGCTTCATCGGCGCTGAAATAGCTCGGGCTGACATAGGCGATCGGTGCTGCCGGCGTGGCCGCGGCCTGCTGCTGCACCGCATCCTGGGGCGCCGCCTGCGGCATGGTTGCCTGCGACGCTGGTGCCTGTGGCGCAGTTGTCTGCGTTGCCGGCGCTGGGGTCGTGGCATCCTGCGCCCATGCGTTCGTCTGCAGCGCCGTCGTCCCCAGCAGCAATGCCGCGGCCGCGAGGCCACCAAGTGCACACATGCGCCACGACATCGGCTGATTGGCGGGTTTCATGCCGCCACCTCGCGGATATCGATACCGGCCCGCACCCAATGATCCTTGGCGATCTCGACGAGGCCGGGCCGTGCATTGTCGTCGATGGTGAAGGGGCTGGGCCAGGCCGCAGGGATCGAGGCCTTGTCTTCCATCAGCTTGGCGAAATCCAGCTTGTGATCGAGCGAGGGATCCGGCACGGCAGCCAGCAGCGCCTTGGTATAGGGATGGGTCGGTGCGCGGAACAGGCGGTCTGCCGGCGCCATTTCAACCAGCCGCCCGGCGCACATCACCATGATGCGGTCGGCGATGTAATCCACCACCGCAAGATTGTGCGAGATGAAGATATAGGTAAGGCCGAGCTTCGCCTGCAGATCCTTCAGCAGGTTCAGGACTTGTGCCTGGATCGAAACATCGAGGGCGGAAACCGGCTCGTCGCAGATCAGGATATCCGGCCGCAGGGCCAACGCCCGGGCAATGCCGATGCGTTGCCGCTGGCCGCCGGAGAAGCTATGCGGGTAGCGGTTGAGATGCTGCGGCCCGAGACCGACGAGATACATCAATTCGCGCGCCAATTCGCGGCGTTCCTCGGGTGTACCGACCTTATGGATCACCAGCGGCTCGGTGACGATGTCGAACACCGTCATCCGCGGATTGAGCGAATTGAAGGGATCCTGGAAGACGAACTGGATGCGGCGGCGAAATTCCGTCAGCGCCCCACCCTTGAGGGCGAGGACGTCCTGCGACTTGCCGCCTTCATGAAAGGTGATGCTGCCGGAATCCGGCTGCAAAGCGCGCATGATGATCTTGCTGAGCGTGGTCTTGCCGCAACCGGATTCACCGACCAGGCCCAGGCATTCGCCGCGCCGCAGGGTGAAGCTGACATCGTCGCAGGCCTTGATGGTGCTGCCGCGGTCGACCCAGCTGTCGCTGCGGATGCGGTAGGATTTCTCGATATGCTTGACTTCCAGCAGCGGCGCGCCGGGCACCATGTCCACGGCGTCGGCGCGGTGCGTGCAGCGCTCATAGATCTTGCCAATCTCGCTCTGGATCTCGCGGATTGGCGTCAGGCGCTCATGCTTGTCCATGCCGAAACGCGGTACCGCCTGCAACAATGCCTGCAGATAGGGATGGCCGGCACGGCGGAAGATGTCCTGCACACTGCCGGCTTCCATGACCTCGCCGTGATAGAGCACCACCACCTCATCGGCGACATTAGCCACGACCCCGAGATCATGGGTGATGATCAGCATGGCCATGTGCAGTTCCTGCTGCAGGTCATGCATCAGCTTGAGGATCTGCGCCTGGATGGTGACGTCGAGCGCCGTGGTCGGCTCGTCGGCGATCAGCAAGGCCGGCCGGCAGATCAGCGCCATGGCGATCATCGCCCGCTGGCGCAGGCCGCCGGAGAGTTCGAAGGGATAGCTGCGCATCGCCTGCGCGGGATCGGGGAAGCCGACCAGGCGCAGCATTTCCTTGACCGTCTCGCGGCCGGTCCCGGCATCCATCTTGCGGTGAAGATGCAGCATCTCGCTGATCTGGTCGCCGATGGTATGGACCGGCGACAGCGAGGTCATCGGTTCCTGGAAGACGATGGAGATCGACTGGCCGCGGATTTCCCGGATGGCGAAACCGTCGCGCGGCATTTCGGCGATATTGACCAGATGGCCGCCTTTCGCTCGGTTGTCGAACAGGATATCGCCGCCGGTGATACGGGCGGTCTTCGGCAGGATCCCCATGATCGCCTGGGCGATGACGGATTTACCGGAACCGGATTCGCCGACCAGGGCCACTGTCTTGCCGGCCGGCACCCGGAACGAGACGCCGCGCACGGCTTCCAGCGGACCGGATTCCAGCTTGAAGCCGATGTGAAGATCCCGGATCTCCAGCAGATTGCCGTTCATCTTGCCTGTCGCCTATGAATTGCGTCGGAGGGAGGAAATGCCGCCGGATTGTTCCGACGGTGCACGGAATTCCGGTGGCAGGCTGGCCAAGGCGCGTAAATTGTCATCACTCACCGGATCGAGGTCGATATTGTTCTCATGGGCTGCCCGCGCCGCCCGCTCGGCCAGGGCGAAAAAGTCAGGCAGGCCAGATTCCAGGACGATGCTCTGTTTTGCGCCATTGCGTAGCTTGAGGACCAGCCAGCCCTCCTGCAGCGGCGAGGACGGCCGTTCCTCAATCGCAGGTTTTTCGTCGAAACTCCGCCGACCGATGCGCCCCAACACGCTCCCCATCCCCTTTTTCTTCGCGCGCCGCCGCGCGTAATAGCGCAGCGACATGCCGTGCAGCTCATTCCAGGCGATCCGCCGGGTTTTGCCCAGGAGGACGCGGGAAATTCCCGTTTCATCCACCTGGAATATTGTCCGGTGCTGCAACACCGTACGTATCGTGTAGGCGAGACAGCAGAGCGTCAAGCCGAGGAACAGCCAGATCAATTTACTGCCCCAACTCGCTGTGACCAGCATCACAACGCAAATCGCCGTGCCGGACAAGCCGATCGCATAATCGCCAATCAAGGCGGAAAGCGGGTAACGCAAAATCGTCATCATTCCATCCGATCGGGGGCGAGGCCAAAGACCATCGCCGGCGGCAGCCACCGTATCACGGGATGCCGCGAAAGCCAGTCCTGCAATCGCTGTAAAAAGCTCCAGCAGGCCGCGTCATGCACTAGGTGATGTGTCAGAAGTCCTGTCGGTTCGGTGATATCTGCGGCACCCTGGCGCCGCGCGCGCAGATGGCGCAGCAACAGATCGAGCACCGGTTCGGTGCCAAGAAAACCGCGTGTGCCATGCCAGTCGATGATGTCGACATGGGTGTTGACCTGGCGCAATCCGGCGACCGGCTCCGCCTGGCGCCGCGGCAGATAGGTGGTGATGCCGCGAAAGCCAGCCTGCGGCAGTCCGGCGACCACCGCCGCATCGATGCGGTTCCAAGGCGGGGTCAGCACCGGCAAGGCCCGTGCCCCGAAGCTGCGCTGCAACATGACCCAACCGGTGGCGAGTTCCGCCAGCACCGCCGCGGCCGGCCGGGCGGCCCCGAGTTCTGCTTTCTTGCGTTCCGCCGGCTCGTAGTTCTGGTGGCGAAAGCCGTGCTGGAGGACAAAAAGGCCTGGCGCCGCATCTGTGGCTGCGAGAAGCTGCGGCAGGTCCGGTTGCATTTCCGCCGGGATGACCGCGAGCGCCACCGGTGCAGCCGCGACCTCGCTCAGGCGCCGCAGCGCCAGCGTATCGCTGACGGCATCGTCATCGCGCCACCATAAGGTGGCGGTCAGCCCGGCCGCCTGCCAGTGCGACAGCTCGGTCGCGAGATCGGTCCACAGATCGCTCATGGCTGCGGCACCGCGTAAGCTGTCTTTGTGTCCAGCAGCAGGCGGGCGGCATGGACAGCACCGTCGAGGTCGAGTTCCAACCGGTCCGCCGGCCAGGCCGGGTCCGCCGCCCACAGCGCCGCCCGGTCGATGGCGGCGGCGAGGCCGGCCGGGTCCAGCTGCTTGGGATCGACCAGTTCCAGCAGGCCGCGCTTGGCCAGGAGCTCGCCGCGGAGACTCTGCTCGCTTTCGCTGCCTTCGGCGAAAGGCACGATCACGGCGGGGCAATGGGCGGCGAGGAGTTCCATCACCGTGTTGTAGCCACCCTGCGAGACCGAGACCAAGCAGCGCTGCAGCAGTTGCGGGAAGTCGCTGCGGAAGCTCTCCACGGCAATGCCGGCGGCGCGCGCCTGGCGAGTGATCTCCTCGGCCTCTGCCGGCGGCAGGTTGCGGCCGGTGATCAGGCGCCAGGGCCGGTCGCGATGCCGGCTGAGGCCCCGGGCGGCAATCGCCGCCGTGAAGAGCGGCGCGCCCACTGCACCGCCGCCGGCTGAGATCAGGATCTCGCCCCGCCGACGGTCGCTCGTCCCCGCGCCGTCATTGGCGGGCAGCTCGACCACATAGCCGGTATAGCGCAATTTATCGGCGATCCGGCCGGCATCCGGGAAAGTCCTGTCCAGCGCCACCAGGCGCGGATCGCCATGGACCAGCACCAGATCGAAATAGCGCTCGACCAGGGCCACGGTTTCCGCCCGGCGGTCGGCGCGGCCCTTATCGACCAGGATGTCGCGCAGCGAGCAGGCAATCAGCGGCCGGCCTTGCCCCGTGTCCGGGGTGTCAGTGTCCTGGATGTCCTGGCGGGCCATCGCCGCTTCCAGCAAGGGCCGCAATTCGAAGCGGAATTGCCGGCGACCGAAGGGGTACATCTCGATCAGCAGGATATCGGGCCGGAAAGCGGCAAAATGGCCGAGCAACAGCGCGCGCCGGCGTTCCTGCCAGGCGTCATCGATTGGCTGGCCCTGGTCGTCGACGATCTTGGAAAACCCGGCATCGGCGGCACTGGCCGGTGGCAGCTGGATGAGCTTGGCGCCACCGAGATCGAGCGACGGCACCGGCTCGCCGCCGGAGACAAACGCCACCTCGGCGCCGGCAGCCACCAAGGCGCGCGACAAGGCCGCGGCACGGCGCAGATGGCCGATGCCAAGCAGATGCTGGACATAGAACAGGACGCGTTGCGTCATGGCGGATCAGGGCCTCTTCAGTCTTTCTCGTCGCGCTTGCTGCCGGTATCGGCCCTATCGGTATCAGCTGGCGCGAGCAGCGGCAAATTCATGCGCACGACTTCTATCCGCCCGTTTGCCTGAAGGCGAAAATGATGTGCGCAATTCGCGTGAATCTTTTGTGGCGGCTTTACCAGCATGTCCCAGCCTGTCGCCAAGGCATAAAGCGCCCGCAGCACGGCCTTATGGGCGACGGCAACACTATCCGGACCGAGGCTGAGCTCCGCCAACAGCGGTTGTAGCCGCGCCTGCACCTGGCGCGGCGATTCCCCGCCCGGGGCACGAAAATCAAGGCCCAGCAATTCGCGCTGCGCTGCGTCGCCGCCCGGCTGCGCACGCAAATCGCGCAGGGTCTTCCCTTCCCACGCGCCGAAATCCATCTCGATTAGCCGCGGCTCGGTGCGGATCGCGGCTTGCGGGAATAACAGCGCCGCCGTCTCGCGGGCCCGCTGCAAAGGGCTGCTGAGGATCTGCCAATCGACCCAATCCTCCACCGCTGCGCGCCATTGCAGGGCGATCGCCCGCCCGGCCTCGTCGAGGGCGATATTGCTGCGGCCCTGCAGGCGCTTCATGCGGTTCCAGGGCGTCGGTGCATGGCGGATGACGATCAGTTCGGTCATGCGCCGATCCCAAGCTTGCGCAAGGTCGCGGCCAGGACAGCGCCGGCCTGGGCGATATCGTGATGTCGTTCGACCGAGCGGCGGGCGGCCTGCCCGATCGCCGGGAGATCGCTGTCGAGCGCTTCAGCCAGCAGGCGCGCGAAGGCGGCCGGCTGATGCGGCAGCGCCAGGAAACCGGTGCGATCGCCGTCATTGCCATCATGAATGATGGCCGGCACGCCGCCGACGGCGCCAGCAAGGACCGGCAGGCCGCAGGCCTGGGCTTCCAGCAGCGCCATGCCGAAGGCTTCGTTGACGGCAGGCCAGACCAGCAGATCGGCGCCGGCATAAAGCTGCGGCAAAGCTTCCACTGGCTGGCGGCCGAGAAAATGGACCCGCGCGGCAATATCGGCGAAGGCCGCCCCCACTTCAGCGCGGGCGCTGCCATCGCCAGCGATGACGAGCTGCCAGCGCCGGCGGCGCAGCCGGCCGAGGGCCTCTGCCAGTTCGCGGTAGGAAGCGAGCTTGTCGCCAGGCCGCATCATGCCAACGGCAAGCAGGACCGGCTGCGCGGGATCGAGCCGGTGGCGGCGGATGATGGCGGCCCGGGCCGCCGCGCGATCGGGCGCTGTCGGCGCAACCGTGCCGAGATCGAGGAAGGGTGGCAGGTCGACGAGGCGCCGCACGCCCACCAGCGGTTGCAGGCATTCGCGGTCGCTGGGATTGAGGCAGAAGATCCGTGCGGCGGCCTTGATGGCTGCCTCGGCGCCGCGATGGTTGAAGTCCCATGCGCCGCCGGCGCGTTTCGGCGCGTGGCTCGCTTCTGCCAGCAGATAGGGGATGTCGAGCGCTGCCGCCACGTGTGGCCCAATCCAGTCCACTGCCTTGTAATAGCAATGATAGGTGAACCAGGCCTGCGGCCGCTCCGCCTTGCGGCGCCGGCGATAGGTCGTAATCAGCCGCGCCGCAGTTGCTTCGGCTCGGGCCGCCAGGCGCTGCTGCAATAGCGGATCGGGCTTGCCGATACGGGCCCGCAATTGACTCGCCAGCTCGACCTCGATGCCCTGCTGGCGCCAGGCGGCGAGGAACAGGCGGGCGATGGTGCGGTCGCCGGAGGGATTCGCATGGCGCGGCGATTTCAGCGGCGCGTAGAAAGCGATCCGCGTCATAAGGCATCGCCGGCCGACGGCCGAGCCTCCACTGCCTCTTGGCTGGTGCTTGCCGGTGGTGCCGGCATGTCGAGGTCGCGGCGGAAGCGGCCGACCAGATCGGCGATGCCGGCCTGCATGGTGAAATCGCGATGCACCCGCGCGAAGCCGGCTTGCGCCAGCGCCTGGCGCCGGACCGGATCACGCAGCAGCAGCGCGATTGCCTCGGCCAGGGCCGCGGGATTTTCGCTCGGCACCAGCCAGCCGGTCTCGCCATGGCGCACCAATTCCGGGACGCCGGAGATGTCGGAAGCGATCACGGCGAGGGCCTGGCTCTGCGCCTCCATCAGCACATTGGGCAGGCCGTCACGATCGCCATCTGCGGTGATGCGGCTCGCCAGCACGAAGAGGTCGGCATCACGATAGGCGGCCAGAACTTGGGCCTGTGGCAGGGCGCCCTGCCAGGTGATGCGACCGGCAAGACCCAGCTGTTCCGCCAACAGTTTCAGGCCCGGCAATTCCGGCCCGCCGCCGATATGGCGGAAACGCCAATCGAGATCCTGGGGCAATCTCGCCAGTGCGTGCAACAGATCGGGATAGCCCTTCTTCGGCACGGCGCGGCCGACCGACAGGATGACCAGCGGCGCATTTGCCGGCTTTGCCACCCGGTCGGGTGGAGCCGGGAAGCGGCTGAAATCGAGACCGTGATAGACCAGCGACACTTTGCCTGCCTCGATCTCCTGGCCAGCGGGAGCCTTATTGCCGGGGCTGAGATCATGCAGATGCTGGCAGCCGCTGGCGGTGCAGGTCACCAGCCAGTCGAGATCGGCCAGCTTCTCGCGCTTCTCCCAATCCGGAATGGTCCAGATATCCTTGGCATGGGCCGAGCAGCTCCAGGGGATCAGCGTCATCTGGCTGCAATAATAAGCCACTGCAGCCGGGGTGTGCAGGAAATGCGCATGCAGCCGCTTGACGGCACCATGACGGCCGGCGGCAATTTCAGCGGCGAGGACGCAGGCTTGGCCGAAGCGCCGCACCCGGTTGCGGGTCCGATCGCGCTTGAGATCGGCAAACCAGGTACGAAAAGCCGCGCGATAGCCCGGCAGGCGCCGGGCCCGCCACCAGCCCCGCAGCACGCGGAGCGGTTCCTGATGCAGATATTCCGGCAGATAAGTGACCGGTGCGACGATTTCGCGATGGATCGGATGCACATGCTTGTCGGTCGGGAAACGCAGCGAGATCAGGCGCAGCGGCATGCCGGCCAGTTCGAGCGCGCGGATCTCCTGGGCGATGAAGGTTTCCGACAGACGCGGATAGCCCTTCAGCAGGAACAGGATCGCCGGCTCACCATGGCCGGCGGGATCACCGGCCGGATTATCGCGGCGGAAGGAGGCAGGAGAACCGGTCACAGTCGATCGATCACATGAAATCGGTCAGCCGGCAACCGGTAACGGCGTCATCGCATGCTGCGCCGGGCGATATCGCGCGGCTGACGCTGCTGGTGCAGACGGCGCGAGCGCTGCAGCGATTGCTGGACCAGGCGGTTGACGTTGTCGAGCCCGTCGAGCAGGCCCGGCACCACCACCTCGCTGGGCAGCGCCTGCTGCGGCAATTGCCGGAGGGCAGTCGCCATCGCCTTCCAGTCGCGCACACCGTCATCTTCCAGCATCGAGCTCAGGCCCAGTTCCTTGGCCTTGGCGGCGCGCAGATATTGCTCCATGCGCGGCTTGGTGCGGGGGATGATCAGCGAGCGCTTGTTGAAGCTCAAGATCTCGCAGAAGGTGTTGTAGCCACCCATGGCGACGACGCCGATCGCCCGGTCCATCAGGGTCTCGAGCTGGGCATCGAAGGTGATCGCCTCGACGTTGTCGAGCTGGGCGGCGCGGTGCAGGAATTCGGCCTGGCGGTCGGAATGCATGAAGGGGCCAAGCACCAGCAGCGCCGGATAAGGCTGCTTGCGGTCGCTCTCATAGGCCCTGAGCACCCAGTCGATGACGTCCTCGCCATCGCCGCCGCCGCCGGTCGTCACCAGCAGATAGGGCGCCTCGATCTTCTGCAGCGGCGTCACCGGCGAGGGCTCATGCGGCAGGCTGCGCTTGAGATAGCCGGTATAGGTCATCTTATGCTGAACCGATTTCGGCAGGTCGATGCCGTCCAGCGGGTCGCAAATCTGCGGCAGGCCATAGACCCAGATCGCGTCATAGAGATCGCGCAGGGCCGGCACGGCGTTCTTGCGTTCCCATTCCGGGGCCAGCGAGGCCGGCTCGTCCATGATGTCGCGCAGGCCGAGCACCAACTGGGTGCCGCGCTCGCGCAGCATCTCCAGGGTCTCCCGCACTTCGCCGCGCAGGCCGAGCGGTTCCTTGTCGACGATGAAGATGTCGGGATCGAAGATATCGGCGGTATGCTTGATGATTGACTCCCGCATGGCGAGGGTCTCGTCGATATCGATCAGCAGGCTCAGCGGCGTGTAATCGCCGCTACGCAGCTTGATGACCCCGGGCACGCGGATGAAATCGACGCGGGCGCGGAAATTGAAGCTGCCGATGATGGGGGAGCCGGTCAGGATGATGACCGACATGTCCTTGTTCTGTTCGACCAGCGAATGGGCAATCGCCCGGCATCGCCGCAAGTGGCCAAGACCGAAACTGTCATGGCTATAGATCAATACCCGCGCGTCGCGCTCGTTCATCGCCGTCTCCGACACGCGCCATCCCCCGATCGCGAAAGTCGGCCGGATTATGGCATGGTCGCAATGGGGCTAAAAGCTAAGATTTCGCGGCAACCCGGACCGGCCCCGTCGGCCCGGAAACCCTGTGATTGGCCGCAGGTCTGCCAGCAAAGGTCGTGTCCGTCAACCACCCTCGAGGTCGTCAGCCGATCAAAGTTACAGCCGCAATCCTCTGATCCGGTTTGGATTTCCGCCGTAACACGGGTGACAACTTGCCCCGCTATCGGTCAACGCCTATGTTCGGGGCGAGAGGATGGGCGCGGCGTTAAGAATTCGGGGATTGCCGCGCATAAGTGAAGGTCAGATCGCGCGATGGACCGCAGGCTGTTTACCTATATCTGGCGCAATAGCTGGCGGGATCAGTTGATGATCCTGGCCGTCGTGCTGATCTCCAAGCTGTTCTATTTCGTCTCGCTGCAGCTTCCCAAGCAGATCGTCAATGACGGCATCCGCGGGGAGATCTTCAAGAAGAACGACAGCGACGTCGCGCCGTTCATGCACCTGACGATCGGGCCCTACGACTGGCTCGGCATGCCGAAAGTGACGCTGTACCATGGCTTCGAGCTTGACCAGCTGAACTACCTCTTCGCTTTGTGTTTCAGCTACCTCTTCTTCGTGGTCGCCAATGGCTGGATGAAGCAGCGGGTGCAGACCAGCAAGGGGCGGCTCGGCGAACGCATGCTGCGGCGCCTGCGCTATCAGCTGTTCGACCGGGTGCTGCGCTTCCCCCTCACCCATTTCCGCAAGGTGAAGCAGGCGGAAATTGCCACCATGATCAAGGATGAGGTCGATCCGATCGGCGGCTTCATCGGTGAAGCCTATGTGACGCCGGCCGATCTCATCGGTACGGCCCTGACGGCACTTTATTTCCTGTTCACCCAGAGCATCCTGGTTGGCGGCGTCACGGTCGCCGTGTTGGGTTTCCAGCTGATCGTCATCCCGCGCCTGCGCCGCAAGATCCTGCAGCTCGGCCGCCAGCGCCAGGTGACGGCACGGGCATTGGCCGGCCGCATTGCCGAAGTGGTGGACGGAGCCCAGGACATCCATATCCACGATACGTCGAATTACGAGCGGGCCGATATCGTGCATCGGCTCGGCATCATCTTCGGCATCCGTTTCGACCTCTACCAGCGCAAGTTCTTCGTCAAATATCTGAACAACATGCTGGCGCAGACGACGCCATTCCTGTTCTACCTGATCGGCGGCTATCTGGCGCTCAAGGGCAGTTTCGATACCGGCAGTCTGCTCGCTTCGATCAACGCCTATAAGGACGTGCCGAGCCCGATCAAGGAACTGATCGACTGGGACCAGAGCCGCCAGGACGTGCAGATCAAATACGAGCAGGTGATCGAGCAGTTCACGCCCAAGGACATGCTGGAACCCGAGAAGCAGGCGCTGGATGCCAATATCGACCTGCCCAAGGCGCCGATCGAGCTGCAGAATGTCGGTGTTGTTGACGAGACAGGCGCCCGCCAGCTCGAGGATGTCACGATCACCATTGCGCCCGATCACAGCCTGATCGTGCTCGGTCATGGCAAGGAGACCCTGGGCCAGGTGCTGCTGCGCCTGACGGCCCTGACATCGGGCGCCATTCGCATCGGCGATCGCAACCTGCGCGATCTGCCGGAAGCGGCACTCGGCCGTCATCTCTCTTATGTCGCCGATGAATCCTTCCTGTTCCCGCTCTCCATCCAGGACAATGTGCTGTACGGCTTGAAGCACCGGCCGGGGCAATCGGCCGGCATCGCCGAAGAGGACAAGCGCCAGGTCGCCTGGCGCATGGCGGAAGCGGCGCGCGCCGGCAATCCGGTGCTGGATGTCACCGCCGACTGGATTGACTACGCCTCGATCAACATGCGCGACCGGTCCGAACTTGCTGAGCGGGTGACGGAGCTGCTGCAGGTCACCGAACTGGCGGGCGATGTCTATTCATTCGGCCTGCGCGGTTTCGTCGATCCCCAGCATAATCCGGAAACGGCGCGGCAGTTCCTCGAGGCGCGCCGCGCCATTGCCGATCGTTTGCGCGAACCGCGTTTCGCCAGCCTGGTCGAGCCCTTCGACCCCGACAGCTATAACAAGAATCTGAGTCTGGTCGAGAACCTGCTGTTCGGCACAGCGCCGGGCGGTGGTGGCTTCGATTACGCCCGTCTGGTCGACAGCCCGTTCCTCAGCCAGCTGCTGGAACGCGAAGGGCTGATGCAGGATATTCTGCATATGGGCCAGCAGATCGCCGAGACCATGGTGGAAATCTTCGCCGATCTGCCGCCGGGTCACCCCTTCTTCGAGCAGTTCAGCTTCATCGCCGCCGACCAGCTGCCGGCCTATCAGCAATTGGTGGCGCGGCTGCGCAATAGCGGGCTCGACAACATCACCCAGGCCGATCGCCGGCGCCTGATCGGGGCTACCTTCCCCTATATCGAAGCGCGGCATCGCTTGAACCTAATCGATGCGGCGATGGAGCAGCGGCTGCTGAAGGCCCGCCGCACCGTCTCCGAGACGCTGCCGGCCGAATTGCGCCAGCGGATCGATTTCTATGATCCCGAGCGCTACAACGCGGCCGCCTCGGTGCAGGACAATCTGCTGTTCGGCCGCCTGGTCTATGGCCAGGCCCAGGCGCATGTGAAGATCGGCAAGCTGATTTCCGAGGTGATCGACAATCTTCAGCTGCGAGCGCAGGTGATGCAGGTCGGGCTCGATTTCAATGTTGGCTCGGGGGGCAAGAAGTTGTCGACCCAGCAGCGGCAGAAGGTGGCGCTGCTCCGGGCGCTGATCAAGCAGCCGCGCTTCCTGGTGCTCAATAACAGCCTGGCATTGTTCGATCATGCCACCCAGCATCGGCTGCTGGAACAGGTCCTGGCCTGCCGCCAGGGGCTGGCAACCATCGTGATGACCGATACCGCCAGCCTGGGCCGCAACTGCGACGACGTCCTGGTCCTGAAGGAAGGCCGGGTGCGGGAAAAGGGCAGCCGGCAGGAACTGGACCGGGAAGGCAGCCTGTTCCGCGATCTCGCCGGCCCGCCCTCCCAGGAGGCGGCCGAACGCGAGATCGGTTCGAACCAGCCGGAACTGGCCTCGGCGAAATAAGGTGGCCGGGATTGTGATCCGGGTCGATGCAAGATGTTGAACAGCAAAGGTGATGTGACACCGGGTACCGGATGGGTGTCATATAGAACTAACTGGATGGAGTAGGGGATGAGCATTCAAGACGATGTCGAGGCACTGCGGCGCATTCCGCTCTTCGCCAAGGTCGAGCCGTCGAAACTGAAGCTGATGGCCTTCGCCAGCGAAAGGGCGACCTATCAGGCGGGCGACGTCCTGTTCAACCAGGGTGATCTGGCCGATGCCGCCTATATCATCCTGGACGGCCGGGCCGACATCGTCGTCAATACCCCGAACGGCCCCCTGACCGTGGCCGAAGTGGGCCGTGACGCCTTCGTCGGCGAGATCGGCATTCTCTGCGACGTGCCGCGTACTGCCAGCATCGTCGCCAAGGAACCGCTGACCACGCTCAAGATCACCAAGGAACTGTTCTTCCGCATGGTGACGGATTTCCCCTCGATCGCCATCGAGGTGATGCGGGTCCTGGCCCAGCGCCTGGAGCATACGACCGAGCAGTTGCGTGATGCGGTGGCGGAACAGCACTGAGACTGGCCATCCTACGCCTGCTTCGCACCCGAAAGCCGTCCATCCGAAAGTCCGCTGACCGTGAGTCGCCTCGAAAGCTTCATCCGCCGCCTGCAGGCGCAGCGCGCCTGCCTGAATACTGCCGTTGACCTCATCCGGGATCTCCCCGGGCCGGTGCTGGAATTCGGCCTCGGCAATGGCCGTTCCTACGACCATCTGCGCGAGATTTCGGGGCCGGCCAGTACGCTCGGCCGTGAGATCTATGTCTTCGACCGCCAGGTGGCGGCGCATCCCGATTGCATCCCGCCGCAGGATCGTCTCTTCATCGGCGATTTCGCGGCCACCCTGCCCCGTGCCATCGCGCAACTGGGCCGCACGGCGGCGATGGTCCATGTCGACTGCGGCAGCGGCAAGCCGGAGATCGATGCCCAGGTGGTAGAGATCCTCAAGCCCGGCCTTCTGCAGCTGATGCGCCTCGGCGCCATTCTGCTGAGCGACCAGGAGATTGCCGATCCGGCGTTCACCGCTTTGCCTTTGCCGGCCGAGGTCAAGCCCGGGCGCTATTTCATGTTGCGGCGGAACTGAGCCCCGTGCCCGCGCCGCGCTACCGGCCCTGGCGCGCCCTATTGATGTGCTGGTGTCCCTGTCTGCTCGCCGCCTGCACGGCGCCGATGCCGGCGCCATCCGCCGATGACCCGGCCGATGCCATTTTCCGCACCGATGCGGCGATCGTGCGCCGCCACGGCAAGGTGATGAGCTGGGAGAAGCAGCAGATCGACGGTTATCATGCGGTGTTGCAGGAACGCGGCGCCGACAGCTTGTCCTGCAAGGAGCGGGAACTTGCCTTGTTGCAGCCGGCGATCAGTGATCTCATCACCCATGCCGATACAGGGCAGCGCAAGACCTATGATGACCAGGCGCGTCACCAGATGCTGCTGATCATCAAGGGCGGCAATCCCTGCGACTTCCCGGAAATCAATCTCGACTGATGGAGCAGCAGCGATGTCGATCGCAGCAACCGATGTAGACGTGATGGATCTCGTTGGTGCGGCGACGGCCCTGCCGCCCGACCACGAGAAAATCATCGGCGCCGGCCTCACCGGCGATCTGCTGCTGATCCGGCTGGAACCCGGCACCTATCCGCTCGAATGCCATGAAGGCCGCACCGAGATCATCACCGCCTTGCGCGGACATTTCGGCATCGTCGCCGCGGATGGCCGATCCTGGCAGATCACCCAGGGCCGGTGCTGCCGCATCCCGCCGGGATTGCAACATCATTGGGCGCCGGATAGCGATGCGACAGTGCTGGTGGCCTTCATCCAAGGCCAGGCCTAGGGCGTGCGACGACTGATGCGGGTGCCCCCAGCCATTGCTTGAGCCCGTCATTGATCTGCACCCAGGGCAGCTTGTCGGCGACATACCAGTGTTCCCGCGGCACCAGCTGGTCCGCTTTCGCGATTCCACCGACGGCAATCCAAAGCGTGTTCGGATCGGCATCGAAGACAAAGATCAGCGGGCTGCCACAGCCGGCGCAATGGCCGCGTTCGGCTTCCGGCGAAGAGCGATAAAGTTTGGGGATCTCTCCGGTGAAGATGACCTTGTCGCGGGGAAAGGCCGCATAGGTGAGAAAAGCCGCGCCACTATGGCGCCGGCACATCGAGCAATGGCAATTGGCCACGGTCAACGGTGCCGCCGTGATCTCATACTGCACGCCGCCGCAGAGGCACGCGCCCTTCATGATTTGCCAGCTTGCTATCGGCATTGTCTCATATCAACCCCGCAGCCTGGTCGACGTTGCGTTGCATATCGAGGCGGCGGATGGAATTGAGCAGGGTCTTCACCACGGCCGGTACCGGCTCGCGATCGGCATAGACGAGGCCGACCTGTGGTGATGGCTCGGGATCAACAAGACGCCGCATTTTCAGCCCCGGCATACCGGAGATCAGCGACAGGAAACCATGCGGCAGGATGGTGGCGGCCTTGCCGTCGCGCACATGGGCGATCAGCGAAAGCGGCGAGTTGGCCTCGATCTGGGCCCGGACTTCGGTACCGATGCTGCGGAACACGCCGTCGATGATGCGGCGGTTCTGCATGTCACGGGAGAGCAGGCACAGCGGCAGCTTGGCGGCATCACGCCAGGTGACCCGGGCCCTACTGTCCTCGCCGGCCTCGATCAGGAAGAAGCGCTCACGGTAAAGTGGCCTTGTGCGGACATTTTCCAGCGGCTCGTTGTCGAGATAGGTGATGCCGGCCTCGAGATCGAAGGTGTCGAGGCCACGCTGGATCTCCTTGGAGGTCAGCGAGCGCATCAGGATATTGACCGCCGGATGCTGCTCGGCAAACGGGCCGGTGATCATCGAGGTGACGGGGAGGACCGAGGGAATGACCCCCAGGCGCAGCTGGCCCGAGAGGCCCTGGCGGGCCAGGCTCAGTTCCTGATGCAAAGCTTCGTAATCGGCGACCATGCGCTGGGCCCAATCCAGCACCTTCTGGCCCTCCAGGGTGAAACCCTTGAAGCGCTGGGCCCGCTCGACGATCGGCACCCCCATCTCGTCCTCGAGGTGGCGGATTCCGGCAGAAAGTGTGGGCTGGGAGACGTTGCAGGAAGCCGCAGCACGCCCGAAATGGCGTTCACGTCCTAAAGCGGTCAGATACTGCAACTGTTTGATCAACATGGATATTTTTCCTGCCGTCGGATCCCTCGGAGAGGGTGTCGTACCGGGACCGACCAATACTAACGCAGCTGCGTCACTGAGTGATAGGACTTCTCTATCACTTAACAGACAACTTCGATTTGACCCCAAGGCCCCACTCGGCGAACGGTAATCCTTAACTGCGATAATGCACTGAAATGTGCGGGAGAATTGGCCGTGAGTACTGCAGCGACCTGGGATCAAACCGGCGCAAAAGAGATTATTGCCGAAAAGAAGTCGATGGACGGCGCCCTGCTGCCGATCCTGCACGCCCTGCAGGAACGCTTCGGCTATGTCGATGACAGCGCCGTGCCGCTGCTCGCCGACGCGCTCAATCTGAGCCGCGCCGAGGTGCATGGCGTCATCACCTTCTATCACGATTTCAAGCGCCATCCCGGCGGCCGCCATGTCGTGAAGCTATGCCGCGCCGAGGCCTGTCAATCGGTCGGGTGTCAGTCGCTGGAAGCGCATGCCAAGAAGAGCCTCGGCATCGACTATCATCAGATGACCACGGATGGCAGCGTACAGCTGGAGCAGGTCTTCTGCCTCGGCAACTGCGCCACCGGCCCCTCGATGATGGTCGATGACAAGATCTATGGCCGCGTCACGCCGCAACGTTTCGATGCCATTATTGGCAAGCTGAAGGGAGGCCGCTGAGATGGCGATCGACCTTTACGTTCCGATGGATGCCACGGCGCTCTCCTTGGGCGCCGATGAGACGGCTGACGCCATCCGCAAGATCGCGGGCGCGCAGAAGGCCGATATCCGCATCATCCGCAACGGTTCGCGCGGCCTCTTCTGGCTGGAGCCGATGGTGGAAGTGGTGACGGAAGCCGGTCGCATCGCCTATGGCCCGGTCATGCCGGAAGATGTCGATGCTGCTTTCGTTACGGCGCTTCTCGCCGGCGCGGATCACAAGCTGCGGCTCGGCAAGCCGGAGGACATGGAGTATCTGAAGAAGCAGCAGCGCCTCACTTTCGAGCGCATCGGCATCATCGATCCCGTGTCGATCCCCGATTATCTCGCCCATGGCGGCTATCGTGGCCTCAAGAATGCACTCGCCAAGAGCGGTGCCGAGATCGTCCAGGAAGTGACCGAGTCAGGTCTCCGTGGCCGTGGCGGCGCCGGCTTCCCTACCGGCATCAAATGGCAGACCGTGCTGAAGGCGCCGGCCGATCAGAAATACATTGTCTGCAATGCCGATGAAGGGGATAGCGGCACTTTCGCCGACCGCATGGTCATGGAAGGTGATCCCTTCCTGCTGATCGAGGGCATGACCATCGCCGGCATCGCCGTCGGCGCCACCAAGGGCTTCGTCTATATCCGCAGCGAATACCCGCATGCCTTCGCCCAGATGAATCGGGCGATCGCCGCGGCGAAACTCGCCGGCTATCTCGGTGACAATATCCAGGGCAGCGGCAAGAGCTTCCATCTCGAGACCCGTCTCGGCGCCGGCGCCTATGTCTGCGGCGAGGAGACATCGCTGCTTGAGAGCCTCGAGGGCAAGCGCGGCATGGTACGGGCGAAGCCGCCCCTGCCGGCGATCAAGGGCCTCTTTGGCCAGCCGACCATCATCAACAATCTGCTCTCCTTCGCGGCGGTGTCGACCATCCTCGACAAGGGCGGCGCCTTCTACAAGGATTTCGGCATGGGCCGCTCGCGCGGCACCCTGCCCTTGCAGCTCGCCGGCAATATCAAGCGCGGCGGCATCATCGAGATCGCCTTCGGCATGACCTTGCGCGAAGTGGTCGAGGAATTCGGCGGCGGCACGCTCTCCGGTCGCCCGATCAAGGCGATGCAGATCGGCGGCCCGCTCGGCGCCTATCTGCCCTATAGCCTGATCGACACGCTGATCGATTACGAAGCGATGGCGGCGGCCGGCGGCATGCTCGGCCATGGCGGCATCGTCGTTTTCGACGACACCGTCGATATGGCCTGGCAGGCACGTTTCGCGATGGAATTCTGCGCCGCGGAATCCTGCGGCAAATGCACCCCCTGCCGGATCGGCTCGACGCGCGGCGTCGAGGTCATCGACCGCATCCGTGACGGCCAGGATGTGCAGAAGAACCTCACCTTGCTCAACGACCTCTGCGAGACCATGCGTGACGGCTCGCTCTGTGCCCTGGGTGGATTGACCAACATGCCGGTGCAGAGTGCCACCAAGCACTTCCCCGGCGATTTCCAGCCCGCCCGCAAGGCCGCCGAGTAACGGCGCCAGCAGGCGGATAAATGAACAGCGCCGCAGGCGATGCGGCCCGAGCTTGAACCGAAAGGCAAGACCATGCTGATCAAGGAAACTGATTACGGCACCCCGGCCGCGAAACAACCGCGTGTCTGCGGCAACAGCAATTGCGGCTGCGCCAGTGGCGTGGTGCAGGAAGTTCATGCCGACACCGTGATGGTGACGCTGGAGATCGACGGCAACAGCGTGACGGTCCCGCAGGGCACCTCGATCATGCGCGCCGCGATGCAGATGGGAACCCAGATCCCCAAGCTCTGCGCCACCGACAGCATCGACGCCTTCGGCTCCTGCCGTCTCTGCGTGGTCGAGATCGAAGGCCGCCGGGGTACCCCGGCTTCCTGCACGACCCCGGTCGAGTCCGGCCTCAAGGTCTGGACCCAGACCGGCAAGCTTGCCAAGCTGCGCCGCAACGTGATGGAGCTTTATATCTCCGATCACCCGCTGGACTGCCTGACCTGCGCCGCCAATGGTGATTGCGAGCTGCAGGACATGGCCGGTGCGGTGGGCCTGCGCGAAGTGCGCTATGGCTTCGACGGCGCCAACCATTTCGACAAGCAGAAGGACCAGTCGAACCCCTATTTCACCTTCGATCCCACCAAGTGCATCGTCTGCTCGCGCTGCGTCCGCGCTTGCGAAGAGGTGCAGGGGACTTTCGCGCTGACCATCGATGGCCGCGGCTTTGCCTCCATGGTGTCGCCGGGCGAAGCGCAGCCCTTCATGGAATCGGAATGCGTTTCCTGTGGCGCCTGCGTGCAGGCCTGCCCGACCGCGACGCTGATGGAAAATTCCATCATCGAGGCCGGCCAGCCGGAGCACAGCGTCGTCACCACCTGCGCCTATTGCGGTGTCGGTTGTTCCTTCAAGGCGGAAATGCGCGGCAATGAAGTCGTGCGCATGACACCCTACAAGGACGGCCAGGCCAATCACGGCCATTCCTGCGTCAAGGGCCGTTTCGCCTGGGGCTATGCGACCCATAAGGACCGCATCACCAAGCCGATGATCCGCGCCAAGATCACCGATCCTTGGAAGGAAGTCAGCTGGGAAGAGGCGATCAACCACGCCGCCAGCGAATTCAAGCGCATCCAGCAGACCTATGGCCGTGAATCGGTCGGCGGCATCACCTCCTCGCGCTGCACCAACGAAGAAACCTATCTGGTGCAGAAGCTGATCCGGGCCGGCTTCGGCACCAACAACGTCGATACCTGCGCTCGCGTCTGCCATTCGCCGACCGGTTATGGTCTGGCGACCACGCTCGGCACCTCCGCCGGCACCCAGGATTTCGACAGCGTCGAGGAAGCCGATGTCGTCCTCGTTATGGGCGCCAATCCGACCGACGGCCATCCGGTCTTTGCCAGCCGCCTGAAGAAGCGCCTGCGCGAAGGCGCCAAGCTGATCGTTATCGATCCGCGCCGCATCGACCTCGTCAAGACCGCGCATATCAAGGCGGATTACCATCTGCCGCTGCGGCCAGGTACGAACGTGGCGATGATCAACGCCCTCGCTCATGTCATCGTCACCGAAGGCCTGGTCGACGAGAAATATGTCGCCGAGCGCTGCGAGACCGAGGAATTCAACCGCTGGCGCGCTTTCGTTGCCGAGGAGCATAACTCGCCGGAAGCTTCGGAGAAATATACCGGCGTGCCGGCCGCCGATGTGCGCGCCGCTGCCCGTCTCTATGCCAGCGTCAAGAATGCCGCAATCTATTACGGCCTCGGTGTTACCGAGCACAGCCAGGGCTCGACCACCGTCATGGGCATCGCCAATCTCGCCATGGCGACCGGCAATATCGGCCATAACGGTGCCGGCGTGAACCCGCTGCGCGGCCAGAACAATGTGCAGGGCGCCTGCGACATGGGTTCCTTCCCGCACGAGCTGCCGGGCTATCGTCACCTCTCGACGGAAGACGTGCGCCATCAGTTCGAAGCGGCCTGGGGCGTCACCCTTGATCCGGAGCCCGGTCTGCGCATCCCCAACATGCTCGACGCCGCCATCGATGGCAGCTTCAAGGGCATCTACATCCAGGGCGAGGACATCGCCCAGTCCGACCCGAACATCCAGCATGTCATTGCCGGCCTCTCGGCGATGGAATGCGTCGTCGTCCAGGACATCTTCCTGAACGAAACCGCGAACTATGCCCATGTGCTGCTGCCGGGTGCGACCTTCCTCGAGAAGGATGGCACATTCACCAATGCCGAGCGCCGCATCAACCGCGTGCGCAAGGCGGTGCAGCCGAAGGGTGGCTATGCCGATTGGGAAGTGACCATGATGCTCTCCAACGCCCTCGGCTATCCGATGAACTACAGCCATCCGTCGGAGATCATGGAAGAGATCGCCCGCCTGACCCCGACCTTCAAGAATGTCTCCTACGATCTTCTGGAAGAGAAGGGCTCGGTGCAGTGGCCGTGCAATGACAAGGCGCCGGAAGGCACGCCGCTGATGCATCTCTCCGGCTTCGTCCGGGGCAAGGGCCGCTTCATGATCACGGAATTCGTGGCAACCGATGAGAAGGTCGGGCCGCGCTTCCCGCTGCTGCTCACCACCGGCCGCATCCTCGCCCATTACAATGTCGGCGCGCAGACGAGGCGTACCGACAACGTCGCCTGGCATCCGGAAGACGTGCTGGAAATCCACGCCCAGGACGCCGAGGATCGCGGCATCCGCGACGGCGACAATGTGGCGCTGATGAGCCGTGTCGGCGAGACCTCGCTCAGGGCCAAGATCTCCGACCGCATGCAGCCGGGCGTCGTCTATACGACCTTCCACCATGTCGGCACCGGCGCAAATGTCGTCACCACGGATTTCTCCGACTGGGCGACCAATTGCCCGGAATACAAGGTGACGGCGGTGCAGGTGCGTCCCACCAACCGGCCCTCGGAATGGCAGTCGCAGTATCACAAGCAGCGTGAGGCGACCCGCCGCATCGAGACCACGGCGGCTGAATAAGCCGCCGTCCGGATCAGAAAGCGAGCGCCTGCGTGAGTTCCACTTTTGCCGATCAGCCGGCTCAGGTTCTGCGCAGCGCTTCCGAACAAGAGACGGAGGCGCTGCAGCCCGGCTTGCAGCGCCTCGACCTTATCCGGGTCGATCGCGATGGCACGCGCCATCAGATCGAGCGTATCGTCCCGGACGAGGTACCCGTCGCCTTGGTCTATAACGGCATCAGCCATGCCGTAATGATGGCGACGCCGCTCGATCTCGAGGACTTTGCCCTCGGCTTCTCACTTTCCGAAGGCATCCTGAGCGATGCCGGCGAGTTGCTTGATATCGAGAGCGAGCCGGCCGCCGATGGCATCGAGGTCCGGCTTGAGATCACCGGCCGGGCCTTCGCCGGGCTGAAGGAGCGCCGCCGCAACCTCACGGGGCGCACCGGCTGTGGCATCTGCGGCGTCGACAGCATTGACCAGGCGGTGCGCGAACTGCCGCGGATCCAGAACGACCGCCACTTCACGGCAACTGCCATTTTCCGCGCGCTGGATGAGCTACCCTCCCTGCAGGTGCTGAACCGCGAATCCAGGACGCTGCATGCCGCGGCCTTCTGTGACCCGGATGGCAAGGTGCTGCTGCTGCGTGAGGATGTCGGCCGGCATAATGCGCTCGACAAGCTGATCGGGGCGATGCGCAAGGCGAAGCTTGATCCGGCGACCGGGTTCGGTGTTATCACCAGCCGCTGTTCCAGCGAGATGGTGCAGAAGGCGGCGGCTCTCGGTTTGCCGATGCTGGTGGCGGTTTCCGCACCGACCGGCCTTGCACAGGAACTGGCCGACCGCTATGGCCTCACCCTGATCGGCCTGGCCCGCAGCGACAGTTTGATTATCGTCAGCGAAGGCTGGCGCCTCAATGAACAGAAATGATGAAGACCGAGGAGTGACGCGGTGAGCGACAATATGGCGACCCTGATCCGGATGGCGAACCAGATCGGCGATTTCTTCAAGGCCTATCCGCCGGAAGAAGCGGTGCCGCAGATCGCCACCCATATCCAGAAGTTCTGGGATCCGCGCATGCGCAAGAAGATCCTGGCGCATCTCGCCGAGCATAACGGCGAAGGCCTGAAGCCGCTGGTGCTGGACGCCATCAAGAAAGTGCATTGAGGCGCTCAGCCGGCGGGCGGCAACCTGTCGACGGCAGATTGCCGCGACATTGGACCATGTCCGGATGCCGCCGCTGACATGTCCCTGACTGGTTGAAGCCGGGGCATTTGCGCCGCTGTTCAATCATCCATCCGTATATTTCCCATGCGGTAACCGCTGGGCAGTCACTCCCGTAACATCTTCCTTTGCATCTGCGAAATCACCGTCATCAGCACCACTTGCGATCCGCTGCTGACGGCCAGAAGGGCCTTATATCAACCCGCAGATGACCCGGCCTACCGGGGGAGGATATTCGAGATGATGAACCGACGCATGTTCACCGCGGCCCTGGCTGCCGGCGTGGCAACTTCCGTTTTCGCCCGCCCGGTTTTCGCGCAGGCCAGCTACAAGATCCGCAACGTCGTGCTGGTGCACGGCGCCTATGCCGACGGTTCCTGCTGGCTCGATGTCATCACCCGTCTGCAGGCCGCCGGCCTCAATGCCATGGCGGTGCAAAATCCCCTGACCTCGCTGGCCGATGACGTGGCGGCAACCAACCGCATTCTCGATCTGCAGGACGGCCCCACCGTGCTGGTCGGTCATTCCTGGGCGGGCATGGTGATCAGCGAGGCGGGTGTCCACCCCAAGGTCGCGTCGCTGGTCTATATCGCTGCCCGGGCACCCGATGCTGGCGAAGATTTCGCCGCTCTGGCGGCCAAATTCCCCACCCCGCCGGCCTCGGCCGGCCTGGTCAAAGCCAACGGCTTTGCCCAGTTGAGCGAAGAAGCCTTCCTGCGCGACTTCGCCGGCGATCTTGACCCCACCCGCGCCCACGCGCTCTATGCCGTGCAGGGCCGCGTATCCACCAGCCTCTTTGCCGGCCGCACCACCCATGCCGCCTGGCGCGAGAAGCCGAGCTATTACGCGGTCTCGACCGAGGATCGCACCATCAACCCGGATTTCGAGCGATTCCTGGCGAAGCGTATGAACGCGAAGACCATCGAGTTGAAAGCCAGCCATCTCTCGCTGATCTCGCAATCCGATGCCGTCGCCAATCTGATCTTGGAGGCAGCCGGCAAGACTGCTTGAGATCTCCGCCGGAGCTGTGTGCCGAACGGCAACGTCCCCCTCACCCTGTCCCGCTCCCGCGAGGGGAGAGGGGATGCTGTGGCCGATTGCCGGTCCACCCGGATGATCGATGGAAGGCCTTGTAATTTGGTCGGTGATGTGCTCGCTGTCCGGCACTTTTTATTGAAAGCGAGCGATGGACGGGTGCGACCGCGTCCCCTCTCCCTTCGTGGGAGAGGGACAGGGTGAGGGGCGAGCGACGGTGGGTACATATTGAATCTGGTGCCATGCCGGCAGGGGAGCTCAAGGCCCGGGCATGACAGCCATGTTGTCGGACGACTTGCGACTGCGGCGAATTCAGCGGAGAAGATAGAGCACAATAAAAAGCTGAAAGCCTGATGCGGGGGAATATGACGACGGGTGAGCTTCTCGACAGCCGGTATGCCTGGCTGCGGCTGTTGGCGGCCTTGGTGATCGCCACCATCGGCGGCATCGGCCTGTGGTCTGCGGTCGTTGTCCTGCCCACCATCGAGCAGGAATTCGGCGTCGGCCGCGGCGGCGCCTCGCTGCCCTATACCGCCACCATGGTGGGTTTTGCCGCCGGCGGTGTCTTCATGGGCCGCCTCGCCGACCGGCGCGGCATCATGATCCCGCTCTTGATCGGCACCGTCGTGCTAGGGCTTGGCTTCGTGACGGCGGGGCTGGTCGGCAGCTATCTGCAATTCATCCTCGCCCAGGCTCTGCTGATCGGCATGCTCGGCAGCTCCGCTACCTTCGGTCCGCTGGTGGCGGAAATCTCACTGTGGTTCCAGCGCCGGCGCGGCATTGCCGTCGCCATCGTCGCCAGCGGCAATTACCTCGCCGGCGCCATCTGGCCGCCGCTGCTGCAGCAGGCGATCCAGGCCTATGGCTGGCGTCATGCCTATGTCGGCATCGGCATTCTCTGTCTGGTCACCATGCTGCCGCTGGCCCTGCTGTTCCGCCGCCGGGCACCCGGGGTTCATGCGGGCGGCGCGACAGTTGCCAAGCCGGGGCAGGCGACCAGCGTTGCCGAGCTGGTAGCGCTAAACAGGGCGCCCGGCTATCTGCAGGGCGTGCTGATGTTCGCCGGTATTGCCTGTTGTGTCGCCATGTCGATGCCGCAGGTGCATATGATCGCCTATTGCGGGGATCTCGGTTACGGCCCGGCGCGTGGTGCCGAGATGCTGTCGATCATGCTCTTCATGGGGGTGATCAGCCGGCTCGTTTCCGGCGTCATTGCCGATCGTATCGGCGGCGTGGGCACGCTGATTCTCGGCTCCACGTTGCAGTGTCTGGCGCTGCTCTTCTACCTGCCCTTCGACGGGCTGATGTCGCTCTACATCGTTTCGGCCCTGTTCGGCCTGTCCCAGGGCGGCATCGTGCCGAGCTATGCGCTGATCGTGCGCGATTACTTCCCGGCGCGCCAGGCGGGGATCCGCGTCAGCCTCGTCCTGATGTCGACGGTCGTCGGCATGGCTTTGGGCGGCTGGATGTCGGGCGCCATCTTCGACATGACCGGCTCCTACCGCGCCGCCTTCCTCAATGGCATCGGCTGGAACTTCGTCAATATGGCGATCGCCTTCTGGCTGCTGATGCGGCGGTGGCGCAGCAGGCTGGCAACCGTCTCGGCGGGTTGATCACAGTTTGATAACAGCGCCGTGAGCAGGCCAAAGAATCAAAACGACTGATGCCGGCAATTATTCCCGCAAGGGGTGTTGAACGGCGGTGCCTCTCGAATCCGACGCTGTTCAGCCATGCTATTTCATCAACAAGCTTTGATTGTGATTACGGATTGATCACAGCGAAATCACACCGACATTGATACATATGTCGTGGATGCGAGGCCGGTGCCGCGCACCCGACCTGGCCAAATAGGCCAACTCTGTGAGGACAGAAAAATGGAATCGCTGAAGTCGAAACCCACTCGCCGTTCACTTGTCGGTCGCCTGGCGGCCGGTTGCTTGGTGGCCGCCGGTTTCGCAATCGCCGCCGTCTCGCCCGCCATGGCCGATGGCTGGGGCCGCGGTCATGGTGACTGGGACCATGGCCATGGTGGCTACTATCGTGGTGGCTACTACTATGGTGGCCCCCGGGTCGTCTATGAGCAGCCGCGTCCGGTCATAGTCGCGCCGGCCCCGGTTTATTACCCGCCGGCTTACTACGCGCCGCCCCCGCCGCCGCCCGTCTATTATGCGCCGGCGCCGGTTTATGCCGCGCCGTCGCTCAACGTGGTGATCCCGCTGCGCTTTCACTAAAGCGTGACGGGTCTGGTAACGAAGCCGCCCCAGTCGCAGGACCGGGGCGGTTTTCGTTTGTCTTCGGGTTGTTAGCCTACGGGTGACGGCAGGGCGGTGCTGCAACTATCGGCTTAATGAATGTAGACTTGCTGACACGCCTGACATAGGATCAAAGCTAACAGGGAAAAAAATTTCTCATCATTTGCTTGGAATTCAACGCTTTATTTGCAAGGGGAAGCGTTGCGTCCGGCCACGGAACACCACCCGACCTCGTCACCTGACGGAGCGGAAGGGCGGCGTTTGCTGGTCTGCGCGGACATCTCAACAAGAAGAAAGCCGCCAAAAGAGCGGCGTTATTCAGGCCTTATGGCTCATTTTGGGAGGCAAGCATGAGTATGAAACCCGCATTTCCGTCTATGCGCCGTCGGACGCTGCTGCAAGGCATCGCAGCAATCGGCGCCCTGCAGGTGGCGTCACCCTTCATCATCAAGGCGCGTGCTGACGACCCGGTCAAATTTGGCTTCTGCGATCCTTTGACCGGCACCTACGCCGCGCTCGGCAAGAACGAGCAGCTCGGTGCCGAATATGCGATCGACGAAATCAATGCCAAAGGCGGTATCCTTGGCCGCAAGGCGCAGATGCTGGTCGAGGATTCGACCAGCGGCGATGTCGGCACGGCGGTGCAGAAAGCCCGCAAGCTGATCGAAAAAGACAATTGCGACTTCATCCTCGGCAACGTCAATTCCGCCATGGCACTGGCCCTTGGCCAGACCACCAACGAGTTGAAGCGGCTTCTGATCGTCACCGGCGGCCATACAGATGCCGTGACCGGCAAGGACTGCCACTGGAACGTGTTCCGCGTCTGCAACACGACGGCGATGGAAACCGGCGCGATCGCTTCGTCCCTGGTCAAGAATATCGGCAAGAAATGGTATTACATCACCGCCGATTATGCTTTCGGACACACGTTGCAGAGCGGCTTTGAGAGTGCCGCCGGCAAGCTCGGCGGCGAGAAGCTCGGCGCCGATCTGACACCGCTCGGCACTACGGATTTCAGCTCCTACCTGATCAAGGCTCAGGCCGCCAGCCCGGATGTGGTGATCTTCAACCTCGCCGGCGACGACATGGTCAATGCCTTGAAGCAGGCGGTGCAGTTCGGCCTCAATTCGAAATTTGCTTTGGCCGGCGCGCAACAGGAACTCGAAGCCCTGGAAGGCCTGCCGCCGGAAGCGCGGATCGGCAGCTGGGTGATGGAATGGTATTGGCGCCAGGACAATGTCGCTCATCTCGACGACTTCGTCGCTGGCATCAAGAAGAAGACCGGCAAGGTGCCGACCGCCCGCACCTGGTTCGGTTATGTCGCCGCCTGGACTTGTGCCCTCGCCGCCAACCAGGAAAAGACCCTGGATGCGATCAAGCTCGCCAAGGCGCTGGAAGGCTTCAAGCTGCCGCCGGAAATCGCCCTGATGCCGAACGAGCCCACTTATGCGGCGGAGAACCACCAGCTGGTCGGCTCGCTCTTCGTCGGCGAGGCGCAAGCGAGTGGCACCGTCGATGAGGACCTCTTCAAGGTGAAGGAGGTCGTCGCCGGCAAGGATGTGGCGCCGGCCGCCGGCAGCAGCGGCTGCACCCTGACCTGGCCGGCTTGAGCATAGGAAACGGGCGATTCCACAAGCGGGGTCGCCCGTTCCGCTTTCGCCGCCTCCCCAGGGGGATCGCCTGACCGACTGACCGTTTTCGGAAGCCGCGTATGACGACGCTTATCCTCTTCAATATCTTCAACGGGCTCATCGTCGGCGCTTTCTATGCGCTGATGGCGCTGGGCCTGTCGCTGATCCTCAATTTGAGTGGCGTGATCAACTTCGCCCATGGCGGGTTCCTCGCTTTGGGCGGCTATTTCGCCTATATGCTGATCCCCGTGATCGGCTTCTGGGGGGCGCTCCTGGTGGCGCCGGCACTGGTGGCGGTCCTGGGTCTCATCATCGAGCGCATCCTGATCCGCCGCATCTATGGCCGCGATCCGCTCTATGGGCTGCTCTTAACCTTCGGCCTCGCCTTCGTGCTGCAGGATGCCACGCGCTATTTCTGGGGCGCCCAGAGCCTGCCCTATCAGATCCCGACCGTGCTCGCCTCGCCGTTGAGCAGCCAGTTCTTCTTCCTGACCGGCTATCGCCTCTTCATGATTGCCATCGTGGCGATCGCGGTGATCGGCCTCTTCCTGATCCTCAACCGCACCCGGCTCGGCATGCGGATCCGTGCCGGCACGCTTGACCTCGACACGGTCTCGGCGCTGGGGGTCAATGTGCGGCTGCTGCGCAACGTCAATTTCGCCCTTGGCATTTTCCTCGCCGGTCTTGCCGGGGTGCTGGCGGCCGGCATGCTGGGGCTGCAACCGACCATCGGTGATTCCCTCATCATGCCAAGCTTCGTCGCCATCATCGTCGGCGGGCTCGGCAGTCTGCCCGGCACCCTGCTGGGCGGCCTGCTGATCGGCGTTGCCTCCGGCCTCACCACGGTCATCTTCCCCTCCGCCACGGAGGCGGTGATGTATGTGATGATGGGCCTTGTCTTGCTGCTGCGGCCCCGAGGTCTGCTCGGCGAGGAAGGGAGGCTGCAATGACCAGCGTCTCCGCATCGGCCGATCGCAACAAGCAGGTCTGGAACGTCATTGTCTGGCTTCTGCTGCTGACCATGCCCTATTGGATGCCGCTGACCGGGGGTTATACGGCCCTTGCCAGCCGCGTCCTGGTGCTGGCACTGGCGGCCATGGCCCTCAACTTCCTGCTCGGCTTCACCGGCGTCCTCTCCTTCGGCCATGCCGCCTATTTCGGCCTCGGTGCCTATGGCGTCGGCATGACCATCAAATATCTGGTACCGAGTACCGGGCTTGGCATCATCGTCGGCATCCTGATCGGGACGCTGGCGGCGGCACTGATCGGCGCGCTGATCGTGAAGTTGCGCGGCGTCTATTTCGCCATGGTGACGATTGCCTTCGGCCAGGTGTTCTATTTCATCGCCTTCCGCTGGAACAGCGTCACCGGTGGCGATGACGGGCTCAGCGGCTGGCGGCGCGTGCCGATCGACCTCGGCTTCACCCAGATCGATATCCTCGGTAATGACAAGGCCTTCTACTATCTGGTGCTGTTCTGCTTTGCCCTCAGCGCCGGGGCGATGGCCTTCATCCTGAAATCGCCCTTCGGCCGCACTTTGCTGGCGATCCGCGAGAACGAAAGGCGGGCGCGCTTCCTCGGCATTCCGGTGGAGCGCCATATCTGGCTCTCCTTCGTCATCTCCTGCTTCTTCGTCAGCCTGGCGGGGGCGCTCTATGCCCTCCTCAACAACTTCACCGATCCTCGCGCCTTGCGCTGGGACCAGTCGGGCAATTTCGTCATCATGGCGGTGCTCGGCGGCATGCGCTCCTTCTGGGGGCCGCTGATCGGCGCCGTCATCTTCGTCGTGCTGCAGGATTACGTCTCTACCCAGACCGAATACTGGATGTCGATCATCGGCATCTTCTTCATGGCCGTGGTGCTGTTCTTCCCGCGCGGGGTGCTCGGCATGCTGAAACGGAAGAGGGCCGCATGACCCTGCTGCATGTCGATAACGTCTCCTGCCATTTTGGCAGCCTGATTGCCGTCAACCAGGTCTCGCTCAGGGTCGAACCCGGCGAGCTCCGGGCGGTGATCGGTCCCAATGGCGCCGGCAAGACCACCTTCTTCAACCTGATCAGCGGCTTCCTGCCGCCGACCAAGGGCCGCATCCTGTTGGATGAGCAGGACATCACCACGCTCTCGCCACAGCGCCGGGTGAAGCTCGGCATGGCCCGCACCTTCCAGATCACCGAGATCTTCCCGGAGCTGACGGTGCGCGAGAATCTCCGCATCCCGGTGGAGATCGCCGCCGGGCATCAGCTCAGCCCCTTCCTGTCACGCAGCGCTGCCGCCCGCATCGCCGCCGAGACCGAGGAATTGCTGGAGATGAGTGGCCTCGACAAGAAGGCCGACCGCCTGGTCGGCGAGCTTTCCCATGGCGACCAGCGGGCGACCGAGATCATGATGTCGCTGGCCCTGAAGCCACGGCTGCTGCTGCTCGACGAGCCGACCGCCGGCATGGGCGACCAGGAGACCTATGACATCAGCAAACTGATCCGCAAATTGCACCGCGACCGCAGCATGACGATCATCCTGATAGAGCACGACATGCGCGTGGTCTTCAACCTCGCCGACCGCATCATGGTGCTGGCGGAGGGGGCGACACTGGCGGAGGGAACGCCGGCCGAGATCGCTGCCAGCGAGCGGGTCCAGGCCGCCTATCTGGGGACCGCAGCATGAGCAAGGTCATTCTCGAAGCCGCCGGGCTGCAGACCTATTACGGCAAGAGCCATATCCTGCAGGGCGTCAGCCTGATGGTGCAGGAAGGCGAGATCGTCACCCTGCTCGGCCGCAATGGCGCCGGCAAGACCACCACCTTGCGCAGCCTGGTCGGCCTGACACCGCCGCGCCAGGGCACGGTCAAGCTGGACGGCCAGGACGTCACCCGCCTGCCGCCCTTCCGCATCGCCCAGTCGGGCCTCGGCTATGTGCCAGAGGGCCGCAAGATCTTCCCGACCCTGACGGTCGAGGAAAATCTCAAGGTGCCGATCGACCGGCCGGGTCCCTGGAACATCGAGCGCATCTACCAGCTCTTCCCCCGCCTCAAGGAGCGGCGCATGAACAAGGGCCGCCAGCTTTCTGGTGGCGAGCAGGAGATGCTGTCGATCAGCCGCGCGCTGCTGCTCAACCCGAAGATCCTGCTGCTGGATGAACCTTCCCAGGGCCTTGCCCCGCTGATCGTGCAGCAGGTCTTCGACATCGTCGTCGCCCTACGGGCGGAAGGCATCGCCGTGCTGCTGGTGGAGCAGAATGTGCGCGCCGCCGTCGCCGTTGCCGACCGCGCCTATGTGCTGGATGACGGCAAGATCGTCTATGAAGGTCCGGCTGCCGAATTCGCCGCCGACGAGGAACGCGTTCGCGCTCTCGCCGGCGCCAGTGCCGAGAGCTGGGACATGGAAGAGATCGTCGCCGGCGTGCATTGAACCACGCCTGGTGAGCTAGGCCACCAACCACTAACGACGGCGACGATGCGAGGCTGGCCGCAGAGGTTGGCGACAACCATCAGTTCTGCTTCCTGCCCGCGGCCAATCGAATTCAGTCGAGCGATCAGTATGGCCATTCTGTGGCTCTACATACAATCACGCGCGGGATCGGGTGACGGGCCGAACGCGGAAACGAATCAAATATTAGGACCCGTTATTTTCACCCGGTTGGGCCTTGGGTGTATCTAACCCTAAGTCCACAGTCAGCGGTTTGACTCGCTAAATCGGAGATATTTCAATGACGAAAGCGAGAATTGCGTTCAGCATTTGGCTGATTATTTGGACAATGGCTTTATATATTGGTTCTAAGCTTTATTTGGGAGTTATTGCGCAACAGGTAGCGGATTATCCGAGGTCAGAGCAGTTCTATCTCTACATCCTGTTTCCCTGCGCATTCCTCACTTCAAACATTCTTCTTATTGTTTTTGCCCGTAAATTGCATTGGCTAGTTCTGGTGGCCACCTTCTTCATTCAATTCGTAGCTCTTTTGGCTTTCTTTTTTTATGGAAGCGGTGGCGTTTAGGTGGTTGTCGAAGACGGCAACGATTCCGCCGCTCCTTATGAACTTCCTATTAATTTGCCTAAGCCTTGTCGCGCCCCGAGGTCATGCTCTCGAAAACGCCGTCGCGGAAGATCAGCGCATGCAACAAGGCAGCGCCGAGATGGGCGAGGAAGGTCAGGAACAACAGCAAGGCCAGCACCGTATGGGCTGTCCGCAAGGTGGCGTAGAGCATTGCGTCCTGCGGCAGGATCGGCGGCAGATGCAGGCTACCATAGAGCACGACCGGCGTATGCGCCGCCGAGAGCATGCCCCAGCCGACCAGCGGCAAGGCGAACATCAGCACATACAGCACCACATGCGAGGCATGGGCGGCAAAACGCTGCCAGCCGGGCATCCCCGCCGGCAGCGGTGGTGCCGGGTGGATCAGGCGGTTGATCAGCCGCACGACCACCAATACCAGGATGAGGGCGCCGATCGGCTTATGGACCGAGACCAGCCAGCCATAATCGGTCAATGAGGCGACCATGCCGACACCGATGAACAGCATGGCGAGGATGAGGATCGCCATCAGCCAGTGTATCAGGCGCGAGAAGACGGTGAAGGGTTGATGCATGACGGGATCCCTTCTCACGGTGCCTTGGCGGTGTCGTTGATCTGGACGGCGCTCGGCGTTTTCTCTTCGCCACTGCGCCGTTTGTAGGACTGGGCATAGACGGCGGAGCGCGCGCTCAGCAGCGGATCATCGGAGCCCTCGATGCCGGCCGGCAGCACCAGCGGGTCGTAATTGATGTCGCGGCAATTGCCGTCTGCCTCGGCCTCGGTGTGATCGATGGTGAGGGTGCCGACATCGACCTTTTCGCGGTCGTCCGGCCAAGCGACGGTGGCGTCATTGGTGGGATCGCCCGCTTGGCCAATGGTGACGATGAGATGCCATTGCACCGGCCCTTGGGCGACGCGCTGGCCGAAGGCCTCGAACAGGTAATTCTTATCGGTGGAGGGTGCTTCGGCGGCTTCCAGCGCGAAGGGGTCGACGGCCACCATCGCCCAGCGCACCGGCGTCACCGTGCCATCGGCGGCGACGAAGCGGAAGGCGTTGAGGCCGTTATAGCTGGCATTGGCAAAACCGCTGGGGAACGGATGGCTGCCGATCGCCTGGATGGCGCCTGCGGTCTTGGGATGGCTGCCGAAATAGGCCTTCACCGAGTCAGGATTGGGCTTGCCGGTGGTGGGATCCGGCTTGGTCGCCATCAGCAGGTCATAGAAGTCCTGTGCCGTGGCAAAGGGGAAGACCGGGATATCGTTCATGCCGCTGCGCCACTCCTCGCCGTCAGGCAGGCGGAAGCTCAGCGCCATGCTGCGGACATGCTTGGGGCCGTCGCTGACATCGGGCACGGCGTCGGACAGGGCGAAGCGACCGACCACCGGCACGCTGCTGTCCTTTTCGAATACCACCGCCTTGGAGAGCTTGGCGCCGGCGCCATTGCTGGCAAAGGTGCCGGTGATGCAGACCCCCTTAGAGTGGTTGCGGCGGAAGCCCGGATGATGGCCGTTATCCGCCTCAAAGGCATTGACGAAGCGTGCCGGCGTCACTTTTTGGGGTGACAGCCAGCCGGCGGTCCAGGCGAAGGCGGCGGCGACACAGAGGACCACGCCGCCGATGACCGCCAGCTTCACGAGCACCGGTTTATCGGAGGGCAAACGATAGGAAGGCGATGGATCGCGGGGCAAGCAACGACTCCTTGACGGGAGGGAACGATGCGATGCCCATTACAGCCGAAGATGGCGAGGAAGGATAGGAGAAAGGCACCTCTGCCTTTCATCTTCGTCCGCCGCAGGGGCGAGGTTACACCCGCTCCGCCCAGAACCTGTCGCAACCGGGTTAGTCGATATCGACGATCACCGCCACATGGTCGGATGGCTGGTCCCAGCTGCGCATCGGCCGCAGGATCTTGGCCGCCTTGAGTCGCGGTTGCAGGGCCGGGGTGGTCCAGACATGGTCCAGGCGGCGGCCGCGATCGTTCTGCTGCCAATCCGGCGAGCGGTAGCTCCACCAGGAAAACAGCTTTTCCGGCTCCGGCGTGAAATGCCGCACGGCATCGACCCAATGTCCGGCCTTCTGCATCGCCGTCAGCTTCTCCACCTCGATCGGCGTATGGCTGACGATCTTGAGCAGTTGCTTATGCGACCAGACGTCATTCTCCAAAGGCGCGATATTCAGATCCCCCACCATGATTGCCTTCCGGGTCTTCTTCTGGCCGCTGAACCAGTCCTTCATTTCGTCCAGGAACTGCAGCTTGTGGGCGAATTTGACGTTCTGCTCCGGATCCGGGATGTCGCCGCCGGCCGGGATATAGAAATTGTGCAGCTCGACATCGCCGCCCAGCACCACCACGCCGTGGCGGGAATCCGCCTTCTTGCACCAATCCTGCGGGTCGCGGGCCTTGAAGGGCAGCTTGGAAAGGATGGCGACGCCGTTATAGCCCTTCATGCCGTGGCGCAGCACATGCGGGAAGCCAAGCGCCTGCACGCCTTCCATGGGAAATTCGCTGTCCTGGACCTTAATCTCCTGCAGGCAAACGACATCCGGCTGCTCCTGCTGCACCAGGCGGCGCAGGAGGTCGATCCGCAAGCGCAGCGAATTGATGTTCCAGGTAACGAG
>Ga0209148_1000367_pt1 | contig 55809 bp, 54 predicted proteins | sample AraplaCol_mMF_r2_2_FD_184288 | JGI IMG/M metagenome (GOLD analysis project Ga0209148, IMG submission 184288) | Arabidopsis root microbial communities from North Carolina, USA - plate scrape CL_Col_mMF_r2 (SPAdes) (version 2) | ecosystem: Host-associated > Plants > Roots > Endosphere | place...
CTGTCGGGCGTTTTCGTGGCGTCGCGGAAGCAGGCGACGTAGGCTGTCTTCCTTCTGCCCTTGCGAGAGAGGGGAAGCGCCCGCCATGTGAAGAAGCCGTCCAATATATTGACCGTCACTGGCAGTCCTCGGCTCTTCCATGCATTGTAGCATTGCGGCGGCGGGACTTGTGTCATGACGACCATTCGGCGCAAGGTTGTCCGCGACGCCCATGACGATTGCATCGCCCGCGCCATCGGCCTCTCATCCGGCCAGCTGGCTCAACAACCAGCCTTATCTGCTGCTCAGCCTGAGCTCGCTGTTCTGGGCCGGCAACATCGTGATCGCGCGCCATGTCGGCGCGCATGTGCCGCCGCTGACGGTGACGACGATCCGCTGGTTCGGCGTGTTCCTGATCCTGCTGCCGTTCTCCTGGCCGCATCTGAAGCGCGACTGGCCGGCGTTGCGCAAGAGCCTGCCGCTGATGCTGTTTCTGTCGCTGGTCGGCTTCGCCTTCAACAACGCGATCTCGTACTGGGCGCTGCAATACACCGAGGCGCTGAACGCGCTGCTGATCCAGTCGGCCGGCCCGCTGTTCGTGGCGCTGTGGTCGCTGGTGCTATTCGGCGTGCGGCTGACAGCCGGGCAGCTCGCCGGCATCGCGATCTCGCTGGCCGGCGTGCTCATCATCATCCTGCGCGGCGATCTGGCGGCGCTGGCGAGCATCTCGTTCAACCGGGGCGACATCATGTTCGCCTCTTCGCTGGTCGCGTTCGGACTTTACTCCGCCTTCATCCCGCGGCGGCCGAAGGTTCATCAGCTCTCCTTCCTGTCCTTCACCACCTGCTGCGGCGCCTTCATATTGCTGCCGACGGCGATCTGGGAGGGATGGAGCGGCAGGGTGCTGCAGTTCGACACCGTGACGCTGATGACGCTCGGCTGGATCCTGATCTTCCCCTCGACGCTCGCCTATCTCTTCTTCAACCGCGGCGTCGCGTTGATCGGGCCGAACCGCGCCGCGCCGTTCTTCCATCTGGTGCCGGTGTTCGGCTCGGCGATGGCGATCCTGCTGCTCGGCGAAAAGCTCCAGCCGTTTCACCTGATCGGCTACGCGCTGGTGCTCGCCGGCGTCGTCATCGCGTCACGGCAGGGTTCGGCGGTGAAGTAACTCGGCGTCAAAAAGAAAAGGTGGGCACGACGTTTTCGCGTCTTTGCCCACCCTACAAATTCAATGCAAGATTCTTACGCCGCGCGGACCTTGGCGAGGAAGCCGTCGACCGCGCTGCGCAGCGCGCCGGACTGGTGATCCAGCTCGCGGGCGTTGGTCAGCACGTCGCCGGCGGCGGTGCCGGTCGCTTCCGCGGCCGACGTGACGCTGCCGATATGGGCGTTGATCTCGCTCGAGCCGGCCGCGACCGACTGAATATTGCGGGCGATCTCGCGGGTCGCTTCGCCCTGCTGCTCGATCGAGGCCGAAATACCGGCGGTGATCTCGCTCATCTCGGCGATGGTCTGGGTGATGCCGCCGATCGCTGCGACCGCATCGCTGGTCGAGGTCTGCATCGCCGCCACTTGCGCGGAGATTTCCTCGGTCGCCTTGGCGGTCTGGTTGGCCAGAGCCTTCACCTCGGAGGCAACGACGGCGAAGCCGCGGCCGGATTCACCGGCGCGCGCCGCCTCGATGGTGGCGTTGAGCGCGAGCAGATTGGTCTGCGCCGCGATCGAGTGAATGAGCTTGACCACCTCGCCGATCTTCTCGGCGCCGGTCGAGAGCTCCTGCACCGTGGCATTGGTACGCTCGGCGTCGCTGACGGCGCGGCTTGCCACTTCCGTCGAACGCGTCACCTGGCGGGAGATTTCCGCAACCGAGCTCGACAGCTCTTCGGCGGCGGCAGCGACCGTGCCGACATTGCCGGACGCCTTTTGCGAGGCCGCGCCGACGGTCGCCGCGCGCGAGGAGGCGTCGCTGGCGGTCGCGGTCATCGACTGCGCCGTCGACTGCATGCCGGCCGCTGCCGAGGAGACCGAGCGGACGATGCCGTTGACGCTGCGTTCGAAGTCGTTGGCGATATCTTCCATTGCGCGGCGGCGGTCCGCCGCGGCACGATCCTTGGCGTCCTGCTCGCTCTTCTCGATCTCGCGGATGCGGACCGCGTTGTCCTTGAAGATTTGGACGGTCGAAGCCATCGCGCCGACCTCGTCGCCGCGGCCGACGCCGGGGATGTCGCCGTCAAGCTTGCCGTCGGCGAGATCCTTCATGCGGGCGCCAAGCAAGGCGAGCGGGCGGCTGATGCTGCGGCCGATCATCCAGGCGACGCTGCCGGCGACGATGACGATGCCGAGCATGGCAAGGCCGAGCAGCCAGTAGACCGGGCCCATCTTGGCGTCGATGTCCTCGAGATAGGCGCCGGTGCCGAGATACATGTCGAAGCCGGGAACGGCCACCGCGTAGCCGATCTTGCGGATCGGCGTTTCCTGACCGGGCTTCACATATTCGTAGTACAGCAGGATCGAGCCGTTGGCCTTGACGCCTTCCATCAGCTCGACCGACAGCTTGCGGCCGTTGGTCACGACGTCCATGCGGTTCATCCCGATCTGCTTCGGATCGGGCGCAAGCTGGGTGATGCCGTCATAGGACGTGCCGAACAGATAGCCCGAGCCGTTGTCGTAGGTCATCGCATTGCCGTAGCGACGAAGCTCGGCCATCGCCGCATCCTTCGTCAGCTCGCCGGCATCCATGCGCTTCTTCAGCGCGGCTGCGTAGTTGCGGCCGAGATCGACGATTGCCTTGGTCTGGTCGATGCGCGCATCGACCATGGCGCGCTTCATCAGGTAGCCGGCCAGGACTCCGGAGATGCACAGGCCGAACAAGGTGACGCCGACGAGGATGCCAAGTTTGGGAACGATCTTCAGATTGCTCAACTTCACGGGATAGGCTCCGGAAAAAAGGGATGCGGCGCGCGAGTTCATCGATCGAAATTGAATCAACTTTTAGTGGGAGACCCCTTAGCAAGTTACTTACGCGCCTCCGTAAAAGCCCGGACGGTGCCGGGAAAAACGGCAAATAATCGCGAGCGCGACAACCGGGAATTGTACGCACTCGCGTCGAATTCGCGTAAAAGACGTAAAGGCCCCGCCCGGAAGGTGCGGGGCGCAACAAGAACCGACAAACCAAATCGGGAGCAGGAAATGCCGAAATACAGGGTGGTGACGCCGAAGGGCGCGAGCTTCACGGTCGCCGGCAGCGACTATTCGTACGAGCGCGAGGCGCTCGATCCGATCGATGCCGAGATCGTCGAGGCGCCGGCCAACGAGGCGGAGTTCATCGCCGCCGCCAAGAATGCCGACGCGATCTACGCCAAGGGCATGCCGATCAGCAAGACCGTCATCGACGCACTGGAGAGCTGCAAGGTCATCACGCTCGGCTCGGTCGGCGTCGACAGCGTCGATGTGAAGGCGGCGACCGCCCGCGGCATTCCCGTCACCAACATTCCCGACACCTTCATCGAGGAAGTGGCCGACCACGCCATGATGCTGCTGCTGTCAGGCTTCCGCCGCCTGGTCGAGCAGGACAAGATGGTGCGCAGCGGGCGCTGGGCCGAGGGCCGGCCGGCGCTGCTGAAGATTCCGCGGCTGATGGGCCAGACGCTCGGCTTCATCTCGTTCGGCCGCGTCGCGCGTGCGGTTGCGAAGCGCGCCGCTCCCTTCGGCCTGCGCATGATGGCCTACGATCCCTTCATCCAGGAAACCCTGATGTGGGACCACGGCGTGATCCCGGCGACGCTGAACGAGGTGCTGTCGCAATCCGACTTCGTCTCGATGCATGCCCCCGCCCGGCCTGAGGTGCATCACATGCTGACCGAGAAGCATTTTCGGCAGATGAAGAAGGGCTCGGTCTTCATCAACACCGGGCGCGGCGCCACGGTCGACGAGGAAAGCCTGATCAAGGCGCTGCAGGAGGGCTGGATCGCGCACGCCGCCCTCGACGTGCTGGAGAAGGAACCCCCCTCGCACAACAACCCGATCCTCGGCATGGAGAACGTGACCCTGACCGCCCACGTCGCCTCCGCCTCGGCACGGTTCGACGAGGCACGCAAGCGCCGCGTGGGCTACGAATTGTCACTGGTGCTTCAGGGCATGTGGCCGGTAAGCTGTGTCAATCCGTCGGTGCTGCAAGACACCGCGCTCCGCCGCTGGCAACCCGTCGGCATGGATCGCGGCCCGAACAGCTAGGGCGGGCGGCGCAAGACGCGCCGGAAGACGGCAAGAGACTGAAACGGCCCTTCACCGGCGATCAACGCCGGGAAGGGAGACATCACAGGGAGGAACTGATGAGGAATGACATCACGCGTCGTGATGCCTTGGCGCTGGGCCTGTCCGCTGCAACGGTCGCTGCCACTGGTGTTGCAGCGCACGCTCAATCCGCGATCAAGGCCGCCGACGTCCCGGCGCCGAAACTGCCGATCGAAAAGGGCGCGTCCTTGCGCATGCTGCGGCCGGTGCGCTTTGTCCAGGCCGACGAGGACGTGTTCCGCGCCAATGCGGCCAAATTCACCAAGGATACGGGGGTCGAGATCAAGGTCGATTTCGTCGGCTGGGAGGACATCAACCAGCAGACCGCGGTCACGGCCAATTCCGGCGCCGGCCCCGACATCATCATCGGCTTCTCCGATGCGCCGCACATCTATATCGACAAGCTGATCGAGCTGACCGATGTCGCCGACTATCTCGGCAAGAAATATGGCGGCTGGCAGAACCTGGCGAAGGCCTATGGCAAAAAGGCCAAAAGCGATACCTGGATCGGACTTCCGTTCGGGGCCTCCGGCGGTCCGCTGATCTATCGCAAGTCCGTTCTCAAATCCGTCGGGTTCGACAAGGCACCGGACGACCTTCCCGGATTGCTGGACCTCTGCAAGAAGCTGCAGAAGGCCGGCAAACCCGCCGGCTTTGCGCTCGGCAATGCCGTCGGCGACGGCAACGGCTTTGCCGACTGGATGATGTGGGCGCACAACGCCGCATTGCTCGACGAAGAAGGCAATGTCACCATCAACAGCAAGGAGACCATCGCGGCGCTGAACTACGTGAAGGAGCTCTACCTGACCTTCATCGCGGGCACGACGTCGTGGAACGACGTCAGCAACAACCGCGCGTATTCTTCGCAGGAAATCGCGCTGACGGCGAACGGCGTCTCGCTGTACTTCTCGCTGAAGAACGATCCGGCGACCGCGGCGATCGCCGAGGATTCCGAACATCAGGCCTTGCCGAAGGGTCTTGCACCGGTCTCGCCGATGTCCGGACTGACGCTGAACGCCATGGTGTTCAAGCACAGCCAGTATCCCAACGCCGCCAAGGCCTTCCTGCAATACATGCTGGAGAAGGACCAGTACGAGCCGTGGCTCAACGCCAACTCCGGCTATTGGGCGCAGCCGCTGGCAGCCTATGCCGATGCGGCGGTGTGGAAGGGCGATCCCAAGGTCGCGATCTTCAAGGACACCATGAACAGCAACTACTACGCCGGCTACAAGGGGCCGATCTCGACCGCCACCGGTGCTGTTCGCGCGGACTATGTCACGGTACAGATGTTCGCCTCGGTCGCAACCGGCGCGGCCACGCCTGAAGCCGCGGCTGCGGAGGCGGAGCAGCGCTGCAAACGGTATTTCAGGCGGCAGAGATAAGGACCGGCCACTGAGCAACCGTCATCGCGAGGAGCCCTTGCGACGAAGCAATCCAGATCGCCACCGCAAAACCAGACTGGATTGCTTCGCTTCGCTCGCAATGACGATGTGGTGACACTTCAGACGGGACAAACGATCCGATGTCCGTGACCACCCTCTCCTCCCCCACCCTGGCCCAGCGGCAGCCGAACTGGCTGGTACGCCTGTTCGACTACAAGCCGTTCCTGATCGTGATGTGCCTCGCGCCCGCGATCGGGCTGCTCGCGGTGTTCCTGACCTATCCGCTCGGCCTCGGCATCTGGCTCGCTTTCACCGACACGACGATCGGGCGGAAGGGCATCTTCGTCGGCCTGGAAAACTTCCAGTACCTGTTCACCGATCCGCTGTGGTGGAATGCGGTATTCTACAGCGTGGTCTACACAGGCATCGCGACCTTTGGGAAGTTCGCGCTCGGCTTCTGGCTCGCGCTGCTGCTCAACAACCATTTTCCGTTCAAGAGCCTGTTGCGCGCGATCATCCTGTTGCCCTGGATCGTGCCGACAGTGCTCTCGGCGCTGGCGTTCTGGTGGATCTACGATCCGCAATTCTCGATCATCTCCTATCTGCTGGTCGACGTGCTGCACTGGCGCACCAGCAATGTCGACTTCCTCGGCTCGCCCTGGCCGGCGCGGTTCTCGCTGATCGCCGCCAACATCTGGCGCGGCATTCCCTTCGTCGCGATCTCGCTGCTGGCGGGCCTGCAGACCATCTCGCCCTCGCTCTATGAGGCCGCGATGCTCGACGGCGCCAGCGCCTGGCAGCGCTTCCGCTACATCACCTTCCCGATGATGATGCCGATCCTCGCCATCGTCATGACCTTCTCGATCATCTTCACCTTCACCGACTTCCAGCTGGTCTACGCCATCACCCGCGGCGGGCCCGTCAATTCGACCCATCTGCTGGCGACGCTGGCGTTCCAGCGCGGCATTGCCGGCGGCGAGCTCGGCGAAGGCGCGGCGATCGCGGTGTCGATGATCCCGTTCCTGGTGTTTGCGACGTTGTTCTCCTATTTCGGCCTGGCGCGCCGCAAATGGCAGCAGGGAGAGGCCAATGACTGACGCCGTCGCCCCAGCCCCCTCCGTTGCCGACGCCAAAGCAGCCCCCGAGACCATGGCCTGGGATTCCGGGTTGCGGCGGCTGATGATGATCTATCTGCCGCTCGGCTGCTTCGTTCTGATCCTGCTGTTTCCGTTCTACTGGATGACGATCACCTCGTTCAAGCCGAACGCCGAGCTCTTGAATTACAAGGAGCATAATCCGTTCTGGATCACCTCGCCGACGCTGGCCCACATCAAGCATCTCTTGTTCGACACCGCCTATCCGCGCTGGCTCTGGACCACGATGATGGTGGCGATCGGGTCGACCACGCTGTCGCTGGTCGCGAGCACGCTTGCCGCCTATGCGATCGAGCGCCTGCGCTTCCGCGGCAGTCCCTATGTCGGCCTCGGCATTTACCTCGCTTATCTGGTGCCGCCGTCGATCCTGTTCATCCCGCTCGCCACCGTGGTTGTGCAGTTCGGTCTGTTCGATTCTCCGCTCGCGCTGATCCTGGTCTACCCGACCTTTCTGGTGCCGTTCTGCACCTGGCTCCTGATCGGCTATTTCAAGTCGATCCCCTATGAGCTCGAGGAATGCGCGCTGGTCGACGGCGCCACGCGGCTGCAAATCCTGCGGCGGATCACGCTGCCGCTCGCCGTACCCGGGCTGATCTCGGCCGGCATCTTCTCCTTCACGCTGTCCTGGAACGAGTTCATCTATGCGCTCGCCTTCATCCAGAGCGGCGCCAACAAGACCGTGCCGGTCGCAATCCTGACCGAGCTCGTCACCGGCGACGTCTACCAGTGGGGCGCGCTGATGGCGGGCTCGCTGCTCGGCTCGCTGCCGGTTGCGATCTTCTACTCGCTGTTCGTCGACTATTACGTGTCGTCGCTGACAGGCGCGGTAAAAGAGTAACAGCGCGCAGGTGCGGGCTCATCGTGCAATCCTGATAGACTGTGCGCCACGCTGGTCGCACCTTGCCGCGCGAACGGCGGGGCGACCGTGGCTGCATTCGATATTCGCTCCCAGAAAGCGAGCACCGGATGCAATCGCCAAAGCTCCATTCAATGTCCCGACGCGGCTTTTGCCTGTGTTGCCTTAGTGGCGCCGCGTTCGCGGCAACCGGGGGATGGCTCAGCCCGCGGCAGGCCTACGCGGAAGCGCGCGGCCTGGTCAGCCTGATCAAGGACAGCGCGGCGACGTCACCGATCACAACCTACAAGCTGCGCAACAGCATCAGCGTGCTCGAAGGATCCGGCGGCAACATTGCCGTCCTCACCGGATCTGACGGCAAGCTTCTGGTCGATGCCGGGATCGGCGTCTCGCAGCCTCGGCTTGGCAAGGCATTGAGCGAGCTCGGCAACGAACCGATCGCGCATCTGATCAACACGCACTGGCACTTTGACCATGCCGACGGCAATGAATGGCTGCAAAAAGAAGGCGCGAAAATCATCGCGCACGAGAATACCCGCAAGCACCTTTCCGTCGTTCAGCGGGTGGAGGATTGGGACTACAATTTCCTCGCTTTGCCCGCCAACGCCGTTCCGGCCCAGGTGTTTGCCGAGGAGCATCATCTAAAGCTCAACGGCGCGTCGATCGCATTGAAATATTACGGACCCGCGCATACGGACGGCGATATCTCGGTGATGTTCACTGAAGCCAATGTCCTTCACGCCGGCGACACCTATTGGAACAACATCTATCCATTCATCGACTATTCGACCGGCGGCAGCATCAACGGCATGATCGCGGCGTCCGATGCCAATCTCGCCATGGCCAACAACGACACCATCATCATCCCCGGTCACGGCAAGCCCGTCAGCAACAAGGCCGAGCTCCAGGATTTCCGCGACATGCTGGTCGCTGTCAGGGACAACGTCGGCAATCTCAAGAAGCAGGGCAAGACGCGCGACGAGACGGTCGCCGCCAAGCCGACGGCTGCGTTTGACGCGAGATGGGGCCAATTCCTCGTCGACCCCGGCTATTTCACGCGACTGGTCTATGAGGGCGTGTGAGAGGCGCCGCCTGCGACGTTTGGCCCTGCTTCACAAAACTGCAATACGCGATCCGCATAAGGCGTCGTCCGCTAACAGGAGACGCACATGCGCGCGACTTTTCTCATCACCGTCGCAACGATCATTCTCACCGCGAGCACAGCGCTCGCGCAGAGCGAAGGCGAATTCCCGGCCAAGCTCGCCGGCCACGTGGTGATGCCGGCCGCGACATTCATCGACGCGCCGGCGGATGCGCCCGCCGATCTCAAGACATCAGGGAAATACACCACGGGAAAACGCGTCGACGCGCTCGGCACCGTGATGGGCAAGTCCTTTGAACGCCCAACCGGCGTCTCGCTGCCGTTCAAGGGCCAGCCGCTGCAGGGCCACTCCGGCATCAAGCACATGCCCGACGGCACCTACTGGGTCATCACCGACAACGGCATGGGCGCGCGCGCCAACTCGATGGACTCGATGCTGTACCTGAACCACTACAAGATGGATTGGGCGAGCGGCAAGATCGAGCGCGAAGGCACGATCTTCCTGCACGATCCCGACAAGAAGGTGCCCTTCCGCATCGTTCACGAGGACACCGAGAAGCGCTATCTCACCGGCGCCGATTTCGACACCGAAGGTTTCCAGATCATCGGCGACAGCTTCTGGATCGGCGACGAGTTCGGCCCCTACATCCTGGAGGCTGACAAATCCGGCAAGATCCTCGCCGTGTTCGAGACCATCGCGGACGGCAAGCCGGTGCGCTCGCCGGATCATTGGGCGGTGGCCACGCCAGGCGCGCCGGGCGCGACCTACACCAACGTCAATCTGCGCCGCTCCAAGGGCTTTGAGGGCTTTGCCTCGTCAAAGGACGGCAAGTTCCTTTACGGCCTGCTCGAGGGCCCGCTGTGGGATGCCGACAAGAAGGACTGGGAGCGTGTCGACGGCAAGGAAGCCTCGCGCATCCTGGAGTTCGACGTCGCTGCCGAGAAATTCACTGGCCGCTACTGGCAGTATGTGTTCGAGCAGAACGGCAACGCCATCGGCGATTTCAACATGATCGATCCGAGCGCCGGCCTCGTCATCGAGCGCGACAACGGCGAAGGCACGGCCGACAAGGCCTGCCCGGCAGGCACGCGCGGCGAGAACTGCTTCCCTGACGTTGCCAAGTTCAAGCGCATCTACAAGATCGAGCTCTCGGACGCCAATGTCGGCAAGCCTGTGCGCAAGATCGGCTATATCGACCTCATGAAGATCCAGGACCCCGACAAGAAGGCGCGGAAAGCCCTCAATGACGGCGTCTATACCTTCCCGTTCTTCACCATCGAGAACGTCGATCGCGTCGACGACACCCACATCATCGTCGGCAACGACAACAACCTGCCGTTCTCGTCGAGCCGCGATCCCAACAAGGCCGACGACGACGAGTTCTTGCTGCTCGACGTCGCGGATTTTCTGAAGGCGAAGTAGGGGCAGCGCTCTCTCTTCTCCCTCTCCCCGTTCTTACGGGGAGAGGGTTGGGGTGAGGGGCTTCTCCACGAAGACGGTGAGAGTTTCTCTCGCCGAGAGTCCCCCGGATTGCATCTTCGACGCAATCCGACCTCTCCCCGCAAGCGGGGCGAGGTAAGGAAGCCTCGCTAGCGAGCGAGAAACTAGCCCGACGGCACGATCACAACGCTCTTGTCCTTGGGCCAGCGAACGCGCCAGGCGAAGTTGATGTCGCGGACTTCGCCGGGCTTGGCGTCGAACGACCATTCCAGCACGCCGCGCTTGTCGCGGATATCCTTCGCCGTGGGCGGCGTGGTCGCCGGCAGCATCTCGACGACGATGTCCTCGACCTCGCTGACCGGTAGCTGGTCCTCGATCGCGACGCGGATCGGGAAATCATGACCGTTACGGACGGTGGTCTTGAAGGCGCGCTCGTCGGTCTTCGAGGTCGTGACCAATAGACCCGCCGAACCTTCGTTGCGCTTGAGCACGGCGCGTTCGACCTTGACCTTGTCGTCGGCGCCAAAGCCGAGCCGCACGATGTCGTCCTTAGCCGATGCCGCGAGCTTGCCGCGGCCGACGAAGATGCCGTCACGGTAGATCGCGACCTTGCCCGGCAATAGCGTCGTGTCGTCGGTCTGCTTGAAGCTGGCTTCGAGGAAGCCGGTGGGGTCCTGCACCGGCGCGGCGCGGACCGCAAGATCGGCGGGCACGCTCATCGCGGCGATGCGTAGGCTCTTGGCGCCCTCGGCGGCACCAAGGCTGACACGGCCGGGAATCTTGAAGGTGGCCTGGAAGTCACCGATCTCCGCAACCGCTTGCTGTTCGTCGGCACGTTGGGCCGGCAGATCAAATTGCTCCTGGTCTTGCGCCGCCTCCATCTTTCTCAGCCTTGGCGGCGCCGCGGGTGCCGGCATCGCGGTATCCGCGACCGCGCCCAGCGCACGCGGTTTCGGAACCTGCGGATATTGCGCCACCAGCGAGCCCAGCTCCGGCGCGCTGCCGCCACGGGCGATACGGACAGTGGAAACGCCAAGCGCAACGTTCGACCACTCCTCCCCGGTCGATTGCGTGACCTCGGCGCGGCGGACCAGCTCGAGCTGCGGCTTGCGGTCCTTGGCACCGGTGTCCAGCCGGGCGTCATAGAGCGGCAGCCAGCGCGCATTGCCGACGTTGTAAGTCACGCGCAGCGTGGCCTTCGTCGCGGCCGTCGAGGCGACGTCGATGCGCACCTCGAGCTTGCTCGGCGGCTTGGCGGATCTGTCAGCCTCGAGCTGCGCGATCTGGCGATCGATCTCGCGCTGTTTTCGCGCAGAATCACGGATCGCCGTTTCAGCGGCCGCAACTTCCTCGGCGACCGCAGTGAAGGCCGCGCGCCATTCGCTGATCGGGCGCGCCTCACCCTTCTCGCCGAGGCCAGCGGGAGAGGCTTCGGCAAAGCGCTGCGCAAATTTGCGCCGGGCGACCGCTGCATCGATGGTGCCTTGCAGATCGGCGCGCTGGTCCTTCAGCGCCTCGATGCGCTTGTCGAGCTCGGGCAGATTGACCGGCGGTGCCGCGCGCGGCGGCCGCGCATCGATGGTGCCGATGGTGAGCTTGGCGCCGGCCTCGCCCTCGACGCGCAAAGAGGATGGATCGAGCGAGAGCGGAAAATCCTTGGCGACCAGCGTCGAGTCGCCCGAGGCGAGGTCGAGCGCAATCACGCGGGTGACGGTGGCACCGTCAGGATAGACGGTGACGGTGTCGATGGCCGATGTGGCGTCCACATCGGCGGCCCATGAGGGCGGGGCGAGTGCCGTGGTCACCAGAACCAGGCTCGTCGTCGCCAGACATCTTGCGGTGATGCGCATTGAACTTCTCCCTGCCGATATCGCCGCGCCGCCAGCCGGACGCGCGAAAACATGCCACGCCATCGTGGTGAGACGCGGCAGGGAAGGAACTGGTTCGATTGGGGTTTCCGTTAGGCGCCGCTGCGGCAGCACCATGGCCGCGGAACGCGTCACCACGCCGCGGCACAACCTCGCTTAAAGCGTTAACTTTCAGACCTGGCTGGGCGAACCCTGGCCGAAGATACGGCGGAGCAGGTCGGTCACGTTCTTCGCGCCGGCCTTCTTCAGAATGCTGGCGCGATAGCCCTCGACCGTGCGCGCACTCAGATGCATGCGCCGCGCGACCTCCTTGTTGGTGAGACCGGCCGCCAGATGCGCGAGCACATCGCCTTCCCGCGCCGTCAGGGGTTCGCAACCGGGCAGCCAACGCTGCCGGCTCGTCTCGGGCTGCGCAGATTCGTCAATCGCAGCATCGATTCGGCCGACGATATCGTGGGTGCGGAACGGCTTCTCGATAAAGTCGGCTGCGCCGCTCTTGATGGCATCGACCGCCATGGCGATGCTGCCGTTCGCAGATGTCACCAGCACCGGCGCCATGCAATTTTCCTCGCGCAGACGCTTGAGCACGTGGAGAGCGGAACGGTCAGGCGGCATCTCCAGCAGCACGCAGGCCGGCATCCGCGCCTTCGCTTCCGACAGCAGCGATGCGCCGTCGGCAAAGCAGATCACGTCATAGGCGCTCTGCTGGAGCGCATTCGACAGTTGTTCGCGGGAGGCAGCGTCAGTTTCAATGACGAATACCTCACCCTTGGAAAGCATGTTCCCCGGCATAATCCCGATCCAGCAATGTCTTGGTCAAATGGTAAGCGACGGCCGGGGGCCTCATCGCGCCCCGCCGTCATCAGCACAGCATTCGCGCCCGTGCTTCGCTTTCCCTTATGTATGTTCCACCCAGTTCCCGGATTTGACGGATCGGGACAGAAACTTTACATTTCGGGACATCTGCCGGAATGGCTGACAGGAACGGGTCGCATGACCGACCTTATTCGCAGCGCAGGCTTGAGCTGTTACCCGGAGGTCGCCCGGTCGGTTGGGCTCGACCCCCGGCAGATGATGCGCAAGGTCAGGCTGCCGCTGGCCATCCTCGACAAGCCCGATACGCCCATTGCGGTCCCGGCCCTGCGTCGCCTGCTCGAGATATCGGCAGCGGCGTCCGGTGCCGAAGATTTCGGCTTACGGCTCGCCGAACGCGGCGGCCTCACCAATTTCGGCGCGGTCGGCCTGATCGTGCGCGAACAGGCGACGGTCGGCGAGGCGATCGAGGCATTCTCCCGCTTCATCCATGTCCATCACGACGGCATGAAGCTCGAAATCATCAAAGACAGGCAGACCGTGACGATCATCTTGCACCTGCGCGGCCGGCAACCGACCGCACCGCGCCAGTCGATCGACATGGCGCTCGGCAGCATCCACCGCATCATCCGGTCGCTGTTCGGCAGCGACTGGCGACCGCAGGAGGTGCACCTGCACTACCCGCCGCCGCACGACCGCAAGCGCTACCACGACTTCTTCGGCTGCCGCGTGATCTTCAACGCGGACGAGGACGCGATCCTGATGTCGGCGCACGACATGGAGCGCCGGATCCCGAGCGCGCACCCCCTGATCGCGAGCTATCTGCGCAAGCGGATCGAGGCGATCGAAAACCGGCCGGCGGGCTGGGAGGAGAAGGTCGACGAGGTCGTGCGCAGCCTGCTTGCGAGCGGCGACTGCACCGTCGAGCGCGTCGCCGAGCACCTCGCCTGCACCCGCCGCACCATCCACCGTCACCTCGCCGCAGCGGGCACCAGCTTCTCGGCGATCCTCGACGCGCAACGCGCCGACCTCGTGGTTCAACTGATCGAGGATCCCGGCCGGCCGCTGGCTGACATCGCCGCGCAACTCGGCTTCTCCGCGCAGAGCGCCATGGCCCGCTGGTTCCGGGGCCGCTTCGGCTGCACCATCACCGACTGGCGGCGGGGTGTGCGGCCGCCGGCGAAGCCGGACGATGTGCCGTCGGCCACCGCGGCCTGACTTACGCTCAAATCAGGCGTGCTCGAACGGGCCGACTTCACGGATGACCTTGCAAATCTGCAAGCAGCCGTTGGCATAGAATTCGGCATGCCCTCGTTTCATCGCCTCGATATGTTCCGGGTGCGTACGCCAGGCTTCGAGCGCCTCCTCGGAAGCAAAGCGAAACACGGTGAGCTCCTCGCCGTCGTCGGCCTTGAACGATTTGACCGACAGAAAGCCCGGAAGACCGCTGACAATCTCGTACATGCGCTCGCCAAGCCGCCCATACTCCTCGAGCGAGACGCCATCCCGCAGATTCAGGCCGCCAATCACAACGACTTCGCCGATCATTTTCGATCCATTCCTCATCAGCGTTTCCGCGCCAGCCTAACAGCAGACGCAGATCGAATGAGAGTTTCGGATCGACGGCGGCGTTTGTTACGCCGCAGCGAAAATTTCAGCGGGCCGGGATGGCGGCGCCCGCGATGGCGAGCGAGCGCCGGGGATTGCCTGTAAGCAGCGGACCGAACGCGATGGCAAAGCCGAGGAAAGCGACGATCCAGCCGCAGGCAGCGACGTGCAGCAACGCGTCGCCATGTGCGGGCAACACCACCGCGGCAACGCGCGCCAGTGCCGCGACGATGATCGCAACATAAATAACTTGTGTTGCCGGCGACGCCGTCAGCGCCTGCCCGGTATGGCCGAGGCTCGCGCGTGTCATCACCGCGAGCGTCATGATTCCGGCCGCGCCGGTCATCCAGGCGTGAATGCCCGCGCTCGGCGGCAGCAGGCCGAAGCCCGCCATGGCATTCAGGATGAAGCCTGATGGAACGAAGGCGTAGCCGACATGCAGGATCACAAGCAGCCGTTCGCGCGCGGTGCGATCGCCGGCCCAGCGCGCCAGCCGGACCAGATGCAGCATGCCGACAAGCGCCATGACGATTGCTGTTATCGTGTTCAACGGGATTACGATCCATGTGATCAGCGCCAGCGCGCTCAATCCGATCATCGCGCCGTCAAACCGTCCGAACGGCACCGGGACGCGGCCGGGATTGAACTTGACCAGCCAGTTGCGGGTGAAGCTCGGAATGATGCGACCGCCGATCAGCGAGATCAGCAGCACGACCACGGCGATGCCGACCCGGATGCTGATATCGGCCGCGCCCTTAAAATGCGCTTCGAGATGGAAGGCGAGGTTCCCTGATAGCAGCGCCAGCACGAGCCCCACGACGGGCATATTGCGCCAATTGCCGCCGGCGATGATTTCGCGCGTTGCCGCTGCGACGACCAGCGCCAAGAAGGCAGCATCGACGGCAAGCGCGAACGCCCAGCCGATCTCGGCCGACAGTGCCACCGCCGCGCGCCCGGCGAGCCAGACCACCAGCAACGCGCCCAGCGACGTGCCCTGGATCGGCAACCGTCCGGTCCAGTTCGGAATCGCGGTGAACAGGAAGCCGGTGATGACGGCCGGCAGGAAACCATAGAGCATCTCGTGGACGTGCCAGTCGCGCGGCGCGAAGGCTGACGTCACCGACAGCTCACCATAGAACATGGGCAGCCAGACCAGGATCGACAGCGCGGCCTGAACGGCAGCGAGCAGGAAGAAGGGCCGAAAGCTGTTCGCGAACAGCTGAAAGCCCTGAAAATGACGGGATCGAGCGCCAGCCATGGGGACAACTCCAGTACGTTTAGACCGTTGCCTGGAAAAATACTGCCGCGCAGCAGGCGTGTTTTTGCGCTATCGCAAACTGCCTGATGATTGCAGGTGCCATCACACTCCCTGATGCCAAGGAGGCAGAATGGCCAAGGTCGACACATCGCTGGTTGCGCATTTGCCGCTGTTTTCAGGCGTCAAGCCTGATGATCTCGACGAGATCCTGCGCGAGGCCCGCTCTGTGCGCTATCCCAGGAACACCGCCATCTTCGAGCAGGGCGCGGACGCGCAGTCCTTCTTCCTGCTGCTGCACGGCCATGTCCGTGCGGCCAAGACCACACCAACCGGCGAACAGATCGTGGTGCGCTATGTCGCGCCCGGCGAGACGTTTGGGCTGGCGATGGCGATCGGAGCTGCGCGCTATCCGGCAACCGCGCTCGCGGTCGACGACAGCGTCGTCCTGATCTGGCCCAATTCTGCATGGCCGCGTCTGGTCGAGCGGTTTCCCGCACTTGCCGCCAACACGATGCAGACCGTCGGCAAGCGGCTGCAGGAGAGCCATACCCGTATCCTGGAAATGTCGACCCAGCAGGTCGAGCAGCGCGTCGCACATGCTCTGCTCCGGCTCGCCAATCAATCCGGCAAGAAGCTCGACCACGGCATCGAGATCGACTTCCCGATCAGCCGCCAGGACATCGCGCAGATGACCGGCACCACCTTGCACACGGTCAGCCGCATCCTCAGCGGCTGGGAGAGCCAGGGTCTCGTCGAGAGCGGCCGGCAACGCATCATCCTGCGCGAGCCGCACAAGATCGTCGTGCTCGCGGAGCGGAGCCCGGACAGCGGCGGCGCCTGACCGATAGGGGTGAGGGGCGCTTCCGCTTACGGCGAAAGCTCTCCCTCACCCGGGAATCCGCGCGCCCCCGCGCAGATTCCGATTCGCCTCACGCCGGCACGCATTCGCACAGCGCAGCCAGGAATTTATCGCGATCGATGCCGTGCTCGCGGCAGGCGTCGTCCACCGTGTGGAAGGTCGCAATCGGACAGCCGACGCAGGCCATCCGGAAGGCGAGGAACACGCGGATCGTATGCGTCGCATTGCGCATGATGTCATCGACCAGATCGTCGGATCGGAAGGGCATGGACAACTCCGTTCCGAACTGACGATAGCGGCGCGGTGATGGGTTTCTTTGTGGAAGCGCAAGCTGCCGGCGACTACACCGCCCGGCTGTGCAGCTGCTTGCCCGGATCCAGATGCGCATCGAATGCGGCGGCGACGCTGCGAACCAGAAAGCGCGAGTCGTTCGCGACCGCCAGACGGTCGCCGTCGAGCCTCACCACGCCGTCCGAGATCAGCGACGTCAGCCGCGACGCCGATTGCAGCATCGCCTTTGGCTCAGCGCCATGGCGCGTGCAGATGTCGCCGAGATCGGCGCCGAACTCGCACATGATCCGCTCGATGATGTCGGCGCGCAGCCGGTCGTCGTCCGTAAGACCGTAGCCCTTCGCGGTGGCGAGGCGACCATCTGCGATGCTCCGCTGATAGGCGCCGACCTGCACTTCGTTCTGAACGTAGCCCTGCGGCAGATGTCCGATTGCGCTGGCGCCGAAGCCGAGCAGGACCTCACCCTTGTCGGTGGTATAGCCCTGGAAATTGCGTCGCAGCGTCCCCTGCCTGGAGGCCACGGCCATGGCATCGTCGGGTCTTGCGAAATGATCGAGGCCGATCTGCACATAGCCGGCCTCCTTCAGCGCATTGGCGATGGCGCAGGCCTGATCGTGGCGTGCAGGACCGTCCGGCAAATGGGTCTCGTTGATCATGCGCTGGTGCCGCTTGAAGCTTGGCACGTGCGCGTAGCCGAATACCGAGAAGCGGTCGGGCGCGAGTGCGAGCGAGCGACGCACCGTATCGAGGCAGGACGCGATGGTCTGGTGCGGCAGACCGTAGATCAGATCGAAGTTGAGTCCCCCGATACCGGCCCGCCGGAGCATGTCGACGACGGAGGCGGTCTGTTCGTGACTCTGTGCACGGTTGATCGCGCGCTGCACGACGGGATCGAAACTCTGCACGCCGAGGCTGGCGCGATTGACGCCGGAAAGCCGCATGGCCTCGACCATCTCTGATGTCAGCGTTCGCGGATCGATCTCGACCGCGATCTCGGCCGAGGGCAGCACGACGAAGGCGTTGCGCATCGCCGCCATCATTTCAGCAAAGGCCTCCGGCGCCATGATCGTCGGCGTTCCGCCGCCGAAATGAATGTGCTCGACCTCGATGCGGCGACCGATGGTATCAGCGACCAGCGCGATCTCGCCGCGGAGAGTGCGCTGATAGGCTGCGACGAGCTCATCGCGGCGAACGATCTGGGTATGGCAGCCGCAGTACCAGCACATCTCCCGGCAGAACGGCACGTGCAGATAGAGCGATGCACTGGCGCCCGAGGGAAGCTCGGACAGCCAGCGTGAATAGGTGTCGGCACCGATCTCCGGCGAGAAGTGCGGCGCGGTCGGGTAGCTCGTGTAGCGCGGTAATCTTTCTTCGCCGTAGCTCGCCGCGAGGTCGGTCCTCATATCTTACCTATTGGTAAATTGATGCTGCTTGCCGTCGCGGCAACCGCGGATGGCGGAGGATGACCCGTTTTCCACCAGACGACCTTGCGCTTGCTCAAAGTCGGAGCGCCGGATCGCACATCGGTACACCGCTATCGATACACCTCGTAAGGGATTCACCGGAGGCGAATCCGGCAAAAGCTTGTCGCAGCACAAACACGCTTGCCGCAACGGGCGCACACTGCATCCGTCATCAAAGCCTTTTCACATGAAGGATGCTTCCAATGTTCACCCGCAGAGCCGCATTGATCAGCGCCGCCGCGACCGCCCTGATGCTGGCAACTCCCGCCTTCGCCGCTGACGACCTCAAGCTGCCGCGGCAGAGGGTGGAGCTGGTCGCCCCGCCCTTCGTGCATGCGCACGAGCAGGCGACCAGGCAGGGCCCCAAGATCATGGAGTTCACGCTCACCATCGAGGAGAAGAAGGTCGTCATCGACGAGAAGGGCACCACCTTCCAGGCCATGACATTCAACGGTTCGATGCCGGGCCCGCTGATGGTCGTGCATGAGGGCGACTATGTCGAAGTGACGCTGGTCAATCCCGCGACCAACTCCATGCCGCACAATATCGACTTCCACTCCGCGACCGGCGCACTCGGCGGCGCCGCGCTCACCTTGGTCAATCCCGGCGAGCAGGTCGTATTGCGCTGGAAGGCCACGCGGACCGGCGTGTTCGTCTATCACTGCGCTCCAGGCGGCCCGATGATTCCCTGGCACGTCGTATCCGGCATGAACGGTGCCGTGATGGTGCTGCCGCGCGACGGACTGAACGACGGCAAGGGCCACGCCCTGAAATACGACAAGGTCTATTATGTCGGCGAGCAGGACATGTACGTGCCGCGCGACGAGAAGGGCAATTTCAAATCCTACGACTCGCCGGGCGAAGCCTTCACCGACACCGAAGAGGTGATGAAGAAGCTGATCCCGTCCCACGTCGTGTTCAACGGCAAGGTCGGCGCCCTCACCGGCAAGAACGCGTTGACCGCGAATGTCGGCGAGAACGTCCTGATCGTGCATTCGCAGGCCAACCGCGACAGCCGTCCGCACCTGATCGGCGGCCATGGCGACTATGTCTGGGAGACCGGAAAATTCTCCAACGCGCCGGAGACCGGGCTCGAGACCTGGTTCATCCGCGGCGGCTCGGCGGGAGCGGCGATGTACAAGTTCCTGCAACCCGGCATCTACGCCTATGTCACGCATAATCTGATCGAAGCCGCCGACCTCGGCGCCACCGCGCACTTCAAGGTCGAGGGCAAGTGGAACGACGATCTGATGACCCAGGTGAAGGCGCCTGCGGACATACCGGCCGCCAACACCAACTAGTGGCGACAAGGGGCCGGCCGTCACCGGCCCCTCCTCTTTCGGGCAACGACCATGCTGATCGCATTCAAGCTCAAATTGCTGCTCGCCTGCGCGGCCGGCTTCGCAGGACCGCTGGCCGTTGCGCCACTGGTTTCCGAGATGACGACGCCGAACGCGCAAGGCGAGCCTGCGATCGTCGAGATTGCCGCGGGCAGCTTCGCCTATCGCGAGGCCGGCGATTTCACCCGCGCCGGGCAGCAGGCCGAGGCGCCGCTGCGCACATTGCAATTCACGCGCCCGCTTCACATCATGCGCGAGCAGGTCTCCTCGGCCGACTACCAGCTTTGCGTGCAGGATGGCGAATGCCGCGCGCTCGATCGCGGCGTCGCGATTTCGCCCGACCGTCCTGCTGTGCAGGTGAGCTGGCACGATGCGCAAGGCTATGCGAGCTGGTTGTCGCGCAAGACCGGCCATCATTATCGCCTGCCGAGCGACGCCGAATGGGCTTTTGCGGCGGGCTCGCGCTTCAAGGACGACGGCGCGCCCGCAGACGCGGACAATCCGGCAAAGCGTTGGATCAGCCGCTACGAGCGCGAATCCGAGCGCGATCTCTCCGACACCACGGCCTACCCGTTCGGCAAGTTCGGCCTCAACGAGCGTGGCATGTCCGATGTCGCCGGCAATGTCTGGGAATGGACCTCGACCTGCTTCGTGCGCTCGCGCGTTGATGCTTCAGGTAACGCCGGCCGCCCGACGGTGAATTGCGGTGTCCGCGTCGCCGAAGGCGCGCACCGCGCCTACGTCACCGACTTCATCCGCGACGCCCGTGCCGGCGGTTGCGCACAGGGCGTGCCGCCCGCCAATCTCGGTTTTCGTTTGGTGCGCGAGGAGCGGTCGTGGGTGGCGAGCGTGGCGGCAAAATGGAGCAAGGTGTGGGCAAGGTCGTAGCCACGCACTCCGTCATTGCGAGCGCAGACTTGTCCGCCGAAGCCTCGGCGCAGGCGGAAGCAATCCAGAATCTTTCCGCAGAAACAGTCTGGATTGCTTCGTCGCAAGAGCTCCTCGCAATGACGAGATTGTTGCGCGCGCCCGGCCTCGACCGGCACGGCACGCCCGTTAGCTCAAATCATCCGTGCGAACATGCGAAAGCCCGGTGCGCCAGTGATCGCCTCGAAGGCGGGATCGCGTTTCTCGTCCGCGAACGCGAAGCCTGCTTTGGTGTAAGCGCGCTCGGCCGGCTCGTTGCCGATCAGGAACGATATCGTCGCGCGGCGGAAGCCGGCTGCTCTTCCTTTTGCGAGCGCGGATTCGATCAATGCCTGCACCAGGCCTCGGCCGCGATAGGCGGGATCGGTGGCGACGTGCTCGATCATCCAGTCGCCCTCGCCGCCCTGAACCCAGCAGTCCCGGATATAAGCGCCACGTCGGCGGATGGCCTCCAGTTCGGACGCGGCAAGCCCGGTCGCTGCGCCGACCTCGGCGATCGCAGCCCACGCCGACGGGCCGGTGCCGGCTGCGGGCACGGCACAGAGCGCGGCGGCGGGCTGGCCATCGCATTCGGCGATCAGGAAGTTCTGATGGTGCCACATCGACACGGTCTGCGCGGTCGCGATCGCTGCGATAAAATCGCGGCACTGCTGTTCCGGCCAGCCGAGCGCAATGTCGAACCAGCCGCGCGGCCGGTAGCCGCGCTGCGATGGCAGGATGGTTCTGGCGATGAAATCTGCGTCGTCGGGACGCGCAGACCGTATCGTCATGCGCCCCCCTTTGCGAAGCCCTTACGTGTTCTTCAGCGCGACGCGGAATTCGGCTTCGGTCTTGGCCTTGACCTCGTCGAGCGTGACACCGTCGGCGAGCTCGATCAGCGCCATGCCGCCGTCGCCGTGCTTGTCGATGGTGAAGACCGCGAGATCGGTGACAACCATGTCGACCACGCGCTCGCCGGTTAGCGGCAGGTTGCACTTCTTCAGGAGTTTCGCCCCGTCCTTGGCCGAATGCTCCATCACCACGACGACGCGCTTGACGCCGGCGACGAGGTCCATCGCGCCGCCCATGCCCTTGACCATCTTGCCGGGGATCATCCAGTTGGCGAGGTCGCCGTTCTGGGCCACCTGCATGGCGCCGAGGATCGACAGATCCATGTGGCCGCCGCGGATCATGCCGAAGGAATCCGCGCTGGAGAAATAGGAGGTCGACGGCAGCTCGCTCACGGTCTGCTTGCCGGCGTTGATGAGATCAGCGTCCTCTTCGCCCTCATAGGGGAACGGGCCCATGCCGAGCATGCCGTTCTCGCTCTGCAGGCTGACGTCGACGCCGTCAGGAATGTAGTTCGAGACCAGTGTCGGGATGCCGATGCCGAGATTGACGTAGTAGCCGTCACGCAATTCCTTCGCGGCGCGCGCAGCCATCTGTTCACGAGTCCAGGCCATGTGAGTCTCCTGTTTTGGTTAGCGCATGATCTTGCCGGAAAACCGGTATCCACTTTTCCGGATCATGCGCGCCTTAGGCGGCGGTGCGCGGGCGGGTGTTGCGGAATTCGATGCGCTTCTTGGCCGTGCCGACCTCGACGATGCGCTTCACGAAAATGCCTGGTGTGTGGATGTGATCAGGATTGAGTTCACCGGCGGGAACCAGATGCTCAACCTCGGCCACGGTGATCTTGGCGGCGGTCGCCATCATCGGGTTAAAGTTGCGCGCGGTCTTGCGGTAGATCAGGTTGCCGGCGGTGTCGCCCTTCCAAGCATGCACGATGGCGAGGTCGGCGAACAGGCCGCGCTCCATCAGATACTTCTCGCCGTCGAACTCCTTTATCTCCTTGCCTTCGGCGATCAGCGTGCCGACGCCGGTCTTGGTGTAGAAGGCCGGGATGCCGGCGCCGCCGGCGCGGATGCGCTCGGCCAGCGTGCCCTGCGGGTTGAATTCGAGTTCCAGCTCGCCGGCGAGGAATTGCTGGGCGAACAGCTTGTTCTCGCCGACATAGGACGAGATCATCTTCTTGATCTGGCGGGTTTCGAGGAGGCGCGAGAGCCCGATGCCGTCGACGCCGGCATTGTTCGAGACCACCGTCAGACCCTTGACGCCGGAGTCGCGGATCGCATCCGACAGCGACTCGGCGATGCCGCAGAGGCCGAAGCCGCCGGACATGATCATCATGTTGTCCTTGAGGACGCCCTCAAGCGCCGACTTGGCGTCGGGATAGACCTTGTTCATGCAAAAACCCTCGACTGAAACCTGAGAGGCGTCGCGCCCATATTGGCGGCGATTATTAGGCGAAATCGTCCGAAGCCGTCAATGATACGGGGTTCTCCGTTCCGAGGGGCGGTGGTAGAAGCTGCCCACGCCGTGGGCAGAACCGTCCCCGGCCTTGAAAGCGACAAGAAAACCCATCAAGTTGCGGCACTTAACATAACAGGACTAGGACGGGATCCTGGGCGCGGGGCGCGCAGGTTTCCTTTCCGGCTCAAACGAACAACCCGATCAGGACATGCCATTGACCATGGCCCAAGGAATGAAGCGCCTCGGGACGCCGATTGCGGCGCTGCTCGGCGTCGTGCTGATCGCCCTGATCGCGACCTCCTGGCTCATCAACCGCGACGCGCTGCGCAAGGCGGTGGAAACGCAGATCCGCGACGTCACCGGGCTCGAGCTCAGCGTCGCCGGCAACATCGACATTTCCGTACTGCCGGCGAGCTACATCTCCTTCCATGACGTCGGCCTCAAGGGCGGCGGCACCGCCGACCCCGCGCTCCATGTCGACGTGCTCACCGCCAACCTCCGGCTGCTGCCGCTGCTGCTGCAGCGGTTCGAGATTGCCGACCTGATGCTGCTGCGGCCGCATATCCATGTCGGCCTGAAGCCGGACGGCGAGAGCAACTGGACACCGTTCATCCAGACCATTGCGCGCACGATGAAGCCCGGCGCCGACAGCCAGGTCTCATTCTCCGAGATCAGGATCCAGGACGGCTTGCTCGACTATCTGGACGTCGCCACGAATGCCACCGAGAAGTTCGAGGACATCGACCTGTCGCTGGCCTGGCCCTCGATATCGCGCTCCTTCGCCGCAACCGGGCAGTTCGACTGGCGCGGCGAACGCATCGACGGCTCGATCAGCTTTGCCGATTTCGTCGCGGCGCTCTCGGGCGAGCGCTCCGGCCTGAAGGCGCGGATCGCCAGTGCGCCGCTCAAGCTCGCCTTCGACGGCAGCGTCGCCAACCGCACCAGCCCGATGATGGAGGGCACGCTCACCATCGACAGCCCGTCCTTGCGCAACGCGCTGCGCTGGACCGGCCAGCCGCAGCCCGGCAGCGGGGGCTTCGGCCGCTTTGCGCTGAAGGCCCGCGCCAATGTCGTCGGTGCCTCGATCGCGCTGACCAACGTCAATGTCGAGCTCGACGGCAACACTGCCGAAGGCGTCATGACCTACGCCAATAACGGCCGGCAGACTCTGCAGGCGACGCTCGCCGCCGACGCACTCGACTTCACGCCTTATATCTCCACCTTCCGCCTGCTCGCGAGCGGCGCGCGCGACTGGAACAGGCAGCTGTTCGATCTCAACGGATTGTCGAGCACCGACCTCGACATGCGCCTCTCGGCAGCCAGGCTGACGGTCGGCCCGACCAAGCTCGGCCGCACCGCGATCGGCGCGAATTTGCGAAATGGCACGCTGGCGCTCTCGGTCGGCGAGGCCCAGGTCTATGGCGGCATTGCCAAGGGCTCGTTCGGCATCTCGCGCTCCGACACCGTCGCCGACATCAAGGCGCAATTCCAGTTCGCCGACGTCGACCTTCAGGCCTGCGCCACCGAACTGTTCGGCCTCAACAAGCTGTCTGGCCGCGGCAACATCAACGTGTCCCTCGTGGCCTCCGGTTCGAGCCCGTTCGGCTTGGTGCAATCGCTCGACGGCACCGCCAGCGTGATCGGGCACGACGGCGCCATCTCCGGCTTCAATGCCGAGCAGCTCTTGAAGCGGCTTGAGCGCCGGCCGCTATCCGGCGGCGGCAATTTCCGCAGCGGCACGACGCCTTACGACAATCTCACCATCGCGGTGAAATTCGCCGACGGCATCGCAACCGCCGAGGACATCCGCATCGAGGGACCGGCGGCGAAGATCACGCTGACCGGCACCGCATCGGTACCGACCCGCGAATACGACATGAAGGGTGTGGCGAGCCTCAACACAACGTCAGGCTTTCAACTGCCCTTCATGGTGCAGGGTCCCTGGGACGATCCATTGATCTTCCCAGATCCCGAGGCCCTGATCCGCCAGTCGCCTGCGGCCTCTCCGTTCCTCGACCTCTTGAAGCAACGCATCACCGGCGGCAAGCGGCAGACGCCGGAGGGATCGCCGACGGCGGAGAACGCCAAGGACGGCGCCAAGTCCAACTGAAGACGAAGTCCAACTAAAGACGATGATCGCCGATCATGCGAATTGATCGGGGCAAATTGATGCAGCGATTGGATCGATGCCCGCGTTAAGCATCTCCAAGAGCCCGACACCCCTCGACCTAGGTCTGACAACATGCCGCTAGATCGGATAGCGGCCATGGGCTAGTGTTTTATACGACCGGTTAAAAACTCCGGCCGTTTGAGGGAGAAAAACGTGAGATCCAAGGTTATTGGCGCAGTGTCACTGGCGGTCGCTGCGGTTGGGCTGTTCGCCGCCACTGCACCCGCCTTTGCGCAGCAAAAAACGATTACGGTCTGGTGGGGCAAAGGCTTCTACCGCTCCGAAGACGACGCGCTGATCAATACGATCAAGAAGTTCGAAGAAAAGACCGGCATCAAGGTCGAATTGTCGCAGTACGCGATCCAGGACATGATTCCGAAGACGGTCGCCGCGCTCGACGCCGGCACCGTGCCCGATGTCGCCTATTCCGACACGTACGATGTGCAGGTGCAGGGCAAGTGGGCCTATGAGGGCAAGCTCGAGGACCTTTCCGACATCATGGAACCGATCAAGGATCGGTTCGTGCAAAACACGCTGGATGCGTCGATCCTCTATAACGACGTCGCCAAGAAGAAAGCCTATTACGGCTTCCCGCTGAAGCAGCAGAGTATGCACGTCCAGATCTGGAACGACATGCTGGAGAAGGCCGGCTTCAAGCAGAGCGACATCCCGAATGATTGGGAAGGCTATTGGTCGTTCTGGTGCGACAAGGTGCAGCCGGGTATCCGCAAGGCCACCGGCCAGCGCATCTACGCCGTCGGCCAGCCGATGGGCGTGGAATCCACCGACGCCTTCCAGTCGTTCTACACCTTCATGGACGCCTATCACGTCAAGCTGGTCGACGACGACGGCAAGCTCCTGGTCGACGATCCCAAGGTTCGCGAGAACCTGATCAAGGCGATGAAGGATTACACTGACACCTATATCAAAGGCTGTACCCCGCCGTCCTCGACGACCTGGAAGGACCCGGACAACAACGTCGCCTTCCACAACAAGACCATCGTGATGACCCACAACTTCACGATCTCGATCGCGGCGAAATGGTACGAGGACTCGCAGAACCAGGCGCTGACGCAAGAGCAGCGCGACGCCGGCAAGAAGGCCTATGAGCAGGACATCATCACGGCGTCCTTCCCGAAGGCGCCTGATGGTTCGACCATTCGCTACCGTTCCGACGTCAAGACCGGGCTGATCTTCACCGCCGCCAAGAACAAGGCCGAGGCCAAGCAGTTCGTCAGCTTCCTGCTCCAGGAAGAGAACGTGCGTCCCTATATCGAGGGAGCGCTCGGCCGCTGGTTCCCGGTGACGAAGGAAAGTCAGGCCAGCCCGTTCTGGCAGGCCGACAAGCATCGCAAGGCCGTGTACGCCCAGTTCACCGGCGGCACCGCGCCGTTCGACTTCACCAAGAACTGGAAGTTCACGATCCTGAACAACGAGAACGTCTGGGCCAAGGCGATGAACCGGGTGGTCAGCGAGAAGGTTCCGGTCGACAAGGCCGTCGACGAACTGATCGCCCGCATCAAGCAGGTCGCGGGCTAAGTCCACTGCACTTCCCTCTCCCCGCTTTGCGGGGAGAGGTGTAAGAACAACACCGGCCGCGTTTCGCGGCCGGCTTCTCTTTGAAGAGTTCGAAAAGAATGGCGATTACGCTTTCTGGCGATCAGGCGATCCCCGCCCCACCCCTGACGTCCCGGCTGACCACGGCGCAGGTCTGGGGCATCGTGCTGCTCGCCCCCTATCTGCTCGTTTTCCTCGCCTTCGTCGTCTATCCCGTCTGCTACGGGCTGTGGCTGGCGCGGGCGCCGTCGAACTATGTCGCGCTCTGGAACGACCCGATCTTCGGGCGCGCCGCGGTCAACACGTTGATCTTCCTGGTCATCGGCATCAACATCAAGATGTTGATCGCGCTGTTCCTGTCCGGCTTTTTTGCGCAGCAGCGCACCTGGATCAAATGGCTTTCGGTGATCTTCATCCTGCCCTGGGCGGTGCCATCGATCCCGACAATCCTGTCGGTGCGCTTCATGCTCAATCCCGAATGGGGCATCATCAATCACTACATCTTCGCCTTCACCGGCGATGACGGGCCGAACTGGCTGAACGACCCGACCGTGGCGCTGACCATGGCGATCGGCGTGCACATCTGGAAATCGCTGCCGTTCTGGACAATGATCCTGATCACCGGGCGCCTTGCGATCGCGCAGGACCTGTTCGAGGCTGCCGAAGTCGACGGCGCGAACTGGTGGCAGAAATTCCGCTTCATCACCTGGCCGTCGATGCAGACGCTCTACATCACCTGCACGCTGCTCTCGATGATCTGGACGCTGGGCGATTTCAACAGCGTCTATCTGCTCACCGGCGGCGGTCCGGCCGACCTCACGCATGTGCTGTCGACGCTCGGCATTCGCTATCTGCGGCTCGACCAGCTCTCGCTCGCGATGGCCTCCATCGTCTGTGCGATGCCGTTCGTCCTGCCGCTCGTGTACTTCATGATGAAACGGTTGTCGCGATGAAGCTTCCCTCTCTCCGTGACGTCGCGACGGAAGCGCGGCTGCTGCTGATCGGCATTCCCGTCTTCCTGTGGACGATGATCCCGATCTACCACATGTTCCTGTTCGCGATCTCCCCGAAGGAAGACGCGTTCTCGGGCAAGCTGTGGCCGGACCATCCGACGCTGCACAACTTCGAGATCGTGTTCAGGCAGCAGCATTATTTCCTGCGCGACTTCTACGTCCAGTTCTGGAATTCGGTGGTGATCGCCGCCGCTGTCGGGGTGTTGACGCTGTTCATCGCGACTGCCGCGGCGTTCTCGATCTCGCGGCTGAAAGTGCCCGGCGGGCGCATCGTGCTGAACCTCGCGCTGTTCACCTATTTCATCCCGGCGGCGTTCCTTGCCGTGCCGATGTACCGCACCATGGGCAATTACGGCCTGCTCAACAATCACTGGGCGCTGATCCTGGCCATGGTAACGATCGCCTCGCCTTACGCGATCTGGGTGCTCAAGCAGGCCTCCGACAAGCTGCCGGTCGAGCTGGACGAAGCCGCCGTGATGGACGGCGCCACCACGCTGCAGATCTTCCGCCTGGTCTATCTGCCGCTGATGATGCCCTCGCTGGTCGCGATCGGTACCTACGCGGTGCTGCTGGCCTGGAACGAATATCTCTACGCGTTCCTGCTGCTCTCGAACGACCGCGAGATCACGCTGCCCGTCGCGCTCGGCAATTTCCTTGCTGCCGACGACTCGCCGTGGGAGCTGCTGATGACCACCGGCTTCATCTACGCGCTGCCGCCGGCCGCGGTCTATTACGCCTTCCGCAAGTACATGGTGGGCGGGCTGACGGCGGGAGCAGTGAAGTCTTAAGGCGCTGCGCTTCACGACGGAACGCAGCGCGCCGGCGGTCCTCAGGCCGCCTTGCGCACAGTCCGCAGAAACTCGGCGACGGCGGTCTTCAGCGCACGGGCCTGATCCTGCAACGCTGACGCTGCCGTCAGCGTCGCTTCGGCGCCGGCGTCGGTCTCTCCGGCCACGGTGCGGACCGCGCCGACCTGGTCGGTCACGGCCGCCGTGCCATTCGCCGCCTGCTCCACATTGCGGGCGATCTCGCTGGTCGCAGCACCCTGCTCCTCGACGGCGGACGCAATCGTGGTCGCGATCTCCGTCATCTCGGCGATGGTTTTTCCGATCTGACCGATCGCTGCGACGGATTGTCCGGTCGAGCCCTGGATCTCGCTGACGAGCCCTGCGATCTCCTCGGTCGCGCGCGCGGTCTGGGTCGCAAGGCTCTTCACCTCGTTCGCGACCACGGCAAAACCCCTGCCTGCATCGCCTGCACGAGCCGACTCGATCGTGGCATTGAGCGCCAGAAGATTGGTCTGACTCGCGATCGCCTGGATCAGCTGGACCACCGTGCCGATCCGCTCGGCGGAATCCGACAGTGCGCGCATCAGGGCCTCGGTGCGGGACGCCTCCTCCTTGGCCTGGTCCGAGACCGACACGGAGCGTGCGACCTGGCTCGAAATCTCCTTGATCGAGGCCGCCAGCTGATGCGTCGCGGCTGCAACTGTCTGCACATTCGAGGACGCCTGCGCCGATGTCGCGGCGACCTGTTCGGCGAGCGAGCGGCCGCGCTCGGCGACGCGCGCAAGACTTTCGGCACTATGCCCCATCTCCTCGGCGCGGCTCGAGACGCCCCCGATGACGCCCTCCATGCCGCTATCGAAGCGATCGGCCAGCTGAGCCATCATCGATGCACGTTCGGTCTCGGCTGCCGCGCGCTGCGCGGCTGCGTCCTGCTCCATGCGCCGGACGGTCTGCGCATTCTTGCGGAACACTTCGACCGCTTCAGCCATGTGGCCAATCTCGTCGCCGCGCTCGCCACCCGGGATCGCCTCGTCGAGCTCGCCCGCCGCAAGGCTTTGCATGCGCAGGGTCATCTGACCGATCGGCCGCGACACGCTGCGTCCGATCAGCCAGGCCAGCAATGCGCCCAAGGCGAGCGCGAAGGCAGCGACCGTGAACACGAGACTGCGCGTGCGCTCGACCGATTCCGCCGTCAACCGGCTCTGCTCGGCGCGCGTCGTACCGAGGGACCGGCTGATCTCGGCGGCCTTGGCGTCGATCGCACTGCTGGACTTGGCGAGGTCAGCTTGTGCCTTGCGCAGCTCGCCCATTGCCGCGGAGAGCTCCGTCAATGTCGCCGATTGGTCGGTGAGCGCCTTCTTCAGGGCGGCGATCAGGTTCTTCAATCGCGGCGCCTCGACCGCAGCGATCTCCGCCTCGCTGTCGGCAGCCGCGGCCAGCGCGTAGCCGATCGTCAGCGAGACGTCATCGGCGTCGCCCTGAGCCTGGGTGATGGTGAAGCGCATCATCGCGACGCGCATCGCATCCACCGTTCCGGCAAGACGCAGTGGCTGAAGCAGACGATCGGGCTGGTTGGCGAGCGTCGCATTGATCGCGCCGACGTCGAGGCCCGCAGACGCGCCGAGCGCCTCGGCCTTGGTACTGGCGATGCGCAGCCGATCGACGGCGCCCGCTACCGATGTGAAGGATTTTCGATAGGTCGCAAGCGCCTCCACCAGCGCGCTTCGGCCCGCCGCAATCGCCGGCAGGCGGCCGAATTGCTGGTCGACTTGATCGAAGGTCTGTCCGACGCCGTCGATCGTCTTGATCGCGCTGTCGCGGTCGCCGAGATTGCGCGTGCGGATGAACTTCTCGGCGGCCACGTTGGCCGTGAGCAGCGCGGCGTGCACCCGCGCCATGCCGGCATCGCCGTCGGCACTTGTGACGAGCTCTCCGACGGTACCGCCGATCTCGGCCAGCCGCAGCACGGCGAGCAGCGCCAGGACGCAGAGGAAACCGAGCACCAGCGCGAAGCCACCGAAGATGCGCGGGCGGACGCCGATGCGTGACAGGAGCAATGACAGGTTCATGATGTCTCCCGAGGGATTACGGCGTAGCCCGGATACGGGCGAGCAGATCCTTGCCGAAGCGCTTCTCGAATTCAGGCTCCAGCGGCTTCACGGCATCGATGAAGGGTTGGCGGTCGACCTTCTCGATGATCTCCATGCCGGCCTTGCGCAGCTCCTCGATTCTCTTTGTTTCTTCCGCGACCCCACTCTTCCAGGTCGCTTCCGCTCCGGCCTTTGCCGCAGTGAGGATGGCGGCCTGGTCGGCAGGCGCGAGAGCCTGAAACACATCACGATTGGCGACGAAAGCAATCGGAGCGAAGAAATGCCCCGTCAGGCTTGCATATTTCTGCACTTCCTCCAGGTGGCTGGCGGCGATCGTCGCGACCGGGTTCTCCTGCCCGTCGATGCGGCCGTCCTTCAGGGCGGAATACACCAGCGTGAACTCCATCGGAACGACCTCGGCGCCCAGCGCCTTGAAGGTCATCTGATAGACCTCGTTGGGAAGCACGCGGATCTTCAGCCCTTGAAGATCCGCAGGTGACTGAATCGGCCGCCTCGAATTGGTGATATTGCGAAAGCCCTGCTTCCCGATCGCGAGCAGTACCAAACCCTTGTCGGAGAAATGCTTGGCCAGCAGAGCCCCGACCGGCCCGTCCGCAACCGCCTTGGCTTGTGCAGCATCGCGGAACAGGAACGGTACGTCGAACACGCCAAATTCCGGCACGGCGGAGCTGACCACCGAGCCGGACAGCGTCGCCATATCGACCACGCCACTGCGCATCGCGGCAAGGAGCGCCGTTTCGCTGCCTAATGCGTTGCCGGCGCGTTCATCGACGATGATGCGACCCTGCGCGATCTCGGCGAGCTTGCGCCGAAACTCGTCCGAGCCAATCTGCTGTGGCGACTGCGGCGAGCCATTATAGAGCAACGACACCATCTGCGTCGCGCCGGCCGACGGCCGAATGGCGAGGCAAAATAACGCCAGCGCAGCGCTGGCCACAGCAAAATGGAATCGCTTCATCGCCCTCTTCCCCAAGCGATGCGACGATAGCCAGTGAAGCTATATGAATTGTTAACCACGATCCCCGCGCGGTGCCCAGGCACCGCGGGCCGCTTCTCTGATCAGCCCTCGGCGCTCTTGCGTCGATAGGCGAGCAGCAGCGCGATCATCGAGCCGAAGAAATAGCCGGCGGTCGCGCCCGAGATGGCGCGGCCAACGATGATTGCGAGTGCCCGGTCGCCGGCATCGATGGCCGAGATCACGCTCACCGCGTACTGCAGGCTGAACACGACGAGATTGCGAATCAGGGCGAACGCACTGCCTGGACGAATGATCTCTCCCGTCTTGTGATCGACATCGAACGGACGCGGTGTCAGCACACCGAGCGGCAGCAGCGCGAGCGCCGCGACGACCCACGCGACCAGCGGCCATTGGCTCTCCTGATGTCCGAAACCGATCCTCGAAACGCCCCAGGCGATGAAGACAATGGGGACAATCAACGCCCGCCAGATCGGCGCCTTGCGCGGCTGCATCGACTTGATGCCCTGCCAGACCAGATAGGCCAGCAGGATCCAGACCCAGGGCGGGGTATGGATCAGGATTTGATAGGCGAACATCATGACCCATTCCTTTTCTAGAGAGGCGCAGCGCTCTCGCCCTGCGCGCTCGACAGCTTTGAAGCAAGCGAGGCGATGACAATGACGACCGCGATCAGGGCAATCACCAGCGTGCAGATCGCGTTGATCTCCGGCTTCACACCCAGCCGCACCTCGGAATAGATGCGGATCGGCAGCGTCGCCGAGCCGGGGCCGGTGGTGAAGCTCGCGATCACGAGATCATCGAGCGAGAGCGTGAAGGCGAGCATCCATCCGGCGACAATCGCGGGCGCAATCAGCGGCAGCGTCACCGACAGGAAAGCCCGAACGGGCGCGCAGCCGAGGTCCATCGCCGCCTCCTCGAGCGAACGGTCGAGCGAGCCGAGGCGCGACTGCACGACGACCGCGACGAAGCACATCGTCAGCGTGGTATGCGCGATCGTCACCGTCCAGAAGCCGCGCTCGGCGTTCAGCGCGACGAACAGCAACAGCAGCGATAGTCCCGTGATCACCTCCGGCATCACCAGCGGCGCATAGAGCATGCCGGAGAATAGTGTGCGGCCGCGAAAACGCTCGCCGCGCGACAGCGCCACCGCCGCCATCGTGCCGATCAGCGTGGCGATGGTTGCGGAGGCGACCGCAACCCTCAGGCTCATCCAGGAGGCCTCGATCATGGCGTGGTCGGCGAAGAAATCGCGATACCAGCGCAGCGACCAGCCGCCCCACACCGTCACCAGCCGCGAGGCGTTGAAGGAGTAGATGACGAGGATGACGATCGGCAGATAGAGGAAGGCAAGGCCCAGCGTCAGCGAAGCGAGGTTGAAGCGGGACAGGCGAGAGACTTTGCGCATCTCACCGTTCCTCCAATTGCCGCCGCTGCAGCCGCTCATAGAGCAACAAAGGCAACAGCAACACCACAAGCAGCACGATCGCCGCGCTTGATGCGACCGGCCAATCCTTGTTGGTGAAGAACTCGAGCCACAGCGTCTGTCCGATCATCAGCGAATTGGAGCCGGCGAGAAGATCCGGGATCACGAATTCGCCGACGATGGGGATGAAGCAGAGCAGCACGCCGGCGCCGACGCCGGGCAGCGACAGCGGGAATGTGACCAGCCAAAACACCTGCCAGGGCGGCGCGCCGAGATCGGAGGCCGCCTCCTCCAGCGCCGGCTCCATCTTCGCGAGCGTGGCGTAGAGCGGCAGGATCATGAAGGGCAGATAGGAATAGACGATGCCAATATACATCGCGGTGTCGGTGGAGAGCCACACCACCGGCTGGCTTACCAGATGCAGTGCCAAGAGGATCTGATTGAGCAGGCCGTCGTGCTGGAGGATGTTGATCCAGGCATAGATGCGGATCAGGAACGAGGTCCAGAACGGTACGATCACCAGCACCATCGCGACCGCCTGCCAGCGTTTTGGCAGCCGCGCCATGCCATAGGCGATGGGGTAGCCGATCAGCAGCAGCAAGGCGGTTGCGGTCACGGCAACGGTCAGGCTGCGCAGATAGGCGAACACATAGAGGTCGTCGGAGGCGAGCAGCTTGAAATTGTCGATCGAGAGCGCGGCAAAGGCCGCCCGGATCGCCGTCCACCCCGCCGTCAGGTCGAACACCGGTTCGTAAGGCGGCTGCGCGATCGCGGTCTGCGACAGGCTGATCTTCAGCACGAAGCCGAACGGCACCAGGAAGAACAGCACCATCCAGACATAGGGCGCGATCGCGGCGAAGCGCGCCGGTCTCGCAAAGATCCGGCGCGCGCTCATGACGGCAGCACCACACAATCGTCGGGCGTGAACCAGGCGACGACATGCTGGTCCAGGCTATAGGCATCGATATCGAGCCGCGCGCTATTGGCGACCGACGCCTCGATCGCCCCGCCGGTATCGAGCTTCACCTTGTAAGTGGTGGTGCCGCCGAGATAGCAGATGTCGGCGATGACGCCGTCGAGCCGGTTGATCGCCGTTTCATGACCGGCCTCGCTCACGGGACCACGACGCGACAGCTTGACCTTCTCGGGGCGGATCGCGACCGAGAACTTTCCTTCGCCGACCGGTTCGCGCGGCTCGGCCACAACAAGCGCGCCGGCATCGCGCGTGCCAATGACGAGACGATGACCGTCGCGCAATTTGGACTCGGCGTCGAACAGGTTGATGTCACCGACGAACTCGGCGATCCAGCGCGAACGTGGCGCCTCATAGAGCTCGCGCGGCGTCCCGACCTGCGCAAGCTTGCCTGATTTCATCACGCCGATCCGGCTTGCCATCGTCATCGCCTCTTCCTGGTCGTGGGTGACGATGATGAAGGTCATGCCGAGCCGGCGCTGCAGCTCCATCAGCTCGCCTTGCGTGTTTTCGCGCAGCTTCTTGTCGAGGGCCGCGAGCGGCTCGTCGAGCAGCAACAATTGCGGCCGCCGCGCCAGCGCCCGGGCCAGCGCGACGCGCTGGCGCTGGCCGCCGGAGAGCTGGTCGGGCTTGCGCTTCTCCAGCCCCTCCAGCTTGACCAGGGCCACCATCTCCGCGACGCGCGTTGCGATGTCGGCGCGCGCCATGCCGGCGCGCTTGAGACCGAAGGCGATGTTGTCGCGCACTGCCAGATGCGGAAACAGCGCGTAGTTCTGGAACATCATGTTGATGGGACGCTCGTGCGGCAGCGCCTGCGCGATGTCCTTGCCGCCGAGCACGATACGCCCCTGATCCGGTGCCTCGAAACCCGCGAGCATGCGCAGCAGCGTGGTCTTGCCGCAGCCGCTGGGGCCAAGCAGTGCAAAGAACTCGCCGGCCTTGATGTCGAGCGACACGCCGTGGACCGCACGGAACGTCCCGAACGTCTTGGCCACGCCCTCGATGCGCAGCAGCGGCTCGCCCGCGGCCGGATGCGCGTCTCCAGCCGTTTTCGCTCCGGCATCCTTTCTCGGCAATTCGTCAGTCATAGTCCCTGCCAACCCCAACGCCGCCGCACGCTAGCGGCGGATCGGCTTTTGCTCAACCGGCATTCGCCATGAACGCAGCCAGTGCCTCGCGGTCCGCAGCCGGCATCGTGAGGCCGAGCTTGGAGCGGCGCCAGAGGATGTCCTCGGGGAAGCGCGCCCATTCGTGGGCCATGAGATAACGGACTTCGGCGCCGGTCAGATCGGGACCGAAATTTGGACCGAGCTCATCGCGTGCCTTCGCCTCGCCGAGCACATCAGGCAGGCGCGAGCCGTAGGCCGCAACCAGGCGCCGGGCCTGTGGCTCCTCAAGAAACCGCCAGCGGTGGCGCGCAAGATCGATCTCGGTCTCGAAACGATCCCAGGCGAAATCGCCCCCCGGCAAGGCTGCGCCTGAAGTCCAGGGCCGCGACATCGGATAGAACGGGGTCAGCCGCGTCACTGCCCGCTCGGCGCGAAAGCGCGAGGTCGTGACGTCGCCGCCGAACATCGTGAGCAGCGGTGCCTTGCGCCGGCGCGCGTGGAACAAGGTCGTGCCGTCGCGTCGCCGCGCGGACACTGGCGACAGGTTGACGCCCGTGACCGCGCGCACCACGTCGGTCGGCGCAACGCGCTCGCGGAAATAGCGGCTCACGGCCTCGCAGAGATAGCCGACGTCGGCGCCGGGCATCGCGACGATGGCGGGATCGCCGGTGAATTCATGCGTGACTGTGCCGACCAGCGTGAAATCACGCTCGAACGGGCTGGCGAAAATCAGCCGGCCATCATTGTTCTGGAACACATAGACGTTGTCGGACTCGAACAGCCTGGGCACGATGATCTGGCTCATCTGCCTGGCCGCCACGGCCGGCTGCGGAAGCCGCAGCACGGTCTCCGCGACCATCGGCGTCCAGGCGCCGGTGGTGTTGGCCAGCGCGCGGGCCGTGATCGTGCGGCGATGACCGCGATCGACAATAGCGAGCCGCCAGGTATCGGTCCTGTCGGCCCGCACGCAACGCGCCCCGGTCCGGATCGCGGCACCACGCTCGGCGGCATCCAGCGCCGTAAGCACCACCAGGCGGGAATCGTCGACGACGCAGTCGGCGTATGTGAAGGCGATGCCGAACGGCCGCTTCAGCGCGTTGCCGACCGGATGATGCGTGATGTCGAGCGTTGTCGATGCCGGAAGGCCGCCGCGGTCCGCCAGCGCATCATAGGCATACAGGCCGGCCCGCAACAGCCAGGGCGGACGCTCGTCGGAATGGGCCGGGATCACAAAGCTCATCGGCCGCACCAGATGCGGCGCGATCCGCAGCCAGATCGCCCGCTCGGCCAGTGCCCTGCGCACGCGCCAGAAGCCGCGCCGCTCCAGCACCGACAGATCGCCATGGATCAGCCGCGGGGTCGCCGACGAGGCCGCGCCGCCGAGATCACCCTGCTCGATCAGGATCACCCGCAGCCCGCGGCCGGCGGCATCACGGGCGAGGCTGACACCGTTCAGGCCGCCACCGATGATCGCGAGGTCGTAATCCGCCATGAAACCGTCGAGAGGGAGCGAGGTAAGCGCTCAACATCACTAGCCGGTCTTGAGCGCAAGCTCCATGGCCTCGCCGCGGCCGACGAGGTCGGCATATTTTCCGATCGGCAGCGGCTTGCCGAGCAGGTAACCCTGCACACCGTCGCAGCCCTCCTTGGCAAGGAAAGCGAGCTGGTCGACCGTCTCGACGCCCTCGGCGATGATGGACATTTCGAGGCCGTGGCCGAGATCGATCACGGCGCGAACGATCGCCGCCGATTGCGGGTTGCGGCCGAGATTCATGATGAAGGCACGGTCGATCTTGATCTTGTCGAACGGGAAGGCCTGGAGATAGCTCAGCGAGGAATAACCGCTGCCGAAATCGTCCATGGAGATGCGGACGCCCAGCGCCTTCAGGCGGCGCAGCAGCGCCAGGCCGCGATCAAAGTCCTCGATCAGAACGCCTTCGGTGATTTCCAGCTCGAGCCGGCCGGGCGAAAGCCCGGTCTCGATCAGAATCGAATGGACGAGACCAACCACGTCACCGTGCATGAACTGCGCCGGCGACAGGTTGACCGCGACCTGCATCGGCTTCGGCCACGACGCCGCTTCGCGGCAGACCTCGCGGAGGATCCATTCGCCCATCTCGACGATCAGGCCGCTTTCTTCCGCGATCGGGATGAATTCGGCCGGCGAGACCTGACCGCGCACCGGGTGCTGCCAGCGCGCCAGTGCCTCGAAGCCGATGATCTCGCTCTCGGCGACGCTGTTACGCGCAATGCCCTGCGGCTGGAACGCAAGCGACAGCTCGCCATTCTTGATCGCCTTCGACAGGTCCTGGTGCAGCACGCGGCGGTCGCGGATTTGCTGGTCCATCTCGGGCTGGTAGAGGCTTATCGTGCCGCGCGATTTCTGCTTGGCACGGAACAGGGCTGCGCCGGCATTGGCGAGCAGCGAGGCACCATCGGGGCCATTGTGCGGGAAGACCGACATGCCGGTGGTGATGCCGGCGCGGACCGCGCGGCCGTCGATGTGGAACTCCGGCGCGAGGGCCTCCCCAAGCTGCTGCGCCAGCGCGAGGCCGGCGTCGGGCTGCTTGCCGTCGATGATGAGGCCGAATTCGTCGCCGGACAGGCGCGCCACTAGGCCGCCGCGTGCGGTGTCCTGCAGTCGCTGGGCCACCTCGATCAGCAGCTTGTCGCCAAGCGCATGGCCGAATACGTCGTTGACTTCCTTGAGGCCGTCGAGATCGACGCACAGGACCGCGAATTCCTCGTCGGTCCCTTCGCAGGCTTCGATCATCTGGGTCAGCGCCTGAAGGAAGGCAGCGCGATTCGGCAAATCGGTGAGGCCGTCGTGATAGGCCATGTGCGCCATCCGCGACTCGATCTGCCGGCGGTTGGTGACGTCCTCGTGGGTCTTGATCAGATATTGCGCCTCACCGGCGTCGTTGAGCACCGTGGCGCGACGGGTCAGGAACAGGCGCAGGCCGTCCTTGGTGGAGATCGGATGCTCCTCGGTGATCATCCCGCGCTTCTTGATCGCGGCCTCGTCGCGCGCGATGATCAGCTTGGCTTCCTTGGCATTGAAGATGTCGGAGGCGGTCAGGCCGGTGGCTTCCTCGCGCCTCCGGTTGAGGATCGTCTCGGCGCTGCGGTTGGCGAGCAGATAGCGGCCGTCCTTGACTTGCTCCACGATCAGCGCCACGGGGATGTTATCGACCACGAGCTCGAGGAACTTCTTGGTGCTTTCCAGCTCCATCGACAGCGATTGCCGGTCGGTGATGTCCTCGAACACGATCAGCAGGAATTGCGGCTTGTTGCTCTCGTTGCGGACCACGATCCGGATCGAGGCCACCTTGCGCCTGATCGCGTCGACCTCGACCTCGAACTCGTTGCGATATTGTCCGTCCGGCGCCAGCAGCGCGGCCCGGTCGGTCGCCTCGATGCTATCAGCGGATTTTGCTCCGAACAGCTCGCGCGCATTCTTGCCCACGACCTGATCCCGCGAAAAGCCCCAGAAGCGCTCATAGGCGCTATTGGCGAAGATGTAGCGACCGTCCTCGATGTTCTTTGCGGCGACGCAGGCCGGAACGTTGTCCAGCACCTTTTCCAGGAACTGCTTGGTCGAGGCGAGCTGCCGCGACAATGCGCGCTGCTCGCTGACGTCGAGGTGGGTCGCGACCGAACCGCCATTGGGCAGCACGAAATATTTAACCAGGATGGAGCGGCCATCGGGCAGTTCGGTGATCAGGCCGTTGGGGCTTGCTGCCTTCTCGTAGAACTCGTCGTCAGAGACGCCGAGGACCCCGCGCTTGCGCCGCAATCCGAGGATGTCGTAGCCGGTCATACCGGTCCACAGATCCGAGCGCGCCAGGCTGTAGATCTCGAGATAGCGATCGTTGCAGAAGATGATGCGCCGCTGCGCATCCGTCATCACCACGCCCTGGTTGAGATTGTTCATGGCGGAGGAGATGAAAGCGTTGCGCCGCAACTGCGAACGCTTGCTCCGGCGCAGCGCGGAATGGATCCACAGCGCGATAGCTACCAGGAACGCGCAGACGACAACGCCCCCGATCAGGGCTTCCCAGACCCTGTTGGGGTCGAGATCGCCAAGCTGGCTCAGCGAAATGAAGCTGTCGGCATAGGCACGCGAAGGCGCGACCGCGCTGGTCAGGCACACGACGGCCTGCACAGCAATCGGAAGCATGCTGCCTTCCTGCCAGTTCTTCTCAGCCATCAGCCACCCGCGATTTCAACTGCGGATTGTCTGGCTTCACGGGTTTGGATCGGGTAAACGCCTGTAGACCCAACAGAAAAATGTGACGTGAAATACGGCAATTGCCCTGACATGATAAATGTTTCCTTAATGGACAACGCCCGCGCGGCGCGTTTCCCGAGCAAACCGGGGCCATCGACACCCTCAGCGGGACTTCTGCATCGCCATGGATAGGGTGGACTGCGTCGTCATCGGAGCCGGCGTCGTCGGGCTCGCGGTGGCAAGGAGGCTCGCACAGGCCGGGCGCGAGGTGATCGTGCTCGAGGAAGCCGAGGCCATCGGCACCATCACCTCCTCGCGCAACAGCGAGGTGATCCATGCCGGGATCTATTACCGTGCCGGAAGCTGGATGGCGCGCATGTGCGTCAGCGGCAAGCATGCGCTGTATCGCTATTGCGGCGAGCGCGGCATTCCGCACAAGAACTGCGGCAAGCTGATCGTCGCGACCAATGCGAAGGAAACCGAGAAGCTGCAATCGATCAAGGCGCATGCCGAGGCCAATGGCGTGCTCGACATGCAGCTGCTCTCAGGCGAGGCCGCGCGCACGCTCGAACCGGCGCTGGCCTGCGATGCCGCCCTGCTGTCGCCGTCGACAGGCATCGTCGACAGCCACGCCTACATGCTCTCGCTGCGCGGCGAGGCCGAGGAGGCGGGCGCTGCGTTTGCGTTTCACACGCCGCTGATCCGCGCCAAGGCCGAGGCCGGCGTGATCGAGATCGAAGCTGGCGGCGAAGCGCCGATGACCTTGCAATGCGGCCTGCTCGTCAATGCCGCGGGATTGTCGGCGACATCCGTGGCGCGCCACATCGACGGCATGCCGATCGACCGGATTCCGCCGGCCTATCTCGCCAAGGGCAATTATTTCAGCTGCAATGCGCGCGCGCCGTTCTCGCACCTGATCTATCCCGTGCCCGAACCTGGCGGGCTTGGGGTGCATCTGACGCTGGACATGGCAGGACAGGCGCGCTTCGGCCCCGATGTCGAATGGGTCGAGACGATCGACTATGAAGTCGATCCGTCGCGCGCCGAGCGGTTCTATCCTGCCATCCGCAAATACTGGCCGACGCTGCCCGATGGCGCGCTGATGCCGAGCTATTCGGGCATTCGCCCGAAGATCGTGCCGCCGGCGGTAGCGACACAGGATTTTCTGATGCAGGGTCCGCGCGACCATGGCGTCGCGGGTCTGGTCAATCTGTTCGGCATCGAATCGCCAGGACTGACGTCGTCGCTCGCGATCGCGGACCACGTCGCGGAGCTCGCAGAAATCTAGAGCGTTTTCAAGCGAAGTGGATTCCGGTTCGCGTCAAGAAAACGCGTCCAGACAAAAAGCCCCGCTACGCGACGATGAATCGCGCGGGTGCATACCTTACGGCAGGGACGAGCGCAAAAACTCCAGTCCCTGCCTGAAAGGATACGATCAAACTTGACGCTGTTACGGGGGTTACTAGTGAAGCGTGTCGCCGGTCTGCTTCAGTCGTTCAATCTGGTCCTTGACCATCAACTTGCGGCGCTTCAACTCAACAATTTGCAGGTCGTCTGTTGAAAGGTGCACGAGCGCTTCGTGCAATTCGTTTTCGAGAGTTTTGTGCTTCCGTTCCAATTCAACCAGATGTGCCTGAATTGTCATTCGAAACCTCCTCGGTAGGGGTGAACCTTGGATTCGATCCGGACGCAGAAGTGTACATCACCGATTCGTTCTGTCGATATGTATCCGTCGTCGCACCGTCATTTTTGAAAATTCATATGTAATGAAGCGTGAGTAAGGAACCACGCGTCGAAAAATCCATGATATCAATGTGCTTCGCGCGAGATGCTTGCGAATCGTCGAAATATCTTGCGAGAGAGCGGTGCGTGAAGGTCGCAGATCGCTTGCGATCACGCCGCGCAAGGACGATAATTTCCACAGGGCATCCACAGCCTTGACCTCAAGCCTATCGGTTTTTCGGCCACCGCAGACATGACCCATGAAGACGAGCGTGAGCTCGAAGCCGAGCTCACCCGGTTGCAGCAGGAACACCGAGATCTCGACGCGGCGATCGATGCACTGCATCAATCGCCTGCCCCCGACCTATTGCGGCTACAGCGCTTGAAGAAACGCAAGCTGTTGTTGCGCGACCGGATCGCCTTCATCGAAGACCAGATTACCCCCGACATCATTGCCTGATCCGGGTCCGAGCGAACGACCGCCACGTGAATCCGCTTGACTCAAAAAGAACAAAAGAAGAACATAAGTCTCGCCCCCGACGCCCAAAGCAACGCCCAAGGACACCGCCGATGTCAGTCCCCGCCATTTTCGACAACAGCCATTATGAACAGGCCTGCGATCAGGCGATCGCGATGTGCGACGGCAACCTGCGCAGCACCATCAAGGCGCTGATCATGGCCAACGAATATCTGGAAGCCGAACTCGAAGAATTGCAGGCGGCGATTTCAGCCGGCTGCATTCCGGAGGCTTCGCGCAGCAGGAGCAGCGCCGCTTAAGATCCCACCATTGGAGCAACGCCATGTCAGACGTGACCTACTACGTTGCAATGCCCTTCCTGATCGATGCCGACGGATCGCCTGTCGCGGGCACGGCTGAGGAATGCCAGAGCTCGACGGCAGCGCTACGGCGCGCCGAAGCCCTGGCACGCGGCACCGGCCATATCGGCGCAGTTGCATTCAGCCGCAGCGGCGATCCCATGACCGGTGAATTCGGCGACGCCACGCTGCTGCGCAAATTCGGCAACGTGCCGGAAGATCTCACCACGTTGTAGAGTTTTATCGTTTTGAGCATGATCTCTTCGGAAAACCGCTGCACACTTTTCCGGATCATGCTCTAGCTGCTCACGAGCCTGATCCGCGGCTCGTGCCGCCGGCGCGCCTTGCGCACATACATGGCGGCATCAGCCTCCTCCAGCGCGCGGGCGGCATCGGACTGCGCACCGAGCAGCGCAACACCGGCGGAGGCGCCCGCGCTCACGTGCTGGCCGCGAAAGGTGAACGACAGATCGTCGATCGCCTGCTCGAACATGGCAGCCTTCGCCTTGGCGTCAGTCTCGCTAAGATTCCACAACAACAATGCGAACTCGTCGCCGCCGAGACGGCCGACCACGTCGGAGGCGCGGATCTGCCGCGTCAGCGTGCTCGCGATCGCCTTCAGCACCGTGTCGCCGGCGGCGTGGCCGAAGGAATCGTTGATCGGCTTCAGGCGGTCGACGTCGAGCACGATCAGCGCGCCGCTGGCGCGGTAGCGTTTCATATAGGCAATGGCGCGCTGGAGTTCGCGCTCGAAGCCGCGCCGGTTGGGAATGTCGAGCAGGAAATCGGTGTCGGCCGCAGCCTCGAGCTCGGCGACGCGCCGGAGCGCCTGCGTGAGCTTGGTCCGCAGGCCGCGGATGGTCGCCTTGTTGCTGTCCTTGCCGGCGCCCTTGCCGGTCGCCTTGGCGCCGGCGACGCTTCCGCGACCTGGCGCGGCAGCCGCAGCCCGCCTGGGTGGCGTTTTCGTTCGGCTCCCGCTGGTTTTCCGGCCCTTTTTGGCCTTCGCAGCGGTCGCCCTTTTTGGTTTCTTCATGGGCATCCTGCTCAATGAAGGCTTGCGGGGATTCACCAAGACAGGATAGTGCATTCCCTTCTCCTTGCCACCGCCTTGCGAGCCGCCGGCCGGAACCGTTAATCTGGCCTATCTTTCTGTTTTCCGAGCACAATTGACGTCATGACCGCGCCGATCGCCATCATCATGGGAAGCCAGTCGGACTGGGAGACGATGCGGCACGCCGCCGATACGCTCACAGCGCTTGGTGTCGCCTCCGACACTCGCATCGTTTCGGCCCACCGCACCCCCGACCGGCTGTTTGCCTTCGCCAAGGGCGCCAAGGCTGAAGGCTTCAAGGTCATCATCGCCGGCGCCGGCGGGGCCGCGCATCTGCCCGGCATGGCCGCCGCGCTGACGGAACTGCCTGTGTTCGGCGTCCCCGTCGAGTCCAGGACGCTGAAGGGCATCGATTCGCTCTATTCGATCGTTCAGATGCCCGCCGGCATTCCAGTCGGCACGCTCGCGATCGGCAAGGCCGGCGCGATCAACGCGGCGCTGCTTGCGGCCGCCGTGCTGGCGCTGTCCGACCCCGCGCTGTCCGACCGCCTCGCCGCCTGGCGCAAGGCGCAGACCGAGGCGGTTGCCGAGCGCCCGGAGGACAAGGCGTGACCGACGCAAAGCAGGTGAAGCTGAAACCCGGCGACACCATCGGAATCCTCGGCGGCGGACAACTCGGTCGAATGCTGGCCATGGCCGCGGCACGGCTCGGCCTGCGCTGCCAGGTGTTCTCGCCCGATCCGGACTCGCCGGCTTTCGACGTGGTGCTGAATGCGACCTGCGCCGAATATGCCGACGTCGAGGCGCTCGAGCTGTTCGCCCACGACGTCGACGTCATCACCTACGAATTCGAGAACGTTCCATCCGCAGCCGCCATGGTGCTGGATTCGCGCCGCCCTGTGCTGCCGAACCGCAGGATTCTCGAGACCACCCAGGACCGGCTCGCCGAGAAGGATTTCGTGACCAGGCTAGGCATCGGCACCGCCGCCTACGCCGACGTCACCTCGGTCGCATCGCTGCGCGAGGCGATCGTCAGAATCGGCCTCCCCGCGGTGCTGAAGACCCGCCGCTTCGGCTATGACGGCAAGGGCCAGGCGATCATCCGCGAGGGCGACGACATCGCGAAAGTGTGGACCAGCCTCGCCACCAAATCGGCGATCCTGGAAGCCTTCATCCCGTATGAGCGCGAGATCTCCGTCATCGCCGCGCGCTCGGCTTCGGGCGAGGTCGAATGCTTCGACGTCACCGAGAACGAGCATCGCGACCACATCCTGAAGATCTCGCGGGCGCCTGCGCCGATCCCGGATGCGCTCGCCGAGGAGGCGCGCAGCATCGCCGGCAAGATCGCAACCGCGCTCGACTATGTCGGCGTGCTCGCGGTTGAGATGTTCGTGCTCGCCAATGGCGGCGGATCGAAAGTGCTGGTCAACGAGATCGCCCCGCGCGTGCACAATTCCGGACACTGGACGCTCGACGGCGCATCCGTCTCCCAGTTCGAGCAGCACATCCGCGCCATCGCCGGCTGGCCGCTCGGCAAGCCGGTGCGCCACGGCGAGGTCGTCACCATGACCAATCTGATCGGCGACGAGATCAACGATTACGAAAAGTGGCTGAGCGTTCCCGGCGCCACGGTGCACCTCTACGGCAAGGGCGCGCCGCGCCCCGGCCGGAAGATGGGCCACGTCACCGAAGTCAGGCCCTCGAAAAGCAAGTGACGGGACTGCAGCGAGAGCTGCAATCCCGCACTCACTTTGATCACGCCGTCTTCACACCCGCGACGACGCCCGAGGGCTCCTCGCTGAGCCAGCGGTAGATCACCCCGCCCAGCGCACCGCCGATCAAGGGTGCGATCCAGAACATCCAGAGCTGCGCCAGCGCCCAGCCGCCGACGAATAGCGCCGGGCCAGTGCTGCGCGCCGGATTCACCGACGTGTTGGTGACGGGGATGCTGACAAGATGGATCATCACCAGCGCAAGGCCGATCGCGAGCGGTGCGAAGCCCGCCGGCGCGCGGCCGTGAGTCGCGCCCATAATGACGAACAGGAACATCATGGTCATCACCACCTCGGTGACGAAGCAGGCGACCATGCTGTACTGGCCGGGCGAATGCGCGTCGTATCCGTTGGAGGCAAAGCCCTTGGTGACGTCGAATCCGGGCGCACCGCTGGCGATCACGTAGAGCAGCTCGGCGGCGACGATGGCGCCGCAGACCTGCGCGATCACGTAAGGCAGGATCTGGCCTGCCGGAAAGCGTCCGCCGGCGGCAAGGCCCACCGTGACGGCCGGGTTGAGATGGCAGCCCGAGATGTGGCCGATGGCATAGGCCATGGTGACGACGCTGAGGCCGAAGGCCAGGGACACGCCGACCAGGCCGATGCCGACCTGCGGAAAACCGGCGGCGATCACCGCGCTGCCGCAGCCCGCGAATGTGAGCCAGAACGTGCCGATGGCCTCGGCAGCATATTTCTTCATGTCCATGTGGCGTCTCCCCTGATTTCTGGTGCCCGGCGCAACCCGGCCGGAAACGGCCCGTCCTTGGCGCCAAAACCACCCAAATCGGGGCCGTACGGGAGCATTTTCGCCGCATTTAATGGCTGAACTTGGTCCGAAAAGCCGCCACACCGGTGGACATCCCGGGTTTTGTCTGATACATCCGCGCCCTCAAGGTTAAGGGCTTGCGCTTTTTGCCAACCCTTTGACTTACCAGAATTCAAATCCGATCCACTAAAGAGGATGCCGCGTGCAGGTTCTCGTTCGCGATAACAATGTCGACCAAGCCCTGAAGGCGCTGAAGAAGAAGATGCAGCGCGAGGGCATTTTCCGCGAGATGAAGCTCCGCGGTCACTACGAAAAGCCCTCTGAGAAGAAGGCTCGTGAAAAGGCCGAAGCCGTGCGCCGCGCGCGCAAGCTGGCCCGCAAGAAGCTGCAGCGCGAAGGCCTGCTGCCGATGAAGCCGAAGCCGGTGTTCGGCGCTGGCCCCGGCGGCGAGCGTGGTGGCCGTGGCGGCCCCGGTGCTGGTCCGCGCGGACCGCGCTGATCTTGCCTGGAATGCAGGACTGAGTTTTCGATGACGCGGGCCCCTGGCCCGCGTTATTATTTTGTGAGCGGTGCCTTTCTGGGACGGGCACTACAGATGCGGCGCTAAAGCGCGACGAGATAGGATTATTTGTCGTCGCGCTTTAGGTTGTTGTTCGAGCATGATCTCCGCGCCAACGCATTCCGCGTTTGTCGCGAAGGAAAATCGCCTCACGCTTTTCCGGATCATGCTCTAGCGCGAGCGAACCGTAGATGGCCTTCCCTTTCCCCCAGCCCGGCTTGGCGCGACGACGCCGGATCTGGCGCCAGCCGCTTGCGCTGACCTTGATGGGGATCGCACTGTGCGGCTGCTCCTTCGATCTCGGCTCGCTGATGCCGGAGAAGGAAAAGCCGCAGGAAGCACCCAAGGCGGCCGCCGCGCCTGACAGCGCCGTCAGCGCCGCCAATGTCGCCGAGGCCCAGACCCACACCGCAAAAGCGCAAGGCTTTGCCAAGTCCGGCGAGACGCAGGCCGCCCTGGACGAGTTCAACCGCGCCGTCGCGCTCGATCCCTATAACGCGCAGGCGCTCTACGGCCGCGCCCTGCTCTACCAGGGCAACAACGAGCACGACTTCGCGATCGCCGATTTCAGTGCCGCCAGCGGGCTCAATCCGCAGAAGGCCGAGCCACTGCTCGGCCGCGCCGTCAGCTATCTCGCCATCGGCAAGGTCAAGGAGGCGGCGGCCGATCTCGACGAGGCCTCGGAAGCCGATCCGCATAATGCTCAGGTCTGGACGACCCGGGGGCAGGCCTATGAGCGGCTGGGCGACAAGGCCAAGGCGGCGGCGTCTTACAACAAGGCCGTCAGCCTGCGCCCACGCGATGACGCTGCCCGCAGCGGCTTGGCCCGCGTCGGCGGCTGACAAATTATGGGACGGCGTTGGCGCCGTCCTGGTCAGTCGGGGGTAGCGCCCTTCGGCAGCACTGCATGGAACATCGACTTCATGCCCGACAGCATTTCGTCGGCGACATTGGTCTTGGGACGCGGCGGCATCGGCGCGCCGGCGTCAGCGCGCAGGTCGAGCGGCGGGGCGATCACGGGCACCGGAATATCTGCCGGCGGCGTCAGCCGGTTCGGATTGTCGTTGCTGATCGACGCCGTGTAGGGCGGATTCGCCTGCGACGCGGCGCCGTTGCCATAGGCCTCGGGCGACGGCGTCGACACGTTGATCGGCGGCGGCAGGGGTCGCACCGTCGTCGGCGCCGCAGTTACGATGCGGGGAGCCTCCGGCGCGCGGGATGCTTCCTGCACGGCGAGTTCCGGCACCTTCTCGGGCGCCTTGGCGTCGGCAGGCTTGGTTTCGGCCGGCTTTGTTTCCGAAGATTTGGCCTCGGCGGCCTTCTCAGCGGCCTTGCCCTCAGGCGACTTGCGCAGGCGCTCGATGGCGGCCCGAGCGAGGTCGTTGGCGTCAGGGGTTGCAGCCGGAGTGGCCGGAGACGAATTGGCCTCAACCACCGGCGCCGCGGCGGGGGCTGCCGGGGTGGACGTCACCGGGGAAGACGTGACGGGGGAAGACGTGACGGGGGAAGACTTGGCAACCGCCTTGTCATGCGCCGGGGTGCGGCCGTGCGAAGCGGCCTCGTCGGCAGCCTTGGTATCAGCAGCCTTGGTATCAGCAGCTTTGGTTTCGGCAGGCTTATCGGCCGCCTTGTCCGCCGCGCCCTTGTCGGAGATGCTCTTCTCGGAAACGCCCTTGGCCTTCACGCCGGGGCCCGGGAGGTTGGCCACGTCGGCGGGCTTCTTGCCGGCGTCGGCAGGTGCCACGACTGCGGCCGGCGTATCCGCCGCCGGCCTGGCGTTGATGTAGTGGTTAACGATGTAGGCCCCGATGATCGTCGCGAGCACCGAGGGGAAAATATCCATCGAGATTTTAGCGAGGTATTTCAGCATTTCTCGGCCACTCCCCGCGCGATCTGATGCGGGAACTTTGGGGCAATTGTAAGGGATCAACTGCGACGGATCGATGGCAAAGGTTACGCGCGCCTTACGCCTTCAGCTCAATCTCAAGGAACACGATCTCGGTTGAGGTTTCGTTAAGTACGTCGTGTTGGACGCCGGCCTTGCGGAAGTAGGATTTTCCCGCCGAAAGCTGCGCCTTGGAACGCTCCCCGCCGGGCGCCACGATGGTCATTTCGCCGGCGACGATGGGAACAATCACATAGTCCATTCCGTGGGTGTGATGCCCGGTCGCGCTGCCCGGGGCAAGCCGCCATTCGGTCACCCGGACCTCGTCATTGTCGATCTGAACCTCGGACCTGGCGGCAAGCATCGAGAACCTCTCTGGGGCGAATCGGCTCAGGGCACGAACACCATGAACGCGTAGACGGCAAATACCACCATATGGACCAGCCCGAACAGGACATTGGTCCTGCCGGTGCCGAAGGTCAGCATGCTCAGCAAGAATGTCAGGAACAGCAGCGCCGTGTTCTGGGAGTTGAGCCCCAGCACCAGCGGCTGGTCGATCACATAGGTGGCGAGCCCGACCGCCGGAATGGTGAGGCCGATGGTGGCCAGCGAGGACCCGAGCGCGAGGTTAATGCTCTTCTGAAGATCGTTCTTGCGGGCCGCGGTGATCGCCGAGACGCCTTCGGGCATCAGGATCAGGAGGGCGACCAGAAGGCCCGCAAAGGCCGGCGGGGCGCCGATCCTGTCGGCGACGGCGTCCACCACCAGCGAGAACTTCTTGGCAAGCAGCACGACGGCCAGGAGCGAAATCAGGAGTAGCGCAACGCTGAGCACCAGCATCTTGCCCGACAAATGGGTCTCTTCGCCCTCGCCCTCCGCCCGCTCGTGGACGAAATAATCCTTATGCAGGACGGTCTGGGTGTAGAGGAACACGCCATAGAGCACGATGGTCACGAGGTCGACGAAGCCGAGCTGAAGCGTCGAATAGATCGGGCCCGGCGTCGTCAGCGTGTAGTTGGGCATGATCAGCGTCAGCGTCGCGAGCGCGATCAGCACGCTGAGATAGACGTTGGCGCCGGAGAGCTGGAAACCCTGCTCGCGGTAGCGCAGCCCGCCGATGAACACGCAGAGGCCGACGAGGCCGTTGCAGACGATCATCACCACCGCGAAGACGGTGTCGCGCGCAAGCTCGGGCGCAGGCTTGTCGCCGAGCATGATCGTGGTGATCAGCGCGACCTCGATGATGGTCACCGCAAGCGTGAGCAGCAGCGTGCCGAAGGGCTCGCCGATCCGCTCCGCGATCACCTCGGAATGATGCACGGCCGCGAACACGGTGCCGAACAGGATCACCAGCAGGACGACCGCGAACAGGCCGCCCCCGGCCGACAGGGTGAAGCCATACCCGGTCGCGGTGACGACCAGGAACAGCAGCATCGCCAGGGCGGGAAAGATCCAGGACGACCGCGGCATCGGTCCGTGTGCACTCATGCAGGCAATTCCTTCATTGAACCGCCCGATTATGCGCGAGAACATCGCGCGCGTCAGCCCTCAGGGATCGTTGATGAAGCGCCGTGCGAGCTCGATCATGCCGAAGTTGGCGAGATCGTCGTGCCCGCCCTCCGGGATGCGCACGAACTGCTTCGGCTCGTGTGCGAGCGCAAACAGCCGCTCGCCGAACGCGATCGGGATGGCCTGATCCCGCGCACCGTGAACGATCAGCAGCGGCACTGTGACGCGTGCGATGCGTTCATCGGAGTGGAGCGGATCCCGGATCAAGAGGCGCACCGGAACGAACCGGAATTTCGCGGCCGCAACGTCGGCGATCGAATTGTAGGGTGCCTCGAGGATCACCTTCCGGACCGGATGCTCGGACGCGACGGCAACGGCAACGCCGGTGCCGAGCGAGAATCCCCAGGCGACGATCCGCTGGGCGCCGTAGCGTTCCGCCGCGAATGCATAAGCGGCCGCGCCGTCGCGCAGCAGGCCATCTTCGCTCGGCGCGCCGCTGGAGCCCGCATAGCCGCGATAGGACAGCGCAACGAGCCCGGTGCCGTCGGCCGTGATCGCCTCGAAGCGCCCGGCAAGCCCCGCGAGAGAATCGCCGTTGCCGTGGAAGAACAGCACCACGTCGCGGCCGGGCTTTGGCGGCACATGCCAGACGATGACCTTCTCGTCATCGGAGGTGGTGAGGACGTGCTCCTCGGCCTGCGGAAACCCCGCGGCGGCGGGCGCGGTGCGCTCCGTGGTCGGGATCGGAAACAGCATGGCGCGCTGCTTCGCAAACAGCAGAACGAGCCCGGCGCAATAGCCGGCCGCCAGGATGATGGCGGTCCATTTCAGGAATGTCATCGCGGCCCCATGATTCCAGAACTCAGGGCTTGCGACGGCTCTTGAGCAATTTGAGGACGTCGGGCCGGATGCTCAGCGGGATCTCGCGGCAACCGCACCCCGCAGCATGGGCAGCGTACCAGGCGATGCGCTGCTCGCGCGTCGCCTTCGTCGGCAAGCGATGGGACCGGTGCCACTCCTTGTTCAGGGCCACGGTCCCCTCGTGTTACATCGCCTTGACGATATTCTCGGTGACCTTCTTGGCGTCGCCGAGCAGCATCATGGTGTTGTCGCGGTAGAACAGCGGATTGTCGATACCGGCATAGCCCGACGCCAGCGACCGCTTGATGAACATCACCGTGCCGGCCTTCCAGACCTGCAGCACCGGCATGCCGTAGATCGGCGAGGTCTTGTCCTCTTCGGCGGCCGGGTTGGTGACGTCGTTGGCGCCGATCACGAAGGCGATGTCGGCCTGCGCGAATTCGGAGTTGATGTCCTCGAGCTCGAACACCTCGTCATAGGGAACGTTGGCCTCGGCCAGCAGCACGTTCATGTGGCCGGGCATGCGGCCGGCGACCGGGTGAATGGCGTATTTCACCTCGACGCCTTCCTTCTTCAGCATGTCGGCCATTTCGCGCAGCGCGTGCTGGGCCTGGGCCACCGCCATGCCGTAGCCGGGCACGATGATGACCTTGGAGGCGTTCTTCATGATGAAAGCGGCATCGTCAGCCGAGCCGAGCTTGGCGGGCTTCTGCTCGCCGCCCGCTCCGCCGCCGGCAGCAGCCGTCTCACCGCCGAAGCCGCCGAGGATGACCGAGATGAAGGACCGGTTCATCGCGTGGCACATGATGTAGGACAGGATCGCGCCTGACGAGCCGACCAGCGCGCCAGTGATGATCAGCGCCGAATTGCCCAGCGTGAAGCCGATGCCGGCCGCGGCCCAGCCGGAATAGGAGTTCAGCATCGAGATCACGACCGGCATGTCGGCGCCGCCGATCGGGATGATCATGAGCACGCCGAGCGCCAGCGCCAGGATGACGATCATCCAGAAGTCGAACGCGCTGCCGGACATCACCAGGCCGACGATGAAGACAACCAGCGCGATCGCAAGACCGATATTGATGATGTGGCGGAACGGCAGGATGATCGGTGCACCGCTCATCCGTGCGGACAGTTTCAGGAACGCGATCACCGAGCCGGTGAAGGTCAGCGCGCCGATGGCGACACCGAGCGACATTTCGACCAGGCTCTGCGAATGGATATTGCCGGGAGTACCGATGTCGAAGGCCTCGGGCGCGTAGAACGCGCCGGCGGCGACCAGCACGGCGGCCATGCCGACCAGCGAGTGGAAGGCGGCAACGAGTTCCGGCATCGAGGTCATCGGCACGCGCCGCGCGATGACCGCACCAATTGCGCCACCGATCGCGATGCCGACAATCACCAGCACCCAGGCGAGACCGTCGGCCGGCGGATGGTTGGCGAGCGTCGTGGCGACTGCGATCGCCATGCCGATCATGCCGAACAGATTGCCCTGCCGCGACGACGCGGGGCTCGAAAGTCCGCGCAGCGACAGGATGAAAAGCACCCCCGCCACGAGATACAAGAATGCAGAGAGGTTAGCGCTCATCTCAGGTCCCCATTGATCCCATCAGCCCGAGGTGGCCGCTTACTTCGACTTCTTCTTGTACATCGCCAGCATGCGCTGGGTGACAAGGAAGCCGCCGAAGATGTTCACGCACGCAAAGATCAGCGCGACGAAGCCGAAGGCGCGCGCCCAGCCCGAACCGCTCGAGACGTTGGCGACGCCGCCGGCAAGCAGCGCGCCGACCACGATCACCGAGGAGATCGCGTTGGTGACGCTCATCAGCGGCGTGTGCAGTGCCGGCGTCACCGACCACACCACGAAATAACCGACGAAGACGGCGAGGACGAAGATCGACAGCCGGAAGATGAAGGGGTCGACGACCTGTGCAGCGTGCTCCATGGCGGCTCTCCTTACGCTTTCGGCTGGAAGTTCGGGTGGATCACGGCGCCATCCTTGGTCAGCGCAGTGGCCTTGACGAGCTCGTCGTCCCAGTTGACGGCGAGCTTCTTCTCTTTCTTGTCGACCATGGTCTCGATGAAGGCGAACAGATTGCGGGCATAGAGGCTGGAGGCCGAGGCGGCGACGCGGCCGGCGACATTGGTATAGCCGACGATCTTGATGCCATCTGTCTCGACGACTTCACCCGGCTTGGCGCCCTCGACATTGCCGCCGCGCTCGACGGCGAGATCAACCAGCACCGAGCCCGGCTTCATCGACTTGACCATCTCGCCCGAAACGAGCTTCGGCGCGGGCCGGCCCGGGATCAGCGCGGTGGTGATGACGATGTCCTGTTTCTTGATGTGCTCGGCGGTGAGCGCGGCCTGCTTGGCCTGATACTCTTTGGACATTTCCTTGGCATAGCCGCCGGCGGTCTGGGCGTTCTTGAACTCCTCGTCCTCGACGGCGAGGAATTTTGCACCGAGCGATTCGACCTGCTCCTTCGTCGCCGGGCGCACGTCGGTCGCCGTGACGATGGCACCGAGACGGCGTGCGGTCGCGATCGCCTGGAGGCCGGCAACGCCGACGCCCATCACGAACACCTTGGCGGCCGGAACGGTGCCGGCGGCGGTCATCATCATCGGGAAGGCGCGGCCGAAGGCCTCGGCGCCTTCAATCACGGCGCGGTAGCCGGCAAGGTTCGCCTGCGAGGACAATACGTCCATCACCTGCGCGCGGGTGATGCGCGGCATCAGTTCCATCGCAAAAGCAGACACGCCGGCATCAGCCATCGCCTTCAGCGCGGCGTCGTTGCCGTAAGGGTCCATAATGGCGATGACGAGCGCACCACGCTTGTATTGCGACAGCTCGGAGGCCTCGGGACGCTTCACCTTGATGACGATGTCAGCATCTTTCAGCGCATCGGCGCTAACGGTGGCGCCTACGGCGGTGAATTCGGAATCCGGAAGACCAGACTTGAGGCCGGCACCCGGCTCGATGGCGATCTCGGCGCCCAGCGCTTTGAACTTCTTCACCGTATCAGGCGAAACAGCAACACGCGGCTCCGACGGATCGATTTCCTTGGCAACGGCGATCTTCATAGGCCCTCCGGCGACGCGGGACAAAGCGCGCACGCGAACTTAGCGTCACTCCCGCAACGTTGGATACCGGTTTTGGCACCGGCTTGAATGCAAATATTATGAGCACCGACAACGATGGCGGTGCAACAGACGGTAGATCAGGTCAGGAAGATCGCCATCAGGATGACGATGAGCGCGACAGAGGCCGTGCCGTACTTCACCAGCTTGATGAAGCCCTCGTAGGTCTGCTCGTGGGCAACGTAGTCGTTGCCGTCAGCAGTGGTGTACGCCACTTCGCTATGGTCAGCCATGGAATGTCCCCAGTCGAAAGTCGAATTCTTCGGCTGGGATACCTTAAACCTTCGGGCAGGGCAACGGCACCGAGGCGCGGTTTTCCCGCAAATCGGTTCATTTGGATTCCCAATCGGTTAGGGGCCCCGCCTCCCCCTCAGCCCATCACCTCCAGTTCGTCGATCATGCCGGCGATGACGCTCAAGCCCCCGTCCCAGAATTTGGGGTCCTTGGCGTCGAGCCCGAACGGGCGCAGCAGCTCGGAATAATGCTTGGTGCCGCCGGCGGCCAGCATGTCAAGATAGCGCTCGGCAAAGCCCTCGGTGGCGTTCTCGTAGACGGCATAGAGCGAATTCACCAGGCAATCGCCGAAAGCATAGGCGTAGACGTAGAAAGGTGAATGGATGAAGTGCGGGATGTACATCCAGTAGTTCTCGTAACCCGCCTTGATCTCGATCGCCGGCCCCAGGCTCTCGCCCTGCACCGACAGCCAGAGCTCGCCGAGCCGCGTCGCGGTGAGTTCGCCGTTCTTGCGCTCGGTGTGGACGGCGCGCTCGAACGAATAGAACGCGATTTGCCGCACCACGGTATTGATCATGTCCTCGACCTTGCCGGCGAGCAGCGCCTGGCGCTGTTTTGCATTTTTGGTCTGGGCAAGGAGCCGCTTGAACGTGAGCATCTCGCCGAAGACACTTGCGGTCTCCGCCAGCGTCAGCGGCGTCGGCGCCATCAGCGCGCCGTTCTTGGCGGCGAGCACCTGGTGCACACCATGGCCGAGCTCATGTGCGAGCGTCATCACGTCGCGCGGCTTGCCCTGGTAGTTCATCAGCACATAGGGATGCGCCGACGGCGTGGTCGGATGCGAGAAGGCGCCCGGCGCCTTGCCTGGACGCACCGGCGCATCGATCCAGCGGTCGGTGAAGAACCGCTCGGCGATGTCGGCCATTTTTGGCGAGAAGCCGCGATAGGCCGTCAGCACCATGTTCCGTGCATCGGGCCAGCCGATCACATCGGTCGCGGCGAAGGGCAGCGGTGCGTTGCGGTCCCAATAGGCCAGCCGTTTCTTGCCGAACCACTTCGCCTTCAGCTGATAATAGCGATGCGAGAGTTTTGGATAGGCCGCGCGGACCGAGGCAACCAGCGCATCCACCACCTCGCGCTCGACGCGATTGTTCAAATGGCGGGAATCCGCGACGTCCTTGAAACCGCGCCAGCGGTCGGAGATGTCCTTGTCCTTGGCCAGCGTGTTGGTGATCAGCGCAAAGGTGCGCTCATTGGCCTTGAAGGTTTTTGCCAGCGCTTCTGCCGCCGCCTTGCGCTTGGCGCCGTCGCGGTCCTGGAGGAAATTCAGCGTCGGCTCGATCGCCAGTTCCTTGGAGCCGACCTTGAAGCGCAGGCCGGAGATGGTCTGATCGAACAAACGGTTGAACGCGGAATAGCTGGTCTGAGCCTTCTCCAGGAACAGCTGCTCCAGCTTGTCGTCGAGCTGATACGGCTTCTCCTTGCGCAGATCCTCGATCCACGGACGATAATGTGCAAGCTCCGGGGTTTGCATCGCGCGAGTCAAAATATCGTCATCGATGCGGTTGAGCTCCAGCGCGAAGAACAACAGATGCGTCGACGCCGCCGTCAGCCGCTCGGAAACGTCGCCGTAAAACTTTGAAATCGCAGGGTCCACGCTGTCGCCGGCGTGGACGAGACCGGCATAGGAGCCGAGACGGCCGGCGAGATCGTCGATCGCCTCATAGCGTCGCACGGCCTGCGCGAGCCATTTTCCGCCATCTTCGTTTGCTGTGCCTGTTGCGAGCTTGCCCTTGTAGTCGGTCTCGAACGCGACGCAATCGGCATCCATGGTTTCGAGATCGCGCGCCACTTCCGGCGCATCGATCCCGGAATAGAGATCGGCAAGGTTCCACTCCGGAAGCTTGCCCGTCTTGCTCGCAGGCTTTGCGGGTGACGACTTGGAGGACTTTGCCTTGGGTGCCGATTTCTTGACAGCGGATGTCTTGACAGCGGATGTCTTGGCGGCGGGCTTACGAAGAGCAGCGTTCTTTGTGAGAGCAGCTTTGGAGCGCGAAGTCATTGTGTGGGAAACCTGTGTTCAACAATCGCGACGGCGGGCGGGGGCATCAAGGTTTAAGAGTGCGTTAATCGGCTTCGGCCAGAGTGACCCGATTCGAGACAGATAGTAGTAGCGTGCGGGGAGCACCATGGCTGCCAGTATTTTGATCGCCGACGAC
>Ga0209148_1000368_pt1 | contig 55650 bp, 62 predicted proteins | sample AraplaCol_mMF_r2_2_FD_184288 | JGI IMG/M metagenome (GOLD analysis project Ga0209148, IMG submission 184288) | Arabidopsis root microbial communities from North Carolina, USA - plate scrape CL_Col_mMF_r2 (SPAdes) (version 2) | ecosystem: Host-associated > Plants > Roots > Endosphere | place...
TGGGATGGTCGAGATAGTTCGAGATCACGCCGATCTTCTCGCCCTCGGTGACGATGCGGCCATTGAGCACTCCGTCGGCATTCAACGCCTGCGGATTCATGTGCATGTAGCGAAAGCGGATGTGCTCGGTGCGGCTGTTGACTTCAAGCGTCGCGGCTTGATCCTTGGTGGCCCGGATCACCACAGCGTCGCGCACGGCAACGACGCCGCGTTGCTTGGGATCGCAGGGCTCGCGGACGTCGCCGGGCGAGGGGCAGTCGGCGGCGCGGATGTCCTCGCCCTGGTGACCGAAGCCGCCGCCGCATTGCCAGACCTCGAAGCTGCGGGACTCGCAGAAATTGTCGCGCCAGGGATAGGCGGTCGGGCCATCGTCCCTGTCGCGCTTGGCGTAGGACTGCGAATGGACGAAGGCCGGCGCCTTCTCGAGCGGGAAGCGGATCTGAGCATAGGCCATCGGATCGGAATGGCCGCCCTGTTTGCGATAGCCAGTATTGGGGATGATGTCGCCGCTAGGCCGGTAGCCGAAATCCGCCGAACGCGCGGCCGGACGATCGATCGCATATGAGGCCACGTCCATCAGCGGCCGCATGCGCTGGCCGCCTGCGACATGCAGCGCCTTCAGGAAGCGCTCGGCGACCGGGTAGGCCTCCTTGCACGCGAGCCGCCGTGGTTTTGCGACGCTGTCCAGGCACTGGATCGACACCACATAGGCCACGCCAAACCGGGTGAAGGCGTAGCGCACATAGCCTTCGCGGATGAACTTGCGCAGATCCGGATAGACGGACGCGAGCGGCTTGACCGGCTCGCCCTTGCCGCCGGCGGGATCGGCGATGTCGTAGACGAGTGCAGATCCCGTGATCTGAATCTCGACCGGCTTTGCGAACACGCGGGTCGGCATGCCGTCGCCGGCGCCAGGCTCGAATGAGAACGTCGCGCTGTAGCCGGCAGGACCAGCGTCGAACATGTCGACGGGATTGAAATCGGCCTGGTAGCGCGAAAGCGCTGTCGTGGCCGGAGTACCGTTGCGCTGCGCCTCGAGATAGGAGGCAGCGTCGAACGGCAGCAGCACAGGAACCGGGCTGCGGGCAATGCCGGTGAAGAATTGCGAGGAGACCGCGTTGAGCTGCACCAGCGCCGGCATTGCCCGCGGATCAAACCGCGGGACCGAACGGCGCGGCACGAAGATGAAATCGCCCGCGATCTGTGGGCGGCTGTTGATCTCGGTGCGAAGCTGGTCGAGCGCTGCGCGCCAATCGACGCGCAGGGCTGTGAGGGATGGGCTGCGGATCTCATCCGCAGCGACCGGCCCGGCGGGAAGGAGCGAGAGCGACGCCAGAAGCAGCGAGACGAAGCGGAAACACTTCCCAACCACTGTCTCGCCCCCCGGCGGCACCTGTTTCGATCCTCGATCCCTTGGCTTCGTTTTTGGCTCAGTCCTTGGCGCGCTCGGAGTAGGAGCCGTCTTCGGTCATGACAACGATGCGGGTGCCGACCGAAATGTGCGGCGGCACGGTGGTGCGGACGCCGTTGGAGAGCACTGCCGGCTTGTAGGACGACGAGGCGGTCTGGCCCTTGGTCACCGGCTCGGTCTCGACCACTTCAAGCGTCACGCGCTGCGGCAGCGCTAGGGAGACAACGTTGACGTCGTGGGTCGACAGCTTGACGATCATTTCCGGTTGAAGATATGCGGCCGCGTCGCCGACGACGTCCTTGGGCACCTGGACCTGATCGTAGGTCTCGGGGTTCATGAAGTGGAAGCCATCGCCATCTTCATACAGGAAGGTGTAGTTGCGCTCTTCGATCGTGGCCTTTTCGACCTGGTCGGTGGTCTTGTAGCGCTCGGAGATCTTTACCCCGTCCGAGATTCGGCGCATCTCGATCTGGCTGACCGGCGTGCCTTTGCCAGGATGGATGTTCTCGGCGCTCACGACGACATAGAGCTTGCCGTCTTGCTCGATCACGTTGCCCTTGCGAATAGAACTGGCGATGACTCTCAAAGCTATATTTCCTGCTTGCTTGGCCCGGCTCAGGCCAGGACGTGGTCAAATCGATGGGGGACTTGGGGCCTCAAATCAGACCTCGGCGCCCGTTTCGGGCCGCAACATACTGATTTCGCCGTTGGATGCCAGCACTTTGCTGGGTCAGGGGACGGTCGGTTAATGGCTGGGGACAAGCCGATATCGCCGTTCTGGACCCCCGCGCGGCACCTCGACCGGCGGCCGTTCCTCCAGGCCAGGGCGGCCATTACCGCTTCTGTCAGGGGCTTTTTCGCCGAGCAGGGCTTCGTCGAGGTGGAAACCTGCGTCCTCCAGGTCTCCCCGGGCAATGAGACCCATTTGCACGCCCCCCGGACCGAGATCATCCGGCCCGATGGCAGCCGGGCCAGCCGATATTTGCGGACTTCGCCCGAATTCGCCTGCAAGAAGCTGCTGGCGGCCGGTGAGGAGCGGATTTTCGAGCTCGCCCGGGTGTTCCGCGACCGCGAGCGCGGCGACCTGCATCTGCCCGAATTCACCATGCTGGAATGGTATCGGGCGGGGGCGCCCTATGATGCCATCATGGCCGATACGGTCGTGATCATTGCTACGGCCGCGCAGGCGACGGGAATCGGGACCTTCGCGTTCCGGGGCCGGACCGCCGACCCCTTTGCCGAGCCGGAGCTGCTCACCGTCGCCGGGGCGTTCGAACGCTTCGCCGGGATCGACCTGCTGTCGACAATCTCGGGCAACAGCGGTAACCGTGCCGCGCTCGCCAAAGCCGCCGCCGGCAAGGTCCGGGTTGCCGAGGACGACACCTGGTCGGACATCTTCAGCAAGGTCCTGGTCGAGCATGTCGAGCCGCATCTGGGGCAGGGGCGTTTGACCATTTTGTTCGAGTACCCATCTCCAGAGGCGGCGCTGGCGCGGGTGAAGACGGACGACCCGCGGGTCGCAGAACGGTTCGAGGTCTATGCCTGCGGCGTCGAACTCGCGAATGGGTTTGGCGAATTGACCGACGCCGAGGAACAGCGCGACCGCTTCATGGAGTCCATGGCGGAGAAGCAGCGCCGCTACGGCGAGGCCTATCCGCTGGACGAGGATTTTCTGGCCGCGGTCGCCACAATGCCTGAGGCTAGCGGCGTCGCGCTCGGCTTCGACCGGCTGGTGATGCTCGCAGGTGGTGCAACACGGATTGATCAGGTGGTGTGGACACCGCCTGCGGATGAGAGATGACGAAGACCAATCTTGCACGAACATTGCGCGAGCCGTCCGAGCTCGTGGCCGCGGACCTCGCGCCTGCCACGGCGCTGCCCGCGCTGGAGCGCGTGGCGGCCCGTTATGCGGTCGCGATCACGCCGGCGCTGGTCGAGCTGATCGACAGCTCCGATCCCGATGACCCGATCGCGCGCCAGTTCGTTCCGACTGCCGCGGAGCTTCGAATGCAGCCGGGCGAGAATGCCGATCCGATCGGCGATCACTCGCATTCGCCTGTATCAGGCATCGTGCATCGTTATCCCGATCGCGTGCTGTTCAAGCTCGTCCATGTCTGCGCAGTCTATTGCCGCTTCTGCTTCCGCCGCGAGATGGTCGGCCCCGGCAAGGAGAATGCGCTCTCGGACAGCGCCTATCGCGCCGCGATCGATTACATCCGCGCGCACAGCGAGATCTGGGAGGTGATCCTGACCGGCGGCGATCCCTTGATGCTGTCGCCGCGTCGGATGAGCGAGATCATGGCCGATCTCGCTGCAATCGATCACGTCAAGATCATCCGCCTTCACACCCGCGTGCCGGTGGCCGACCCCGCGCGTATCAGCGAGGACATGGTCGCAGCGCTCAAGGTCGCGGGTACCACCACTTGGGTCGCGCTGCATGCCAACCATGCGAGCGAGCTGACCGATACGGCCCGCGACGCCTGTGCGCGGCTGGTCGATGCCGGGATTCCCATGGTGAGCCAGTCCGTGCTTTTGCGCGGCGTCAATGACAACATCGCCGCTTTGTCGGATTTGATGCGTGCTTTCGTCGAATGCCGGATCAAGCCCTATTACCTGCATCATGGCGATCTCGCGCCGGGCACCGCGCATTTGCGCACGACGCTTGCGCAAGGGCAGGAGCTGATGCGGCAGTTGCGCGGACGGGTGTCAGGGCTGTGCCAGCCGGACTACGTCATCGACATTCCCGGCGGCGCCGGCAAGTCGCCGGTCGGACCGAATTATGTGTTGGCGGTGCAAAATACCGCAGCCGATGCTGATGATGCCGAGGTGGAAACGCGCTATCGTATCGTCGACTATTGCGGCGACGTTCATCTCTATCCGCCCGAGGCGTGAGCGGTCAGGGGGACGCCGGCTTGAGGAATGGAGGAATGGATATGAAGAAGATCATGGTGGCGCTCGTGGTCTTGCTCGGCGGCGCGGCAGTCGCGCAGACCGGCACCAAGGGATCATCGACGTCAGGCGGCGCGAGCTCTGGATCGGTGCCGCAGGCACCTGTCGGTCATCGTCAGCCGCGCGCCGACGAGGTGCCGAGCGAGAAGAATCTGAACGATCCGAACAATCCGGTGAACAAGGAAGACGCTCTGCTCGACAAGAAGATCAAGAGCATCTGCCGCGGCTGCTGATAACAACAGCGGGCGGGGCGCGAACAGCATCGCCCCGCCCGTGTTGACTCTATCCTATGCTGAACGCTCGTGTAGCCCTGCGCGCGCCGTGTTGCGCCGGATTTCGACAGCATCGGCGAGCTGCTCGAGCACCTTCGCCGTGGTCGCCCAATCAATGCATCCGTCGGTGATGCTCTGGCCGTAAGTCAACGGTTTGCCCGGCACCACATCCTGGCGGCCGGCGACGAGATTGCTCTCGATCATCACGCCCATGATGCGGTTCTCGCCGCCCGAGATCTGGCCGGCGATATCGGCCATGACCAGCGGCTGGTTCTCCGGCCTCTTGCTCGAATTGGCGTGGCTGGCATCCACCATCACCAGCGGCGCGACGCCGGATTTCGAAAGCTCGTTGCAGGCCGCCGCGACGCTCGCCGCATCGTAGTTCGGCTTGGCCCCGCCGCGCAGGATGATGTGGCAGTCCTCGTTGCCCGCGGTCGAGGCGATCGCCGAGCGGCCGAGCTTCGTCACCGCCATGAAGTGATGCGGGTGCGAGGCCGATTTCACCGCGTCTGCGGCGATGCGCACATTGCCGTCAGTGCCGTTCTTGAAGCCGACCGGACAGGACAGCCCCGAGGCCAGCTCGCGATGGATCTGGCTCTCGGTGGTGCGCGCGCCGATCGCGGCCCAGGAGACGAGGTCGGCGATGTATTGCGGCGTTGTCATGTCCAGGAATTCGGCGCCGGCGGGCAGGCCGAGATTGTTGACGGCCGAGAGCACGTTGCGCGCGAGCCGCAGGCCCTTGTTGATGTCGAAGCTGCCGTCGAGGTCAGGATCGTTGATCAGGCCCTTCCAGCCGACGGTGGTGCGCGGCTTCTCGAAATAGACCCGCATCACGATCTCGAGCTGGTCGGCGAGGTCCTCGCGCAGCTTTGCCAGACGCTCGCCGTAGTCGAGCGCGGCCTTGGGATCGTGCACCGAGCAGGGGCCGACGACGACCAGCAGACGGTCGTCCTGGCCATTGAGAATGGCGTGGATAGCGTTGCGGGCGGCCATCACCACGCGTGTCGCGGTGAGGGTGCGTGGGACTTCCCGCATCACGTCCTCAGGCGTGCTCAGCTCTTTCAGTTCGCGGATACGAAGATCGTCGGTCGTGCTCAGCACGGCGGGCTCCTGTCTGTTTCGAGAACCTGCCGGCCAATAAAAAAGCCGCCAGGTCTGGCGGCTGTTCGGACTTTTGCTTCAATATCTTAGATTGAACGCGATCCTCCTGCCGCCAGCAAGCTGTCGTAGCTAAAGTACCAAAAATAGCTGGTGGCGACGGTGATCATGACCGGTCATATAGCGTGCCGCCAGCGGGTTGTCACCCCCCAATCGGCGCGCGCGGGCGCGATGCGCCTCAACTGTTGCTTTTGCGCGCCGCGAGCGCCATGCCGATCAGGGTCGCGCCGCCGAACAAAAGGTTGATGCCGACGAGCACGCCGATGGCCCATTGCGACGAACTCGGCAGTCCCGTGATCACCATGAATGCGATCGCGATGTCGACGAGGCCAGAGATCAGCAGCCATGACCAGCGGCCGCTCAGCTCGCGGCGGTGCTCCAGCGCGTACATGATGGTGGTGACGCCCTCGGCGAGGAAATAGGCGCCGAGCACGATGGTCAGCGTCAGCACGGCTTGCATCGGGCGCGCCAGCAGCAGCATGCCGGCGAGGACGGCGAGCGCCGCCGAGATCAACGACCACCAGAAGCCGGGCGTGGCGCGCGCCCAATAGGTCACGATCAATCCGCCGATACCGCTGATCAGGAACATCCAGCCAAGGAAGATCGTGATGGCGAGGCTCGCGAGCGGTGGCAGGATCAACGCGGCGATACCGAGGACGGCGAGCAAAATGCCTTCGAACAGGAAGGCCTTCCAATGTGCCTTCACCGCCTGGCTCATCGCGGATTGCAGCCGTGAAAATTCCTCAGGCGATGTCATCGGCAAGCTCCAGATCGAAAGATGTGCGCTTAATCTAGTACGCGCACACCGCGCTTGCCATGCGGTGGATCAACCGCCGCCATGCGCTGACGAAAAACCGTCACCAGTCGTGCGGATGCGGTTGCGGCCGAGCACGTAGATCGCGGTCGTAACGACCAGCAGCGCAAGGCCCAGCAGAATCGAGACAAAGCCGATCGGGATCAGCGCCAGCGTCAAGTTGCGCTCGGGGTTGATCAGCCAATGGTGGATCGAGGTCAGCACGAAGGCGAGGCCGAGGAAGCCGACGCCGCCGCCGGCGAGCCACAGCGCCCACATCCGGCGCAGCTGGCTGAGACGTTCCCGCGCGATATCGGTGCGGGGCGCGTGATGGCGCGCAACGCGGCGAACCAGGCGCATGGCGAAGGCAATCGAGCTGAAGCCAATCAGCAGGCTCGCGCCGCCCAGCCACATCCGCAAGGTCGGATCGAGGTCCGGCATGCGCTGGAGCGTGAGCAGCGGGAAGTCGAACGCCGAATGCAGTGCCAGTGGGCCCGCGAAGATCAGCAGGCGGCTGGAGAGGCGGGCCCAGTCACGGTGATGGCGGTTTGCGCCCAGCGCCGTGCCGGCACGCGCGATCGTCAGATAAGCGCCGGCGATGATGCCGAGCGCGCCGTGGAACGGGACGGTGAGCACGCTGCGCAGCGCCGCCAGCGATCGCCACATCTCGGCATGCTGGACCAGATAAGCGAGGTTTTCGTAGGCCGCGAAGCCGAGGCCGACGGCTGCGCCATAGACCACCGTGTCCATGGGGTTGGCGAAGGTTCGCCGCTTGGTCGAGGTGACCAGCACGATCGCGATCACCTTCACCGCCTCCTCGGGCAGCGCGACGCCGAAGACCGAATGCATGGCGAGCTCCGCCCAGGGATTGTCGGGCGCAGCAACCATCTTGGCGAAGGGGGCCCGGGCGAGGCCGAGAAGCGAAATGCTGGCCGCGCCGAGCAGGAACGCCGTCCAGACCTGGGCTGGCGGTCCGGGACGTTCCTCGGCGGCAATCACAAGCCACAGCATCAACAGCGCCGGGGCGATGGCGGCCGTTCCAATGACAGTGGGTAAAGCTTCAATCAGGTACATCGGCGTCGAAAATAGGTTCCCTTGGCCGGCTTATCCACTCGCAGCAGTGCGACCATCTGTCATGCGCCGGCTGTCGCGTCGCTTAACATGCTCGACAGCTGGCGTTCATCAGGACCTCTACGTGTAGAATACCAGCGCAATCAATTGCATGACACGGCCGCCCTGTCGTCGATGGTGACGGTCCCGCGTCTCTTCCTGGACCGCAATTGCCAAGTGAGATCAAGGCGGTGCACCAATTTCTTAGATTAACGATGCACGTCTGCGGGCAGCGAGTCCAGAGGCGGGACCTCTCCCGGCGACCGCGCGGCCCGCCTGAGGTCCTAGTCGCGCTTGGTTGCGCGTTGGCGCGGCGGTGACGCAATTCGGCGGGCCCGGATCTGCTCCAACTCCCAGAGGGCGCGCACGAGGCACGTGCCAAGGCAGGAGACGAGAAGAAACAGCAAAAAGGCCTGGTCGACGGCTGGGATCTGCATCATCGCAATTATTAAGCAATGCGCATGCCATGCGTTCCCGCTCTCGCCTGTGCGGGGCGCATAGGCGGCCAGGTCGACCCTTCCGACGCTCAATGCATGGTCAATGGCGGTGGGGCGTCGGGCGCAACATCAAAGGCGCCGAGATGGAATTCCCCGGCGATGTCCGGCTCGGAAGCGTTTGCGAGCAGCGTGAATGCGGCTTGCGGATATTGCTTCCAGATATCCAGATCGCCGGCCGTGATCGTCAGCCAGCCGAATGTGTACATGTAGCGTCCGGGCTCGGTCACCCGGCCTACCCTATCCCAAGTGATCTTATCAACTGTGATCTTGTCGACTGCCATCTGGTCCCCCGATCGCAGGTCTGCAAATGACGTCCGGCACGCCGGACCCATCAAAAGCTGATCCTGCATTGGGGCCGGGATAGGGCAGCGGTAGGTGGGCAGGGACCGCAGGAGGCTGGGCCGGTCGGGGTCAAGCTGGCTGCGGCACGGCCTGTCGCACGAGCAAACGGACGAGGTCGTCGCGCTCCTGTTTCTCGGCGAATTTCACTGCAAAGCCATTATCGAACTTGCGGATGACGCGCCCCACGCAGGCGCCGACTGCAAGCGGCGTCCCGATCGGCGGGTCGTATTCGCAGGAGATCGCGACGCCGGCGGTGGAGACGTCGATGATGAAACAGGAATGACTGGTGCCGTCGGCGAGCGTCAGGACGGTGTGGGAGGCCTGCGGAACGAAACGCGCCTCGTGCCGCAGCTCCTTGATGCTTTCGTCCCTCTGCTTTTTCTCGAGCCAGGTCAGCTTTTCCGACATCCAGGCGCGACGCGCCCGCGTCATGTCGAGCTCCATCAGGAAGCCCGACTTGAGCGTTGCGCTGATGGTGCACTGGAATTCGCCGAAATCCTGGAAGTAGGAGGTCACGCGCTCGCCGATCTTGCCGACGACCGGCACGTCGACGATCATGCGGAATGGCGAGACACGCTTGGTGCGGCAAGCGAAATTTCGCAGCTTGCCCTCGCAATCGTACCAGCGATGCAGCGAATAGCTGCCGCTCACCGTCACTTCCACTGCACGCTGCCTGAGGAACTCTGCGACGGACATGGGCGCCAAAAATTGTGTTGCGGATTGTTTCCGTAATTCCACGGTAGCAATCAAATTCTAAGCAAATGATACCGGAGCTCAGGAGCAGGGGTAAATTTCTGGTAAACGAGCGGGCGGTAATGTGCCCGGGGGTGGCGGCAAAACGTCCCTGATATGAGGCGCGCGCGATCACAAGCACGGCATTGCCGACGCCGCGTCCGCCTCGGCTCGAACAGCGACGGCGGACCTCGGGCAATCGAGACCTGACGCGCGTGCTCAGGTCGGCGGAGGTTCGGCTTTAGAGATATCTGAGCAGCACCAGGACGCCAATGATCAGGATGAGCTTGATCACCGCCCAAGTGAGGCCGCTGAAGTTGGTCTTCAATCCGAACCGCGGCGCCACACGCCGCACCGCGCGCGTCGCAAGCGTTTCGACGAAGACCAACGCAAAGGCAACGCCGGCAACAACGGACCATGGCGGCTCGGATGAAGGCATCGGCTGTAAGAGCCAGGTGGGGATGGCGTCGCGCAACGAGACGAGCAGCACGAACCATCCAAACAAGGAGGCGAAGTCCTTGACGATGTTCGGCCCGATCGCTCCAGGCTCGAACCGGATGCCGATCATCGCGAGTGCGCTTTCGATGCGCTCCCCGTCTGTCAGGAACATGAACGCGCCGAGATAGAACGGCACGCGTGATTGGAAAACGAACGCGGCAATGGCCGACAGGACGGCGTAGGCGTAGGCCTCGCGGAGCATGTCCCAGCCGCTCATGCGCGGCGGCCCCACGACCTTCGCGGTCTGGGCCTGCGTGGTCTGGGGTTGCGGCACCGATCTGGCCCGCGCCATGTGATCCAGCATTTTGGCGCGTCGGTCCGGCGAATAGGACGCCGCACGATGCATCCATGCCGGCGGCGTGGTCGTCGCGGAGCCGGCGCCGGGCTGGCCGTCCAAGGTCGATTTGCGATGCTCCATGGCCCGATCCAAATCCTTCAATCCGTGAGGCATCCCGGCGAGCGAGCAGTTCCTCCAGACCTTGGTCGGAGGCAAGGGGCGGGGAGGTTCATGTGGGGATGGCGGATTTTACGGGCCGATACCGCCCTATTGCGTCATCCTTCGTCGACCATCTTCCTGTTGATCTCGCCCCCCAGTTGCGCTTGTGTACCGCGAGGTCTGGGGGACCATGTTGATGGCTATTTTCATGGCTGCGGCGTCTTGCGCAGCTGCGTTCGGTTTTGCAGTTGGTTTCGGCTCGAGCGGGCTCAACCAAGCCTGTGTCTTGCGATGAACATGACCGTGACGTCCGCCTGCCTGTCGCCGCGGAAAGCGGGCATTCTCGATCATGCCGACCGCATCGCCAGGGATCGCGTGGCCTGGCGCGAGAAGAACAGCTTTTTCCACGACGAGGATGAGCGCTATCTCCGGTTTCTGATCCCGCCAGGAAGCCGCGTCCTCGACATCGGATGCGGCATTGGCGATACGCTTGCGAGCCTCGCGCCATCGCACGGCCTTGGAATAGACTTTTGCAGCAAGCAAATCGCGATCGCGCGGCAGCGCCACCCTGGTCTCATGTTCGTCGAGGGCGATGCCGAGGACCCGGCGACGCTCGCGGCGCTGCAGGGCCCGTTCGACTACATCCTCGTCCTCGATACGATCGGCTCGCTTGAGGATTGCCAGAAGTTCATCGCTCAACTGCATCCGCTCTGCACCCGTGATACGCGACTGGTGATCGGATACTTCTCGCATCTCTGGTACCCGGTGCTCAAATTCGCCGAGCTCGTCGGCCTGCGGATGCCGCAACCCGAGCAGAACGTGCTGTCGCCGCAGGATTTGCGCAGTCTTGCGAGGCTTGCCGATTTCGACCCGGTGAAGTCGGAGCAGCGGGTGCTCTCGCCGGTGCGGATGTTCGGGCTCGGGCGCTTTCTCAATCGCTTCATCAGCGTGCTGCCGGGAATTCGCCAGCTGGCGCTCCGCCACTATCTGGTGGCGCGCTCCAGCAAGAAGGCAGGGGAAGAATTCGCCTCGGCCACCGTCGTCGTCCCGGCGCGCAACGAGCGCGGCAATATCGAGCCGGCGGTCCAGCGCATCCCTGATTTCTGCAGCGATATCGAGATCATCTTTATCGAAGGCCACAGCCAGGACGGTACCTTCGAGGAGATGGAGCGGGTCAAGCAGGCGTATCCATGCAAGGACATCAAGGTGATGCGCCAGCCCGGCAAGGGCAAGGCCGACGCCGTCTTCACCGCCTTCGACGCCGCGCGCGGGGACGTGCTGATGATCCTCGACGCCGACCTGACCATGCCGCCGGAGCAGATTCCGAAATTCGCCGAGGCGCTGCTGTCGGGCAAGGGCGAGTTCATCAACGGATCGCGCCTGGTCTATCCCATGGATGACGGCGCGATGCGCTTCCTCAACCTGATCGCCAACAAGATCTTTTCCTATCTGTTCTCCTGGCTGCTCAATCAGCGCTATACGGATACGCTGTGCGGCACAAAGGTCCTGCGCCGCAGCGACTATCAGCGCCTGAAGGCCGGCAAGGCCTATTTCGGTGACTTCGATCCGTTCGGCGATTTCGATCTGATCTTCGGCGCATCGAAGCTCAATCTGAAATCGGTGGATCTGCCGATCCGCTACGCCGCGCGCACCTATGGCGAGACCCAGATCTCGAGGTTTCGACATGGCTGGATGTTGCTGAAGATGGTGGCTTTCGCCTTCCTCAAGATCAAGGCGATCTAGGTCGCGGACAATGTCAGAGGATTGCAGCTTTCCTGACGCACGGGTGAGCGGGAGGATCAGAACTCTGCTGATCCTCATCGTTCCCTCGATGTATCTGGCCTCGACGCTGCTCTATTCGGCCTGGCAGGCGGTGTGGGGTATCCAGGTCGATCCGGAATCGGCGTACACCATGAACGGGCTCGTGGCGGCCGCCGGATATGGCTCGTTGAAGTTCGATCATCCGGGGACGACCACGACGCTTCTCGTCGAGCTTGTCGTCAGAGGCTGGGCCTTGCTCGCCCGGGCCGACGATATCGTCGCGTTCGGGCTCAAGCACTACGATGCGATCACCTACGCGGCGCGCACATGTGAAGCCCTGGCTCTCACCGGCGCGTTGCTGGCGGGTGGACTGATCGTCGGGCGGACCACGCGCAGCGCCATTGCTGCGATGCTGTTTCAGGCCAGCGCGTTCGTGCATTCCGATGCGCTCCACTACCAGACGGTGCTCGCGCCCGAAAGCCTCATGGTCGCCATCGCCCTGTTCGGCATGTCGATCGTGGTCAAGGCGACGCTCGACGAGAATCCGCCGGAGACGCGCCTCGGTGTCGCGTCCGGAGTGATCTTCGCGCTCGGGTTCGCGACCAAATATCTCTATCTGCCGCAGGCGATGTTCGCCGTGTGCCTGCTCAGAAACCGGCGCGCGTTCGTTGCCGCACTTGTCACCGGGGCCATCGGCTTCGTTGCCTTCAGCCTGATCTTCAATCCGGGAACGATCACGCGCGGCTTCGGGTGGCTTGTGCAGATCGCCACCCACAAGGGTTATTACGGCGAAGGCGAGCCGGGATTCATCGACTTCAAGACCTTCTGGTCCAACATGCGCGAGATCGCTGCATCGGCGCCGTTCGCGGTTGCCGTCTACGTTACTGCCGCGCTGGTGGCGCTGGCGTCGTGGATCAGGAACCGGAGCTGGCAGGAGCCGGTCAACCTGACGCTCGGCGCCGCCGTGCTGATCTTTGCGGCCCATCTGGTGGCAACGTCGAAGCACTTTGCGCTGCACTACATGATGGCGCCCTGGGCGCTGACCGGTGGTGTGCTCGTCCTGGTCGTGGTGCAGATCAGGCGTCTGCTTCCGGCCATCCCGTCGGCCGCACTGAGCCTCGTTGCCGGCGGCCTGTGTGTCGCCATGGGCGCGACGACGCTGATCGACGCGCGCGCTGCTGCGCTGCAATCATCCGCCCTGAATGCGATCGGGGCCAGGCTGTCGAAAGCCGTGGTCGCGGCCGGACCTGCTTGCGCCAACGTCTCCAGCATGTTCACGCGCGCGCCGGAGAACGACATGAACCACGGCTGGGACATGACGCTTCAGCTGTGGGGCGACCAGCCGATGCGGGAGCGTTTCTCCACCGCCTATGCCGGGGCCTTCAAGGTCCCGTTGCTGGACCACAACACCTACACGCACGTCCTGAAGAACGACTTTCGTCGGTACAGCTATGAAAAGCTCGCCGCCGACTATCCCTGCCTCGTCGTCCGCTCGGCTGTGGAGCTCGACGCCGAGAATGCGATCGGGCTATTGGCCCTGAAGCCGGACCATTGCGTGATCGAGGGGATCCACGTCTACACGGTCGGGCTCGCCTGCGCCAAGGTGCAGGGCGCCTTTACGGCCGCGCGGTGAGGGGAAGGCTGCCTGCGTGGCGCTCCCTAGCGGAATCGAACCGCTCTCTCCACCGTGAAAGGGTGGCGTCCTAACCGATAGACGAAGGGAGCAAACGCAAGGCCACGCCGCTGATGGCGACAGGCCCGCTGGCCGGCCGAGTCGTGCCCGGCGGCTTGCAGCGGGCGAACGTATAGTGGCCTTTGCGCTCCCGGGCAAGCCGTTCCGGCAGGCTCTTTGGCCGGCGGTGGATAGCCGGCCCCGGGCTGGGTCGGGTCGCGATTTCAACGGTTTCTTAGGGTTCCGGGGCTAGCGCTGGGGCGGGAGATCTTTCGCCGATGCCTCAGCCCAAGAAGCGCGCAGCCCGCAAGCTGCTGTCGCAGCACGCCTGGATCACGCTCGAGGGCGGATTCGCGGCGCGGCATTGCCTGGTCAAGGACATCTCGGCCTCGGGCGCCAAGATCACGCTGGACGAGGATGCCAGCCAGCTTCCGGGCGTGATCCGGCTGGCCTTCGCGCGCGACGCCCGGACCGGGCGGAGCTGCCAGGTGGTCTGGCGCCGCGGCAAGTCGGCGGGCATCAGGTTCCTCTAAGACCGCCCCGATGGCGCCCGGTAGCCTGCCACGCTACAAGGGCCGCATGCGTACTCTTCTCATCCTCGTCTTGCTCGCGATGGCCACCGCTGCCGCCGCCGAGCCCCTGCGCCTTCCGCCCACCCAGCCCTCGAGCAAGACCCTGCCGCTCAAGGGCGCTGGCGGGGCGGCGAAGGCCAATGCCTGCGCCGCCTATGGCCAGGGCTTCACCATGGTCGAGGGGACCTGCGTGAAGATCGGCGGGGCGGTCCGCGCCGACACCGTGGTCGGGCGCTGAGGCGGCGATGTCACCGGACCTGGTGCGGCTCGACCTTCTCGTCCCTGCGCTGATGTATTGCGCGCTGCTGTGGTGGGTCGGCCGCAGCCTGTCCTGGACGGCAAGACTCGCCACGGCGGTGGTGACGCTGGCGCTGATCGGCATCGTCGTGCTGGTCGAGCGCGGCTCGCACTAGCCCTTCAAGCCAAAAAGGCGAAAACAACCCCATGCACAGTAGAACCCGGCCGCGGGCGAATTTGCGCGCGCACGGCAATTCAGCGCGTGCTCACCGTACCTTAAACCGCCCAGCGGCTCACGACATCGGCGGGGCCACGTGCTGGGCAAACCCAGCCCTCTTGCCGAGCCCGGCGAGCCACCGCGTCAGGTTCGGCTGCGCCGGACGGGTGATGCCCTCGACCCCTAGCCAGCGCCGCGCATAGGCGCCGATGGCGATATCGGCGAGCGTGAACTGATCACCCTCCATGTACAGGCGTGAGGCGAGGTGGTGATCGGCGATCGCCCAGACCTCGGCGGCGGCATCGGCATCCTTCTGCACCTTGATCATGTCGCGCTCGGCCGGCGGCGTGCGCACGATGCCCCAGAACACCGGGCGGTCGACCGGCTGCACCATCGACAGCGTCCAGTCGAGCCAGCGGTCGACGCCGGCGCGCCGCTTCGGCGCCTCCGGATAGATGGGCGTGCCGCGCCCATGCGCCATGCAGAGATAGCGCATGATCGAATTGGATTCCCACAGCGCGAAGTCGCCCTCGACCAGCGTCGGCACCCGCGCATTGGGGTTCATCGCGAGATAGCCGGGCTCGCGGGTCTTGCCGTAGGCCATGCCGGCATCGATGCGCTGATAGGGCAGCTCGAGCTCGGCCAGGCACCACAGCACCTTCTGCACGTTGACCGAGTTGGCGCGGCCCCAGATCGTCAGCTGTGTGTCCGGCATGTCGTCCTCCCGCGGGCGTTTGACTTATCGCGGGTGATAACCGAATTCGCTAGCCGCAGCGACGGGCATTGCCGCGCGCCTCTCATGCAAAAAGCTCCGCTCGTCGGAGCGGAGCTTTCCTTGCAGGCCAGCCGAATGCGCGACATCAGCAAAAGGCATTTGCACTGGAGACATCAGCAAAATGCGTTTGCTCAGGAGACAAACGCGTAGTGCGTTTGCTCCGGGAGACAAACGCAAGATGCGTTTGCTCCGGGAGACAAACGCAAGATGCGTTTGCTCCGGAATCAATGGCCGAAGAACAGCCACAACAGAATGATCACCGGGATCGGCACACCCAGCAGCCACAACAATAAACCGCGTCCCATCGCGTCCTCCTCCAATTGCATTGTCCTGGGGTGAACGCGGGGGAGCGGCGGTGGTTCCTGCCTGATGGGCCTACCAATGGCCGACGTTCGGCATCGACACCCACGGCTCGGCCGGCGCCTTCGGCTCGCCCTTCTGCAACAGCTCGATCGAGTGCAGATCGGGCGAGCGGACGAAGGCCATGTTTCCGTCGCGCGGCGGCCGGTTGATGGTGACGCCGGCTTTCTGCAGCTGCGCGCAGGTGGCGTAGATGTCGTCGACCTCATAGGCGAGATGGCCGAAGAAGCGGTCCTCGCCATACTTCTCCTCGTCCCAATTATAGGTGAGCTCGACCAGCGGCGCGCCGCGCGTCTGCGGCTGCTGCTTCAGCGCCTCGAGATCGTCGGCCGAGCACAGGAACACGAGCGTGAAGCGGCCCTTGTCGTTCTCGATCCGCCGCACCTCCTTCAGCCCCAGCGCATCCTGGTAAAACTTCAGCGCGACATCGAGATTGCGCACGCGCAGCATGGTGTGGAGATAACGCATGGTTGTTGCTCCCTTTGGGTCGGAGGGTTTTGCTCTGGGCCGGAACGGCGAGGGAGAGATAGCAGGAAAGTGGGGGGAGGGGCAGGGGGCGGGGGGAGGTTTGCTACCGGCTGGCAGCGTGCTGTTCCCCTGATCATCACTCCCCTGTGTCAGGTTGCAATCTCACAGTAGGCGCCGAGACAACCGGCGTGATCATGGCAGACGGGGGACGTGGGCAGGTGTTAGTAATCGGCAACGCCAGGTAGCATCTTGCAAATGGTCGGCTAAGATAGTCTCTTTCTCGCTGGGCAGAGGTTATTATGACGACGAACGGGGATGATGGTGTTTCAGCCATCCAGACAATTATCGCGGCCCTTAGGCCTCTTGACGAGACGACCCGGCAAAACGTCCTTGAATTCGTTTTCAAGCAGCTCGGGATACAGGTAGCTACTTTAGCTCCAGTTGCGCCAACGTTTGCTCCAGCTTCAGATACTACCTACGAGCAGCTATTCGGGGGGAAGATACCGTCGCCTAGGCTCGACAGTGTCGAGCTGGATATCAGGACCCTAGCCGAGCAAAAGAAGCCCAAGACAGTCAACGATAAGGTTGCCGTTCTTGGATATTACTTAAAGACCCTAGCGCCTCTCGGCGAGCGTCGCGATTTCATCACGACCGACGACATTTCGAACTATTTTCCAGCTGCGGGTTTCGAATTGCCCACCGCGCCTCGCATGGCGCTGACGAATGCCAAGAACGCCGGATATCTCAACTCCCTTGGTAATGGTCAATTCAGGCTCAACCCGGTGGGCCATAACCTTGTAACTCATAAGCTTCCCATAGGTGAAGCTAGTCTTCCTAAGCGCGCCAAGTCGAAGAAGAGAGCGACGAAAAAGAAGGCGCGGTAATGTCCGCCTCAGATTCCTGGCGAGCCCTAGGCGCGGCCTTGGCTCATCTCCGCAAAATGATTGGCAAGGCAAGGGCCGTTAATATTTCGGCCCGCGACATTCGGGACTATGCAGCAGGTGTCGCACAGCAGTATTTTCAAGACAATCGAGCCGTCATTGAAGCTAGCGCAGGGGATGAGCTTCGAACGCTCGATGATGCATTCCAGGGAATTCTGACCCTTTCATCGGCGGTCAATCGCAAGTCGACTTACTCGCGGCATCTGAAAACAATTCAAAAGCTGTACCCGCAAATCACCGGCAAGCTTGCGGTCGGTGGCTCGTCGAATTCGACAGTCACTATCGGCGACACCGAGAAGAAGATCGCCGCACTGTTGGACGATATGGTGCCTGCTGCAGGGAAGTCGTTTAAACAGGCGTTGATTGACCTGACCGACACTAAGCGCATTTCCTACCGAGGTCCTGCGGTTGAACTCCGCGAGGCTTTGCGTGAAACGCTTGACTTCCTTGCGCCGGATGAGGAAGTGCAAGCGATGGATGGTTACAAGCAGGAGGCTGGCTTGAAGGGCCCTACGATGAAGCAAAAAGTACGCTTTATCCTGCGGGCGCGTGGCATGAAAGATGAGACGGCCCCCGAACAGGCAGCGAGCGCGATCGAAGAGATGGTAGGCGGTTTTGCTAGGTCCGTCTACACCATGTCAAATGCTGGTACGCATGGGAGTCGGGAACGAACCGATGTGATGCGCATTCGGCGATATGTGATTGTTGTGCTTCACGACATATTGGCAATGCCTGAGTAGGCGCCGATAGGTGAAGTGCTGGTGCTGAGACAGATCAGCGCAGCGTCGCTACTATGATGACGGTGCCACTAAATTACTACTCCGGCGCGCGCTAGCGATAACAGGCGGACACCGTGAATAAATTGTCCACCGTATGAGCAACAAGCTTAGGGGGAGGGGAGATTGGTTTTTGAACCTACGGGGGCGCCGCTACAGAGCCTAATCGGCAATGGTCTTGCGCTCCGGGTGCCGCTTATTATCGATATCGGAAGGAGCCGCCCGCTTACAAATAGGATGTGGGAGCAGCTATTCTTGGAGATGGATCAGGCCGCACTTAATACAGACGTGAGTCTTTACCGGCAGGCTATGTCGGACTTCGGCATTCCTGAGAGAGGAGGCTTCGACCTGCTTAGGCGGCAGACTGATAGGTTCGTAGTCACCTCGGTTGAACGAGGCTCGATTATCATTGCGGGGGCCGTTTTTCTGGCAGCAGCGGGCGGATGGTTCTTCAAGGAGTTCATAAAGCCAGGTTGGGACAAATCAGAATCTAAAAAGCACTGGGATGACGGCGTAGCCGCTGCGATTGATAAGGCGATACCCGTTCTGAAAAATCAAATCGATTACCATGTCGTACATAGGCTGGAACGGCTGAGGATCCGACGAGTGGCACTGTTGCCGCCTCCAGATCACCAGGGCCACCAACTTGCCGACAATTCAACTAAGGTGACAGAATTGATCTACGACAAGGCTAAGCAGATCGAGTCCCCAGAGAAATAGAATTTCAAAAAGGAATACTGCGACATTGCACTCAACTCCAGCGGCAGCATGGGTAAGTCGAGAGCACTGTCACCCTATTGAATCGATGATCTCGGTGGACATCTCTATCTAAGTCCATATGCGGCGAGCCGAAACTGATACCGTGTTTGAATGGCGCCCAAGGAGCAACCAGTTCGGCATGTTCTATTAAATTCCAGAGTAGTCGCGGCGTTGGCCTTGGTCGGCCTGGGCGGTACTCTTGGTCTCACGCTTCTAACAGCCCGAATCTTGCCATTTGTGGGGTTCGGCATATCCGCTATGTGCGGTTCGGGCGTGATCTGGATGTATGCTCGCCATCTGCGCCATGCCTACGATTCAATTGGCAAAAGAACGCCGTATCGAGGACCTGCTCCCCGGGAGCTTTTGATCGCCCCGGGCTCGGGTTTGCTGCTTGTAGTACTGGCGGCTTGGGTGCTGTCGATTGTAGTGGCAAAAGAGACGCCGAGCGGGCGAGGACTGCTTGTGCCGAGCATTCCCACCTTTGTGAAAATTCCACCGGATGCACCGGAGGGCTTTATCAATTTACAACTGCAGAACACCGGCCAATTGGATGTCATAGACGCCAGGATTGTGATGGTGGGCCATTTAAGTGACGTCGACCTTCCGATAGATGCTCTGAGCAAGGAGCTAAATGTAGTCGCCAGAAAGGTGGACGAGCTCGAAAATGCGATGTCGAGGAATGGCCTTTATGCGCAGATTAGGCCCAACTCGGCCGCGGTGATCACGCTCGAAGATGTCCCATTGGATCTCTGGCTAAAACCGCAACAGAACGGCCCACCGAGGAACTTCGTTATCAAGGTAACTGAGAATCAATGGACGAAGTTTGAGCGTGGAGACCTCGCGATCTACGTGTTGTACGCCGCACGCTATGAAGACGAGGGTCATCCTGGAGCTTATTGGAGCACTCAGAATTGCCTTTATTTCAGAGGTGCCGTTACTTTCCAGCACAATTGTGCGGAAAACAAAATTGAACTGAACGAGGGGAAGCGATGGCGCTAGAGTCGACTAATGGTAACGATGACAGTGCACCAAACTCATGTCGCGATGTCGCGCGGCCTCCCATCCAGCGCGAAACGCCAAAGATACAGTTCGCTAAAATACATCCATGCCAAGCTGCAGACCCATCTCTAGCAGCATAGTCTTTAACTCCACGACCGATCTGCGTCCGAAAGACGGTGTCCGCAGCAGCTCGGCCTCGCTCCGTTGGATCAGATCGCCGACGTAGATGATGCCCAGATTTTTCAGGCAGTTTGCTGTTCGTATCGACAGCTCGAGTTCATCGATCTTGATAAGAAGCATTTGCTGGAAACGTGTTGATATATTCGCAATATCGGCTGGCGGCCATCCAGGGATCTCCATTCCAAGGCGAAGCCCATACGTTTCCAGAAGCCTTCTGATCTCCTCGACAGACTTCCGACCAAAATTCGGGACTCGAAGCAGTTGATCCTCGCTCCTTTGAACAAGATCACCAACGTAAATTATGTTCTCCCATTTCAAGCAATCGCTAGTTCGCACTGATAATTCAAGCTCATCGACACGTTGAAAATAACGAGTGCTGAAGCGAGTGGATTCTTGAATTATGGGTTGCTCGTTCGCATCGGTTGGGCGGGTTACCGGTCTATCAAATTCGTAGCGGCCGGATCGATCCGATTTCCATTCCTGTGAGCGCTCGTCATCAGCCACAGCACGTAGGAGAGCTTCGTGCGCGGCGCTGAAGCCGCATCGCAATATCTCACGCGCCTTCTTGATGCGTCCGTCTTTTTCGTAAGACTTCATCCTTTTGCGACCCTGAAGCAATGCGCGAGCCTCGTGCTCGATCCTGCCTGCACCGTCGTTCACCCAAAAATGGTATAGGACCTCCCAATCATTGAGACCGCCATACTTACGTCTTTGCAGATACCGATCGTATCCTCCTAAAGCACCGGTGACGCCGATCTTAATGACGCGTCCCGCCATCGAGCCGGCGATGTAAATGTACCCGGCGCCATAGAACCTGTCTCTAAACACGTCATTTAGGGACATCTGCCCACCTTACGGACCTGTGGACTCTTCCTTGCGCCAGCGGCCCACCCTAGTGGTCACCATTCAGAACACGTGGCTTCAATCGTGTTCGGCCTCAAACCGCCGCCGCGCCTCATCGACCTCTCGCGCCATGTCGCGGTCCTTGCGCCATTCGCGATAGACATAGCGTGCGTTGTACAAAAGTCCTGCTGCGATGAGGATCAACCAGACCGGCATACCTCCGAGCTTAAAATCCAGGATTTCCATGCTCCGCTTCAGTTTCTTGGTGCAGGGGCCGCTTGATCTCGGGACTACGTTGACAGTGCACTTAATTCATTTGCGTAGGCTGATGCGAGCCGGACAGAGCTGATGTGTTGAGTGCATATGTCGCTACACATCCCCCTACTTGCACTCAAAACTCCCCGCATCCTCCGGATCGCCTTGGCCCTTGTACTGCGCATGTTGCGGGTAGGCGCAAAGCGGGCGGCTGCGGCCGGGGAAGGCGGGTCCCGTCGCGATCACCGCATCGGGCGACTTGCCGTCTTCCACCCAGTTCACTACTGCGCTGAGGAGATCGAAACGATCGAGCGTTGCGCCGCTCGAGCAGTGGCCCATGCCGGGCACCAGGAAGGCACGGCTCGATGTCTCCCGCACCTTCTCCATGCCGCCCGATTCCGCCGCCATGCGCTCGTAGTAGTTCACGGTGTCGTTCGCCGAGAACCAGGGATCGCTCACACCGTGGTAGAACAGCAGCTTGCCGCCATGGCCGAAATAGCTCGACAGGTTGGTCCAGTAGGCGGTGTTGCCGAGGCGATCGAGCCCGCTCGCGTTGACGCGGTCTTCGAGTTGATCGACGTCGATGCTCTCCCAAACGGGCGGTCCGACCGGACTGCGCGCGCCCGTGGTCAGGATGCCGGGAATGGCAACGCCTTCGGCGGCCACGCCGCTGTCCCACGGGAACGGCGGATAGATGGGCGAGCCGCGTGAATTCTTCGGTCCGGCAAAAGCTTTCCTGAGGGCATCGACCTGTGGCGGCGCCAGGCAGGAATCGGTCTTGGCGCCGTTGCAGGTGAGGACCACAGGATCGAATTGACAGGCCTTAGCGTCGAAGATCAGGCCATCCCTAACGCCGTCCTTGGCGTCGCAGGCATCGAGGATCGCGGTCGTGATCAGCTTGCGCTCGTCAGCGGAAAAAGTCTTGGCGGGATCCGGCTTACCGGAGGCATCTTTCGGCGCGATCTGGCTGAAGGCCGCGTTGGCCCAGGCGAGACCGATATTGGAGTTGCCGGTGCGCATCGCAGGCGCGCCGGCGACGATGCCGTCGAATTGTTCGGGATAGCGCGCCGACGCCAGCATGCCTTCGCGGCCCCCGGTCGAGCACCCCGTGAAATAGGAACGTTTTGCGCCCTGGCCATAGTAATGCGCGACGATCGCCTTGGCGGCTATCGTTACCTTGCCGACGGAGGCCGTGGCGAAGTTGAGCGCGGCTTCCTGATCCCTAAGGAACGAGGCATCGAACACAGCGCCCTGATGACCGCTATCTGTCGAGACAACGGCGAAGCCGCGCGCCAGTGCCGGCACCTCGCCGGCCGCCTGGTAACCCAGCGGCGGCCGGATCGTGCCGTTCAAACCGCCGCCGCCCTGAAACAGAAAGCGGCCGTTCCAGCGATCGGGCAGGGCGACGGCAAAGCCGATCGCGTAAGGTTTGCCCTCGGCACCCTCGCGCTGATCGATCACGCCATCCGCGCGGCAGTTTTGCGGCAGCGCCACCGACACGGTGGCCGGCGAAGGCGGCGACGGCTGCACGGTGCCCGGCGGCGCCTCAGGCACCACCTCTGCCTTGGTGACCAGCGCCGTCGATCCTGGCAGCTTCCAGCCGGTCAAGTCAGCGCATTTGAGCGCAGGCGATATGTTGGCTGAATCGTCGGCGCTTGCCGGCGAGATCGCAATGACCATGGTGGCTGTGACGAGAGCCAGGCAAGCCACGGCGCCATCAAGCGCCGCATGTCTTTTTCGCTGCATCGTTCTTCCCTGCCGTTTCTAATTTTATTGCGTTGCACGCAACTCACGCTGACCGCCGGACGATCTGGTGCGCCGACACTGAAACCATCTTGTGTCAATCGGGAGGTGCAGTCCAGCGGCGCAGGCTTTCAACCGCTCTCGCCGTTCGGTCGACGGGCTAGCCCGGTTGAACCTCAGGCGCGGGATCGGCAAAGCAGTCGCAACTTGAACGGGACAATACTTGCCTATAAAAATCGGCGATAGTTGCTGGGGCACGCAGATGCCAGATCCAAACGCGTCGACCAATGCCGATCTAGCCGCGGAAGAACAAGCGCTGAAGCGGGAGGAATTCGCTGCGCGCCTCGAAGAGGCTCGGGTCAAGCTCAAGGCTGCGAGCGCGCCGCGGTGGCGCGCTGCCGATCCTCTGGTGCTGGCGGTGGTCGCCGGCGTCCTCACGCTCGCCGGAAACCTGTTCGTCGCTTGGTACAACGCCAAGGAGACACGGGCGCAGGAAGAGAGCAGGGCTTTGGCGTCGTTACACCAGCTCAAGAGCAAAGCTGAAGACGACCTGCTATTGGAGCGAGAAAAGGCAAAGGCAAGCCTGATCCTCCAGGCGGTTTCGACGAACGATGCCGACACTGCTCGTCGCAACATGCTGTTTTTCCTCGATGGTGGTTTGATCGAAGACAAGGATGCACGAATTCGCGCGGCGCTTGACAAGTACGCTCCGGTCCTGCCGTCGGCATCTGGCCAAGCAAGTGCGCCGCCGACCACGCCGGATGCATATGAGAGCTATTTTTGGTCCGCAAATCTTCGCTCGGACAAACTTGCGCAGATCGATACACTTATCGACAAGCTAACAACGGCCAAAACGCGCCTCGAGCGTGTCGGTCAAGCGGTCGCGACACCCTGGTATGTCGTTGGCGCGCTGTGGATTGAGGAAACCGGAGGAAATTTTTCCGTCCATCTTCACAACGGAGACCCGCTAACTGCGCAAACCAGGAACTTTCCAAGGAACCGTCCTCCAGGCTGGCCTCCGCCGCCTGGGGTTGATGCCTGGGAATATAGCGCCACGGACGCGATGCGCGTCTACAAGCTCAATGACCTTAACGCCGCCCGCGTCGGCGAGATACTTTCCAGATTGGAGCAAGCGAACGGGATCGGATATCAGAAGAGAGGAATTTTTAGCCCATATCTGTGGTCTGGAACGGATCTCTACGAAAAGGGAAAGTATCTGCCCGGCCACGACTTCAGCGCGGACGCAGTTTCCCAGCAAATTGGAATCGCAGCACTGTTCCGGCGGCTTCAAGATCGAAAGCTGATCGATTTCCGCAACGCCGGAAACGCGGCGGTGGCGTCCGGACAAAACGCGCAATAGGTGTGATCTCTGCTCAAGGTCGATGTCGCTTGCGTGGAGGTCCGGCGAATCTCAACGAGCTGAGTGCACGGCCAGCGCAATGCGGCAGATGAGATCCTCCGCGCGCCGACGGGCCGGCACTATGAGGGCCGTCACTTCACCAGCGTTTCGCCGCGGCGTGCTCGCTTCGATGCCCGGCCGCGATTGATGAACTGAACGCCGACGAACTCGCCATTGATCCAGGCGAGCTCGCAGTGACGGTAGGCGAGGCCGGTCGGGGACAGCACCAGGAAAAATTCCCGCTGGCCGATGTCCGTCACCGCGCCGTCGATCACCAGCTTGGCCCCCATCTCGGAGACGTCGTGGATCTTGCAGGCGCGCTGCCATGTGCCGTCGATCGCCATGACGCGCGCGTCGAGGGGCCGTTCGAACGCGACGCGCCTGTCCTTGCGTTGTTCTCCCTCGCTCATCGAGCGCTCCCCGCTGATGATCCCCAAGCGGTCGCGTATGTTAGAGCAAGAAGCTTGATCGTCGGTGAACAAGGCGGCGGTGGAGGCTTGAAATCACCGTGGAAATACACGCGATTGTTGCGCTGCCGAGCACTCACTGCCGATGGGTGCAAGCCTCGACCGGGGCTCCTGCTGGCGGGGCGTCCCCCGAACGACGCCGTCTGAACCCTTGCCGAGCCAGGGCGACTAAGTCACATGAAGCGCTGGCAACGAAGGCTGGGACGGATCGCGTGGATTGCCGCGCTTTGCGGGACGGTCGCATTGCTTGCGCTCATGGCGATCTCTCCTGGCGAGCCTGATGCCGCGCATCCCGTGCGCTATGTGCTCCGCCACGACGTCAGGTATGTGAGCGCGGATATGAGCCTGCTCCTGCAGATTCTGCTTGGCGCGAACATGACGCTGGGCGTGGTTGCGGCTGCATGCCATTTCGCGAGCAAGGACCCGGGCGATGGATCCTGGCCGGGCAGGATCGGTGAACCTTAAGCCGCGGCAGCGTCGAACTTTCTTTATCCGGCGGACAAGGCGCGCAGGCGCTGCCTGATCCAGCGATGCGCCGGGTGCTGGTCGGTGCGCTCGTGCCAGACGAGGCCGATGGTGAAGCCGTCGACCGCGAGCGGCGGCTCCAGCACCTGAACGCCGTCAGCGCGGCCGCGCACCAGCCGCTCCGGCACCGTGGCGATCAGGTCGGAGCGGGCGACGAGCTCGGGCACGAACAAAAAGCTAGCCGTCGACACCGCGATGCTGCGCTTGCGCCCGAGCTTGCCGAGGGCGGTGTCGACGGGGCCGCCAAAGCCGCCGCCGCGCGGCGAGACCACGACATGCTCGAGCGCGACGAAATCGTCGAGCGTGAGGCGTCCCTTCACCGTCGGATGCCGCCGCCGCGCGATCGTGACATAGCGCTCGTGAAACAACCGCCGCGTCCGTAGCGCGGGCGGCGCCGTCGCCGGCGTCATCACGGCGAGGTCGACCACGCCTGACACCATCTGCGGGCCCAGCAGGCTGCCATCGAGCTGGTGGATGGCTAGCCGGAGTTTCGGTGCGCTGACGCGCAGATCGAGCACCAGCGGAGCGATCACGGCGACCTGCACATAGTCGGAGCAGGCAAGCGCGACGGTGAGGTCGGCAGTCGCAGGATCGAACCCGCGTCCCCTCGCCAGCACCTCGTGCATCTGGTCGAGCGCCTGTCGCACCGGCGCCTGAAGCTCCATCGCGCGGGCGGTCGGCGTCAGGCCGCGCTGGGCCGGCAAGAACAGCGGGTCGCCGAACAGATCGCGCAGCCGCGCAAGCTGCGCGCTGAGCGCCGGCTGGCTCAGGCCGAGCCGGCGGGCCGCCCGCGTCACGTTGGGCTCGGTCAGCAGCGCATCAAGCGCGACCAGCAGATTGAGGTCGACTTTCCTGGTATCCATGGAATGGATAGCAGCACCAAGTAAGAGGAATTTCAACGGCCGGACGCGTTGCCCTAGCTTCAGTCCATCAGCCCGCCGTTTGATCTGGGGCTGAGCGAGGAGACAACAATGCCGACCGTCCGTGTGTCAGTGATGCGCTGCGATGCCCAGCAGTTCGACCAATTCAGGCAGATGATGGCGGAGTCGCTCCATGTCCTCGCGCCGGGCATCCGAAAGATGAACGGCCTGATCCACTTCTACTCGGGCGAGGATGAGACATCGCATGCGCTCGCCCAGGTCAGTGTGTGGCGCACCCTTGATGACGCCAGGCAGCTCGATACGTTTCAGCCGATGCTCGACCTCGGCAAGGTGTTCACGGGCAAAGGCGCAAGGTTCGAGCGCCCCATCATGAATTATGTGTCGTCGTGGGAGATCGCGCCGGAGCGCTGATCGGCGGGAGGCCGGCCTGCCGGCTGATGAACCGGGATGCTGCTCGAGGCGACGAATGCCTGGAAACGAGGGCATTTCGCCGTGAGCTGCTTCAAACGATATATGGTCAGCTGTCTGATCGCGATGGTCTTTTTCGCCGGCCTCGATGCCTACGAGACCCCCGGGGACATGCATCTCGGGACCATCCTGGTCGCCTCTGCAGGCTGGCCTGTGTTCGCAGCGGTGGTCGTGGGAAGCACCATCGGCGATGTCGTGCATGAGGCGAAGTACGGCAAGGCGGGATGAGCGGCCATGCTTGACGCCTTGTTCGGCTTTGTCTTCGAGATGGTCCTCAGCCTGGTCGGGACCGCCATCGCCAAATTATTCGGCGCGGACAACGCTGCCGAAGCCGGGGGCGTGATCGTCGGCATCGGCATTCTCGCGATCGGCTTCGCCATCGCGATATGGGGGCACTGACGGGCGACCGTTGCGAAAAACGATCGCTCGCTGTGGCGGCGCTCGCCGCCTACGCCGCGATCCGCTGCTCGGTCGGCGTCGTCAGATATTTCAAGACTTCGGCATGCTCGAGGTCAGGCACAGCGATGGCGGTGTGGCTGTAGCTCGCATGCGTGCGCGACGTTGCGATACCGTCCAGGATCTCTTTGCCCTTGACGACGTGGAGACCCATGCCGTCTCCGGACGGGAAGATCGCCAGTACCACGTCGTAGGCCCTGATGACTGACCTGAGCGCCTCGGCCTTGTCTTCGGCGACATCGACAAACACGCGGACATCGGCTGCGAGTTCACGCAGCTCGTCAAAATTCAGCACTTTTCGGGTACTCCAACGCAACAACACTGAATGGAGAGTGGATGCGTTGGGTTACCAGAGTCTGAACAGCATCCATCAAGATGAAAGTTTCACGTTGAGGTGACGCCTCGTGTGGACAACTCGGCCCGCGTGCGATTTCCATCGCGCCAGCGCATTGGAAGCACGCCGTCCTCTCTGAAACTGCCGAGGAAGGCGAAGCGGTCAGCCTGCGGATTCGGGCGGGCCTCGATCCTCGCGCCGAGGACCTGCACGAGATCGCTCTCGTCATGGGACGGCCAGGGCGGCAGCCCTGAGGCGTTCGGGTTCCCGCACGTCGCAAAGTTCACCCAATAGCTCATCATTACCTCCGACAGCGCGCGGTCGGCAGCGTCAGGCGGCGTCGTGCTGCCGACAATCCGCTGTGGCGTCAGCGTGCCGAAGACGAATGGGATCTCGGTGACGTGCGAGGCGATCGGCGTGTAGGGCGAGGTGTGGGCGAAGTGATAGGCGTAGACGGGCGCGCGCGTGCTTGTCCGGTGCAGCCGCAGCCATTGCCAGCACTGCTCGCCGACCACCATGTCGCCCGTGAGCCTGGCGGCCGACGCCTTGGCCTCTGCGTCCGTGCTGGCCGGATAGAGCTTTTGGAAATCCGCCATGCGGTCCTTACCGAATATCTCTGCAGCAGCGGCACGAAAGGCTTGCGCGGAATGAGCGGGCAGGGAGAGCTGTATGAAGGGAAATTCCTCGGCGCTGTTCCAGCCAACGAGGAGGGGGATGTGCATCTGCTCGCCGCGCAGGAAACCGCGTGCGGGTACATCGGGCACCACGTAACGGTCGATGCTCGGCGAGAAGGCCTGCGTGACGTGATCGCGCGCAAAATTCCAGGGCGCGGCCGCGTTCAATTGATCGGCCGGCATTGCGCGCAAGGCTGCGATCGATCCGCCGTGCTCGCGAACGAAGGCGACGCCGCGGGCGCGGGCCTCGTCGAAACCTTGCAGCGGTCCATGCCGGCCATCCCAGAACGCGCCGCTCTGGCCGATCGCTTTGTGGAACAGGCCGCGCGCGAGCGGCGAGGCCATCAGCAGGCCGACAGCCATCGCGCCGGCGGATTCACCGAATAAGGTGACGTTATCAGGGTCTCCACCAAAGGCGGCGATGTTGGCCTTGACCCAGCGCAGCGCCGCGAGTTGGTCCTGAAGGCCGAAATTGCCCGATGGCGCCCGCGTGTCGAGCTCGGGATGGGCGAGAAAGCCGAAGATGCCGAGCCGGTAGTTGAAGCTGACGACGACGACGCCTCTCGCTGCGAGCACGCGTCCGTCGGTGGCGGGATTGGCGGAGGAGCCGAACTGAAAGCCGCCGCCGTGGATCCACACCATCACGGGCCGCTTCTCGTCGGGCGCGTTCGCCGCTGTCCACACATTGAGTGTGAGGCAATCTTCGCTGCGCGGTCCCGGCCGCGGATCGTGTTCGAGCGATGAGAGCGATGCCGCGCCGAAGGCGCGCGCATCGCGCGCGCCGCTCCACGGCGTCGGTGCCTGCGGCGCGCGCCAGCGCAGCGGCCCGACTGGAGGGGCAGCGTAGGGGATGCCTTTGAACGTGAGCACGCCGCTGTCGTCTCGCGGCGCGCCGCGCACCTTGCCGGCCTGCGTGCGAATGGTTCGGCCCATCCGGGCTGAAGGCATGATCGAGCCGTGCACGGTCGCGTCTCCTTGAAGATGAAGGTGAGGCGAGATCTATCGACTTTAGCGCTGGAAGAATTTATGCATAATCGCAATCGATCGCTAAATTCAGTCAATGACCCGGCAAAAGCCCAGATTTCCGCTTCGCTACCCCTGGCTCGACCTCGATGTGGACGACCGCGCCGCACCTGTCATAGCCGTGCGCGTCGACGCCGACGGGACCAAGGACGAGGTGCCCGAGCACAGTCATCGCAAGGGGCAGCTGGTGGTGTCGCTGGGCGGCGGCGTCACTTGCCGTGTTCCCAGCGGGCTGTGGATGGTGCCGCCGCGTTGCGCGGTCTGGATTCCAAGCCGCATGCCGCACAGCAATCGCGCCACCGCGAATGCGCGGCTGTTCTTCGTCTATATCGAGGCGGAGCTGGTCGATCTGCCGCAGCGCTGCTGCACCATCTCGATTTCGCCCTTGCTGCGCGAATTGATCGTCGAGCTGTCCGATGGCGAACAGCATGACGAGGCGAGGCGGGAGCGCCTGATCGGCGTGCTGCTCGGCGAATTGCCGCGCATGCCGGTGCAGCAATTGCATTTGCCGCTCACCAGCGAGCCACGATTGAAGCGCATCGCGGCCGCATTGGCGGACAATCCGGCGGACCGCCGCACGCTGGCGCAATGGGCCGATCACCTCGCGCTCAGCGAGAGCAGTCTTGCGCGTCTCGTCGCAAAGGAGACCGGGCTGACGTTCGGACGCTGGCGTCAGCAGCTGCATCTGATCGTCGCGATCCGCGAGCTCGCCGCGGGCGCAAGCGTGCAGCGGGTCTCGGCCGATCTCGGCTATGAATCGGTCACGGCCTTCATCACGATGTTCAGGAAGGCGCTGGGCAAGCCGCCAGCGAAATATCTCAGCATGGTTGCGCGGGCGCCGTAGTCGCTACGGCCCCCGGCGGTCACATGCGGAACTCGCGCCGAACTGCTGCTTGCGTTTTCGCCCCTAATGGGCTCTAAGCCCGGCTGCTTCGTGGCCGACAGGCGCGAACAGACGCGGCGCGCGTAGTTTTACCGCTTCCGGACAGAACTACATCGCAGCTCGCGCGCACCCCTTTCAGAGGAAATCCAGACATGCCGAAGATGACCAAGACTCAATTGATCGATGCGATTGCCGAGGGCACGCAGCTTGCGAAGAATGATGTGAAGTCGGTCATCGAGTACATGGCCACCGTCGGCTACAAGGAGCTCAACGAGTCCGGCGAGTTCGTTATTCCCGGTTTCGTGAAGATGTCGGTCGTGAACAAGCCGGCGACCGAAGCCCGCATGGGCGTCAATCCCTTCACCAAGGAGCCGATGCAGTTTGCTGCAAAGCCGGCGAGCAAGTCGGTCAAGGCCTCGCCGCTGAAGGTGGCCAAGGACGCCGTCTGATCCGGCCATCACGTCCCGGCTGCGGCGTAAGATATTGAATGGCGTGATGTCTTCAAAAAGGGGAAAACCCCGCCTGGGGGGAAGCGGGGTTTTCTGATGGGGATGAAGCCTGGGGGAAGCTTCATCAATAAGACGCGCCAGCGCTGAAAAAGTTCAGCGTGAAATCTTGCAAGCTGATCGCCAGCCCAACGAAAAAACCCCGCGCTTGCGCACGGGGCTCTCTCGCTGACGGCGTTGGGATTTCAGCGCCTGGCCGCCAGTCGCTGGTCTAACTTAAGGTTGAAAATCCAAAAAGCAACAGCGCCGCGGTGACGGAATATGTTCGTCCCATCGCGGCGCTGCCATATGACTGGGCGCTGAAATCCCCAGCCTCCATAGGTCTTGGGCGCGCCGAAAAGGTTCAACGCGACACGCACAGGAATTTTTGTGTGTAGGCTGGACTTTTTGTTCTCATTTTGTTCTAGTGAGTCATCAGCTCTTGGAGATGACTCATGACCGTTGAGAAGCAGCGCGAAGTGATCCGGCTCTGGAACCAGCTCAGGAAGGTCGAGGGCCCGGCCGCAGAGGAAATCCGCATCCAGATCCTGGAATGCTTTGCGGAGAAGGGCAGCGCCAGGCGCGCGGCGGCTTGAGCTTCCCGGCTTGAGCGTGCCCGGCTTGCGGTGATGACGTTCTCAGGCGACGGCGAGTCGCTTCATCGCTGGTTAGGAAATGCGTCCCACTGATTTGCTCGCCTCCGATTCGTTCTTCGAGAACGAAATGGAGTCGGATGCAGAACGGGTCGTGTGTGGTCGAACTTCAGCACGCGGTCTGTGCCGAAACGAGTCAGCGGCAGCCTTGCATCATCGTGTCGTCGTTGCGGTCGACGCGAGCAACGTCCGACGATACGGTGGGACCGCCTGCATGCGGCGGATTGTCGCTCGTTCGTATACAAGCGATTTGTTAAGACCTGCTCATCGCCGATTTCGTCGATTCCGATTCGTTCTTTGAGAACGAAATGCAGGCGAAGCTGGAACAAAGACGGTCGGCGGACCGCGACAGGCGGCAACTCCTCGTCTCGACGCTCCCTATGTGCCGCGCTATCGTCCCTGCGACGGCGGGCGCATCCATGAAGAACGGGCTCTACTCCATCCACATTCGCATGCTCGACGGCGTGAAGGGCCGCGACAGCGGCGTGTTGATCCTGCGCGACGGCGTGCTGCTCGGCGGCGGACCTTACTTCTGGTCGCGCGGCTCCTACACGTCGGGCAATGGCACCTGGAAGGGCGAGCTGGCCACCAACCAGCATACGCCGTTTGCCGATCCGCTTGTCAGGCCGCTGTTCGCCGGTGTGGAGGCGACCAGCGGATTCTCCGGGACCTTCACCGAGGAGGGGGCCGAGGTGTACGGCACCGTGCTGGTCGCCGGCCATCGCAGCCTCGGCTTTAGTGCGACGTTGAAGTGGCTCGCCGACTTCTGAGGCGCGCAAGCTCCTAATGGAAGCTTGCGCCGATCGGAATAACCCTATTCGGTTAGGTTAAAAGCCCAATCGCGTTGCGTCGCCCGCGCGTTGGGATAGGTGTCTGGCAACGACAACAAGAAATCGATTTTTGCCAAGAACCAATTCAAGAACCAATTCAAGAACCATTTCATGACACCCTTTTTAGAACCGTCATTTTATCAGGGCGACCGCCAGACCTATCGCCGCGTTGCCGTTGTCGGCGTGCTGTTCTGTCTCGCCTTCGTGGTGATCAGCGTGTCGCTGCGGCCGCAGGACGAGGACGCGCGCATCGCGGTCAAGGCCGACCGGCTGGTGCGGACCGCGGGTCACGCGCCCCAGGCGAACTAACGTTTGTTGCCGGAGGTCTCGTCCTCGGCGGCCTCGTACGAGCGCGCGGCACCCCTCGTTGCGAGTGCCACGAAGCCGGCATAGCCAGACAGGTTGAGCAAGACTTCGAGCCAGACGGGCATGATGAGCCTCCTCTTGCGGGAAGACGATTTCAACCCGCGCGCGAGGCGCTTGTTCCGCTCCCGTCACGAAGTAACGCCGCTCAAAGCGGCGAGCTGGGATCGAGCCGCCGGCCAAGCCTTGCAACCGACTTCGTGGATGGCGATGATTTGAGGAACTCGGCGATGGCGCGGGCGAGCTCGCCATCGCTCATCGGCGTCGGCGGCGGTCGGAGCGCTCCGACGCCGAAGTTCCGAACGATCTCGTCATAATGCTGGGATTTGGCTGCGGGAACCAGCCTGCGGATGCGGGCGAGCAAAGCGGATATCGGCAATCTTGTCTCCTCGGCCTCCGCCCCGTTGGCAGCCATTGATGTCTGCTGCCATTTTTGTCCGCGAAATTGAAAACCCCGCCAGCACCGCGGAGATGCTGACGGGGTCTTCATGCTCTTGCCCCACCCGGATGGCGGAGGCACTCGCATGTGCGGCATTAATCCACCACCGGCCAAATCGTTCCGCGGCGGCAGAGATTATTTCTGTCCGTGGCGGTTCCATCAGAAGCGAACCATCGCGGCCGACCCGCGTTGTCGGACCAGATGCGAAGGAGCAGATCATGAAAAAGACACTCGCAGTCCTTGCCACCGTCGCCACCGTCGGCGTGACCGCGGTTGCAGCACCTGCACAGGCGCGCGGCATTGGCCCGGGCCTCGCGTTCGGTCTCGCCGCCGGTGCGATCACCGCGGGCGCGGTCGCCGCGTCCCATCCGTACGGTTACGGCTATGGCCCGGGCTACGGCTATTACGGCGGCCCGGCCTATTATGATTACGGCCCTGGTCCGTACGCCTATTACGGTGGACCGTACTACCGGCACCATCACTACTACCGTCATTGGTAAGGGCTGAAGAATCGAAAAGCCCGGAGCGATGCTCCGGGCTTTTTTCGTGCGCGCTTGTCCAGCGTGATGCGTTCACGGCCAGAGCGAGGGCCGTTCAACCTTGCGCGCGTTCTCCAGCGTCGAGACGAAATACTCTTCGCGCTCGCGCTTGAATTTTTCCTGGGTAGCACGGAAGGCGGCGACACGGGCGGCGATCTCTTCGCGTTCGCGGATCTTGCGTTGTTCGTCTTCGGTCATGTCAAATCCCCACTCCACTTGAGTCTATGTGCACGTTTGAACTCAAGCACTGCCGCCGCAATCACGTTGAGTCGCGTCAACACATGCATTGGCGCTTCTGATTGGGGCGTCAATGGGGAGGAGGCATTGCAGGATTGTGATAAGCGAGGGTCGGAAAAAATTGCCGCCCTGATGTCGTCAACGCCTTGCGCGATGGTGGATAAGAGCGTCAACAATCTTGCCGCTTGCACATGATGCAGCTAGCGCGACATTGAATCGGGAGGCGGCGCGTGATTGCAAAGGACCTTCAGAGCGGCGTCGAACAGCTCGGCGACATGATTGCGCGCGCAAAGATCATCGTGCCGTTCACCGGCGCCGGCATCTCGACCGAATGCGGCATCCCCGACTTCCGCTCACCGGGCGGAATTTGGACGCGCAACCGCCCGATCCAGTTCGACGAGTTCGTCGCGAGCCAAGATGCGCGCGATGAATCCTGGCGCCGCCGTTTCGCGATGGAGGAGGTGTTCGCCGCAGCAAAGCCGGGCCGCGGTCATCGTGCGCTGGCTGCGCTGCATCGCGCCGGAAAGATCCCGGCGGTGATCACCCAGAACATCGACAATCTGCACCAGGCCTCCGGCTTCGCCCCCGATCGCGTGATCGAACTTCACGGCAACACCACTTACGCACGCTGCATCGGATGCGGGCAGGCCTATCAGCTCGACTGGGTGAAACGCCGTTTCGACGAGGACGGTGCCGCGCCCGACTGCACCGCATGCGGAGAGCCGGTGAAAACCGCAACGATCTCGTTCGGTCAGGCGATGCCCGAGGATGAAATGCAACGCGCGACCGAGCTCTCGCAGTCCTGCGATCTCTTCATCGCCATCGGTTCCTCGCTGGTGGTGTGGCCGGCGGCCGGCTTTCCGATGATGGCGAAGAGCTCGGGTGCACGTTTGGTGATCATCAATCGCGAGCCGACCGAGCAGGACGACATCGCCGACCTCGTCATCCGCCACGACATCGGCGAAACGCTCGGACCCTTTGTCGGTAATTGAGGCGTTAGTTTGATTCGCGGCTGTGCAAGCTGTTCATAGGTTCCGGCGAATCTCTTTTTTGTCTATGCGTCGCAACCGGGAGTGTTATCTTTTGAGTCGAAAGATTCGCGTCGCGTCGAAATGAGAAGATTCTCTTAAGACGCGTGATTCGAGCACCGCCAATGTGGCGGGTTGCATGGCAGTTGTGGGGTCCGGGGTTATGGGGTCGTCGGACGGATTTGAGTCCAAGAAGCTGGGAGTTCCCGCGTCGGGCGAGCACGGCGCCGGTCGCGACAATGCGCTCAGTCCCTTCACCGGGCTAGGTGAGGGCAGCGCCAACCTCGTCGAGGTCCATGGCGTCATCAAATGGTTCGACGCGTCAAAGGGCTACGGCTTCATCGTTCCTGACAATGGCTGGCCCGATGTCCTCCTGCACGTTACCGTGCTTAGGCGCGACGGCTTCCAGACCGCCTACGAGGGCGCCCGCATCGTGGTCGAGTGCATCCAGCGCGCCAAGGGCTACCAGGCCTTCCGCGTCGTCTCGATGGACGAGTCGACCGCGATCCATCCGGCGCAGATGCTGCCGCCGCGCACCCATGTCACGGTGACCGCGACCAGCGGGCTCGAGCGGGCCCAGGTCAAATGGTTCAACCGGCTGCGCGGCTTCGGCTTCCTGACCTGCGGCGAGGGTACGCCCGACATCTTCGTGCACATGGAGACGCTGCGCCGTTTCGGCATGACCGAGCTGCGCCCGGGCCAATATGTGCTGGTTCGCTTTGGGCCCGGCTCCAAGGGCATGATGGCCGCCGAGATCCATCCGGAGACCGGCTCGCCGGGACTTCAGTCGCACTAGCGGCTTCAAATTTCCGTATTCGAGAGCAGAAGCGCGCAGGGTGGCCTGCGCGCTTCTGGCTTTTGGGGCGGTGGCCGCGTAAGGATGTCGCAGTCCCGTAACCGTCGGGCCAGTCATTTTGGTCCTGACTTTCCTGCCGCATTTCCTGCCGAGTATCCCGCCATGAGTTTTGATCGAAAGGCCACCCGGTCCGTTGCCTGGGGTTTTCTTGCCGCCGTTCTCGTCATTGCCGGCTTTGCCGTTTCAGGCGCACCCGTTCGCGCCGCCAGTTTCCAGCCGCTCGAGATCGTCACCAAGAACGGCGTGCAGGTCTTCTCGGTGGAGATGGCGACCACGGAGGATGAGAAACAGACCGGGCTGATGTACCGCAAGGAATTGGCCGACGGCAAAGGCATGCTGTTCGACTTCAATCCCGAGCAGGAAGTGTCGATGTGGATGAAGAACACCTATGTCTCGCTCGACATGATCTTCATTCGCGCCGACGGCCGTATCCTGCGCATCGCCGAAAACACCGAGCCGCTGTCGACCAAGATCATCTCGTCCAAGGGGCCCGCCCGGGCCGTCCTCGAGGTGGTGGCGGGAACAGCCCAGAAATACGGCATCCGCCCCGGCGACCACGTCGGCCATCCCCTGTTCGGCAGCAAATAAATCGGGCAGGGCCATTGCGGCCCGGCGAGCGGATTGTCGGGGGACGCCGGGCGGCGTTGCTTGCTGCCGGCGGCTTTGGTTGCCTGCCGGCGGCTCTGTCGCCTGCCGGCGGCTTGCAAAGCTTGATGCCCCCCTAGGAAGCGTGTATCGACGGGGCTCGCCGGACATTCGGGGTATAGCGCAGCCTGGTAGCGCGGCAGTTTTGGGTACTGCAGGTCGTTGGTTCGAATCCAGCTGCCCCGACCAGTCCCGGGCGTGGACCCTCTTCATCCCCCAGAGATCCAAAAGCGCGGACGCAGATTAGCCGACCGCTTCTGTTGGCCTAGCCGTCAACTCACTCCTGCGACGTGATCTCCCCGGCACAACCTCCGCGTCAGCTTCGCGTGCACTATCTCTGTGCGTGCAATGGGGAATGTCAGGACATGTCTAGATCTCTCTGCGTTACGGCGCTTCTCGCTGTCTCGGCGACGACGGCATCGGCAGCCGATTATGCGCAGGCAGCGCCGCCAGTGGCTCAGCTCACCTTCAACTGGACCGGCTGCTATATCGGAGCTCATCTCGGCGGCGCCGCGAGCGATGATCGCACCATCAACAATGCCGGAGGAACGCACGATTTCGGCGCAGGTGGTTTCATCGGCGGCGGACAGGCGGGATGCGACCACCAGTTCGCCTCCAACTTGGTCGTCGGCGCCGAGGGCCGAGCCGCATGGTCAAGCCTGTCGAGCCACCATGCCGGCAACGTCGTATTTCCCGGCGGCCTCGTCGCGCCGTCGCAGTTCGATCTCAAGAACGACTTTCTGGCCTCGATCACGGGACGGTTCGGCTACGCCTATGGCGCGGGCTGGCTGTTCTATGCACGAGGTGGCGTCGCGTGGACTCACGAGAAGATCGACGACGCGTATGTCAGTCCAGCGAGCGGCTTGGCGGTCGATCCGAGCGCGTCGGTCATGCGGACGGGCTGGACGCTGGGGACCGGCGTGGAATGGGCGTTTGCTTCGAGCTGGTCGGCCAACGTCGAATACGCCTACCACGACTTCGGGACGAAGAGCCCGATACAGCTGATCAGTCCGCTCGAACGTGTCACCGTGGCCCATCTTAGGGACGCGATTCATGCCGCGACGATCGGCGTGAACTACCACTATTGATGTGATCGAGAGCGGCAGGCATGCCGCAATTACCAAAGCTTCATCGAACCTTTGGGCGTCGCGATAGACATATCGGTGTTGGGGATTTCAGCGCCCAATACCTAACGGACGCCGCCAAGCGATGATACTGCGCTTGCGCGGCGTTGCGCTTTTGAGGGCTTTAGCCCGAGGCGTACCAGCCCGTTGGAAACGGGATCAGCGGCCAGACTTGATGATTGTCGTTGGCAACCTTCGGCGAGCTGTCATGCGGCCGTGTGCCGACCGGCCTCGGGGGCGGCGAAATGATCGCCAGACGTAAACATGCACATTGCAAATTCATGATCGTCGACCTGCGCAGTCAGTCGCTTGAAAAATTCAGTCTGAAATCGGCCGGGCGCGCCCTTCGGAAATGGCGCAGTCATTCTCAAATCGTGCATGCATCTTAGGAAAGATGAGCAGACGTTTCAACCGGCAACGCGGCTGTCCGCCATCGAGTAAGGTTGATCGGTTAGGTTAAGCACGGACCGTCGTTGCGGCCATTTTGACGGATGATATCAACCGGTCCCGGCACGCGACGTCGCCCAGCAGCAGCTCACACGAGATCACATTCGTCGCGGCATTTCGTTTCGCGCGAGTTGTCCGTCATGGCTTTCGATCTCACCACGAAAACACCCCGCCAGCGGCCTGATTGGACCGAGATCTGGCATCTGTGGACCGTCATCGTGCCGCGCCGCTCAATCAATGGGCAGCTCGTCTACGGCAAGGTCTGGCGCCGCCACGACGGCCGCGACTGGATCTACAAGAAATTCACCGAATATGACGGCGAGGCGGCGGCCTGAGACGGAGGCGCTCTGCTTAACCGGCGTGTCTTTCGCCCGCGGCGGCGCCGGGGGTCTGCACGCGCGGGGGCGGCAATTTGAAGTGACGCTTCGCGTAGGCGACGATCTCGTTGTCGGAGGGATGATCGGCCGCTTCCACCGCGACGATCCGCTTGGCGAGATCGGGCGCATGGGCGCGGATGTGGCCGGCGAGCTCAGTCTTCGCGTTCGCCGGACCCATGATAAGGATTTCCCCGGCGTCGGCGAGGGCGTTGGTCACCTCGGCGAGGAAGGTTCTGTCGGGCGCCGCATGGCCGCTCCCGATCGTGTTGGCTTTGTGATGAAGATGCCGCGTTGCCAGCTGCGGATGCAGCGTGACTTCGTCGGAGCCGCTCAGGCCAAGATGGAAGATCCGGGCCTGCGAATGATCAATCCAGACCACGGCGTGAAAATGAGAGGGCATGTGCTTGCCTTGTCCTTGGGCCTTGTCCGAAGGGAGGCCGCCGACATCAGTGCGGCGGCGCATGTCCCGGTGACCCTAGGCCGATCGGCGTCGCTCCTGGTTGACCCAAGTCAACTTGAACCAAGTCAACTTGAACCAAGTCAACTTGACCCGAGCCAACTTGCCCCGAGTCAATCCGATCCCGGACAAGCCGGACATGGCAACGGAGGTCGAACGCTCGCTTGAACCGGCGCGCGTTCGACGGCTCAGGCGGCCTTTGCCGCCGGGGGAGCCGCGGACTTCGCCGGCGGCGGCTTCAGCGGCTTGTCCTGCCGCTTCGACCACGAGATGTAATAGGCGACCGTCGTCATGATCGCGATGCCGGCGATGGAGACGAATAGCTGCGCGAACAGCGAGCCCGAGCTCATCGACAGCTCGAAATGGCCGACGAAGGACAGGAACACGCCGACACAGAACACGGCGAGCGATTGCTGGCCGCACACGATCACCGGATCGAAGATCTTCCACTCCAGGCCCGGCCACTCCTTCGGCACGAAGCGGATCACCAGGATCACGATCACGACGAAATGGATGAAGCGGTAGGGCGCAAGGTTGGTCTTGTCGTTCGGATTGAACGCCGAGAACAGCCATTCCGGGAACATGCCACCGAGCGCCGGGAAACGGCCGGCCATGGTCATGACCAGCGCGAAGGCGAGATAGGCGAGGCAGACCCACAGCGTGATCGACGAATTGATCAGCCAGCCCGAGCGGCGTGCGCCGCCCATCGCGCACCAGGCGCCGAACACGAACAGCACCTGCCAGCAATAGGGGTTGAAGTACCACTGGCCGCCCGGATAGGCGGTCAGATTCCAGCCGAAGTGCCGCGCCGAGAGCCACAGGATGATGGACGCCACCATCGTCAGATCGGGCTTGCGCAGCATGAACCAGAGCACCGGCGGAAACAGGCCCATCAGCACGATGTAGAGCGGCAGCACGTCGAGATTGAGCGGCTTGAAGCGCAGGAACAAGCCCTGGCGCAAGGTCTCCGTGGCGTTGTCGACGAGGCCGGCGACGTTGAACTCGTTGATCATCTCGGAATCGCCAAAGCGCAGCGCCAGATAGCTGATCGAGGCGATGTAGATCACGAACAGGATGATGTGGGCGACATAGAGCTGCCAGACCCGCTTGGTCAGGCGGGTGGCGCCGACGATGAAGCCGCGCTCCAGCATCATCCGGGCGTAGACGAACGAGGCCGTGTAGCCGGAGATGAAGACGAACAAATCGGCCGCGTCCGAGAAGCCGTAATTGCGCGTCGTGATCCAGTTCACGACGTTGTCGGGGATATGGTCGAGGAAGATCGCCCAGTTGGCGATGCCGCGAAACAGGTCGAGCCTGAGGTCACGGCCCTTTTCTGGAAGCGTGGCGTTGATGTTCAGGAAGGCCATGCGACGGAAGCTCTCGAAGGGGACGGATACGCTGAGGTCGGCGAGGCAGATGCTGGCAAGGCAGATATTTGCAAGGCTTGTATTGGCAAGGCTTGTATTGGCAAGGCTTGACCGCCGGGCGGGATTTCCGGGCGGACGGCGGGTACGCAATTGTCACAGTGCAGCATAATGACTATACCGATCGGCGAGGGACCCGGGAGGGCCGGAATCACCGATCTGTTCCCGAAAGGTGTCTCTATACTATGCCCGCGGTTTGCACCATCAGCTACCGTGACGCATTAAAATCGAACGAAAGACGAAGAGGCCGGACGTCCAATGACCGCACGCATTTTCAAGCCCGCCAAGAACGCGATGCAATCCGGCCGGTCCAAGACCAAGGAATGGCAGCTCGATTACGAGCCGGAGCAGCCCCGTTCGGTCGAGCCGCTGATGGGCTGGACCTCGTCCGGCGACATGAAGCAGCAGATCACGCTGCGCTTCCACACCAAGGACGAGGCGGTCGCCTATTGCGAGCGCAAGGGCATCGCCTACCAGGTGATCGAGCCCAAGGAATCCCTGCACCGCCAGGTCGCCTACGCCGACAATTTCTCGTTCCGCCGCGGCGAGCCCTGGACGCATTGAGAGCCGGTCTTCGGCCGTCCTGCTGGACAGGCCTTTGCACCCCTTGGCACCCCTTCCGCCCCGTGCTTCGCTGGCCCTGATGACGGGACCATGACGAGGTGGGGAATGGCCGGGCGTAGTCAGCTCGACGGCGTCGATCTGAAGATACTTTCCGAACTCCAGCAGGACGGGCGCGTGCGCAACAACGAGCTGGCGCTGCGCGTCGGCGTGTCCGCGCCGAACTGCCTGCGGCGGCTCAAATCGCTGTTCAGCCGCGGCGTGATCCGCGCCGTGCGGGCCGTCATCGACGAGCGGCTGCTCGGCTATGAGGTGGTGTCGTTCGTCTCGATCCAGCTCGGCAGCCAGGCCCAGCCGGTGCTCGAGGCCTTCGAGGGCTCGATCTCGGCGATCCCGCGCATCCAGCAGTGCTGGCGCATTTCGGGCGACACCGACTATCTGCTCAAATGCGTGGCGCCGAGCGTCGAGAGCATGCGCCAGCAACTCCTGCATTTCGCCGCCATGCCCAACGTGAAGAACGTCCGCAGCTTTCCGGTGCTGGGCGTTGCGAAGGACACCCCGCTGCCGGTGCAGGAGATCGCGGTCGCATAAGCAGGTTAAGGTTCTCCCCAATTACCAGGCGTAGCGCACCGCGCCCTTGCCGGCATAGCTTGCGGTGACTTGCGAGAATTCGCCTTCGAACGTGACGCCGGCCGACCAGCCGTTGCGCCAGGCCATCTCGGCGGACGCTGTCGTCAGCGCGGACTCGCTTGCTTGCGCGGCGCCGTTGACGACGAAGGAGGCACCCGGCAGCGCCTGGAAGGTCGCGGCGATGTTGCGGTCGGGATTGAAATCATGCGCCCAGGCGAGCCGTCCGCGCAGCGTCAGCAGGCCGGTCGCGAGCGCGAAGGAGCGATCGGCGCGGACGCCAAGCTCGGTGCGGATGTCGGTTGCGGTCTGGGCGCCATAGGCCAGCGCAAACGCGCCGGTGCCGAAGACCGGCGTTTCCCCGTAGGCGGGCAGCCAGAAGGTGGTGAACTGTCCGGCCGCGTAGGGCGTAACGCCTGCCCATCTGGTCGCATAGCGATAGCCGCCCTCGATCCGTCCGGACAACGCGTTGGCGTTGAACTCTGCATGCAGCTTGTCGGCCATGGCCATCCGGTCGGTGGTGACATCCTGCCAGCCGTAGGCAAGCGCCGGCGACATAGGTCGGGCCAGCGGTGTGCCTGACATAGGCGCCGGCCTGGAATAGATCGGAGCGGCCGGTGCCGGCATTCGCCACCGAGAAGTTGGCGCCGCCGCCTGAGAGCGCGAAGCCGGCAATGGTGCCTGGCGACAGCAGATAGTCGGCGCCCGCGGCCATGCCGAAGATGCGGCTGGTGGCGGCATTCGATCCCGCGGCGGCGTTGCCGTCCGTGGTCTGCGAGCCGCCAAAGCCGGAGGCCCAGACGCTCCAGTGCGGATCATAGGCCTGCCGCAGTGGCGCCTTGTTGAACACAGCGGCGTAAGCGGCACGCTCGCGTTCGGAGCGTGTCGTGCGGGACGAGGCGTAGGCACTGGCGCTGTCATCCTCCGTATAGGCCGTTGCGGCGGGCGGCGTCGGCGTGGTGCCGTGGCCGTCGATGAAGGGATCAAGCAGTGTCGTGATGAACTGGCTCATCGCCTGGAAGGTGGTCTGCTGCGCTCCGGTCGCGGCCTCGCCGGCGATCTGCGACAGCGCTGCCGGCGACAGCCCGACATAGCTCACCGGAATGGAGCCGTTGCTGTTGAAGAACTGGCTCAGCGCATTGCCGACATTCTGCTGATTGGCGTTGAGATTGCCTGACGCGTTGTAGTTCACCGACAGCGACAGGACAACGTTGGTGGGGTTGTAGGTCGCCGTCCCCTGCAGGCCAGCAGGCAAATTGTTGATGCCGGCAAAGGTACCGGTGACGCCGCCTGCGGCGTTGAGGATCAGATAGGGCTGCTTGACGATGGTCGTGCCGACCAGCGCCACGATCAGGTTGCCGCCGAGCGTGGCCGGTCCATTGACGTTGACGCGATCCGCCACGGCCCCATTGATCTCGACGAGATAGGCGCCGGCGGTCGAGAACGCGAGGCTTCCCTGCACCGTCAGCGCGCTGCCCGGATTGGCCGGAGCCAGCAGGCCGCCGGCATTGATGGTGGTCGCGCCCACCATGCCGCTGCCCGACAACACGCCGCCGGAATTGACGAACACCGACGCAACGATCGAGCCCGTGATGGTCAGCGTGCCAGCATCGACATAGGTCGGGCCGGTATAGATGTTGACGCCGCTCAGCGTCTCATGCCCGCCTGCGAGAACGAGTTGACCGCCGGCGCCACCATACAAGCCGCCATCTGCGATCGTTCCGCCAAACGTGCCGCTGGCGTTGGTGAGGACCAGCCGATTGCCACCGAGAAGGACAAATCCAGTCCCGTCCGTGCTGAGGAGCGAGGTGATGGACGCTGCCGTTGGAGCGTTGTTGCCGACGCCTGAGATATCGAAGACGCCGCCATTCGAGACGCTGACGCCGCTCGACAGTGAGATGCTGCCCGGACCGACCAGCGCCAGGAAGCCGTTATTGACCACGGTCGCGCCGGTGTAGGTGTTGGTGCCGCTGAGCGTGGCCGCGCCGTTGCTCAGGACCTGGAAGGGGCCGTCGCCGGAAATGACGCCTGCAAGCCCGAGCGGCACCGAATGGTCGTCTACAACCAGCGGCGACGCGGGTGTGGTCGATATGTTGGCATCGGTCACGAAGTTGGGCGTGTAGCCAACGAGTTGGCCCGCCAGATTGTACAGCACGGAATTCGTCAGGAAAAAGCCAAGGCCGATGATGGTGGTGTTGTCACTCGACTGAACGGCGTAATAGGGATTGCAGCATGTCGCCGGATCCGAGTTGGGGAACAGAGTGACGGTGCTCGGCGTCGCGCCGCTTGCCGGTCCGGAAACCGTCAACGTGCCGCCGTTCCGGTATCGCACCGTGGGAATCTGATCGGACAGGATGTCGAGCGTCGTTCCCGTATCGAGCAGCGTGGACGACACTACGTGCGTCGTCGTCCCTCCCGGTCCGGTCGCCGATATCCGCAATGCGAACGGATATTGGTACGTCGCGACCGTTCCAGAGTTCGGAAATCTCCCCAGGGAAGGAGTCTGGATCTCGTTGACGGGCATGAATTGCGCGATCAGGGCAGGGGTGAGACCGAGTATCACGCAAGGACTGCAAGTGGTGACGCTTTGCCCCTGGTAATCCTTCGGTCCGTTGGGAGAGGTGTCGTATTGTCGAAGTCCAGGGCCGGAGTTCAATGCGCTCAGGGGCTGACCGTTGGCTGCAACCACATAGCCCGCGGTCGTTCCCGGCAGGACGGACTGGCCCAGGACGCTGCCCGGTCCAACGCCGATGAAATTGCCAGCGCCGAAAATCCCGTAATCGCCGCCGAACACGCCGGGCAGCCGTCCTTCCGGAAAGGTCACGTGTTGAAAGCTCGTGATCGCCCCCATCAGGAAGTGCGACGGGGCGCCTGAGGGCGAGATTGCGTTGAGCGTCACACCGCCCGTCGTCGCGGTGGGCGATGCATAGAAGGTGAACGACGGGGACGCGACCACGTTGTACGTATAGACGGTGCCATCGTTGTAACTGATGGTCTGGTTCTGTGGCCTGCCGTTCTGACTTGAAGGCACGCTGCCGAAGGCCGTCGAATTGTACAGCGCGACAAAATCCGGAGATCCGGTGTCGAAGAGATAGGGGCGCGGCGCCTGACCGTTGATGCCGATGTTGACGATCAGATTGGGACCGTAACCACTGCCGTACTGGACAAGGTTCAGGGGAATATCGATCGATTGGGCGATCGCACCGCCAGATGTCGGCAGGACAAAGGTCGCAAGCAGAATGATGACCTGTGCGATGGAGCGGATACAGGAGTTGGCACCTCGCCGGTCAACCGCGGCGGGCCGCGTGCGACGCGAGCCACGCCCGATCAGAACGCCGGCCGCCTGGACGAGGCGGTACACCACGCACGTCATGATACGCCCCCGACCCGAAACGCGGTCGGTTCGACATTCCCGTTCTGGAAATGCGACCCATCACGACGCTAGTTCCACTACTACGCGCGAACAATGACACCTGCGGCGGGATGACGCAGTTTCGCCAGGAGTGTGTCTCGCCAGACACAAATGCAGCCCGCGAGACCTTCAGCGATAGCGGTCGCGAAATTCGCGCGGGCTGGCGCCGGTCCAGGAGCGGAAGGCGCGGGAAAAGCTCTTTTCATTGCGGAAGCCGGCAATCTCGGCGATCCGCTTGATCGGCGTACGGCCGCGCATCAGCTCCTGTTTTGCCAGTTCGAGCTTTGCTTCTTCCTTGAGGTCGCGCAGCGAGGTTGCCTCCTCGCGCAGGCGGCGATGCATGGTGCGGGTGGAGAGCGCGAGTTCGCTGGCGACATCCTCCGCGCCGAGAATGCGGCCGCGGGCCCCACGCAGCACGCGCCTGATACGCTCGACCAGCAAGCGGTCGCGGCGATAGGGCAGCACGGTCAGGCGCAGCGCGCCCTTGAGCATGCTGTCGAGATCGGCGCCGTTACGCGCCAGCGGCAGCAAGAGATAATGCTTGTCGAAAACGATGCGGGCGGCTTCCGCATCGAAGCAGACGTGCTTGCAGAAGATGGTCGGATAGACCGAGACGTGGGCCGGCTCTGCATAAGGAAATTCCGCCGCGCGCAGCGCGATCGCGGAATCCACCGCCCAGCAGGAGAAGCCGAGCACATAGCGGAGCAGGGTGACGAGGCAGAATTCGCGGCAGTCGCCGAGATCACGCTGCTCGCGAAGGGAGATGGTCGCGGTCTCGCCGCTGACCGCAAGCTCGAACAGCACGTCCTCGGTCAGCAGGCGGTGATGCCGGCACCAGCGCTTCAGTGCGACCTCGAGATTGGGCGCGGTAATGGAGGCGCGGCACAGCATGCCGTAGGTGCCCCAGGGCAGGCGGCGCGAGAACCAGCCGAGTGCCTCATCGTCGAGTTCGCGCATCGCATGGCCCGCCAAGGCCTCGAACTGCAGCGCCGTCACCCGACCATCAGCCGATCCAACGAGGTCCGCGAGGACCTGCCCCCTGGCGAGCGCCTCCGCCGGATCCCGTCCATAGCGGGCATAGGCCGCGACCACGCCGCGGACAAAAGCGGCAGGGGTCATGGCGCGGCGGGGCGTGGCGGTGGCGGCTTGGAACGGCATCGGAAATCCCCCGGAAAATCCTCGCCAAACTTGGCGGAAAATGCAACCTTTTCGACGGTCAGAACGCCCGGGCGGGGGTAGGTTCGGACCCGACAAAAAGACGGAGGAATCGCCTTGAACATCCCGAGCATCGACTTCGATCTGGGCGAAGACATCGGCATGCTGCGCGACACGCTGCGTGCCTTCGTGGAGGCGGAGATCGCCCCGCGCGCCGCCGAGATCGAGAAGGCCAATCTGTTTCCAGCGGACCTGTGGAAGCGTCTCGGCGACCTCGGCGTGCACGGCATGACCGCGCCGGAGCAATATGGCGGCTCCAACATGGGCTATCTCGCCCATATCGTCGCAATGGAGGAGATTTCGCGTGGCTCCGCGGCCGTGGGCCTGTCCTACGGCGCCCACTCCAACCTCTGTGTCAACCAGATCCGCCGCAACGGCAACGACGCGCAGCGCCAGCGCTATCTGCCCAAGCTGATATCAGGCGAATATGTCGGTGCGCTCGCGATGTCCGAGCCGGGCGCCGGCTCCGACGTCGTCTCGATGAAGCTGCGCGCCGACAAGCGCGGCGACCGCTACGTGCTCAACGGCTCGAAGATGTGGATCACCAATGGCGGCGATGCCGACGTGCTGGTGGTCTACGCCAAGACCGATCCCGAGGCCGGCCCGCGCGGCATGACCGCCTTCCTGATCGAGAAGGGCTTTAAAGGATTCACCCACGGCCAGCATCTCGACAAGCTCGGCATGCGCGGCTCCAACACCTATCCGCTGTTCTTCGATGAGTGCGAGGTGCCCGAGGAGAACGTGATGGGCAAGGTGGGCGAGGGCGTCAAGGTGCTGATGTCGGGCCTTGACTATGAGCGCGCGGTGCTGTCGGGCGGCCCGCTCGGAATCATGGCGGCCTGCATGGACGCGGTGGTGCCCTACATGCACGAGCGCAAGCAGTTCGGCCAGCCGATCGGTGATTTCCAGCTGATGCAGGGCAAGCTCGCCGACATGTATGCGACCTGGCAGTCGGCGCGCGCCTATGTCTACGCCGTCGGCCGCGCCTGCGATCGCGCCGACCACGCGCGCACCCTGCGCAAGGACGCCGCTGCCGCGATCCTCTATTCCGCGGAAAAGGCGACGTGGATGGCGGGCGAGGCGATCCAGGCGCTCGGCGGCGTCGGCTATACATCCGAATTTCCGGTCGGCCGGCTTTGGCGCGACGCCAAGCTCTACGAGATCGGTGCGGGCACGTCCGAGGTGCGCCGCATGCTGATCGGCCGTGAGCTGATGTCGGAAACCGCTTAAACTCTCCACGCAACTATTTCATCAGAAACGCGGGACCTCATGCCGCTTCATTCCAGTATCGAACCGTCGTCATCCGATTTTGCGCGCAATGCGGATGCCATGCGCGCGCTCGTCGCTGATTTGCGTGAAAAGCTTGCCCAAGTCGCCGGCGGCGGCGGCGAGGCCTCGCGCAACCGCCATACGTCGCGCGGCAAGATGCTGGCGCGCGAGCGTGTCGATCTGCTGGTCGATCCCGGCACCTCGTTCCTGGAGCTGTCGCCGCTGGCGGCCCACGGCCTCTATGGCGGCGACGTGCATTCGGCAAGCATCGTCACCGGCGTCGGACGCATTTCGGGACGCGAGTGCGTTGTTGTCGCCAACGATGCCACCATCAAGGGCGGCACCTATTATCCCATGACCGTGAAGAAGCACCTGCGCGCGCAGGACATTGCGCGTCAGAACAATCTTCCCTGCGTCTACATGGTCGATTCCGGCGGCGCCTTCCTGCCGCTGCAGGACGAGATCTTTCCGGACGAGCGGCATTTCGGCCGCATCTTCTACAACCAGGCGCAGATGTCCTCAGCCGGCATCCCGCAGATCGCGATCGTGATGGGCTCCTGCACCGCCGGCGGCGCCTATGTGCCCGCCATGTCGGACGAGAGCATCATCGTCCGCAATCAAGGCACCATCTTCCTCGGCGGCCCGCCGTTGGTGAAGGCCGCGACCGGTGAGGTCGTCAGCGCGGAAGAACTCGGCGGCGCCGACGTGCATTCGCGGCAGTCAGGCGTCACCGATCACTACGCCCAGAACGATGCCCACGCGATCGGCATTGCCCGGCGCATCGTCGGCACGCTGAAGCCATCGGCGCGGCCGAACCTCAACATGCATAAGCCGCGCGATCCGCTGTTCGCGGCGGAGGAGATTTACGGTGTGGTGCCGGTCGACGGCCGCAAGCCGTTCGACGTGCGCGACATCATCGCGCGCGTGGTTGACGGCTCGGAATTCGACGAATTCAAGAAGCTCTACGGCACGACGCTGGTGTGCGGCTTCGCCCACATCTGGGGCTTTCCGGTCGGCATCATCGCCAATAACGGCATTCTGTTCAGCGAGAGCTCGCTGAAGGGCGCGCATTTCATCGAGCTGTGCTGCCAGCGCGGCATTCCGCTTGTTTTCCTGCAGAACATCACCGGCTTCATGGTCGGCAAGAAATACGAGGCCGGCGGCATCGCGCGCGACGGCGCCAAGCTGGTGACGGCAGTGGCGACCGCCTCGGTGCCGAAATTCACCGTCGTGATCGGCGGCTCCTACGGCGCGGGCAATTACGGCATGTGCGGCCGCGCCTACGCGCCGCGCTTCCTCTGGATGTGGCCGAACGCGCGCATCTCGGTGATGGGCGGCGAGCAGGCCTCGATGGTGTTGAGCCAGGTCCGGCGCGATAACATTGAGGCCAAAGGCGACAGCTGGTCGAAGGAGGAGGAGGACAAATTCCGCAAGCCGATCCGCGATCAGTATGAGAGCCAGGGGCACCCATACTATGCGACCGCGCGTCTGTGGGACGACGGCGTGATCGATCCGGCCGACACGCGCCTCGTGCTCGGTCTCGGCCTCTCGGCGGCGTCGAATGCGCCGATCGAGCCGACGAAGTTCGGCCTGTTCAGGATGTGATGCGATGGACCGCACAAAGCTCTACCGCCGTTTTCGCACCCTCCTGATCGCCAACCGCGGCGAGATCGCCTGCCGCGTCATTCGCACCGCCCGCGCCATGGGGCTGCGCACGGTCGCCGTCTATTCCGAGGCCGACCGCGACGCGATGCATGTCACGCTCGCGGACGAAGCCGTGCTGCTCGGGCCGGCGCGGGCCCGTGACAGCTATCTCAATGTCGAGCGGCTGATCGAGGCCGCGCGCAAGACCGGCGCCGAGGCCGTGCATCCCGGCTACGGCTTCCTGTCTGAAAATGCCGAGTTCGCGCAGGCCTGTTACGATTCCGGCCTCGTGTTCGTCGGCCCGACGGCCGGGATGATGAATGCGATGGGCTCGAAATCAGGCTCGAAGGTGCTGATGGAGAAGGCGGGCGTGCCGCTGGTGCCCGGCTATCACGGCGATGCGCAGGACGATGCCACGCTGGCGAAGGCCGCCGAGAAGGTCGGCTTCCCCGTGCTGGTGAAGGCCTCCGCCGGCGGCGGCGGCCGCGGCATGCGTATCGTGCGTTCGGCCGCCGAGCTTGGGCCCGCCATCGTCAGCGCCAAGCGCGAGGCCAAGGCGGCGTTCGGTGACGATCGCATGCTGATCGAAAAATACGTCGACAATCCCCGGCATATCGAGGTGCAGATCGTCGGCGATAGCCATGGCAATCTGCTGTCGCTGTTCGAGCGCGAATGCACGTTGCAACGCCGGCACCAGAAGGTGATCGAGGAAGCGCCGTCGCCGACGCTTAGCCCTGCCCAGCGCGAGACGGTTTGTGCTGCCGCGCGGAAAGCAGCGGGCGCGGTGAATTATGTCGGTGCCGGCACCATCGAGTTCGTCTCCGACGGCAAGGACGTGTTCTTCATCGAGATGAACACGCGCCTTCAGGTCGAGCATCCCGTGACCGAGCTGATCACGGGCGTCGACCTGGTCGAATGGCAGCTGCGCGTTGCCTTCGGCGAGGCACTGCCGCTGAAGCAGGACGAGATCAAGCTCAACGGCCACGCCGTCGAAGCGCGCGTCTACGCGGAAAACCCGACCAAGAACTTCATGCCGTCGGTCGGCAGGATTTCGACCTGGCGACTGCCCGCGGAAACCGGCGGCCTGCGCATCGATGCCGGATATCGCGAGGGCGACAGCGTCTCGCCATATTACGACGCCATGCTGGCCAAGATGATTGCCTGGGCGCCGACGCGCGATGTTGCCATCGATCGGCTCAATCGCGGCCTGGAAGACTCCGACGTTCGCGGCATCGTCACCAATATTCCGTTCCTGTCCGCGCTGATCACGCATCCGAAGGTGCGGGCCAATGCGATCGACACCGGCTTCATCGAGCGCGAACTGGCGGCGCTGACCTCGGGAGCGCCGGCGCCTGGCGAGCTGGAGCTCTGCGCCGCAGTCGCCGCTGTTATCAATGACGAGCGGCAGGCGGCGCAAGACGAGGCCAATTCACCGTGGCAGACCTTTGGCTGGCAGCCGGTCGGCCGCCGCCAGCGCAATTTTGCCTTTCGCGTCGGCCATGGCCCCGAGCAGAAGATCACGCTGAACTACGGCAGTGGGCCGTCGACGCTGGTGATCGGCGAGCGCGAGCTGGCGTTCACATTTGTGCCGAAGGACGGCGGCTTCGATCTGACGCTGGATGGCGTCAAATCGTCGGTCGCCGCCGTCATCGACGGCCATGAGCTGTATTTGCGCACGCGCAATGGCCGTTTCGACCTGCACTGGGTCGACCCGTTCGGCGGTGAGACCGAGGAGCAAACAGGCGCGGACAAGATCGCAGCGCCTCTGCCGGGCACGGTCGTCGCCGTGCTCGCCGAGGAAGGTGCAAAACTCGACAAGGGCGCGCCGATCCTTACGCTGGAGGTGATGAAGATGGAGCAGACGCTGCGCGCGCCCTATGCCGGCGTGTTGAAGTCGATCAAGTGCAAGGTCGGCGACATCGTGCAGGAAGGCATCGAGCTCGCCGTGGTCGAACCTTCGGGAGAGTGACATGAGCGATCCCGTCCGCATTATCGAGATGGGGCCGCGCGACGGCCTTCAGAACGAGAAGACATCCGTCAGCGTCGAGGCGCGCATCGCCTTCATCGAGGCGCTGGTCGGCGCCGGGCTTGATACGGTCGAGGTCGGCGCTTTCGTCTCGCCCAAGGCGATCCCGCAGATGGCAAGCTCTGACGCCGTGCTGCGCGGCGTCAGCCACATCGGGGGCGCCGAATTCCACGTGCTGGTGCCGAACGAGAAGGGCTACGCCGCCGCCCGCGCGGCCGGCGCGAAGGTCGTCTCCGTGTTTGCCGCGGCCTCTGAGGGCTTTTCGCGCGCCAACATCAACTGCACGGTCGCCGAATCGATCGAGCGGTTCAAGCCGGTGCTGGCGCGCGCCAAGGCCGATGGCGTGAAGGTGCGCGGCTATATCTCCTGCGTGCTCGGCTGTCCGTTCGACGGCGAGATCAAGCCGAAGGCGGTGGCCGATCTCGCCGGCACGCTGTCGGATCTCGGCTGCTACGAGATCTCGCTCGGCGACACCATCGGCGTCGGCACGCCCGCGAAGGCCAAGGACATGCTGCGGGCGGTGGCCGCCAACATTCCCGCCGCGAAATTGGCGATGCATTTTCACGACACCTACGGCCAGGCGCTCGCCAATCTTTATGCCGGCCTGGAGGAGGGCGTCCGTGTCATCGATGCTGCGGCCGGCGGGTTGGGTGGCTGCCCCTATGCGCCAGGCGCGACGGGGAACGTGGCGACCGAGGATGTGGTCTACATGCTCGAGGGCATGGGCATGAATACGGGCGTCGATATGGACAAGCTGCTGGCGGCCACGAACGCGATGAGTGTCGTGCTTGGCAAGCCGCCGGTGAGCCGTGTGGCGTCGGCGCTGAATGCGAAGAAGAAGCGGGCTGCCTCCTAGGGCTCAGTGCCGTAGGGTGGGCAAAGCGCAGCGTGCCCACCATTTAGAAGTGGTGGGCACGGCGCTATGCGCCTTTGCCCACCCTACGGCACCTCTTCCGCGCTACCTGCTCCCGTCCGGCCCCATCACCAGGTCCGGGAGCCAGGTCGAGATCTCCGGCACCAGACACAACAGCAGTACCGCGCCCATCATCAGCAGCACGAAGGGCAGCGTGCCCCAGATCACCTCGCTCAGCGGGATGTCAGGCGCGACGTTGCGGATGACGAAGATGTTGAGGCCGACCGGCGGATGGATCAGTCCCATTTCCATCACGATGGTCATGACCACGCCGAACCAGATGATGTCGAAATTGGCGGCGCGTAAGGGCGGCAGGATGATCGGCGCGGTCATCAGGATGATCGAGACCGGGGGCAGGAAGAAGCCGAGCACGACCACCATGACGAGGATCGCGAACAGCAACCCCCAGCGCGGCAGGTGCATCGCGACGACGGACTCGGCCGCCGATTGCGAGATGTGCAGATAGCTCATCACGTAGGAATAGAGCAGCGACATGCCGATGATCATCATCAGCATGGTCGATTCCCGGACCGTCGACTTCATGATCGGGCCGAGGTCTTCCGGCCGCCACACGCCGTAGATCGCCGCAATCAGTCCCAGCGCCAAGAGTCCGCCGAGGCCGGCGGTCTCCGACGGTGTGGCAAAGCCGCCATAGAGCGCCGCCATGACGCCGGTGAGCAGCAGCACGAACGGGATCACGCGCGGCAACACGCTGAAGCGTTCGGCAAGCGTGTACTCGTCGCGGGCAAGGATCGCAGATTCCGGACCGCCGTTCTTGTAGGCCGCTTCGGCCGCGGCATATTCCCGGCGGAAGCGGACCACCGCGTAGAAACCGAACAGCGAGACCAGCAGCAGGCCTGGACCGATGCCGGCGAGGAACAACCGCCCCAGCGACTTTTCCGCTGCGACCGCAAACAGGATCATGGTGATCGAGGGCGGCAGCAGGATGCCGAGCGTGCCGCCGGCGGCGATGATGCCGGCCGCAAAGCCACCGGAATAGCCGCGCTTGCGCATCTCGGGGATGCCGGCCGAGCCGATGGCCGAGCAGGTTGCGGGCGAGGATCCTGCCATTGCCGCAAACAGCGCGCAGGCGAACACGTTGGCAACGCCGAGACCGCCGGGCACACGATGCAGCCAGGCATGCAGCGCCGAATAGAGATCCTGGCCGGCGCGCGACTTGCCGATTGCCGCGCCCTTCAGGATGAACAGCGGGATCGACAGCAGCGTGATCGAGGCCATCTCCTCGTAGACGTTCTGCGTCACGGTATCGAGCGAGGCTGCGGGCATGTAGATGCCCATGAACACGACCGCGACCGCGCCGAGCGCGAACGCGATCGGCATGCCCGAAAACATCACGAGCAGCGTCGCGACGCCATAAGCGATACCGATCCCGAAAACGCTCATGACCGCTTGGCTCCTGCGAAAGGCAGCGCCAGCTGCACGAGGATCTGGACGCAGAGCAGGCTCATGCCAAGCGCCATCAGGGAATAGGGAATGGCTAAGGGCGGCGACCACATCGAGTTCGAGACCTGACCGTCGACGTAAGCCTCATGCGTCAAGGTCCACGACTTCCAGGTGAAGAAGGCGCAGAACAGGAACGTCACGGCATCGACGATCCAGAGCCTGATCCGGTTCGCCATTGGCGACAGCAGGCCGACGAAGGCTTCGATGCCGATATGGCCGCGGTTTTGCTGCACATAGGCCGCGGTCATGAAGGTCGCTCCGACCAGCAGGAACACGGCGGCCTCGTCCTGCCAGTAATTGGCGGCCTTGAACAAGGCGCGGCTGAGCACGCTGTAGCTCAGGATGGCGCAGGCCGCGATCAGCGCCAGCGCTGCGAACACGACGATGATGCGGTTGAGGATGACGAGACCGCGATCGAGTGCCGCCGCAAGGCCGGTCCTTGCGGCAGCATTGGCCTGATCGTCACGATCCGGCAGAGGGCCGTGGCTCATGCCGCGACGTCAGAGGCAAGCTTGAGCAGGTTCGCGGCGGTTGCGGTCTTGGCGCCGTAATCCTTCCACGCGGTGTCGCGGGCGATGTCGCGCCACTTGCCGACGGTGGCGGCATCGAGCGCCGAGACTTTGGCGCCTGCCTTCTCATAGACCTTGGCAACCTCGACGTCGTCATCCTGCGCGCCCTTGCGGCCGAAGGCCTCGAGCTCTTCGCCGACAGCAACGAGGATGTCCTGCTGGTTCTTCGGCAGCTTGTCGAAGATCGCCTTCGACATCATCAGCGGCTCGAGCATGAACCAGTAGGACGCGCCCGCGCCAGAGGTCAGCGACTTCGCGACCTCTTCGAGGCGGAACGAGATCAGGCTGGTGGAGGAGGTGATGCCGGCATCGCACGCGCCGGTCTGCATCGCCGCGTAGATTTCGTTTGACGGTACCGACAGCACCGAGGCGCCTGCGGTCTGCAGCACCATGTCCATCTCGCGCGAGCCGCCGCGCACCTTCATGCCCTTGGCATCTTCCGGCGACACGATCGCCCTGGAACGGCTGGCGACGCCGCCGGCCTGCCAAATCCAGGAGAGCAGGATGATGCCCTTGTCGGCGAGGAAGTCGGACAGCGCCTTGCCGACCGGCTCCTTCTTCCAGCGCATGCCCTGGTCGTAGGTCGTCACAAGGCCCGGCATCAGGCCGATATTGGTCTCGGGCAATTCGCCGCCGGCATAGGGCATCGGATACAGCGAGATGTCGAGCGCGCCCTTGCGCATCGCGGAGAACTGCGCGTTGGTCTTGATCAGCGAGGAGTTCGGATAGATTTCGGCGGCAATGTCGCCATTGCTGCGCTTTGCGACTTCAGCCGCGAACATGCGGCAGAGCCGGTCGCGGAAATCGCCCTTGTCGATGGTGCCGCCGGGGAATTGGTGCGAGATCTTCAGCGTGGTCGCCGCATGCGCGGTGCCGATGCCGAAGCGGAGAATGGCGGGGGCTGCGACAGCAGTCGCGAGCAGGTGACGACGCGTGAACATGAAGTATCCCCTTCGGCGTTTCTTTGGATAGTTCTTTGAACAGTTCTTGTTTGACGTGATCTGAGTGGGTCATGAGCCGGCGCGGTGGCCCATCCTAGCCGGTCTACGACCCCAAGTTCTCTAGTCTGATAGTTCGAGATGCGGCAAGTGTTCGCCTTGCTGCGCTGCACGCGCGGGGTGCTGTGGTTCCCGTCGTTAACGCTTTTGGTCGGGAACGGTCGCGCAAGCGTCCGGCGGCTCACGAAAAAAGTTCGCAAGTTCGCGTAACAAGCATGCGTGTCGATCCGTCGAGATTGAGTAGCGGCACCTGTCGCTTTCACAACACCATCTCGAAGGGAATATTTCTCATGACCATTCGCACCCGCATCGTGCTCGGCGTCTCGGCTGCCGCTCTCTCGCTTGGCCTGGCGCTGTCGCCGGCCGCTTTTGCCCAGGACAAGATGGGCAAGGACGACGGCATGATGAAGAAGGACACGATGTCCAAGGACGGCATGAAGAAGGATCACATGTCCAAGGACGACGGCATGAAGAAGGATACGATGTCGAAGGACGGCATGAAGAAAGACGACGGGATGATGAAGAAGAACTGATCTTCGGCCGTCATGCCGGCCGCCTCCAACGAGGCGAGCCCGGCATCCGTCTCATCCACCCACGGTCCATCGTCGCGTTTCGCGTCCGCGGCTGGTTCGGCATGATTTGACCTGAAGCGCGTGCGCCCCAGGTCAAATTTTGTTGAAGCTCACTTCCGCTTGGCCTTGCGGGCGGCGTAGCGGGCGTCGCGCTTGGCCTTCTGCTCGGCCTCGAGCGCTGCCGCCTTGGCGGCCGCTTCCTCGGCCTCACGCGCAAGGCGCGCGGCTTCAGCGGCCTTGGCTTCTTCCTCGAGGCGCTTCTGCTCGGCCTTTTCGGCCTCGCGCGTAGCCTTGGCTTCGGCGCGCTTGGCTGCGAGTGCTTCGCGCTCGGCACGCTTCGCCGCGACCGCGGGATCGTCGTGCCCCGGCTGCGACTTGAATTTGTTCAAAAGATTTTTGCGGGCGTCCTGCGCCGCCTTTTGCCGGTCTGCAAACCCGGGTTCCCTAAATCCACTCATTCGACGAGCCTTGTCTTCCTCGCTTTCGATCCTACATCACTGCGTGTTGGTACGTCGGCTGGGCACAAGCAGGCGCCGCGCGACGCAGAAGCGTGTACATCGCCACGCGCCGCGAAGCCACCCATAATCGCAGCCGATCAGGTCCACGAAAT
>Ga0209148_1000369_pt1 | contig 55603 bp, 43 predicted proteins | sample AraplaCol_mMF_r2_2_FD_184288 | JGI IMG/M metagenome (GOLD analysis project Ga0209148, IMG submission 184288) | Arabidopsis root microbial communities from North Carolina, USA - plate scrape CL_Col_mMF_r2 (SPAdes) (version 2) | ecosystem: Host-associated > Plants > Roots > Endosphere | place...
TTTTGGTTCAGGGGTCAGAGGATCCGGGATCAGGGATCAACTCACCCCGGCCCTAAGATGACGCTGGACGGTGCTTGTTACCAGCCGGTCCGGCGCAAACGAATTGTTCGGGATTGATAAACAATCCGGTTTCAGCCCCAACCAGGGAATGCGACCGTCGTCACGCTTTCCCGTGAAGAAGGTACTAGGCAGGACGCCATCCTGCGTTACCATTGCTGCGGGGACAGACTGGCCTGGGCGCTGGTGGCTGGTAGGTGGCTGCGGGCCAGGCCGAGAACGGTAAATCCGCGCGGGAGGGGTCTATGAATTCCGAAGTTCTCAAGGGCATCTACCTCAGCAATGCCGGCCGGCTGGGGCGGCTGGCCTATTTCGGCTACAGCCTGGCCTTGTTCGTGGCCTTCGCCATCGTCGCCAGCATTCTGACGACGTTGCTCGGTATGGCTGGTTTTGTGCTGGCCTTCGTGCTCTATCTGGGTCTGCTCTATTGCCAGTACAACGTCGCCGCCAAGAGGTTCCAGGATCTCAACAAGCCCGGCCAATACGCGCTTTACATGATGGCGGTCGCCTTCCTCGCCGGCATCCTCACCCAGATCGGTGGGTTGCACCTGGTCGGCGTGGTGCTGGAGATCCTGCTGCTGATCGTCGGCCTCTATCTGCTGTTCATGCCGGGAACTGCCGGCGCCAATGATTATGGCGCGGCGCCGAACGCGCTGCCCGGGGCCTAAGAGGCGTTCGACGAGGCCCGTGCGGGTAAAATGACAGCCCGGGCGGGATGATCGCGCTGACAAAAGGTTTTTCGCGGGACGGGGCCTTCACGGGATGGGGGATCTCTTCATCTGCCGCCCCGCTCGCCGGCCCCCTGATTGCGTCTGCTGCATAAGGCCCTGCGCGGGCCATGCCTTGCTGTCGCCGGCAAGTTTACCTAGTGTCGCCCCGATTTCAGTGAAAGAGGGTCGCCATGGCGCGTGCGGTATCGCAGAAGACGAAGTTTCGAACCTCCAAGACGCGCGCCGAGGCCGCGCCGGCCGCGGCGCTGACCGAGCTCACCCGCTTCCTGAAACAATATCCCGATACCCAATACGTCGATGCCTTCATCAGCGATCTGTGCGGCGCCATTCGTGGCAAGCGCATTCCGGCGGATGAAGCAGCCAAGATCTGGACCGCCGGCGTGCAGATGCCGTTCTGCCTCTATTTCCTCGATGTGACGGGCGAGGATCTCGATCCCGGCCGGCGCTCGGAAGCGCGCGGTGATCCCGATGGTTCGGCCTGGCCGGTCGCCGGCAGTTTGCAGACCGTGCCCTGGTCAGATGTGCCGGCGGCGCAGGTGCTCCTCACCATGCCGGATCAGCCCAATCAGCCCTGCATCGTCGATCCACGGCAGGTGCTGGGCGATGTCCTCACCCGTTTCAAGGCCAAGGGCCTGACGCCGATGGTGGCGGTGGAGATGGAATTCTATCTCACCGATCGCAAGCGCGGGCTTGGGGGCGAGCCCTTGCCGCCGATCTCGCCGGCAACCGGCATGCCGGACCGCTCGCGCCAGCTCTACAGCATCTCCGGCCTCGACGTGTATGGCGCCTTCATCCGCGACGTTGCCGCCGCAGCCAAGGCCCAGGGCATTCCCGCCTCGACGGCGATCGTCGAGAACTCGCCCGGCCAGTTCGAGATCAATCTCAACCACACGCCGGATGCGCTCGCCGCTGCCGATCACGCCGTGCTGCTGAAGCGGGTCATCCGCGAGATCGCCAAGCGTCACGACTTCGAGGCGACCTTCATGGCGAAGCCCTTCCTCGACCAGGCCGGCAGCGGCATGCATGTCCATTGCAGCCTGCTGAACACCGCCGGCGGCAATGCCTTCGACGATGGCAGCGAGATCGGCGGCCCGTTGCTGCGCCAGGCTGTGGCGGGGCTCGTCGCCACCATGGGCGAGGCGATGGCGCTGTTCGGCCCCAATCTCAACTCCTACCGCCGCTACCAGCCGGGCAGCCTGGTGCCGATGGCCCCGACCTGGGGCGCCAATAACCGTTCGGTCGCCTTCCGTATCCCGCTGAGCGGCGGCAAGGCACGGCGCATCGAGCACCGCATCGCCGGCGCCGATGCCAATCCGCATCTCGCCGTTGCCGCCATCCTCGCCGGCATGCTGCATGGGATCGAGACCAAGCTGACCCCGCCCTTGATGGCGGAAGGCGATGTCAGCCAGAGCCGCGATCCAAACCTGCCTTTCTCTTTGCCGGCGGCACTGGATCGCCTCGCTGGTGCCAAAATCCTGCCGGACTATCTCGGCAGCGAATATCTGTCGCTGTATGTCGATGCCAAGCGCGCGGAACTTGCGAAGTTCCGGCACCGCATCTCGCAGCAGGAATATGAGTGGTATCTCTAACCGGTGCCGCAGCTCTGTTGAGTAAAGCGGGCACAAGGTTCTAGAGTACGGGAATGAGCGATGGCATCGCGAGGCGGTTCCATCGTTTCCCGTCCTCTGTAAGCGAGCCTTTCATGCATTACGACCCGCGTACCGGCAATCACGGCCTGCCGCATAGTCCCTTTTACGCGCTGGTGGCGCCACGCCCGATCGGCTGGATCACCTCGCTCAGTGAAACCGGCGTGGTCAATCTGGCGCCTTACAGCTTCTTCAACGCCGTCTCCAGCGATCCGCCGATCGTGATGTTCTCCAGTTCTGGCCGCAAGGACAGCCTGGTCAATATCGAGAAGACCGGCGAATTCGTCTGCAACCTGGCGACCTGGGAGTTGAGGGAGGAGATGAATCTCACCTCGGGCCGGCACGCCCCCGATGTCAGCGAGCCGGAGATCGCCGGTCTTGAGATGGTGCCCTCGGTGCTGGTGAAGCCGCCGCGTGTCAAGCGCAGTCCCGCAGCGCTCGAATGCCGGCTGTTGCGGACGCTCGATCTCACCAACAGTGACGGCGTGCCGGTCGGCAACACCGTCATCTTTGGTGAAGTGGTGCAGGTCTATATCGACGATGCCGTGATCATCGATGGTCGTGTCGATCTCGAGAAGATCCGTCCCCTCTCCCGGCTGGGTTATTCGGATTACGCGTCAGTCGACAAGATCTTCTCGATGAAGCGGCCGGGTTGACGCCGTCAGGCGCCCTCTTCGTTATATCCGTCTGTATATCTCGACCGGTTCCCGCAGGCGTTTGATTGTCCGATCAGCTGCGTCCCGCACGCGTGGAATACCCCCTCTGCCCGAGGGGGATATGACACGTTTGGATAATTCATTTTCATCGCCAACCATGCCATCATCGTCATCTTCCTGACTCGCATTCCAACTATTGCTTCCACGCGCATCAATGAACCGGTCCCGAATCTCATAAGCGGGCGTCGACAAAGCCGGACAGATCGCTGCATCACGTCACCACTTCATGATCGGGAGAAGTTGATGTCCTTTACAATCAAGGTGAATGGCCAGGATCACGCCGTCGACGTTGACGGCGATACGCCGCTTCTTTGGGTGTTGCGCGATGTGCTGGGGATGACCGGTACCAAATTCGGTTGCGGCCAGGCCCTGTGCGGCGCCTGCACCGTGCATATCGATGGTGCCGCGACACGTTCCTGCGCCACCACCGTCGACAGCATCGGCACCTCGGCCATCACCACCATCGAGGCGATTGGCGACACGCCGAATGGCAAGAAGATCCAGCAGGCCTGGCTCGACAGCGAAGTGGTGCAATGCGGCTATTGCCAGTCGGGGCAGATCATGTCGGCCACGGCCTTGCTTGACAGCAAGGCGCAGCCGACGGATGCCGATATCGATGACGCGATGTCGGGTAATATCTGCCGCTGCGGCACTTATGTCCGCATCCGCGCGGCGATCAAGCAAGCTGCCAGTGCGAAGTAGGGAGGCCCGACCATGATCCTTGATCGTCTCATGTCCCGCGAAAAGTCAGCCGCCACGCCCGCTCAATCGGGCCTGTCGCGCCGAGCGATGCTACAGGTCAGTGCCGCAGCCGGTGGCGGCCTGCTGCTGGGCTTCATGTTGCCGGGATTCGGTTCTGTGGATGCCGCAGAGACCGCTTTCACGCCGAATGCCTTCATCCAGATCGACCGCCAGGGGCTGGTGACCCTGACCCTGCCGCAGGTCGAGATGGGGCAGGGCATCTATACCGCGCAATCGGTCCTGCTGGCCGAGGAGCTGGAAGTCGACCTCAGCCAGGTTCGCCTCGCGCATGCACCGGCCGATGACAAGCTCTACGGCAATCCGGCGATCGGTTTCCAGGTGACCGGGGGCTCGACCTCGATTCGCGGCTTCTGGGAGCCGATGCGTCAGGCCGGTGCGGCCGCGCGTCACCTGCTGATTGCCGCGGCGGCGGCGCAATGGCAGGTGGAGGCGGCGAGCTGCCAGGCCAAGGCCGGCGAGGTGAGCCACGCCGCCAGCGGTCGCAAGCTCGGCTACGGGGCGCTGGTCGATGCGGCTGCCAAGCTGACCGCGCCGGACAAGGTCGATCTGAAGGACCCCAAGGATTTCACCCTGATCGGCACCTCGCCGAAACGGCTGGATACGCCGGACAAGGTCAACGGCAAGGCCAAGTTCGGCATCGATGCCCGGCCGCCGAATATGAAGGTTGCCACGGTCGCTGCCTGCCCGGTCTTCGGCGGCAAGCTCGCCAGCGTCGATGACAGCAAGGCCAAGGCCGTCAAGGGCGTGCGCCAGATCGTCAAGCTCGACGATGCTGTCGCCGTGGTTGCCGATCATATGGGGGCGGCCAAGAAGGGCCTGGAGGCGCTCGACATCAAGTGGGATGAAGGCGCCAATGCCAAATTCTCCAGCGCCGATCTGTTCGCGGCGATGGCACAGGCCGCCGATGCCAGCAAGGAAGGCGTTCCCGGCGAGCATGCCGGCGATGTCGACAAGGCCATGGCGGGTGCCGCACAGAAACTGGAAGCGGCCTATCAGGTGCCGTTCCTCGCCCATACCACTATGGAGCCGTTGAACTGCACGGTGCATGTGCGGGCCGATGGCTGCGACGTCTGGACCGGCAGCCAGGTGGTGAGCCGCGCCCAGGCCGCTGCGGTGGAAGTCACCGGCCTCAAACCCGACCAGGTCAAGGTGCATAACCAATATCTCGGCGGCGGTTTCGGCCGGCGCCTGGAAGTGGACTATGTCACCCAGGCGGTGAAGATTGCGAAGCAGGTCGAGGGTCCCGTCAAGGTGATCTGGACCCGCGAGGAGGACATTCAGCACGACATCTATCGGCCGGCCTATCACGACAAGCTGGAGGCGGGCCTGGATCAGAATGGCGCGCCGGTGGCCTTCAGGCACCGCGTGGTCGGTTCCTCGATCGTCGCCCGCTGGCTGCCGCCAGCTTTCAAGAACGGCTTCGATTTCGACGCAGTCGATGGCGCGGCCGGCCCCTATGACTTCGCCAATCTGCATGTCGATTACGTGCGGCATGAGCCGCCGAGCGGGCTCTCTACCGGCTGGTGGCGGGGTGTCGGCGTCACCCACAACGCTTTCGTGGTCGAAGGCTTCGTCGATGAACTGGCGGCTTTGGCGAAAAAGGACCCGGTGGAGTTTCGCCGCGGCCTGCTCGGCAAGCAGCCGCGAGCGAAGGCGGTGCTCGACCTCGCCGCTGAGAAGGCAGGCTGGGGTTCCGCCATGCCGGCCGGCAGCGGGCGCGGCGTATCGCTGATCTTTGGCTTTGGCACTTATGTCGCCCAGGTCGCGGAAGTGGCAATCGACAAGGATGGCCAGGTCAAGGTGACACGCGTGGTCTGTGCCGTCGATTGTGGCCATCAGGTGACGCCTGACATCATCAAGGCGCAGATCGAGGGCGGCACCATCTACGGTATCACCGCGGCACTCTATGGCGAGATCACCGTCAAGGATGGCCGGGTGGAACAGAGCAACTTCGATACCTATCAGGCGCTCCGCATCAACGAGGCGCCGGTGATCGAGGTGCATCTGGTCGATAGCAGCGAAGCGCCGGGCGGCATCGGCGAGCCGGGCACCGCGACGATCGCCCCGGCGGTGGTCAATGCAATCTTTGCCGCCACCGGCAAAAGGTTGCGCAAATTGCCGGTCGATGCCGGGGCGTTGAAATCGAGCTGATCGGAGAGATCTCAACGGGAGGCCGAAGGCGGTCTCTCGTTGAGACTCTGCTGTGTCTCTAGGGGGCCGGCTTCAGCACCAGCGTGGGATCGATCGTCGCCTTGTCGGCGGCCAACTTGTCGCCGTCGACCGGGATGCTGATCAGTCTTTTGCCGTCGAGCTCCAGCGCCAGCACCATGCCGCTGACCTTGGCGGGATCGGTGACCTTCTCCAGCGACCAGATATCCTTGGGGCTATCGGGCGCGCCGCTAGCGGGGCCGGCATTGGCGATGGTTGGGTCGGCCGGTGGCACCTTTTCCTTGCCGTCGATCCAGAGCAGGGTCGCGCCATTGGCGAGCGCCAGGTCGAGATCGTCATTCTCCGCCGGGGCCTGTGGCCGCACCAGCAGCAGGCGGGTGATCGGGCCGCTGTCATTGCCATAGGTCAGGGTGCCGAGCACACCCGCCTTGTATTGCGCCTCGTCATCGGCCCCGGCAAAGGCCGCCCATCGGATCTGCGCCGGCCGGGCATTGGGGAATTCCGCCCAGGCGCTGATCCCCGTGGCACCGGGACCAGTCGACTGGAACAGATGCTTGCCGGTTTCCAGCAGACGGACATGATGGCTGTCGGCACCGCCGCAGCAGCCGGGCTGGGTGACGGCGAAATAATGCTCGGCCACCACCACGCCATCGGCACCGGGGTCCGTGAAAGCGGCGAGGCGCTTCGGCTTGTCGCCGGCCACATCGTCGACCGTGACGCTGACCGCGGCGGCGGGATCGACCGGCTCGCGATCGGTGCGCAATTCGGCGTTGGTTGCCACCGTTACCAAGCGGAAATGGCTGATGCCTTTGTCATCCAGGGTGACATAGGGAATGAAGCGGCTGTTCTTGATCCGGGCGGCATAGCTACCGTCCGTACCTTTGACGATGCTGACCGAGGAACCGGCTTTGAGATCGATCGCATAGGCTGTGGTCGCAGCGGTGATAGCGGCGGTGGCCAGGAGCACCGGCAGCAGGCGTTTCATCGACATCCCCCCATCGATCTCGGACTGCTCACCCTTGGGCGCGCGGTCGCGACTTCTGCCAGTATCGGCTGTACCCGCCGGCAAAGCTATGACCTTCGTCACCGGAGATCACCGGGAAGGCGACGATGTTGCTAGATCTGCTCGCGCATGCGGGCGATGGCGATATCGAGCGCCGCCGGCCAGGCTGAGACGCCACCGCCGGCCTCCAGCACCTCGAGGCCCTGCCGGGTCATGGTCCCCGGTAAGGCATAGCGTTCAAGCGTGGTGCGCAGCGGCTGGTCCGGCTGATTGAGGCAGACGGCAGCGGCGCCAGCGGTCAGGCCGGCAGTCAGGCGGCGGGCGGCAAGGGCTGGCAGGCCCTCGGCGATGGCGCGCTCGGAGACCGCATCCATCATGGCAAAGCTCCAGAGATAATAGGCGGCAAGCGCTGAGGCGGTTTCGAATTGCGCTTCGCTCTCCAGCACGGCCACCTCGCCGATGGTGCCGAACAACGCCGCCGCTTGCGCCTCGCCCGGGTAGACCGGCGTCGCGCCGCGATTGAGCTCGAGGCAGGAACTCGGCATGGCGCGGACGATGGTCGCCTCAGGGGCCGCTTCCTGCAGGCCGGCCGCGGTCACATCGATGGCGACACAGATGAGGACATGCCGATCTTCCCAGTTGAGCGCGCTCAGCGTCGCATAGACGTCCTTGGGCGGCACGGCGACCAGGATGAGATCGGCCATCTCAAGCACCGCCTGGTTGCTGGCAAGGATTGTCGCTTTCAGCGCGGGGGCGAGGCGAGCCGCCCGTTCGGCATTGCGTGGCGAGAGGAAGAGTGGTCGGTTATCGCCGGCCCGACGCAAACCCCGCAGCACGAATTCAGCCAATTCGCCGACGCCGATAATCCCCAGTCCTGTCATCCGTGTTCCCTCCCGTAAGCGCAGCGCCAAAGACACTGCGGAAGATCACAAGACCAGGATTGCCGCGCGAAGGGAAGGGGCTGACGGCGACGGAGGATCTCAGCCGAGAAACTGCGGCTGGCGCGAGATCACGGCGAGGTTCTGCAGGAACTGATGGGTGGCGGCGCGCCAGGAGAAGGTCTCGGCATGTGCCCTGCAGATCGCGGCCGGGATCTGCAGGGCCTGGCTGATCGCGGTGCGCAGATCCTGATGGAGGGCGCCGGCGCCACTGCTGCCGATGACATCGCGTGGACCAGCGACCGGGAAGGCCGCGACGGGCACGCCGCTGGCGAGCGCTTCGAGGACGACGAGGCCGAAAGTGTCGGTCAGGCTGGGGAAGACGAAGACATCGGCGGCAGCGTAATGCTGGGCCAGTTCCTCGCCCGTCTTGGTGCCGGCGAAAACGGCTGCCGGATAACGCTTCTCGAGATAGGCGCGCTGCGGGCCGTCGCCCACCACCACTTTGCTGCCGGGCAGATCGAGCCCCAGGAAGGCTTCCAGGTTCTTCTCGACCGCGAGGCGGCCAACGTAGAGATGCAGCGGGCGCGGCAGGTTGCGCAGGGCTTCGGGGATTTCCCGCTCGCGCGGCCGGAACAGGTCAAGATCGACGCCGCGCGACCAGAAGCGAATGTTGCCGAAACCGCGACCCGCGAGATCATCGGCGATCGATCGGGTTGCCACCATCACCGTATGGGCGGGGGCGTGGAAGCGGCGCAGCAGCGCATAACTAAGCCCGAGGGGGATGCGGAAGCGCTCGGCGACATATTCGGGGAAACGGGTGTGATAGGCGGTACTGAAGGGAAGCTTGCGCCGCCGGCAATAGGCCCGCGCCGCATGGCCCAGCGGCCCCTCGGTGGCGATATGCACGGCATCCGGCTTCTGCCGGTCCAGCAATCTGGCAACGCCCCAGCGCGTGGTCATGGCGAGGCGGATCTCGGGATAGCTGGGGCAGGGCAGGGTGCGGAAATCACCGGGCGAGATCACATTGACGGCATGGCCGAGCGCCTGCAATTCGGCGATCGTGCGGCCGAGTGTGCGAACCACGCCATTGACCTGCGGTGCCCAGGCGTCGCTGACGATGGTGATCGTCAACGGCCGGTCAAGGGCAATCGCCTGCTGCGCCGGCCGTGGCTCGGCGCGGTGGCGATAGCTCAGGCCTGCAACATCGAGAATTGCCGTGTCCGCGCCCATTCGATCACTTCCAATCGTCCGTCGCGGTGCTCGACCAAAGCCGTGCAGCTTTCGACCCAGTCACCGTCATTGCAATATTTGATGCCGTCGATGTCGCGGATCTCGGCCTTGTGGATATGGCCGCAGATGACGCCGTCGAGACCGCGCGCCTTGGCCTCTTCGGCCATGGCGATCTCGAAATCACTGATGAATTTCACCGCGTCCTTGACGCGATGCTTCAGATAAGCAGAGAGCGACCAGTAGGGATAGCCGAGTGCCACACGCGCCCGGTTGTACCAGTGGTTGATGAAGAGCGCGAAGGTATAGGCGGTGTCGCCAAGCTGTGCTAGCCAGGGCGCATGGCGCATGATGCCGTCGAAGCCGTCGCCATGGACGACCAGCATGCGCTTGCCATCGGCGGTCTCGTGGATCGCTTCCTTGGCGACCAGGATGCCGCCGAAGGCCATGCCATCATAGTCACGCACGGGATCGTCGTGATTGCCGGGGACAAAGATGACGCGCGTCCCCTTGCGGGCCTTCCGCAGGATCTTCTGCACCACGTCATTATGGCTCTGGGCCCAGAACCAACTTTTCTTCAGGCGCCAGCAATCGATGATGTCGCCGACCAGATAGAGGTGGTCTGACTCGCAATGCTTGAGGAAATCGAGCAGGAATTCCGCCTTGCAGCCACGGGTGCCGAGATGCACATCCGAGATGAAAATCGCCCGATAGGTTGTGCCACCAGGTTCAATATTCATCGCTGCTTCACCGCTCTCCTGAGCCAGGCAGCCACGTGATCTCTTCTGGCACGGGCAAGAACCTGGCCTATCTCTCGACTCGGGGATGTCCCGGGCCTTCGGGCGTGACAATGCTGATAGGCCATGACGAGATGATGACGTGACCCGGGAGTGTGCGGCTTTGTTTACAGAAATAATGACAGTGTCATCGATCGGTTACGCGACTGTCATCGACGGGCCGAGCGGCTGATCCGCGTGGGATCCGGCATTCCGCCGAAGCTCCAAGCCCCGGCCGATCATCCAGCCGGCACGATCGCTCGGGCGGGGGCAGGCTGGCCTGGTCGAGGTCCGGCCTTAACCTTTCTGCCCATCCCTGGTCGGGGGCAATTCAAGTTTCTGCGTTCCTGTGCAGCCAGACTGACCGGAGCCGAAAATTTTCACCCGATGTCACGTTCACCCTGGTCATCTCGTCTTATCAGCACAGTGCTTATCAGACCTCAGATGATGTAACATGGAGACCATCATGACCCCCCGTCTGGAAAACTATTTCAAGCTTGCCCCTGAGGGCACCAAGGCGATGATGGCGCTGGAGGCGAGCATCGCCGCCAGCGGTATCGAGCAGCGCCTGCTGGAACTGGTGAAGCTCAGGGCCTCGCAGATCAATGGCTGTGCCTTCTGCATCCACATGCATACGACCGATGCCCGCAAGCATGGTGAGACGGAAATGCGGCTCTATATGCTGAATGCCTGGCGCGAATCGCCGCTCTATAACGACCGCGAGCGGGCGGTTTTGGCCTGGACCGAAGCCCTCACCTTGGTCGCCGAGACCCACGCGCCGGACGAGGACTATGCGCTCTTCAAGGCGCAGTTCACCCCGGCGGAGCAGATGCAGATCACCCTGCAGATCGGTGCCATCAATCTCTGGAATCGGTTGCAGGTCGGTTTCCGCGCGTCGCATCCGGTGGATCCCGCCTGATGCCGTCTGGCGTCACCCCTGGGGATGCCGCCACGGCGATTTTCGAGGCGCAGCGGGCTCGCCTGCTGCGCGTCGCCTATCGCATGCTGGGCGGCATGGCAGAAGCCGAGGATGTCGTCCAGGATGCCTGGCTGCGCTGGCAGCGGGTCGAGCTCGCAGAAGTGCGCGACCCGCAAGCCTTCCTCACCCGGACGGTGACGCGGCTCTGCCTCGATGTCATGAAATCCGCCAAGGCCCGGCACGAGACCTATGTCGGCAGCTGGCTGCCCGAGCCGATCGTCGAGCCGGAGGCGGAAAGCCTGCGGCTCGATGAGCTGACCCTGACCCTGATGCTGGCTTTGGAACGCCTGTCGCCGCTCGAGCGGGCCGCCTTCCTGCTGCATGACGTCTTCGGCATGCCGCTTGATGAAATTGCCAATACGCTCGATCGCGATGCCGCTGCCGTGCGGCAACTGGCGGTCCGCGCCCGCAAACATGTGCGGGAAGACCGGCCGCGCTACGCGATCGACCGGGCCGAGGGCGACCGTATCGCCCAGGCCTTCTACCACGCCTCCAGCAATGGCGACATTGCCGCCCTGCAAAGCCTGCTGGCACAGAACGTGGTGCTGCAAGCCGATGGCGGCGGCAAGGCGAATGCCTTCCTCAATCCTATCATCGGCTTCGACCGGGTGCTGCGGCTCTATGACGGCCTCTATCGCAAGCTGACGCGCATTCCGGCGGTCTTCATCCAGGAAGCCTGGATTGACGGCCTGCCGGGCTATATCAGCCGTGAACGCGATGGTGTCCTGCAGACGACGGCGCTTGATATCGTCGATGGCCAGATCATCGGCATCTATATCACCCGCAATCCGGACAAGCTCGGCCGCATCATGCAGGGTTTGCCGGCTGACCCGGAAGCGCCATCGCATTGAGCTGCCGGCGCGTCAGGCCTTCGCCTGTTTGCCGCGGCCCCGCACCGGCTTGCCGGTCAACTCGCGGATGAGATCGATGAGCGCCCGCAAGCCCGCCGGTACATGCCGGCGGCCGGGATAATAGAGGCAGAGGCCCGGGAAGCCCGGCGTCCAGTCATCCAGCATCTGCACCAGCCGGCCCGCTGCCACATCCTTTTCCGCCCACCAGGTGGAGAGATAAGCGAGGCCGAAGCCGGCCAACGCGGCTTCATGGATGAGATCGGATTCATCCAAAGTGAGCCGGCCGTTGACATCGAGCGCCAAGACCTCATCCCGGCGCTCGAATTCCCAGCGATAGACGCCGCCGCTCGGCAGGCGCATGCGGATGCAGTCGTGATCCAGCAGATCCTGCGGTACTTTCGGTAGCTTGCGGCCCTTCAGGTAAGCCGGGGACCCCACGACGATTAGGCGTTGCTGCGGCCCCAGCGGCACCGCGATCATGTCGCCGGGAACGGTCTCGGCGAGGCGGAAGCCGGCATCGAAGCCGTCCTTGACGATATCGATGAGGCGGCCCTCGGTGACGATATCAACCGACATCTCGGGATAGCGCCGGAGATATTCGAAGATGATCGGCGCCAGGATCTGGCGGGCGGCGCCGGCCGAGGTGTTGAGGCGCAAGAGACCGGCCGGCGATGCGCGGTGCTGATTGACCGCATCGGTTGCCTCGCTGATGGTGCCGAGCGCCGGGGCCACCTGGGCAACGAAGGCCTCGCCGGCCGCCGTCGGAGCGACGCTGCGGGTGGTGCGGTGGAACAGCCGCACCCCGAGCCGCGCTTCCAATTCGCTGATGGTCTTGCTGAGCGCGGTCGGTGACAGGCCAAGTTCGGCGGCGGCGGCGCGGAAGCTGCGACGCTTGGCGACGGCGACCGCGGCCGCCAATTCGATCAATCGGCCCTGATACATGACGCTGATTATCCCGATTCTAGCATCAGTTCATGCATGATAATGGCGATTATATCCGCGAAGCGCCAGCCTATCTTTGCTCCACAGACATCGCGCTTGAGAGGAGCCTGTCATGCGGCATATCGACCGGATCTATATCGACGGCAATTTCGTCGAACCCCATGGGCGGGAGCTGTTCGATCTCCATAATCCCGCGACGGGCACCGTGATTGGCCAGGTGCGGCTGGGTGATGAAGAGGATGCGCGGCATGCCGTTGCTGCCGCCAAGCGCGCCTTGCCGGTACTCGGCACGATGCCGAAGAGGGAACGCGTAGCGCTGCTGAAAAGCATGCAGGCGGCGATGCAGGAAGGTGCCGCCGAGCTGACCGAGGCCGTCATCGAGGAATATGGCGCGCCGTCGAGCCGTGCCGCCTGGATGGCCCAATTCGCCGCCGATTCAATCGGGGTCGCCGCGGCGACGTTGGAAGCTTATGATTTCCACCAGCGTATCGGCAGCGCCGAGGTCTTCATGGAACCGGTTGGCGTGGTGGGTCTCATCACGCCCTGGAACAGCAATGCCGGCTTCATCTGCAACAAGCTCGCTTATGCTTTGGCGGCCGGCTGCACGGCGGTGATCAAGCCCAGTGAGATGAGCGCCATCCAGACCGAGATCGTGCTCAAGCGACTGCACGCCGCTGGCCTGCCGCGTGGTGCCTATAACGTGGTCAATGGCCGCGGCGATGTGGTCGGCGCCGAACTGACACGCCATCCCGATATCGCCAAGATTTCCTTCACCGGCTCGACGGCGGTGGGCAAGACCATCCTGCGCGGTGCGGCCGAGACCATCAAGCGGGTCACCCTGGAACTGGGCGGGAAATCACCCACCCTCATTCTCGACGATGCCGATCTGCCTGCGGTGATCCCAGCCATCCTCGAGGCCGGCTTCATGAACAGCGGCCAGGCCTGCATCGCCGGCACGCGGATCCTGATCTCCGAACAGCGGCGCGCCGAACTGGAACGCTTGCTCACCGCGGCGGTGGCGCAGGTGAAAGTCGGCGACCCACGTGATCCGGCGACGGCCGTCGGGCCGATGGTCAGCCGCAAGCAGTATGAGCGGGTGCAGGGCTATATTCGCAAGGGCATCGATGAAGGGGCGCGGCTGCTGGCCGGCGGCGAGGGTCATCCGCAAGGACTTGGCGGCTTCTTCGTGCGCCCGACCGTCTTCAGCGATGTCCGCAACGATATGGTGATCGCCCGCGAGGAGATCTTCGGCCCCGTCCTCAGCATCCTCGGCTATCGCGACGAGGAAGAAGCGATCGCCATTGCCAATGACACCACCTACGGCCTTTCCGCCTATGTGCTGTCATCGGATCTGGCGCATGCCGAACGCGTCGCTGCGCGCCTGCAATCCGGCCGCGTCGTCATCAACGGCGCTGCGCATGAGCCGAGGGCACCGTTCGGCGGCTTCAAGCAGTCCGGTCTTGGCCGCGAGAACGGCGTCTTCGGGCTGGAAACCTATCTCGAAGCAAAGACGGTGCTCGGCAGCCGGCCAGCGGTGTAACCACTAGCGCAGTCGAATTGTCGCTCGATGTTTGCTTTATCCTCCTCTGTCACCCTCGGACTTGATCCGAGGGTCCATGGCGGACATCACGCATGGTGTTGCCATGGATGCCCGGATCAAGTCCGGGCATGACAGAGGAGATTAGACTGATTTGTGCCGCTCTTCATGTAAGATGGCTGCATGAAAGACGGACAAGACTGGCAGACAATTTCATCGCAGCGGTTGAGATTGACCGCGCTCAGCGAGCCATTGTTGAGCGCGCTGATCGCGGTTGATCCGACAGCATTGCGCCGACATTCGGCTCTCGACTTTCGCGCACCCTGGACGGAGGAGATTGACTTTCTCAAGCTGCGGAAATCCGATCTTCTCGCCGATCCGGATTACGCGCCCTGGTCCCTGCGGGCCATTTCGCGGCGTGAAGACGATGTCGTCATCGGCCATATTGGTTTCCATACGCGACCGGATCCAACCTACCTCAAGGAGACGGCGCCCGGCGGTGTCGAGCTTGGCTATACGATCTTCACGCCGTATCGCGGCAATGGTTATGCCCAGGAAGCCTGTCGATCGATGATGCACTGGGCGCGCGACTTCGGCGGCGTGAGGCAGTTTGTCCTCTCGATCAGCCCGGACAATGCGCCTTCGCTGGCGATTGCCAGCAAGCTCGGCTTCCGCCAGATCGGCGAGCAGATGGATGAGGTCGACGGTCTGGAATTCGTCTTTACAACGACCGTCGACTGATATGGTCCTTACGCCCCGGCGATGGTCATGCCGTCGACCCGAATGGTCGGGGCATTGGTGCCGTAACGGAAGACGAGATCATTGGCCGGTGTCAGCGCTCGGAACATGTCCTTGAGGTTGCTGGCGATGGTGACCTCGGAAACCGGATAAGCGAGCTCACCATTCTCGATCCAGAAGCCGGCAGCACCACGGCTGTAATCGCCGGTGACGCCATTGACGCCGTGGCCGATCAACTCGGTCACATAGAAACCGCGACCCACTTCCTTGATCATCTCGGCAGGGCTCAGCTTGCCCGGTTCCAGATGCACGTTGCTGGCGCTGGGCGAGCCGCCCCGGCTGCCATGGCCGGTGCTTTTCAGGTTCAACTGCCGGGCCTCGCGGCAGCCGAGCAGCCAGGTCTGCAGGATACCGTTCTCGATCAGGTTGCTACGGCGATTGGCAACGCCCTCGCCGTCGAACGGCTTCGAGGCAAGACCGCGCGGGCGATGCGGATCGTCGACGATGGTGATGCCGTCGGCGAAGACCTGCTTGCCCATCTGGTCCTTGAGGAAGCTGGTGCCGCGGGCGATGCCGGCGCCGTTGATGGCGCCGAGGAAATGGCCGACGAGGCCGCTGGAAATACGCGGATCGAAGATCACCGGCAGTTTCGCCGTCTGCGCCTTCCTGGGATTGAGCCGCCTTACGGCGCGCTCGCCGGCCGACTTGCCGAGTGCCACCGGATCGGCGAGGTCGCTGCCGAAGACGGTGGAGGAATAATCGTAATCACGTTCCATGCCGGTGCCTTCGCCGGCGATGACAGAGACGCTGAGGCCGAAGCGGGTCAGGCTGAAATTGCCGGCGAAGCCGTTGCTGGCAATGAGCGCCATGTCGACCTGGCCCCAGCCGGCTTCGGCGCCTTCAGAATTGGTGACGCCGGGCACGGCGCGGGCAGCGTCCTCCGCCTTGTGCAGCTTCTCGGTGAGCTCGGCTTCGCTGGGTTCGGTCGGATCGAGGGCCTCAAGGTCCGGCCAGGACTTGGCCAGCAATTCCGGTTCGGCGAGGCCGCAATACGGGTCTTCCGGCACGGCCCGCGCCATGGCAACGGCGCGCTGGGCGAGTTCGTCGAGCATGGTGGGCGAGAGATCGCTGGTCGAGACGATGGCTTGGCGCTTGCCGACGAAGACCCGCAGATTGACGTCCTGGGATTCGGAGCGTTCCAGCTTCTCCCGCTGGCCGAGGCGCAGGCCCAGGCTGAGCGATGAATCCCGGCTGAGACCGGCATCGGCGGCATCGGCGCCGGCAGCGGTCGCCCGCCGCATCAGGTCTTCCAGCACATTCATCAGCTCGGTCAGGTTCTTGCTCTCGGCCATTCGTCCGGTCCTTATGTCAGTTTGAGCCGCAGCCTAGAGCCGGATCGTCCCGGGTTGAAGCATAAAATGCGCGGGCCGGAGCGGAGAAACGGCGCGTCGCCGGCGCAAGGAGGCCGGCGACCGAGGCAGGGTTATCTGTGGTTAGATTGGGTGACGCCGGTCACGCGTCAACAGCGGCAGGTTTACCGCAGGAGCTCAACGGGCGGTTGGTTGCGGCGTCAGATCGAAGCGCAGCACCGGGAGAATGCGCTCCGGGTAAAGGTCCGAGGGCACGCCGCCGCAACGCCGGGCGCCGAGATGCAGGTAGAAGGCCTCGGCATGGGGATCGCTGACGATGCGGAAATTGCCGAAGCTTTTGGCGCGGGCCACGGCGACCGCATGCTCGAACAGCCGCCGGCCCCAGCCGCGGCCCTGGGCGGCGGGAGCGACGAACAGCCAATCCAGGGTGAGCAGGCCGTCGGTGAGATCGAAGCCATAGAAGCCGAGCGGCATCCCATCTCCCGCCTCGATCAGATAATAGGGATGGCGGGCGATGGCATCGGGCGACATCGTCATGACATCACGACAGCGCGCCATGAAGGCGGCGTCATAGCCCCAGCTTGCTTTGGCCACGAGGGCAAGATCGGTCAGGGCCGCCGCTTCGTCGGGTTCAGCCACGCGCAGGAACGGGGCGGTTTTCCGCAGGTCTTCGTCGATCTCTGAAAGCATCCGGCCACTTCACCCGCGACAGCGTCTTATGAGCGCAGCCGCGACGATCCACTTGCATGATGGAGCCCGGGCTGACAGGGTCGGCGGATGATATCACGTTCGATCAAACGACGCGCGCTGATCGCACTGGCGATTCTCGTCTTTGCCGCCGGGGCATTTTTCCTGCTGCGGAACAATCTGCAACAAGGCGATCCGGCCAAGATGGCGACCCGCGCCGATTTCATCACCACCTGCAAGGAACAGGGCCGTCTCGCCAATGGCGGCGGCACGGCCCTGCGCATGGATGATGCGACCGAGGATGGCCTCGACCGCTATTGCACCTGTGTTGCCGATCACTTCGACCGGAGCTTGAGCCCGGCCGAGATCAGGGCGGTGGGCGACGGCAGCGCCAGCCAGGATGTGCTGGCCAAGCTCAATGCCGTGATGTCGACCTGCCAGGTCGAGCATCTGACACCAGCGCCGGATTCCGATGCGACGCCTTCAAGCACGGGTTCCAGCCAGTAGCCGTCACACCGGCCGGGCCTGGATCACCGCCGTATCGATGGTGAAGCTGCCATCCTCGCCGATCTCGAAATACTGACGGATTTCATCCGACATGCGTTGCTGCAGCGAGCGGATCGCCTGGCGGTGGATTTCCGGCGTCTGCATGCGGGTGACCCAGGAGGTGAATTCCAGGTGCAGGCGCCGCGTCGTCACCTCGCCCGGTTCGAACCCGGATTCGCGCAAGGCCGCTTGCCATTCGACGACACTGTAATTGCGCACATGCGAGGGATCGCGCAGCATCTCGATCGTCTGCAGGAAGGTGTCGCGTAACGGCTCGCCGGGCGTCACCACATCGGCAAAGATGGCGAAGCCGCAGGGGCGGATGACGCGGCGTGCCTCCCTCAAGGCAGCCTTCAGATCGCGCCAGTGATGGGCGCTGAAGCGGGTGGCGACGACGCCGAAGGCTGCGTCCTCAAACGGCAGCTTCTCGGCGGCACCGCATTCGGTGCGCAGATTGTCGAAGCCGCGTTCGACCGCGACCCGGGTGACGGCCGTCAGCATATCCTGGGAGAGGTCATAGGCGACGACTTCGCTGACTTCCGGCGCCATGGCGAAACTGACATGGCCGCCACCACAGCCGAGATCCAACACGCGCGCGGTGTTGCGGCCACGCACCAGGCCGGCGATCTGCTGCAGGTCCTCGCCATTGGCGTGGACGGCGCTGGTGACATAGGCATTGGCGCGGGGCCCGAATTGCTCGGTGACGACCGCTTGGTGGGATTTGCTGGCTGGGCTGGTAGTGGCAGGACTGGCGACGGACATGATTCGACTCTTCTCGTTGCGGGCACGGTCCCCGATTGAAGCGTGCCATGAACCGGAGCATGCGCGAAACTCGATACTGGTACAATTTAACCAGTTATCCTGGTATAATAACTGCCATGCAGCCCCCTTCCGCCGGAAAATCACCACCCGCAAAATCGCCCCCTGAAGCCCAGCGCGTCGCATTAGCGGCCTTCCTGCGGGCTCGCCGCGCACATCTGACCCCCGCCATGTTCGGCCTGCCGCCGGGCACGCGCCGGCGCACTCCGGGTCTGACCCGCGAGGAGGCCGCCCAGCAATGCGGCATGAGCGCCACCTGGTATACCTGGATCGAACAGGCCCGCGAGGTCTCGATCTCGCCCCAGGCCCTGGTGCGGCTGGCCCGCGCCTTCCGCCTGACCAAGGCGGAGCGGGCCTATCTCTTCGATCTCGCCAATAAACGGGATCCCGAAGCCGATTCGGGCATCGAGGAGATGGCGCCGCCGCCGGTCCTGATGAATGCCCTGACGGCGATCGGCCATCCGGCTTATCTGCTTGATCGCCATTTGCGGGCCCTGGCGTGGAACGACCCTGCAGCTGATCTCTTCGTCGGCTGGCTCGATGCCGATGGTGCTCCCACGCAGCGCAATCTGCTGCGCTATCTCTTCCTCAGCCCGCAATCCAAGGCCCTCGTCCATGACTGGCACGACCGGGCCCGGCGTGTCGTCTCGGAATTCCGCGCCGATCACAGCCATGCTCTGGACGATCCTGTCCTGCGCGCATTGCTGGCCGATCTCCGGCACGGCAGCAGCGCTTTCGCGGGCCTGTGGGACGAGCAACAGGTGCTCGGCCGCGAGGGCGGGCTCAGGCATTTCAATCATCCCCGATGGGGCCGCGTCAGCTATGAGCAGCTGGCCTTCGCCTGGACGGCGGAGCCCGGCATCAAGCTCATCATGCATGTCCCCGCGACTGCCGCGGAGAAGGCCCCCGGCAGCTAGCGGCGCGCTGAGACGGTTGAATGGATCAGGCGGCGTCGGCCTTTTCGGCTGTCACCGGTTGCTCTTTCGTTGCCGCTGCGACGCTTGGCTCAACTGATCCCTGAGACAGTATTTCCGCCGGTGGGATGGTATCGACGACCGGACAGGCGCTCGCCATGGAGGGGCCGGTGATCACATCGAAGTCGGTGGTTTGCAGGCGTTTCATCGTCATTCTCCTGGTTGGTGAAACCGCGCTGTAGCAGGGGAGATTGACGCGACTGGAAGGCCAGAAACGCAAAAGCCGCCTGTACAGGGCGGCTTCGGGTTTGTGTCACAAAGGCACGATCCTAGGCCGCCGGGCTGTACCAGCGGTACCAAAATCGCGAGACGCGGACGGCGTCGATGGATCGGATCTGTGTCATAAAGCCAATGTAAGCATTGAACGGCATCCTGGCAAGACATGTTCAATCGAATGACGAGGATGGAGACGCATTTGTCGGAATTCAGCAAGAGCTACTGGGGTCGGCTGCGGGCCATGGTCGGGAAGCAACGCCTGATGGTGATCGGCACGCGCATCGTCGTGGAGCGAGCGGACGGCCATATCCTGTTGCAGCACCGCCGCGATTTCGACCTCTGGGGACTGCCGGGCGGCAATGCTGAGGATGACGAAAACATCGCCACCTCCGCCGCCCGCGAATTGCGGGAAGAGACCGGCCTCATCGCACAGAACCTCACGGCGTTCGGCTACGCCTCCGACCCGCAATTCGAATACCTGACATTCCCCAATGGCGATCCCTGCCATTTCCACGCCATGCTGTTTTGCGTGCGCGATTTCGCCGGCGATCTGTTGGTTGAGACGGCGGAAAGCCAGGCGGTCGCCTGGCATGATCCGCTGCATATGCCGCCCTGCTTGCCGAATCTGGCACGCAGTCTGGACGCCTATTGGCGCTACCGTGAGACGGCTGTGTTCCAGCTGGTCTGATGATGTCCGTGGACTTGCCGGGCCCGACCCAAGGTTGACAGGCCGGCTTCTTTCGCGTCATAACCGTCACATGAACGCGAAGCTCTTCATCTCTGCGATTGTTATGCAAACGACGACCACGCCGCCAGGCGGGTTGCCGGATGGTCGCATGCGCTGAAGAAACTTCATCGCTGAACCAGCAAAGGCCCCGCCGGAAACGGACGGGGCCTTTGCTTTTGCAGATGTTCTTCGTCCGGCCGGTTCGACAGCAACCGTCCAACACGGAGGACATCATGGACGCGCTCGATCACCGAAGTCTGGGTAACCGGCTCGACCTCTTTCATCAACAGGAGGAAGGACCGGGGATGGTCTTCTGGCATCCGCGCGGTTGGGCGATCTACCGCGCGATCGAGGACCATATCCGCGCCTATATGCGCCGCGCCGGTTTCCAGGAGGTGCGCAGCCCGCAGATCCTTGCCCGCGACCTCTGGGAAAGAAGCGGCCACTGGGAGAAATTCGGCGTCAATATGTTCACCGTCGATGACGGCGAGCGCGCCTTCGCCATCAAGCCGATGAGCTGCCCCGGCCATGTCCAGATCTTCGCCAGCCGCCTGCGCTCCTATCGCGACCTGCCGCTGCGCTATGCCGAGTTCGGTGCCTGCCATCGCAACGAACCGTCCGGCTCGCTGCAAGGCCTGATGCGGACCCGCGCCTTCACCCAGGATGATGCCCATGTCTTCTGCCTCGAGGAACATATCGAGGAAGAGGTCGCCCGTTTCGCCGTGCTGCTGCGCCAGGTCTATCTCGATTTCGGCTTCGGCGATTTCAAGGTGGCCTTCTCAATCCGGCCGGCCGTGCGGGCGGGTGACGATGCGCTATGGGACCGGGCTGAAGCGATGCTGGAGGCGGCGGCCAAGCGGGTCGGCCTCGATTACGCGCTGCAGCCGGGTGAGGGTGCCTTCTATGGGCCGAAGCTGGAATTTCTGTTGCCGGACCGTCATGGCAAGCTGTGGCAATGCGGCACCATCCAGCTCGATTTCGTGCTGCCGGAACGGCTCGACGCCGCGATCATCGCCGCCGATAACAGCCGGGTGCGGCCGATCATGCTGCACCATGCCATTCTGGGCAGCATCGAGCGTTTCCTCGCCATGCTGCTGGAACGCTGGCAGGGACAATTACCGCTCTGGCTGGCACCGCAGCAGGTGGTGGTTGCCACTATTCAGGCCGCCCAGGAGGATTATGCGCGCCATGTGGCCGAGGCCTTCGATGCCGCCGGTCTGCGTGTCGCTCTGGATGTCCGCGCCGAGACCCTGTCGCGCAAGATCGTCCAGGCCCATGCCGATGCGATCCCGATCGTCGCGGTGGCCGGTGCGCGCGAGGCGGCCGATGGCAGCGTGGTTTTGCGCGATCGCAGCGGCGAGCAGCGCATCCTGCCGGTGGCGGGTGCCGTCGCGACCCTGAAGCGCGAAGCGGCACCGCCTTTGCCCGGCTTGCATGGCTTGCGGTCGCCGTGGTTGCGCGTCGGCCCGATCTCAGGCGATGCGCGGGCCGAGCAAGCGGCCAGGCTCGAATATGAGGAGGTATGGTGCTGACGGGACTGGTCGATGGTGGTGGCGCTCGAACGAGCTGCCGCCATCGACCTCCGTGGTCGATGACCTCAGATGATGATCGGCGCCAGCTTGGTGTTGGTCTTCGCCGTCAGCACATGGTCTTCCCACACACCGTTGATCTGCAGGTAGTCCTTGGCGAGACCTTCCTGGACAAAGCCGAGGCGCGCGAGCAAAGCGCCGCTGCGGTGATTGCGCGGCAGGTAATTGGCCATGATGCGATGCAGGTGCCAGTCCTCAAACATATGACCGATCGCCGCCGTGAGTGCCTCCTGCATGATACCGTGCCCAACAGCGGCACCGGCTAAGCTGAAGCCGAGATAGCAGGCCTGGAACGGGCCGCGGAAGATCTGCGAGAAGCGGATGATGCCGTGAATGTCCGTCTGGCTGTCTGCGTCGTCTTTGGCCCGGATCAGCAGCATGAGCCCTGCTTGCACAGCATGATCGGCCTCTTGTTGTCGTAACTGCGCTTGCCAATAGTCCAGCATGCGGGGATCAGCCCGCCGCTGCGGCTCCCAGGGCTGCAGATGGTCCCAGTTGGTCTGGTAGTAGCGCGCCAGGACTGCAGCGTCCTGTAGCGTCGCAACCGGCAAGTGGAAGCGTTCGGTGATCAGCATCCATGCCTCCTCGATTGATGGCTCTTTCTGCAAAAGCAAAAGACCGGCAGCCTGGTGAGCTGCCGGTCTTTCTGTTCGTCACACCTCGGTCAGGCGGCGAGATTCTCGCCGGCGAGCACGCGGCGGATCAGATCGGCAGTTTCCTTGCGGCCGTAAAGGGCGATGAAGGAACCGAAGCGCGGCCCCTGGTCCTGGCCGAGCAGCACCGCATAGAGCGCCTTGAACCAGTCGCGCAATTCCTTGAAGGGATGGCGCTTGCCGATCTCATAAACCTCTTCCTGCAAATCCTCGGCCGAGGTGCCGTCCGGCACCTTGTCGAGATAAGCCAGCAGTTCCTCGAGTGCGGCGCGTTCGGTCGCATCGGGTGCGCGGTACTGCTTCGACGGCTTCACATGGTCGCGATAATAGTTGATCGCATAACCGACCAGCTTGTCGAGGAAGGGCGAGGTCTCCGGCGTCGTCCCCGGGAAGTAGCGGGTGATGAAGGCCCAGAGCGTCGACTTCTCCTCGGCATTGCAGACGCTGGCGAGATTGAGGAGCACGCCATAGCTGAGGGCGGCCTTGTCCTTCGGCGGCTTGCCGTTATGGATGTGCCAGACTGGATTCTCCAGGCGCTTGGCTTCGTCTTCGCCATCGAACTTCTCGACGAAGGTGATGTAGTCGTCCACCGCACGCGGGATGACATCGAAGAAGAGGCGCTTGGCGGCACGCGGCTTCTGGTACATGAACAAGGCGAGGCTCTCGGGCGGCGCATAAGCCAGCCATTCCTCGACGCTGAGGCCGTTGCCCTTGGACTTCGAGATCTTCTGGCCCTTGTCATCGAGGAAGAGCTCGTAATTGAAACCTTCCGGTGGCGGCGAGCCCAGTTCGCGGCAGATCTCGTTGGCGAGCTTCACCGAGGGAATGAGATCCTTGCCCGACATCTCGTAATCGACGCCGAGCACATGCCAGCGCATCGCCCAGTCGGGCTTCCATTGCAGCTTGCAGCGGCCGCCGGTGACCGGTGTCTCGACCTTGGAACCGTCCTCATCCTGATAGACGATGGTGCCGGCTTCGGCATTGTGTTCCAGGATCGGCACCTGCAGCACGCGGCCAGTTTTCTGGCAGACCGGCAGGAAGGGCGAATAGCTGGCGGCACGCTCTTCGCGAAGGCTGGGGAGCATGATCTCCATGATCTGCGCATAGTGCTTCAGCACGTCCAGGAGGCCCTGGTCGAAGCGGCCCGACATGTACCAGTCGGTCGAGGACTGGAACTCGTAGTCGAAGCCGAAGCCGTCGAGGAAGCCGCGCAGCATGGCATTGTTATGGTGGCCGAAACTCTCATACTTGCCGAAGGGATCCGGCACCTTGGTCAGCGGCTTGCCGAGATGCTTCGCCAGCATGTCCTGGTTGGGGACATTGGTCGGCACCTTCCGGAGGCCGTCCATGTCATCGGAAAAGGCGAAGAGCCGCGTCGGGATATCGCTCAGGCGCTGGAAGGCCTGGCGCACCATGGTGGTGCGGACCACTTCGCCGAAGGTGCCGATATGCGGCAGGCCCGAGGGGCCATAGCCGGTCTCGAACAGCACATAGCCTTTTTTCGGCGTTTTCCCGGCGTAACGCGCAACCAGTTTGCGCGCCTCCTCGAAAGGCCAGGCTCTCGCCGCTTCGGCATATGTACGTTCGCTCGTCATCTCCACTGTTCTCCGGAATGCAGGAATATAGGTCTGTCCAGGCTTTGGACGGTCGGAGACTAGTGGGGCGGCCCCGCCGGGGCAAGTCCGACATGTGAAAATGCCGGTTTATTCCGGCGTTTTGCCGGGGATGAAAAGCTCCGCCTCCAGCGGGAGGTGGTCGGAAGAGAGCGTGGGGCCGGAAGTCAGGCCGGTCAGGACCACCTTGCCGCGGGTCAGGACGTGATCGATCGGGAGCCGCAGGGGTGCCGACCCCCAACTCGGCCAGGTGGGGCTGATCTCGGTCTCCGGGTGCCAGTTGCCGGCCTGGCGCAAGGCTTTCACCACCGGCGTCCAGGGGGCGGCATTGAGATCGCCAAGAAAAATGGCGTCTGGCCCGAGCCTGGCGAGATAGTCGGCAAGATGCGCGGCCTGCTCGCTTTGCGCCGTCGCTGCGGTTCCCGGCAGCAGGCGGGCGGCTGGATCCGGCTGCAGCCAGGTGAGGGGGCGGATGATATGGCTGACGGCGACATCAAGGGTGAGGTCTGCCGCTACCTGCAGTCGAGCTCCAACCACCACCGGCAGTTTGCCATCGACGCGGCTGGCCGAGATCGGCGTGAGCGGCAGGCGGGAGAGCAGCATCTCCTCGCAGTGATCATCATCGCCGACGCAATCGAGATGATAGGGGTAGCGATCGAAGAGTTGCGTCAGCGCCGCTTTCAATTGCGGCGAGACCTCGACCAGGCCGATGATGTCGGCATTGCTGTTGCGCAGATAGCTGACGATGTCATCGCTGCGGGGATCATAGATCCAGGCATTCAGCTCGATCACATGCAGCCGGTGGCCAGGCGCGTCGGGGGAAATGGTGGGGGTCGATCCTGCCGGCCATATTATCCAGAGCTGCCAGAGGGCAAGGGCACCGGCGATGACGGCATGACGCCAGTGTCGCAACAGCAGCGCTGCGGCGGCCAGTAATGTACCAGTCCAGCAAAGCTGGGCGGCAAATTGCAGGGCCATCTCGGCATAGGGAATCATGCGGCCGATCAAGCCGATCAGCGCCAGCAACCAGGCAAGGCCGGCCACAACCAGCCAGGCAAGTCGCGCCGGTCGGCGCAATTTCCGAGCGATTTCCGCAAGCGACATCGGCACACAATTTGGTTGAAAGCCCCACGTCTCTCAGATGTAGCACAATTATCGGCCGCGCGATAATCTTGCCGCCCGCATGGCATTACAGAGGGCATTTCATGGGCTGGTCCGTTTCCGCTCGACTGACATCATTCGGGCTTGCCCTCGCCCTCGCCGCGTCATTGGCAAGCTTGCCGATCGCAGGTGCCGCTGCCGACAACACGACAACGATAGCAGGCAGCACCAAGGCACCGGCCGGCGATAGCAGTCTCGATAATCAAGGCAGTGATGACGGGGATAGCGGCGTCAATGACGATCCGGTCTGGGGCTATTTTCTCGGCAAGACCGCCTATGTTTTCTTTCATGAAATTGCTGGCGCCATGAAGACGCAGGATGGCGGAACGGCGATCGCCAATACGGTGGCGAAGCGGGATCAGCTTGCCGCCTTGCTGCTGATCGCCGAAAGCGGCAAACGTTTTGGCGGAGCGGTGCTGGGCGATGCGGTGATGGGCTGGATTCTGTCCTGGCGGCAGGACGTGCAGGATGATCCGACCGCCGATGCGGAATCCGGCGGCAGCTGGGACAGCCGGAATCTCTCGAGCGCGCAGATATCCGATCTGCTTTGCGCGCTCTATGGCAGCGACCCGGCGCATTTCCATGGCCTTGTTGAAGGCGGCGATATCAAGGCCGATGCGATGGCCGGCTGCGTCGAGGTCTATCGCAAAGTCACGGCACAATGGACCACGATACTGGGCCGCGCCGGTGTCAAGTTGGATATGAGCGACTCATTGGCTGCTGTCGAGGCCAAGCAAGGTGGCAGCAATGGCGGGCAAAGCAGTGATGCCGATGCCGCTGCGGCCTCAGGCGCCATCAGTCTCGAACAGCGTCCGAGCACGGCACCGACACTGGCTGATTTCACCGGCTGGCTGACCGATGTCGGCCTCGCCAACAATCTCATTGCCGAGGCCAATCACGATCTCGCGCTCGCCACGCCGATCAAGCTGGTCATGCTGCAGTGCGATAAAAACAGCGACCCGGCAACGGCGAGCGCATTACCGGATGGGCAAACGATGCTTTGTTATGAATGGCTGAAGTCGGGCTATGACGCGGCCACGGCGCAGAATGTCGAGGCGCCGCCGGAGTAACCCGCACTTACTCCGACGGCGCTGCCTGTCTCTCTGGATGGGATCGATCAGGCGTAATACTTACCAAAACGATTGGCGAGGAAGTCGTCGAGGTTGCACATTTCCTGACGTATGAAGCCCTTCTTTGGGAGCTTTCCTTCACCCTGCAGATCAACCATGGCACAAATTCCGGCCGCTGTCGTGATCTGAATTGCACTCATTAGCTTCCCGTCGATTTCTTTCGCATAAATCTTCTTGGCATAGGTCTGCTGTGTAAGACGACCTTCCTTGATACCGGTAACTGTGACGAAGATCAGCACCACGTCCTGATGGGTAATAGGCACTGACCTTTCCATGATGTCCTTCAGGAGATCACGGCGGTCGCGCAGGCGCAGATCTTCCAGCAGCAACTTCATGATGTCGCGATGGCCGGGATAGCGCACGGTCTTGTAATTGAGGCTCTGCACCTTGCCATCGAGTGACTCGCACAATGTGCCGAGACCGCCCGAGGTGTTGAAGCATTCGTAATCGACGCCATCGAGCGAGAAGTGCTCCAGGCCTTCCAGCGGCATCACCTCGACCGACTTCCCGTCGTAAATCGCTTCACAGGGATTGCAGTATTCATTGATCAGGCCGTCGGTCGACCAGGTGAGATTGTATTTGAGGCCGTTGGCCGGGAATTCTGGCAAGGCGCCGACGCGCATATGCACTTCGCGCAGGCTGTCGAAATCCTTGGCGAGATGATTGGCGACGATGGAGATGAAGCCGGGGGCGAGGCCGCATTGCGGTGCGAAAGCGGTGCCCGCCTTCTTGGCGACGCTGCGCACCGCGCGGGTGGTGGCCACGTCTTCGGTGAGGTCGAAATAATTGGCCCCCACCTCGGCACAGACCTTGGCGACACCGGGATTGAGGAAGAAGGGCAGAGCGGAGAGCACGGCATCCTGGCCCTTCGCCACCTTGGCGAGCGCCTTCTCATTGGCAACGTCGATCTTCTCGGTCTTCGCCTTCTTGCCGCCCGCCTGCTTCAGGAAGGCCGCGTCATTATCCGCCAAGGTAATGGTGTAGTCGCCACTGGCATGCAGCAGATCGACGATCGCGCCGCCGATCTTGCCGGCGCCCAGAATCAGTACCTTGCGGCCCATGCTCTTAATCCTCTTCCTGGAAAGTGTTCTTGATCGCCGGCAGGATAGAGAGGGGCTGGGCTTGCCTAAACCCGGCGAAAGGTGGAAAACCGGGGCGGGGCCGTCGATTCGCCGGCTCACGGGTGACGCTTCGTGGGCTGACACTCTGACGGATCAAAGATTTGCCGGTTCGGGAATCGGTGACGCGGTTGATGCGCTGCAATAGCGGCGGGGCTGATCGGGCGATTTCCCGGGGTGGTTTCCCAGGGGTGATTTCCGGGGTTGCTTGTTCAGCTGCAGGCACAGTGATGGGGTTAAAGGTAAATGGTAAAGCGGAGTCTGGACGATACCGATCAGCGCCTGTTGGCGCTCCTCCGGGCGAATGCCCGGCTGCCGACCGCGGCACTCGGGCGCCAGCTCGGCCTTTCACGCAGCGCCGTGCAGGAGCGTTTGAAGCGGCTGGAACGCGACGGTGTCATCAGCGGCTATACCGTGGTGGTGGGATCGGAGACCGAGCGGCCCGGGGTTACCGCCCATGTGTTGCTGACGCTGGACCCGAAATTCCAGGATCGTGCTATGGCCGCCCTCAAGGGTGTCCCCGAGGTGATCGCCTGCTATACGGCGAGCGGAATCTACGATGCGATCGCCATGATCAATGCCAGTACCTCGGCGCATCTGGATGAGGTGTTGACCCGGATCGGCAAATTGCCGGGCATCGCCCGCACCACCTCGGCAATCCTGCTCTCCACCATGTTCGAACGTAAATAACCAGCAATCAGCAGCCGGCTAGAGGAGGAGCGCATGAGCATCACGCGCGATGACATCGACCGCGCCGCAAACCGAATTGCTGGCCATGTCCGGCATACGCCCGTACTCGACCTCACCCCTGGTACCTTCGGCCTGCCGGCGCGCGTCATCCTGAAGCTGGAATCATTGCAGCATGCCGGTTCGTTCAAGGCGCGCGGGGCTTTCAACGCGCTGTTAACGGCAAGCGAAAATGCGGGCGTGCCCGCCGCCGGGGTCATCGCGGCATCCGGTGGCAATCATGGTGCGGCAGTCGCTTATGCGGCGCGCTCGCTGGGTCATCGCGCCGAGATTTTCGTGCCCCAGGTTGCCAGTCCCGCCAAGTTGCAGCGCCTGCGCGATTTCGGCGCCGAGGTCCAAGTGGTTGGTGCCGTTTATGCTGAGGCGCTGGCCGCCTGCCAGATGCGGCAACGGGAAACCGGCGCCCTCTCGGTGCATGCCTATGACGAGCCGGCCGTCTTGGCCGGCCAAGGGACGCTCGGGCGGGAATTGCAGCAGCAGGCGCCGGATCTCGATGCGCTGCTGATTGCCGTAGGCGGTGGCGGGCTGATTGGCGGCATTGCCGCCTGGCATCATGGCGCTCCAGGCGCAGCGCGCACAAAGGTGATTGGTGTCGAGCCATCGGGCTGCCCGACCTTGCATGCCGCCCTTGCCGCCGGCCAGCCGGTCGATGTCGATGTCGGCGGTGTGGCGGCGGATTCACTCGGCGCTCGCCGGATCGGCGCTTTGACTTTCGCCAACCGGCAGGCGATTGACCAGGCGCTGCTGGTCGAAGACGAGGCGATCCGCGAAACCCGCCGATTGCTGTGGCGCGAACTCCGTCTGGCAGTGGAACCGGGTGGTGCAACGGCCCTGGCGGCCCTCATTTCCGGGCGTTATCCCTGTGTGGCCGGGGAGAAGATCGGCGTCGTCATCTGCGGCGGCAATACCGATCCCGGCGATCTCGCCTGACGCTGCAAACTGAAACTCACCTGGTACAGCTATGTGCCGTTACAACTGTTCAGCATGGCAAGACACGGTCGCGTGCTGTCTCGTGGGTGACGCCTGCGCTGCGCAATCGATCCTGCCGCACTTTGACGGAGGCGCTCCAGCACAAGCGTCAATGCGGCAAAACCACGATGGCTTGAGGGGAAAGGACTGACTTCGCCGCAGGATAATGGGCGTTAAGCCGTAACAATCGGTAGAAGATTAAAATACGCTGGCGCAAGCTTGCGGAAAGTCCATTCGTTCTTTCATTGCCCTGCAGAATGCGCCTTCGAATGTGGCCATCGTTCCAGCAATCAATGCGCTGGACGCAATGTGGCCCCGTTCTGCTCGCGGGTATGTGACCGGCCAAAATGTTGCTCAAATATGGCAAAGTCATCATAATTCAATGAAATCGCGGGTCCTCTCGCGCAAAAAAATACCGGAGCGGGATCACCATGGCAGTGCATTTTCGTGTGCTAAAGAGCCGCCACCTGCGTCAGCGCTGGTTGATTCCGTTTGTCTCGACCGTGGTGCTGTATGCGCTCGGCTATGGCATTCCCGCACTGTTCTTCGACATCTATATCAAGCCTGAGCGCATTCCCGCCGATTTCGGCCTGCAGCTGGTGCTGGCCCTGTTGGTGTTTGCGGTGTCACGCCGCATCTGGGCCTTTCTGCTGCTGCAGACCCTGCTGATCGGCATCCTCTATATTGGCAGTGCCATCAAGACGGCGCTGCTCGGTCGCCCGATCATGCCGGAGGACATGCACAATGTCAGTGCGCTGATCCATATCCTCGGTACCAAGGGCTGGATCCTCGTTGGCCTGCCGTTGCTGGCGGTGATCGGCCTCTTCATTTTCAATCTGCGCCTGCGTGGCCGGGTGACGATGGTGGCCTGGGCCGTGCTGATCGGTTTGCCGGTGGGCGCCGCCGCCGGGCCGCGCCTGATCGAGCAGACGCTCGACAAGGCCTTTAATAACTTTCCCTGGGACCAGCGGCAGAACTACATCTATCGCGGCGGTACCATCAATTTCGTCCAGGAATCGGTGCGCGCAGTAGCAGAGGCCAAACCGGCGCCGAGCGATGGCGAAGTGCGCGATGCGGTGGCGCGCCGGCAGGTGGTGGATGGTCCACGGGTCAACATGGCTGATGCTTATGCGCCGGGCGATCCCGCTTATCGCCACAAGCGCAACATCCACATCGTCCTGGAGGAAAGCTTCTGGGACGCCGATCTGCTGACCCAGGCGCATTTCAGCACCTCGCCGATGGATCCCCGTTTCATGGCGCTGTGGCAGCAGACCGGCTATTCGCATGGCATGAGCCCGGCCTTCGGCGGCCAGACCGCCAATGCCGAATTCGAGATCCTGTGCGGTTTCCCGATCAATGAAGTGGCGGTGAAATTCGAATACGGGCTGAAGAACAACGTACCTTGTCTGCCGCGCCTGCTGGATCAGGTCGGCTATCGCACCATCGCATCGCATCCCAATCTACCCGCCTTCTGGAACCGCCAGGTCGCGTTCAAGCTGCTCGGCTTCCAGACCTTCTGGGCCGGCAAAGACTTCAAGATGGATGACCTCAGCGGCAACCAGTTCCTGTCGGACAAGTCGTTGCATACGCAAGTCGCGGCGAAGCTGGCGGCAGATCGTCAGCATGATCAGCGGCCGGTGCTGGATTATGTCGTCTCGATCTTCGGCCATTGGCCCTATCCGCCCAGCGACAATGACAGCCATCCGGATGTCGTGCGCTCAGATACGCGGGTGCCGGAAGTGGTGAACTATGCCAATGCCATCTATTACAAGTCCCGCGACATGATGGATGAGATCGAGCGGCTGCGGCGCACCGATCCCGATTCAGTCATCGTCGTGTTCGGCGACCATCTGCCGACCTTGGGGTCGAAATTCGCCGGCTTCACCGAATCCGGCGTGCTGGCCGATAATTTCGGCGACTTCACCGCCGGCATGTATACTTTCTCGGCGGCAACGCCGCTGATCGTCATCGATGGCCATAACGGTCCGCTGCATCTCGGTGACCTGCCGATGTATCGGGTGCCGCGCCTGATCATGGACCTGATCGGCGAAGACGGCCCGACCATCTTTGATCTCGCCGCGCCGCCGCCGCATACCGCGCCGCGTCCGCTGCCCGGCGTGCTGCTCGATCGGCGCGATGCCCAGGCTGACAAGCTTTGCCTCGACAAGAATGACAATGCCGATTGCCAGCAGATGACGGCCTGGCTGGATGACGTGATGCTGATCTCGCATGACATCTTCAGCGGCAAGGAACATGCCCTGAAGCTGCTGGGTGGCCGCGCCATCGCCGGCGGCAATGGCAGCGAGGATACCGATAACGATGCCAATGCCGTGGGCGACGTGCCGGATGCCGAGCCCGCCCATGCCGATATGCCGGGCGGTGATGATGGCGATGCCCTGAGCTTCCGGCCGGATGCCGTCCAGCCGGCCGGCAATCGCTGAAGCGGACAGCCGTCATCAGCCGCAGGCTGCGTTATTGCGGGTGATACTTCAGGAATGGATCGGGGATCGAGCCGAGGGCCTTGGCGTTAGACGGCCAGGGCAAAGAAAGTCGGCTGGCTTTCCTCGCTGGGCAGCGGCGGCTCGGCGCCGGCCCGGCGATAGGCCTCATCGGCAGGCTGCAACGGTGGCGCATGCAGTCCGGCACCAAGCTGTTCCTGGGCGATCTGCTGCGCAGTGAAGGCAACGGTCGGCTGGGTCTGCGGGGTCTCGGTCTGGCCGGTGCTCTGTTCCTCGACCCCGTTCTCGCTCTGGGCGCCGGTCTGCGACGAGGTCGAGACGGATGCCTGTTCGGTCTGCTGCTCGGCGATCGCGCGGTTGCCGTCACTTGCCTGGTCGGCGGCATCCTGGGCGCTGCGATAGCTGTTGGCACGGTCCTGGAAGATCTTGGAGACGCGCGAGGCAGAATCAGCTGTCTGCTGCGCCTGTTCCGCCAGAGCATCGAGCGATTGCTGCCGATTGCGCCGCAGCTGCACGGCAGCTGCCGCTGTGACCGTCGGATCACGGTAGGTCAAAGCCCTGCTATTGGTAACGCTCGTATCGGCCATGATTGTCTTCGCCGGCGATCAGCCAGTTGTTTCCTCTGGTAACGCGCACAATATGACTTGGCGATTTGCGCTGTCCTTTCAATCACCTTCGCTAGGCTGCGATAAAAAGTTACCTGAAACAAGTCGGATTCCCCGTCGACTGCGACAGTTGTTCTGTTTGATCGGGGGCGCATTAACCATATCTTACCGTTTCTAGGCTTTCAGGCTTACCTTTATGCCTTGTTAACGCTCTATCTTTTAGCATCCTTGGCTGAATGCGCGGTCAGCCATATACAGCCCGCCAGGGGCATGAGTGGCATCATATGACCGTCGACAAAGAAGAAACCAAAAAGGCACCAGCAGTGGGACTACCCTTGGGCGAACCAGGCACTGATCCAACGCCGGCAGCACCAACGGACTGGCTGCAGGCCTCCCTGCTGGGTGCCGGCGATATCGCTTATCACTGGGATGTCGCCAGTGATCGCCTGCAATGGGTGGGCAATACCATCGACATGTTTGGCGATCCGGGGAAGCAGCCGGGATTGGATGGCCGGGTCATCACCGGGCATAGCTATAACAATCGTGTCCATCCCGAGGACCTGCCCCTGCGCCTGAAGGCGCTTTCCGACCATTTCACCAGCGGCACCAGCTTCGATTGCGAATACCGCCTGCGCAGCGGCCATGGTTCCGTGGTCTGGGTGCATGATTGCGGCCGCGCCGTCATGGGGCCGCATGGTGTGCCGGTCAGCATGAGCGGTGTCCTGCGCATCGTCACCGCCCGCAAGCAGGGCGAGGCGCGGCTGGAGCGGATTGCCAATTACGACGATCTCACCGGTCACTATAACAAGCGCCGGCTGCGCGAGGAGTTGGAACAGGCGCTGAGCTATGCGCGCCGCTTCACGGTGCCGGGTGCCTTCATCGTCATCGGCGTCGACAAGCTCGCCATGATCAACAGCGCCTATGGCTATGAAGTCGGCGATGCCGTACTGGTGACGATCGGCCAGCGCCTTGACCGCTTCCTGCGCTCCAGCGACATGATCGGCCGCATCGGCGGCGACCGCTTCGGCGTCATTCTCAGCCAATGCCCGGAAGAGATGGTGATCCATGCCATGGAGCGGATCATCGAGGTGGTGCGCGACCGACCGATCGAGATCAACGGCAATATCATCCCGCTCACCATCTCAATCGGCTGCGTGTTGTTCCCCGGTTTCGTCAACACTGCCTACGATCTGATCGCCAAGGCGGAAACGGCGCTCAACCAGGCCAAGCGTTCGGGCCGCAGCTGCTACAGCGTCTATCGTGCCTCCGAGCAGCAGACCCTGCTCTATAAGCGCAGCCTCGATATCGCCGCCCAGGTGCAGGCGGCGATGCGCGAGAAGCGGCTCAGCTTCGTCTATCAGCCGATCGTGCGCTCTGACACCCTGCAGGTGGCGAAATATGAATGCCTGTTGCGGATGCGCGGCGATCGCGGCGAGATGATTTCCGCCGGCGCCTTCGTGCCGGTGGTGGAGCAGCTCGGCATGACCAAGATGATGGACCGCTATGTGCTGGATCTCTCGGTCGAGGAATTGCGCAACCACCCCGATGTCAGCCTGGCGATCAATATTTCCGGCCTCACCGCCACCGACCAGACATGGCTCCGGGCCCTGATGTCGGCGATCAAGGCAAGTCCCGAGATCGGTCCGCGCCTGGTGGTGGAAATCACCGAGACGGCAGCTTTGCATGACATCGATGAATCGGCTCGCTTCGTGAATGTGGTGCGAGATCTCGGCTGCCGCGTCGCCATCGACGATTTCGGCGCCGGCTTCACTTCGTTCCGGCATCTGAAGGCGCTGACGGTGGATCTCGTCAAGATCGACGGTTCCTTCGTGCGCAATCTCAGCCAGAGCCAGGACAACCAGCTTTTCATCCGCAACCTGCTGTCGCTGGCCGAGACTTTCGGGCTGCAGGCGGTGGCGGAATTCGTCGAGAATGCCGAGGACGCCGATCTCCTCACCCGGGCGGGCGTGCATTACCTGCAGGGTTATCATTTCGGTCGGCCGCATCCGCGCCGGCCCTGGCTGATCGGCGAAAAGATCAATCCGCTGACGGCGCCTGCCGCCCTGAGCGAGTGATCTGGGCGACTGATCTCGCCAGCGGCATGACGAGGCTGCCAGATACTTTCAACTGGATGACAACGTGACGGGATTGCCAGCAGCGCCCGGCTTCGCCATAACTCTCCCATGTTTCTCTTCTGTTCGCCTCCCTTCCGCGCTATCGGGCAGCGGCGGTCTTGGTTGCCGGTCGCTTCATGACGGACCGCCTGCCTTTGGCGCAGCGGCCGGTCCTGGCCGCGCGATTCAGCGATATCCGGTGGCTCGATGGCGCATCGCTGCTGACGGTTGAGCCGCGCCGGCTCGATCGCGCGGCCGCCTTGCAGCTGGCCCGGCAGATGCCGCCGCTGGTCTGTCACCTGCCGACGGTGTTGCGGCGCCTCCGCTGCGAACGCTTTCCGGCCTTCGACCTCCTTGAACTCTTCGCTTTCGTGCGGCCGGCAAGCTTCTGCCTGCCGACCGCCCGGGGTTTGGGCGAGGCGATGGGTCTCGCGGTCCCGGCGGAAGCGGAAGGCGGTGAACTCTTGCTGCTGCGCCAGGTTGCCGGCGCGTTGTTGCGGGAACTCGCGACCATCACCAAACAGCGTCGGCGACTGCTCGGGCTTGCGCACTATCTCAGCCGCGCCGGCTGGAGCTGGGGACCGGATGTGCTGCTGGCGCTGACCGGCGAGACCGGTATGCCGGCGGTGGATGCGGCGCGCATGACCATTCCCGGCATTGCCGTCTGGGAGGATCTGCCGGAATGGTCGGAAACAGCACCGGAGCCGCAGGGCGATTCCTGGCCGGTCGATCCTGCCGAAATCCGCCAGACCCTGGGCGAGATGTTGCGGGAGGGCGCGGAGCAGCGGCCGCAGCAGATGGATTACGCGACCTCGCTGGCCCCGGCTTTCGCACCGCGCCTGGAACCCGGTGCCCCCAATCTGGTGCTGGCCGAGGCCGGTACCGGTGTCGGCAAGACGCTCGGCTATCTGACGCCGGCGAGCCTCTGGGCACGCAAGAACAAGGCACCGGTCTGGATCAGCACCTATACGCGGCATCTGCAGCATCAGATCGACCAGGAGCTTGACCGTTTCTATCCCAATGCTGCGGTGAAAGCCGGCAAGGTCGTGATCCGCAAGGGGCGCGAGAATTATCTCTGCCTGCTCAATCTTGCGGAGACCGCCGGCAATGCCGGCCAGGCACAGACCGCCATTGCCGCCGGATTGATGGCGCGCTGGACGATGGCGACGCGCGATGGCGACATGATCGGCGGCGATCTGCCGGGCTGGCTGCCCGATCTCCTCGGCACAGGACGGGTGCAAGGCCTCGCCGATCGTCGTGGCGAATGCATCTACGCGGCCTGCCCGCATTACAGCCGTTGCTTCATCGAGCGTTCGGTCAGGCGGGCGCGCAAGGCGGAGATCGTCATCGCCAATCATGCGCTGGTCATGATCCAGGCGGCGCTTGGTGCCGATGAGCGGCAATTGCCGACGCGCTATGTCTTCGATGAGGGCCATCATCTCTTCTCGGCAATCGACAGCGCCTTTGCGGCGCATCTGACCGGTCAGGAGACGCTTGATCTCAGGCGCTGGCTACTGGGCGCCGAAGGCGGCCGCTCCAGCCGGGCGCGCGGCCTCAAGCGCCGCATCGAGGACCTCATCCTCGATGACGCCACCAGCATCGATCTCATGCAACAGGTGATCCTGGCAGCCCGCATCCTCGCCAGCGAAGGCTGGCACCAGCGCCTCATCGATAATCATCCTGCCGGCCCGGTCGAAGCCTATCTCGGTGCCGTGCGTCGGCAGATTCTCGCGCGGGCGCCCAATGACGGTGCCGGCTACAGCCTGGAAACTGCGACCTTGCCGCTCGATGACCGTGTCGCCGAGACGGCGGAGGATCTGGATCGCGGGCTGCGCGACCTGCAGCGGCCGTTGCGCGATCTTGCCGGTCGCCTCGCCAAACAGTTGGACGATGCCGCCGATACGCTGGAGACGCCGCAGCGCCTGCGCATCGAGGCGTTGTCGCGCGGTCTCGCCCGGCGGGCGGAGATGGAGCTGGGTGCCTGGCGCTCCATGCTGGCTTCGCTGACCGGCGGGGCGAGCGACGACTTCGTCGACTGGTTCGCGCTCGACCGGTCGGAAGGGCGGGAATTCGATGTCGGCCATTACCGTCACTGGCTCGATCCGACCAAGCCCTTTGCCGAGATCGTGGCCAAGCCGGCCCATGGCATGGTGACGACCTCGGCCACCCTGACCGATGGCAGCGGCACGGCGGAAGCCTGGGGGGCTGCGGAACTGCGCACCGGTGCCGTGCATCTGCCCATGCCGGCGGTGCGCGTGCGTGTGGCCTCGCCCTTCGATTATGCGGCCCAGACCCGGGTCTTCATCGTCAATGATCTCGGCCGCAACGATCTCGAGCAGCTGGCCGCCGCCTATCGCAGCCTGTTCCTGGCGGCGGGCGGCGGTGCGCTCGGCCTCTTCACCGCGATCGCACGCTTACGCGAGGTGCATCGGCGCATCGCCCCGGCTTTGGAGCAGGCAGGCATCGATCTCCTGGCCCAGCATGTCGATGCGATGGAGAATTCCACCCTGATCGACATCTTCCGCGGCGAGGTCGATGCCTGCCTCCTGGGCACCGATGCCGTGCGCGACGGCGTCGATGTGCCGGGCCGGGCTCTGCGGTTGATCGTCTTCGACCGGGTGCCCTGGCCGCGCCCCGATCTGCTGCACAAGGCGCGCAAGGCGCATTTTGGCGGTGCGGCCTATGATGACCAGCTGACCCGGCTCAAGCTGAAGCAGGCTTTCGGGCGCCTGGTTCGCCGGGCCGATGACCACGGCGTCTTCGTGCTGCTGGACAAGGCGATGCCGTCGCGGCTGCTGACCGCCTTCCCGGACGGGGTCGCAGTCGAGCGTCTAGGCCTGGCCGAGGTGATCCGGCGGACGGGCGATTTCCTGGCCGGCACCGCGACAGGTATCCACGCACCGGCGCGCGGGCAGAGATTGGCGGCTCCCGGTGGGACAAGCGGCCTGCCGGCAACGGCAGATCGGCCCGGATTAGATGGTTAATGCCACTCGGCGGGGTGCTTGAGTTTCCCGCCGATCCGGTTAGATTGGCGGCGGTTTTATGGATTGCAGACAACCCCCCGCCGGAGAAAGCCATGATCAATCATCACGCAGCACTGATCTATACCATGGTGCTGATGTCCGCCGCCGACAGCGAGATGTCCGACGCCGAAATGGCCTCGATCGGCGACATGATCGGCCATCTGCCGGTATTCCGCGATTTCGACCGCAAGAACATCAGCAAGACCGCCTCGGCCTGCGTCGACGTCTTGCAAGGCAAGGACGGCCTGAACAAGCTCCTGAAGGAAATCAAGGCCGGCCTGCCGGTCAAGCTGCGCGAGACTGCCTATGCGCTGGCCTGTGATGTTGCTGCCGCCGACGGCAAGGTGACCCAGGAAGAGGCGCGCCTGCTGGAATTGATCCGCGATTCGCTGGAAATCGGTCGTCTGCCTGCTGCCGCGATCGAGCGCGGTGCGCGGGCGCGCCACCTGACGGTCTGAGGATCGATCCGCGACACAGCAGCACGACGCACACAAATAAAAAGCCGGCCGTCAGACTGACGGCCGGCTTCTTCATTTCTGGTCAGGTCAGGGCAGGCTTACTGCGAGGCCCAGACGATCCGCGCCAGCCACTGGACTTGGTCGGCGGCCAGGAACTGATTGGCGGCGGCATGATCGTGATCATGCTCCTCCGACAACGCTTCGACATAGATGCCATCGGTGTCACGACGGCCGAGACGGCGGATCTGCACGCCGGCACCGGCGGTACCGACCAGCACGCGATCACCGCGGCGGATTTCTGCATGCGGCGAGACCACGATCACGTCACCGTCGCGATAGACGGGGTCGAAGTCGCGGCCATTGATCTCGATGGCATAGGAATCGGCATCCGTGCTGGCAACGTCGGGGGTGGTACGGCCCCAGGCGGAACCTTGCGGCCGGCCTTGGGTGTCGAAACAATCGCCATCCGCCACCCGGCTGAGAGCGACGATCGGCAGGGCGCGGCCGGAGCCGTTGCCGTTCTTGCCGGCGATGCGGTTGCCGCCTGCTGCCTGTTCGCCGCCGGCACCGCTGCCCGGCGCCCCGGTCAGCGCAACGAAGCCGCTGAAGGTCTCGCCGGTCACGGCCAGGACCTTGGACAGCGATTCGGTGCTCGGCCAGCGGGGGCGGCCTTCGCGGGTGATGCGCTTGCTGGGGTTGAAAGCCGTCGGATCCAGGCCGGCGCGGCGCGCGAGGCCAGAGGCAGACAAGCCGTATTTCGCCGCCAGGCGATCGATACCGCGCCAAACATCCACGTGCTGTAACATGCAGACCTCCACTTCTGTTTCGCCGCCCGGGGCGAACGATGCCGGCCGATACCTGATGCTGTCCGACGGCAGCGAAGACGGCCCTTCGTCATGGAGAGTTTCAAATCCTATGCCATTCGATTTCCATCCTAGGATTGGATTGATTGGCGGAATTTTGCCATAAGTTGCCGTTTTTGGACATTTACCCGTTAACGCGGAAAATGGTCTTTGCAAAATAGGAATTATATTTTGCATATTGCAAAACTTGAGACTGCAATTTGCAAATATCAATCCACTGTCCGCCTTTGTGGACGTCACTTTCCCCGATAGGTTGCGGGAGCGGTGGGCGCTTATCCGACCGACGATTTGCTCAGGAATTTTACCCGCGGATTCGCCCTCCAGGCTTGCCAAGCGGGGATTTGCTTTGTGCCGCTGCTCTCGCTATAGGGGCGCATCCGATCCCGGCCGTTTTTGCGGGGATCCATCGAGCGCGGGGACAAAGGCATGCAGACGGCGATCGAACCAATGGGTCGCGAAACGCCGATGCCGGCCGGATTTTATGCTCTGCTCCGCCCCCTGCTGTTCCGCTTGGCACCTGAAGCAGCGCATGCCCTTGCCATCAAGGCCCTGCGTGTCTGGCAAGGCTGTCCGGGCTCTGCCGGTGATGCTTCGGGACCAGCCTTGCAACAGCGGATCTGGGGACTGGATTTCCAGAATCCGGTCGGGCTGGCGGCTGGTTTCGACAAGAATGGCGAGGTCTGGCGCGGCGTGCTGCGGCTCGGCTTCGGCTTTGCCGAGGTCGGCAGCGTCACGCCGGTGGCGCAGGCCGGTAACCCGCAGCCGCGTCTGTTTCGCCTGACTGAGGCCGACGCCGTCCTCAATCGCATGGGCTTCAACAATGAGGGCGTCGCGGCAATGGTTGCGCGGCTTCAGGCCGATGGCCGCGACCGCGCGGATCGCGCCGGCCTGCTCGGGGTCAATCTCGGCAAGAACAAGACCACCGAAGATGCGGCGGCGGATTACGAGATCGGCATCCGGGCCTTGGCACGCTTTGCCGATTACCTCGTCATCAATGTCTCGTCCCCGAACACGCCGGGACTCCGCGCCCTGCAGGGGCGCGAACCGCTGGAACAGTTGGTCACAAGGGCGCGCGCCGCACGCGACGGACTGGCACTGACCCGCCAGCCACCGCTGCTGCTGAAGATCGCACCCGACCTCACCGCGGAGGATCTGGCGGATATCGCTGCAGTGGCACTGGCAGGCGGGCTCGATGGCCTGATCGTCAGCAACACCACCATCACCCGGCCCGGCGTCGCACCACATTGGGGGCACGAAGCGGGCGGGCTCAGCGGCAGCCCGCTCTTCCCGCTATCGACCGAGATATTGCGGCAGGTCTATCGCCTGACCCAAGGAAAGCTGCCCTTGATCGGCGTCGGTGGCATTGCCTCGGGTGCCGATGCCTATGCCAAGATCCGCGCCGGCGCATCGTTGGTCCAGCTCTACAGCGCGCTCATCTATCAGGGACCTTTCCTGGCCCGCCACATCAACCGCGAACTTGCGGCATTGCTGCGGCGTGATGGCTTTGGCAATGTCAGTGAGGCGGTCGGCGCCGACCATCGCTGATCCTGTCAGGTTGGTTGATTCAGCGCCGCGACGAGGGGATTCGCCGCCGGTTTTGGGGATCCGGAAAAGGACAGCTTTGCTGCTTAATTTACTCTTAACAATAAGCGGTTAGTCAGAAGAGACGATGCGCATCCTGTCTCATCTTTTGATGCTGCTCCTCAGTTCCGGCGCCGCCATTGTGGTGGTCTGGCTGCTGCCGGGCTATGTGCCCGGCCTGTCGCCGGTCCTCGCCGTCATTTCCGGTGGCTTCGCCTTCAGTTTCGGCTGCTTCCTGCATATCGCCCTGTCACAATATATCCTGGCACGGCGCCATCGCCAGCAGATGTCCGGTCTCGCCGAAGACATGACCTCTTTGCTCGGCAATCAGCATCGCCTGGCGACCGCGGTCGACCGGCTTGATGTCGCGGTGGCCAATTTGGAGGGCCAGCCGCCGCAGAATGTCGACAGCGTGGTGGCGGAAGTCAAAGTGCTGCAATCGCTGGTCGAGCGGCTTTATTCGGCGCGTGCCAAGGAAGCCGATGCCAACGGGCAGGCCAAGGCTGCAGCCACTGCCGGTGCAAAGGTGCCGCCGGCTGCTGGGGCGCCGAGCGCCCGGACCGCCGGCGCATCGTCCAAGCTTGCGGGGAGCGTTGCTGCCAAGCCCGGCAACGGGACGGCGCCTTTCCGCGCGGCGAGCAGCATCGGCTTGACGGCTTCCGGAAAATCGGCGGCGCAGAATGCCGCGGCGGCGGCCAGCCGTGCCGCCGCCCGCAAAGCCCAGGCGGAAACACCCGAAGCGGAAAACACCAGCGGCAGCCTGCCGATGCCGCCCATCGCCGAGGGGCTGGATGAGAAGACCATCCTCGACATCGTGCGCGATGGGCTGCGCGAGAACGGCGTCGAGCTTGCCTTGCAGCCGATCGTCAGCCTGCCGCAACGCAAACGCCGCTATTACGAATGCTTCTCGCCGATCCGCGCCGGCGCCGACCGCGTGCTGTTGCCCGACCAGTATATCGATATTGCCGAGCGTCACGGCCTGATCACGGCCGTCGACAATCTGATGCTGTTCCGGTGCATCCAGTTGATCCGCCGCCTGCGGCGCGGCAACAGCTCGGCGGGCTTCTTCCTCAATATCTCGCATCACACGCTGGCTGATCGCGATTTCTTCCAGCAGTTCATCAATCTCATGTCGCAGCATGTCGAGCTGGCGCCGAACCTGGTCTTCGAATTCGCCCAGCGCGGCATTGAAAGCGCCGACCAGGCGGTTTGGGCCGATCTCGGGCGTCTGGCGCAGATGGGCTTCCGCTTCTCGATCGACCAGATCTACAGCCTGGATATCGATGTCGCCGATCTCTCCAGCCGGCATGTCCGCTTCCTGAAATTCGGCGCCGACACATTGCTCTCCGCTGTCGCTGCCGGGCAGATCGGCGAGGATCCTGGGGCGCTCAAGCGGATTCTCGATTCCTATGCCATCGATCTCGTCGCCGACCGCATTGAAAGCGAGACGGTATTGCGCGAGCTGCTCGATTTGCATATCGATTTTGGCCAAGGCTATCTCTTCGGCGAGCCGCGCCTGGTCCGCAACGATGCGGCGGCGCCCAATAGCTGACCTGTTGAACCGGAATTCACGCAAATCATGTCCACCTCTTCCACTGCCACCCGCACGGCCCCGCAATTCTGCGATGGGCTGCGCGACATCGCCGACCAGATCGACGGGCTCATTCTCGACCTCTGGGGCTGCATGCATGACGGCATCAATTGCTACCCGGCGGCGCTCGATTGCCTGAAGGAGGCGCGCCGCCTCGGCAAGCGCGTCGGCATCATTTCCAATGCCCCGCGCCGGGCGTTGCTAGTCAGCAAGCGCATCGCCGAAATGGGCATCACGCCGGATCTCTATGACGGCCTCTATTCCTCCGGCGAGGAAACCTGGCGTGCCTTGCGCGACCGGCCGACACCCGATCTCAAGCATCTTGGGCGGGTCGTCTATCCGATCATTCCCGACAGGGATCTGAGCCTGGTCGAGGGCCTTGGCGTTGATCTCACCAGCGATCTCGACCGTGCCGGCTTCCTGCTGGTGGTGGGCGTCGAGGGGCCGGAAGATACCGTGGCACAGTTCGAGGAGACCTTGCGCCGGGCTGCCTGGAACGGCCTGCCATTGCTCTGCGCCAATCCCGATCTCATGGTGCATCGGGGCGATATCGTCGAGATCTGTGCCGGCGCCATCGCCCAGCGCTATCAGGAACTGGGCGGCCAAGTGATCTGGTTCGGCAAGCCCCATGCCGGCATCTATCAGCGCTGCCTGGAAGAACTCCGGCTCGGCAATCCGGCCCGCGTGCTGGGTGTGGGCGATTCCTGCCGTACCGATGTCGCCGGGGCAGCTGGGATCGGCGCCAAGGCGCTTTTCCTCGGCGGCGGCATCCATCGCGACGACGTGTTGAAAAATGGTCGCATCGATCCGCATCTGACGATCGATCTGATGCGTAGACATGACGTGATGGCCGATTTCGCGATGACTGCGCTCGCCTGGTAGGCGCCGCGTCACAGCTGCTAACGTATTGGCCTGTGCGGGAAATTTTTGGCACGGCCATGGCCTGTCAGAAGGAAGGCTTTCAGAGGCGGGGCAATGGCGCAAGCACAGACACGCAGCTGGACCTGGGACTTCGATCATCCGCCGGCGGTGGTTTGGCCGCTGATGGCGGATACCGCGCGGCTGAACGAGGCGAGCGGTCTGCCGCTGCATGAGATCGTCGAAACACCACAGCCGGACGGCTCCGTAGTAGCAACCGGTAGTGCCAGGATGGGCTGGGTCGATCTCAAATGGCGTGAAATCCCCGTCAACTGGATCGCCGGCCAGTGGCTGGAGCATGACCGTGTATTCGATCGCGGGCCGCTGAAATTCCTCGGTGCGGAAATGCGGCTGGAGGCGACGCCGGGCGGCAGCCGGCTGACCTACCGGATCACGGCGACGCCGGCCAACTGGCTCGGCCGGCTGATTCTGAGGACCGGCTTTTTCCCCTCGGCCGAGCGCAATTACGGCCGCATGATGGCGTCGGCCAATGCTTTCGCCAAAGGCGAGAGCCAGCAGATCTTTCCTTTCACGGCGCCGGAGGTGTCTCCGGAACTGCGACAACGCCTTGATCAGATGGTGGCGGCGATCGAGGCCGGCCCGCACGGCCATGGCCTGGCCCGCCGCCTCGCCGACCACATCCTGACGGCCCAGGAGGTCGATCTGTGGCGGATCCGACCTTTGGCCCTGGCGCGTCAGTGGCAGCGCCCGGCGCTGGAGGTGATCGAGCTTTGCCTGCAGGCCGTGCGCGAGGGGTTGCTGGATCTGCGCTGGGATTTGTTATGCCCCGGCTGCCGCGGTGCCAAGGCCTGGTCGGGTACCCTTGACCGGCTGCCGACGGGCGCCCATTGCCCCTCCTGCAACATCGATTACGACCGCGATTTCTCCCGTAATGTCGAAGCGAGCTTCCGCCCGGTCCCGGCAATCCGCCCGCTTCAATCCGGTGAATATTGCCTGTCGGGGCCAATGTCGGTACCCCATGTGCAGGGACAAATCACCCTGGCGCCGGGTGAAGAGCGCGAATTGGCGGCCGAATTGCCGGCCGGCCCCTATCGCATCCGCAGCCTGGTACCGGGGGCGACGGCAGAAACCGACTGGGACGGCACCACCGGTTTCCCGGCCATCACCTATCTCGATTCCGATGTGGCCCTGGGAGCGCCCGCAAAGTCGGGCCATCTGCGCCTCAGCAATCACAGCCAACGGCTGGTGACCGCCATCATCGAGGAGCGGCGCTGGGTCGCCGATGCCCTCACCGCTGACCGGATGACGGCGCTGCAGGCCTTTCGCGACCTGTTTTCCGCCGATGTGCTGCGTCCCGGCGATGACGTGGCGGTCGGGCATATCGCGCTGCTTTTCACCGATCTCAAGGGCTCCACTGCGCTCTATCAGCGGGTGGGTGACGCCGCCGCCTATCGCCTGGTGCGCAATCATTTCGCCTTCCTGACCAAGGTCGTGCGCGATCATGAAGGAACTGTGGTTAAGACCATTGGCGATGCGGTGATGGCGGCTTTTTACGAGGATCATCAGGCGGTGCAAGCGGCCCTCGCAATTCAACGCCAGGTGGCCGATTTCAACCGCCAGAACGATCTCGCCGAGGGGCTGGTGATCAAGCTCGGCATTCATGCCGGCCCGACCATTGCCGTCACGCTGAACGACCGGCTCGATTATTTCGGTTCCGTCGTCAATATGGCGGCGCGCCTGCAGGGCCAGTCCCAGGGCGGCGATCTGGTTCTCTCGACCAGCATCGCCGACGATCCTGCCGTAACCGAGTTGCTCCGCGGGTTGCCGATGACGCAGGACCGTGCGCAGCTCAAGGGATTCGAACAGCCCGAACCGTTCTGGCGCCTGCGGCTATGACGATCCGCGGCGCGGCGGCTGGCTTGGCGCCGAGTCGCAGCTATGCCATTATGGCGCGCATGGTAGTTGGCGATTTCATCGGCGGGGACGTGGGCAGCAGGGGGGACTGGCCGGGTCGGTTCGCAGGACGGCGCAGCGACGCAGGCACGCGAAAGGCGCGTAGGTCATGAACGCGGCTGCTGTGGAAAACGAGGAAGCCCGTCACCAGCATTATCTCGCACTCAGCAAGCGGGCCCAGGGGTCGAATGTCAATGACCGGACCCTGCTGGCGACGGACTATCTCAACCACATCAACGAAATCGTCATGCTGGTCGAGCTCATTCCCGATGCGCCGGAATGTCTCGATGACTGCAAAGCCTGGCAGCCACTGGGCTATCAGGAGCATTTCATCAACAGCGGTATTGCCGACCGCGACCTCGCCATCGAGGCTTATGATTATTCTCCGCCGCAATTCCGCGTGGCTTTTGACCGGCTGGTGACCGAAATGAACCGGTTGGTGGCGCTGTCGATTGCGCGCCTGGAAGAAGCCTTGTCAGAGGGGAATGACGATATCACGCGGCTGATCGCCACGCGGGCGTCGCGCAACCTGCAGGACCTGATCGGCCAGGCCGGCGCCGTCATCCATGGCGAAACGCCGGTGCTCGATCAGGCGGAGATCGACCGGCTGATGGAAATCGGCTGAGGCGAACGAGCCCGCTGCGCCACCGCTCGTCTCGGTGGCGCGAGGGCCACTATCGAGCGACTGCCGCCGCTCTCGAACCTGCCGGTATTTCCCGCCATATTTGCCGCCATTGGGCGACTATTGACCCCTCGGCAGCCATCCGGTCAGCATGCTTGGCTTTCTGGACCCCCGGCTGGTGCTCCGCTATAGTTTGGCGCCGCGATAAAGTCCGTACCGGGAGTGCGAATCGGGCATGTTATCGGTGACTTCACCGGCTTCCGGGCGTTTGGTTTTGGGGAGGGGTTTGTGGTTGATTTTCCGAAGGTTCCGCTGAGCGACTGGCGGAAGCTGGCCGCGAAAGAATTGAAGGCGGCGGATCCCGACAGTCTGAACTGGACGACGCCGGAAGGAATCACCGTCAAGCCGCTCTATACCGCCGAGGATCTCGAAGGCCTTGAGGTGACAGGCACCTTGCCCGGCCTGCCGCCTTACGTGCGCGGTCCGCGCGCGACCATGTATGCCAACCGCCCCTGGACCATCCGCCAATATGCCGGCTTCTCGACGGCGGAAGAGTCGAATGCCTTCTACCGGGAGAATCTGCGGCGCGGCCAGATGGGCTTGAGCGTCGCTTTCGATCTCGCCACCCATCGCGGCTACGATTCCGATCATCCCCGCGTGGTCGGCGATGTCGGAAAGGCCGGCGTTGCCATCGATTCCGTCGAGGACATGAAGATCCTGTTCGACGGCATCCCGCTCGACAAGATGTCGGTCAGCATGACCATGAACGGTGCGGTGCTACCGGTGCTCGCCGCCTTCATCGTCGCCGGCGAGGAACAGGGTGTGAAGCTCAGTCAGCTCTCCGGCACCATCCAGAACGACATCCTCAAGGAATTCATGGTGCGGAACACCTATATCTACCCGCCCGCACCCAGCATGCGCATCGTCGCCGATATCATCGAATATACGGCGCAGCACATGCCGAAATTCAATTCGATCTCGATTTCCGGCTATCACATGCAGGAAGCCGGTGCGACGGCCGTGCAGGAACTGGCCTTCACCATCGCCGACGGGCTGGAATATGTCCGCGCCGCCTTGTCGAAGGGCCTCAAGGTCGATGATTTCGCGCCGCGCCTCAGCTTCTTCTTTGCGATCGGCATGAACTTCTTCATGGAGATCGCCAAGCTGCGCGCCGCCCGCTATCTCTGGGCCAAGTTGATGAAGCAGTTCGATCCCCAGGATCCGCAATCGCTGGCCTTGCGCACCCATTGCCAGACCTCGGGCGTGAGCCTGACCGAACAGGATCCCTACAACAACGTCGTCCGCACCACGATCGAGGCCCTGGCTGCCGTGCTCGGCGGTACGCAGTCGCTGCACACCAATGCGCTGGATGAAGCGATCGCCTTGCCGACGCCGTTCTCCGCCGGGATCGCCCGCAATACCCAGCTGGTCATCCAGGAGGAAAGCGGCATTCCCCATGTCATCGATCCGCTGGCCGGCAGCTATTACATCGAGAGCCTGACCGACAGCCTGGTCAAGGAAGCGGAGAAGCTGATCGCCGAGGTCGAGGCCCTGGGCGGCATGACCAAGGCGGTGGAAAGCGGCCTGCCCAAGCTGAAGATCGAAGAGGCAGCGGCCCGACGCCAGGCGCGTGTCGATCGCGGCGAGGATGTCATCGTCGGCGTCAACAAATACCAGTCCGGCCAGCAGGCCGAGATTGACGTGCTCGATATCGACAACACCAAGGTCCGCGACCAGCAGATCGCGCGCCTGCAGCGTGTCAAGGCAAGCCGTGATGAAGCGGCGGCGAAGGCGGCGCTGGCGGCGCTGACGGCGGCGGCCAAGGATGGCAGCGGCAACCTGCTGGCGCTGAGCGTTGCGGCGATGCGGGCCCGCGCCACGGTCGGTGAGGTTTCCTCGGCGCTGGAGACGGTCTATTCGCGCCACAAGGCGGAGATCCGCTCGATCGCCGGCGTCTATGGCGCCGCCTATCGCGACGATCCCGATTTCCGCGCCATCGAGCAGCGGGTGCGCGATTTCGCCAAGGAAGAGGGCCGCCGGCCGCGTCTCCTGGTGGTGAAGCTCGGTCAGGACGGGCATGACCGTGGCGCCAAGATCATCGCCACCGCCTTCGCCGATCTCGGCTTCGATGTCGATATCGGGCCGCTGTTCCAGACCCCGGAGGAAGCAGCACGCCAGGCGATCGAGAATGACGTCCATGTTATCGGCGTCAGCAGCCAGGCGGCCGGGCACAAGACGTTGGTGCCGCAGCTCATCCAGGCGCTGAAGGCACAAGGTGCCGGCGACATCCAGGTGGTCTGCGGCGGGGTCATTCCGGCGCAGGATTACGACATGTTGAAGCGGGCGGGGGTCGCCGCGATTTTCGGTCCCGGTACCAATATTCCCAAAGCCGCCGCGGAAATTTTGTCGCTGGTCCATCAAGCCAGCGCTGCAGCATAAGAGGCTCCCATGGTTGCCGACAGCAAGCCGCTCCCGATCACCAGCGAAGGATCGAAGCGGGGTTTCCCCTGGATGCTAACAATCGCGGTGCTGTTGAGTGCCGCTTATGCCGCGTTTTATCTCAAATATCTCGATCGCAGCATCGGCCTCGATTATCTCGGCGAATTGCTGCCCTATGAATTGGGCCAGATCATTGCCGGCGGCGTCCTGCCGCCGATTTTCATCTGGCTGGTCGCCGGATTCATCTCCCGCCGCGGGGAACTCACCCGCCATACGACGCAATTGCGCCAGCGGCTGCAGCAGCTGACCTATCCGGCCGAGGAAAGCGCCGAGCGGGTCAGCAGCATTTCGACGGCCTTGCGCCAGCAGGCGATCGATCTCACGGCTGCGACCGATGCCGCCCATGAAGTGCTGGCCTCGGTGCGTCATGCCTTCCGCGGCCAGGCCGGCGACCTTGCGGAAGTGGCACAGACAGCGGCGACGCAACGCGAAGAAATCGAAGCCAGCCTCGCCGAGCAGCGGAAATTGCTCGCCGAGATGAACGAGCTCCTGGAACAGCAGCGCAGCCAGATCTCGAGTGCTGCCAGTGAACAGGTCACCACCCTGGAGGGTCTCGCTTCTTCCGGTGTCGAGCGCATCGTCAATGTTCTCGATGACAAGCGGGTGGCGATCGAGCGCATTGTCGACCGGATCCTCGATCATGGCTCTACCGTGCGCGACGCGGTGGAAACCGAGGCCCAGCGGCTCGGTGAGATCGCCGATCAGGCGGCTGCCAAATTGAACGAGGAAGTGGCCGCGGTCGCCCTGCGCCTCGACGTGGCGGCGGAGAACGCCGCTGACAGCGAGCGCAAGCTGCGCGACCAGGTCGAGGCACAGAGCGCCAGCCTTACCCAGGCCAGCGCCAGTGCCGCGGAACAGCTGACGGGGATGATCGCCAATCTGATGACGGGCCTGGCCCGTGCCGGCGACCAGGCCTCGAGCCTGGCGGGCGATATGGCCGAGCGGCTGTCGCGGGCTCTGCAACAGAACCGCGACCAGGCCGAAGATCTGCTGCGTGATGTGCTGGTGCGGCTCGAAGATGGCAGCAAGGCCATCGTCGCGGCCACCAGCCAGAGCCGCGAGGCCCAGGCGGACATGGTCGGCGCGCTCGACCGCAGCGTCGCCGCCCTGCAATACCAGACCGAGCAGGCCGGCGAGCGCCTTGCCAAAGTCGTGGCGACCGAACGTGACTCGCTGGAACAGGCGGCCGAGGCTTCGGCCGCCCGGCATCATGATCTCGATGTGGCGATCGGCGGGCATCTGGCCGGTCTTGCCTTGGCAGTGGATGGCCACAGCAAAGCCTATGCCGACAAGGTGGAGGCGGAGCGTCAGCATCTTGCCGATCTGGCGCGGGCAACCGATCAGCGCCATGCCGATCTCGCCGCCTCAATCGAACAGCATCGCAGCGCCCTCAATTCGGCGGCGGATGATGCGGCCGCGCGCCTGGCCTCGGCCCTCAAGCGCCATCAGGAAGTGGCCTTCGCCAGCGCCAATGCCACCATTGCCGAAGTCACGCGCAAGACCAGCGAAGTGCAGCGCAGCCTGCGTGAGCAGGGCGATGCCATCGTGCAGACGGCCCACAGCGTGGCCGAGGAACTGATCGCCGGCCTGGAACGGCTCGGCGAGCAGCTCGGCAAGGCCGGCGTCCAGAGCGCCGCCGATCATGCCGGGCTCGAGGAAGCTTTGCGCAAGCATGCCGAGCATCTCAACCAGGCGGTGCTCAATGCCGGCACCCTGTTCCGGGCCAGCCTCGACCGGCTGGCGGGGGAAGTCGCCACGGTGGCGGATGAGACCGCCGGCAAGATCGGCAACGAGGGCCGCGATCTCTCCGCGGCGCTGGAACGCCAGCGCAATCTGATGGCGGATTCCGCCCGCGACACCATCAACCAGTTTGCCGGCCGGGTGCAGCAGCTCGGCGCCGAGATCGGCAAGGTTGCCACTGATGTCGGTGATCAGACCGGACGGCTGGTGGAACTGGTGGACAGCCAGGGCCAGCGCCTGTCGCTGGCGGCGGACGCCTCGGCCCAGCGCTTCAAGACCCAGATCGATGCCCAGCACACGCATCTCACTGACCTGGTCGAACATGCCGAACGCAAGAACAACGAGCTGGTGCAACTGCTCGACCGCCAGGCGATGATCCTGGAAATGGCGGCCAATCGCGGCGCCGGTCGTTTCTCCGTCCTGCTCGACGAGTTGCGGGCGCATCTCTCCGGCGTCATCGCCGATGCCGAGACGCGGAATGCCGCCCTCATGCAGCTGGTCGATGAACAGGGCGGCAAGCTGGAAGGCGTTGCCGACCGGGTCAGCAGCCGCTTCCTCGACCATCTGCGGGCACATGAGCGGCGCCTCGGCGAGATCAGTGACGTCGCCGATCAGCGCAGCAGCAAACTGGCGGAAAATGTCGATGCGGGCGCCCAGAAGCTCGACCGCAGCCTGCAGGCGGCGGAACAGCGTTTCACCGATCATGTCGCCGCCCAGGGCCGGCAGCTGGAGGTCGCCACCACCGGCGCAGCGCAGCGCTTGCAGGACGAGATCGCCCGGCATATTGCCGTCCAGGATCAGTCCATTGGTCAGCTGGAACAGCGGGCGCAGAATGCCCGTGATGTGCTGACCCAGCAGAGCGATCGCCTGGGCCAGGTGGCGCAGGAGGCCGCTGATGGCTTCAAGGAATTGCTGCGCCGGCAGGCCGACGAATTCATGGCCGCGGTCGATGTGGTGGCCGAGAAATCGGCCAGCCTCGCCGCCACCACGGTGGAGCAGCGCGAGGCGCTGGTGCGCGCGGCGGAAGAATCCGCCGGCTTCTTCGAAACTGCCTTGCGCAGCCATGCCCGCGAGATTGCGGCAGCGACAGCGGCGGCCGTGCAGCAGACCGAAGGCCTGACCGCGGCGGCCCGCGTCCAGGCGGAGAATATCGCCGCCAGCATCCGATCCGGAACGACCCAGCTCGATCAGGTGGCGCGGCAGCAGACGGAAGCGCTGCAGTTCAGCAGCGAAGCCTTGTCGGCCTCGCTGCGGGCGACATTGGAAAGCGAAGCCAACCGGATCGAAGGCCTCTTCGCCACCATCGTCACCCAGGGCCAGAAACTGGCGACTGCGGCGGATGCCCAGGCCGCCAATCTCAACCAGGCGACGATCCAGGCGACCGAAGCGGCGATCGTCATCCGCAATCAGTTGAGCGAGCAGAGCAAGGCCGCCAACCTCGCCGGCACCGAGATCAATGAGCGCGCGGCCGAGGCCGGCCGGCAGCTCAAGAGCCATGCCGAGGAACTGGCCACGGCGGTGCAGGCGGTGATGGCGAAGCATGCCGGCGCCATCAAGCTGGCCAGCGATGCGGCAGCCAATCATGCGGTGCAGTTAGCCCAGAACCTGTCGCAGCAGCAGCAGGAGCTGGCCCAGTCGCTGGCACGCACCAGCGATGCCACGCATGAGATTCGCCGGGCCTTGCAAGTGCAGATCAACGATCTCAGCGAGGTGGCCGATGCGGTGACACGCGACGCCCAGGCGATCGGCTCCGTGTTCCGCACTGAGGCGGCCGCGCTGAGCGAAGCCGCCGCCAAGGCGACCGAAGGCGCCGGCGGGCTGCAATCCTCGCTGAAACATCATCTGGCCGTGCTCGATGACGCAGCCCGGCTGGCGCTGGAAAAAGCCGCCAGCGCCCGCCAGCAGATCGAGCAGCAATGCGTGGTCCTGCGCCAGGCACTCGATGACAGCCTCAGCCGGGGCGCCGGCCTGGGAGATCTCTATCAGGCTCATGCCAAGTCATTGCATGACAACAGCGATGTGGCCCGCGACAAGCTGGAACAGCTCGGTGAATTGCTGCAAAGCCGCTCCGAAGCCTTGCTGGCCGTGATCGAGCAGACCACCTCGCGGCAACATGACGTCCATCATCTGCTTGCGGAACGCGTGGTGGCGATCGCCGATGCCGGTCAGGCGGGCGAAGAGCAGATCCAGCAGCTTGGCGTCTCGATCGAGAACCTGGTACGGCTGCTGCGCAACACCACCCAGGAAACGGCTCGTCAGGCCCATGGCATCGTGCAGTCCTTCCGTGAGGGTGCCGATGCCCTCGGCACCGTGACGCAAGGCTCGCTGTCGCAGATCGGCGGCATCAAGGACGCCCTGCGGGATCAGATTACCGACCTCTCAGTGCTGACGACCCAGGTCAATGATCTCGGCCAGTCGATCCGCGCCCAGCTGAAGGCGCAGATGGCGGAATTCGGGGCGGCGGCTACTGCCGCGCGGCAAAGCGCCGAAGCGGCCCGCAACGAGGCGACCACCACCGGCAGCGTGGTGGCGCAGCAGGTGACGGGGCTCGGCGAAGCGACCGACCGCATGAAGAAGCAGTTGGTCGAGGTGGCGCAGACGCTGGATGAGCGCATCACGGCCATGGGCCGGATCTCCGACACCGCGCTCGCCCGGGCAGGCTCGCTCGGCGAGGAATTTGAGACCCAGGTGGCCCAGCTTGGCCGGGCCATCGACCAGGCCAGCGGCCAGGCCGATCGCCTCGGGCAAAGCTTCAAGCAGCAAAGCGCGGAACTCGATCGCAGCGCCGCTGCCGCCATGGAAAAGATGGAGAAGCTGCGCGAAACGCAGCAGAATGCCACGCGCGACACCTTCTTGCGGACTGCCCGGGTGATGACCGAGGAGCTGAACAGCCTCGCTCTCGACATCCACAACCTGCTTGATGCGGAAATCCCGGAAGAGGTCTGGCGACGTTATCGCGAAGGCGATCGCTCGGTCTTCGCCCGTCGCCTGTTCCGCATGAAGGATTCCTATGTGATCCCGGCGATCGAGCAACGCTATCAGCGCGATGAGCGCTTCCATGACATGGTCGACCGCTATGTGCGGAAGTTCGAAGACCTGCTGGCGCAATCGGACAGTGCCGATCCGGAATCGATTCTCAATGCCGCCTTCATCACGGCCGATGTGGGTAAACTCTACCTCGTCATGACCCGCAGCCTCGGCCGTCCCACCGAACATTGATCGCGGCCGGCCGGATGGCGCATGCTGTCCGGCCGAAGCGATAGCTATTTGGACACAAAAAGATGAAATCCAATGACAAGAGCCAGCCTGCCCAGCGGCATGGCCAATGGCAGGCTTTCAAGGCCCTGTTGCCGCATCTCTGGCCCAAAGGCCAGACGGAATTGCGCGTGCGCGTCGTCATTGCGCTCGCCTGCCTGGTGATCTCCAAGGTCGCCAATGTCTATGTGCCGCTGATCTTCAAGCGCATGGTCGACCATCTCTCGCTGAAGAATATTACCGATCTCACTGTGGTCGCCACGGTCCCCGTTGTCCTGCTGCTTGCTTACGGCATCGCCCGGGTGCTGACCCAGAGCTTCGCCGAAATGCGCGATGGCATCTTCGCCAAGGTGGCGCAGCGCTCGATCCGGGCGGTGGCGCTGGAGACCTTCCGGCATTTGCACGCCCTGTCGCTGAAATTCCATCTCGACCGGCAGACAGGCGGCCTCAGCCGCGCCATCGAACGCGGCGCCAAGGGTATCGAATTCCTGCTGTTCTTCGTGCTCTTCAATGTCATCCCGACGCTGCTGGAAATCGCCCTCGTCTGTGCGATCCTCTGGCATCTCTATGACTGGCGTTTCGCGGCGATCACCGCCGGGACCATCGGGCTCTATATCTGGTACACCCTGGCGGTGACGGAATGGCGCATCAAGTTTCGCCGGCAGATGAACGAATCCGATCAATCGGCCAATACCAAGGCGATCGATTCGCTGCTCAATTTCGAGACCGTCAAATATTTCAACAACGAGCGCCACGAGGCCGAGCGCTATGACGTGGCGCTGCAGGCCTATGAGAAGGCGGCAGTCAAGAACCGCACCAGCCTCGCCAATCTCAATATCGGCCAGGCGCTCATCATCGCCGTCGGCGTCACGCTGATGATGACGCTCGCCGCCTCCGGTGTGGTCGACAAGCGCCTGACGGTTGGCGATTTCGTGCTGGTCAATGCCTATCTCATCCAGCTCTATCTGCCGCTCAACTTCCTCGGCACGGTCTATCGCGAGATCCGCCAATCGCTGATCGACATGGAATCGATGTTCGCGCTGCTGCAGGTCGATGTCGATATCGCCGATGCGCCGGACGCGAGGCCGCTCGCCGTCACGAGCGGTGCCGTCGCCTTCGAGAATGTGCAATTCGGCTATGATCCGCGCCGGCCGATCCTCAAGGGGGTGAGCTTCCGGGTCGAACCCGGCAAGACCCTCGCCATCGTCGGGCCCAGCGGTGCCGGCAAGTCGACCATCTCGCGCCTGCTGTTCCGCTTCTATGATGTGCAGGAAGGCCGCGTCACCATTGACGGTCAGGATATCCGTGCGGTGCAGCAGCAATCGGTGCGGGCGGCAATCGGCATCGTGCCGCAGGACACCGTGCTCTTCAACGACACCATCGAATACAACATCGCCTATGGCCGGCCAGGTGCCAGCCGGGCGGAGGTCGAGGCCGCCGCCGAGCTGGCGCAGATCCACACTTTCGTCACCAAGCTGCCGGATGGCTACAAGACCATGGTCGGCGAGCGCGGCCTCAAGCTCTCGGGTGGCGAGAAGCAGCGTGTGGCGATCGCCCGCACCATCCTGAAATCGCCGCCGATCCTGCTCTTTGACGAGGCGACCTCGGCACTCGACAGCCACACCGAGCGCGAGATCCAGGATAATCTCAGGGACATGGCCCGCAACCACACGACCCTGGTGATCGCCCATCGCCTGTCGACCGTGATCGATGCCGATGAGATCATCGTGCTGGAGGATGGCCGCGTGGTCGAGCGGGGCACCCATGGCAATCTGCTGGCGCTGAACGGCAAATATGCCGCCATGTGGCGCCGCCAGCAGGAAGCGACCGAGCATGAGGCGGCGCTGATGGCGGCCGGCGATCCGCTGAAGCCGAACGAAGCCTTGCGGCCGAAGGCGAGTTGACGATGGATGTAAGCGCGCTGGCGGAGCAGGTGAAGGCGGGTGACCGGCGCGCTTTAGCGCGCGCCATCACACTGGTCGAATCCGACCGTCCCGATCATCGTGACGCGGCGGAGAAGTTGCTCACTTTGTTGCTGCCGGCGAGCGGCCACTCGATCCGCCTCGGCATTTCCGGTCCGCCCGGAGTCGGCAAATCGACCTTCATCGAAAGCTTCGGTCTCTTTGCCATCGCGCAGGGCCGCAAGGTGGCGGTGCTGGCCATCGATCCCAGCTCGCGGGTTTCCGGCGGTTCGATCCTTGGCGACAAGACCCGCATGGAGCAGCTCTCCCGCCATAGCCAAGCCTTCATCCGGCCGTCGCCGGCCGGTCTGGCCTTGGGGGGCGTGGCGCGGCGAACCCGCGAAGCGCTGCTGATCTGCGAGGCGGCGGGTTTCGACCTCGTCATCGTCGAGACGGTGGGGGTGGGGCAGTCGGAGACCACCGTTGCCGAACTCGTGGATATGTTCCTGCTGCTGCTGCTCCCCTCGGGCGGCGACGATCTCCAGGGCATCAAGCGCGGCATCATGGAACTGGCCGATCTCGTCCTGGTCAACAAGGCCGATGGCGATCTGAAGCCGGCGGCGGTGCGGACGGCGGCGGATTACGCCAATGCGCTCCGCCTGATGCCGCCCTTGCATCGCGCCTGGACCGCCGAGGTGCTGATCCTCTCCGCCCTCCATGGCGAGG